>Ga0187765_10001047_pt1 | contig 10561 bp, 8 predicted proteins | sample 0216_QUI02_MP05__3_FD_133018 | JGI IMG/M metagenome (GOLD analysis project Ga0187765, IMG submission 133018) | Tropical peat soil microbial communities from peatlands in Department of Meta, Colombia - 0216_QUI02_MP05_10_MG | ecosystem: Environmental > Terrestrial > Soil > Wetlands > Peat ...
CCGGCGTGACGGATGCGACGCACCTGCCGCTCGGCATGGCGCACGGCCAGCTCCAGGTGCTCGGGCGCGATCCGGTTCGCGAGCTCGATCGCCTCGCCGAGGGTTCGCGTCACGACGATCGCGCCGTTGCGGCGCAGGGCGCGGCGCGCGATCGCGGCGCGCGAGAGCCCGGCGAGCTGGGCGTCGAGCTCGCGCTCGACGGCGCGCGCGAGCTTCGCCGAGGTCGTCAAGCAGATTGCGGTCGCGTCGGCATCGTGCTCCGCCTGCGCGAGCAGGTCGGCAGCGACCAGGCTCGGGTCGGCGCTCGAGTCGGCGATGATCAGCACCTCGCTCGGACCGGCCACCATGTCGATCGCGACCCGTCCGGCGACCAGCCGCTTCGCGGTCGCGACGTAGACGTTGCCCGGGCCGACGATCTTGTCGACCGCGGGGACCGTCTGCGTACCGTAGGCGAGGGCGGCAATCGCCTGCGCCCCGCCCATCCGGTAGATCCGGTCGACCCCCGCGATCCAGGCCGCGGCGAGCAGCGCCGGCGGCTCGCCCGCTGCGTGCGGCGGCGAGACGGCGATCACCTCGCGTACGCCGGCGACGCGCGCCGGGATCGCGTTCATCAGCACGGAGGAGGGATAGAACGCGCTGCCGCCCGGAACGTAGATCCCGACCCGCTCGAGGGGGCGGATCTCCTGGCCGAGGAGCACGCCCGCCGCATCGCGGTAGCGCCAGGAGGCCTCGCCCTGCCGCCGGTGGAACGCCGAGATGCGCCGCGCCGCGGTCTCGAGCGCCCGCCTCTCGGCGCTCCCGAGCGCGCGGTGGGCGCGTCGCATCTCCTCGCGGTCGATTGCCCGGCGGGAGCGCGGTACGCGAATCCGGTCAAAGCGCAGCGTCGCCGCTTCCACGGCGCGATCGCCGCGACGCCGCACGTCCTCGACGATCCGCCGCACCGCGCCTTCGACCGGCGCCTCGAGCGCGGCACCGCGGCGCGAGAGCTTGCGCTCGAGCTCGGCAAGACGCGGCTCGCTCGTCTTGACGGTGAGCTTCACCCGGGTGCCGCCGCGGCTAGGAGCTCTTGCGGACGAGATGCATCACGGGACGGGCGCTCTTCCCCTTGGCGCCCTCGCCCGCCTCGAGGAGCGGCTCGCTCGCCGCACGATCGGCGATTCTCGTCTTGCGCGCGAGGCCGGTTCGCTCCGTCCGGTCGTTTCCCTCGCGCACGCGCTCGATCGTCGCCCCGAGGCCCGCGAGCTTCCCCTCCAGGTTCTCGTAGCCGCGATCGAGGTGATAGACGCGCTGCAGTCGCGTGGTGTTCTGTGCGGCGAGCGCCGCCACCACCAGGCACACGCTCGCGCGCAGATCGGTCGCCATGACCGGCGCTCCCTCGAGCGAAGCGACTCCGCGGACGAAGGCCGCTGGTCCCTCGACGCGAATGTCCGCGCCCATGCGTACCAGCTCCTGCACGTGCATGAAACGGTTCTCGAAGATGGTCTCGGTGATCACGCTGCGACCGTCGGCGAAGCTCATGAGCGCCATCATCTGGGCCTGCAGGTCGGTCGGGAAGCCGGGGTAGGGAGCGGTGTGCAGGTCGACGCTCGCCGGCCGCCGCTCGCCGCGGACGCGAATCGCGCCCTCGAGCTCGTCGATCTCGACGCCGGCCTCGACGAGCTTCGCGAGCACCGCCGTCAAGTGCTCGGGGAGCGCGCCACGGACCACCACGTCGCCGCCCGCGGCGGCGACCGCCATGAGCAGGGTCCCGGCTTCGATCCGGTCGGGGATCACGCGGTGCTCGAATCCGCCGAGCTCGCTCGCGCCGTCGACCTCGACCGTCGACGTCCCCGCGCCGCGGATGACCGCGCCCATCTGCGTGAGCGCCCCGGCGAGGTCGACGATCTCGGGCTCGCGCGCCGCGTTCTCGATGACCGTCGTGCCGCGGGCGAGCGAGGCGGCGAGCAGGAGGTTCTCCGTGGCGCCGACCGACGGCAGGTCGAGGGCGATGTGCGCCCCGTGCAGCCGCTCGGCCTGCCCACCCGCGCAACGCGGCAGCTCCGCCTCGACGTAGCCGTGCGACTGGGTGATCCGCGCGCCCATCTGCTCGAGGCCCGCCAGGTGCAGGTTCACCGGGCGGCTGCCGATCGCGCAGCCGCCGGGTGTCGCGACCCGCGCCCGGCCGAAGCGCGCGAGCAGCGGCCCGAGCGCGAGGAAGGAAGCGCGCATCGTCTTGACGAGATCGTAGGGCGCTTCGATCCCGCTCATCTTCGCCGCCGTCAAGCGGACGCTGCCGTTCTCGGACTCCACCTCGACGCCGAGCTGGGCGAGCAGCCGTTCGGTCGTGCGGACGTCGACGACGTGCGGGACGTTGTCGATGCGGCACGGCTCGGCGGTGAGCAGCGACGCGAAGAGCAGCGGCAGCGACGCGTTCTTCGAGCCGCTCACCTGGACCTCGCCCACGAGCCGCCTGCCGCCCACGATCACGATTGAGTCCATCCAGCCTCCCCTCTGCTTCCCGTCCGTCGCTCCCGGCTCACGAGCTCGGCGCGATCTCCTCCGCGGCGCCACCCTCGCACGAGAGGGGCCCCCTGCGCCACCGGCCGGCGACCACGCGGTCGCAACCCGCGAGGTCGCGGGCCACGCGCGCCTGGGTGAAGCCCATGGCGGTGAGCAGCGTGCGCGCGCGGGCGGCCTGTCCCGACCCGACCTCGCTCACCAGCCAGCCGCCGTCGCGCAGCACGCGCCGCGCGTCGGCTGCCAGACGGCGCAGAGCCTCGAGGCCGTCGACGCCACCGCCGAGCAAGGCAGCCACAGGCTCGTAGCTCAGCTCGGGAGGAGCGACGGCGAGCTCGGCATCGCTCACGTAGGGCGGATTCGCGACCACGACGTCGACCGTCCGTGCGCCCAGGCCCGACGTCCAGTCGGCGCGCAGGAGCTCGATCGGGGCCGCCGGCGCCGGGAAGCGGCGTCGGGCATTGGCCCCCGCCACCCGGAGCGCGCCCGCGGAGAGATCCACCGCGATCAGCATGACGCGTCTCAGACTTGACACAAGTCCGGCCTGACCAGGGTCCAGCCTCGCGGAGCCGGCGCGATCGCCGTCACGGCACAGCTCGTGCGCCAGGGCAACCGCGATCGCACCGCTCCCGGTCCCGGCGTCCACCACGCGGAGCGGCCGTCCATCGGACAACCCGGAGGCCTCGCCAAGAAGCTTCCCGACGAGCTCCAGGGCCACCTCGACCACCCGTTCGGTCTCCGGCCGGGGAATCAGGACGTGCTCGTCGACGGCGAGCGGCAGAGACCAGAACTCCTTCTCCCCGACGATGTAGGCGACCGGCTCGCGCTTCGCCCGGCGCGCGAGCGCGGTCGCGAGCCGCGTCTCCGTCGTGGGATCGACCAGAGTGGCGAGCTCGGCGTAGAGGCGAGCTCGACTCCAGCCGAGCGCGTGGCCGAGCAGGATCTCGGCGTCGAGCTCGGGGGTGGGGCAGCCGGCGGCGCGCAGTTGCGCTGCGGCGGTGCGCAGGCAGTCCTTGACCGTCGTGCCGAGGCAGACACCGTCCGGGCCGGAGCCCCGGCCTGCGGCTCGAGGCTCCACGCGCAACGGGCTGGCCATCAGTCCGCGGCCTTCAGGGCTTCGGCCTGGTGGTACTGGACCAGTGGGCCGACCAGGCTCTCGAGGTCACCGTCGAGCACGCGATCGAGCGCGTGCATGGTCAGGTTGATGCGGTGATCGGTCACCCGGTTCTGGGGGAAGTTGTAGGTGCGGATGCGTTCCGAGCGGTCGCCGGTTCCCACCATCGAACGCCGGCTCTGGGCGATCTCCGTGCGCTGTTCCTCCTCGGCCCGCTCGAGCAGCCGCGCGCGCAGGATCTTGAGCGCCTTGGCCTTGTTCTTGTGCTGCGACTTCTCGTCCTGGCAGCTCACCACGAGACCGGTCGGCAGGTGCGTCACGCGCACCGCCGAGTCCGTGGTATTGACCGACTGGCCACCCGGACCCGAGGAGCGGAAGACGTCGATCCGCAGGTCCTTCTCGTCGATCTGCACGTCGACCTCGTCGGCTTCGGGGAGCACCGCGACGGTCACCGCCGAGGTGTGGATCCGCCCCGACGCCTCGGTCACCGGAACGCGCTGCACGCGATGCACTCCGCCCTCGAACTTGAGACGACTGTACGCGCCTCGCCCCTCGATCGAGCAGATGATCTCCTTGAAGCCGCCGAGGCCCGTCGCGCTCGAGTGCAGGACCTCGACCCGCCAGCCGCGCAGCTCCGCGTAGCGCGAGTACATGCGGAAGAGGTCGGCAGCGAACAGGCTCGCCTCCTCGCCGCCGGTACCGGCGCGGATCTCGAGGATGACGTTCTTGTCGTCGTTCGGGTCGCGCGGGACGAGGAGCGCCTTGAGCACCTCCTCGACGTCGGCCTTCCGCTGCCGCAGGCCCGGCAGCTCGGAACGCGCCATGTCGCGCATCTCGGGGTCCTGGTCTCCCGACAGCGCGTTCAGGTCGTTCTCCTCCGCGGCGAGCTTCTTCCAGTCGCGGTAGCGCGCGATGATCTCCTCGATCGCCGAGCGCTCCTTGCTGAGGCGGACGAACTCCTTGCGGTTCTGGATGGTCGCCGGATCGACGAGCAGCTGCTCGAGCTCGTGATAGCGCTTCTCGACGTCGGCGAGCTTGTCGAGCATAGGTTGCGGCGCGCCGGCGCGCGGATCGGGAGGCTAGACCTGGCGCGCGGCGTCCGGTGCGGCTTTGCCCTTGCCGTAGCGGCGGTTGAAGCGATCGACGCGTCCAGCGACGTCCATGATCTTCTGCTTGCCGGTGTAGAAGGGGTGACACGCGGAGCAGATCTCGACGTGGATCGAGGGGTTCGTCGAGCGCGTCTCGATCACGTTGCCACAGCTGCAGGTGATCTTGCTCGGTCCGTACTTGGGGTGGATTCCCTCTTTCATGGCAGCCCCTGGGTAACACCGGGGAGAGGCTCTTTCAATTGCCGGCCGGCGGCGTTTCAATTCGCCGGGGGGCGTTGTAGTCCGACGGTAGCGCTTGCCTCGCACGGAAGCAGAGCTCGTCCGGTCCGCTGCCCGGTTACGCAACCTCTTCTTGCGTCTGCTGGGAGCGATCTTCCTCGTCGCCTTCCTCTCGCTCTACGTCCAGCTTCCCGTGCTGCTGAGCGCTCGCGGGCTCCTGCCCGCGAGCCGCTACCTCGCGGCGATCCGTTCCTCGGCGACCTTCCTGTCCGCGCCGACCCTCTTCTGGCTCGGGGCGAGCGATCGCGCGCTCTCGATGGCCGCGCTCGCCGGGGCGGCCATGAGCGTGCTGCTCCTCCTCGGCATCGCGCCGCGCGCCTGCCTGGCCGGCCTGTGGTTCACCTACCTGTCCTTCGTCACGATCGGACAGGACTTCTTCTCCTTCCAGTGGGACAACCTGCTGCTCGAGTCGGCCTTCCTCTCGCTCTTCGTGGCTCCCGGCGGGATGCGCATGAGCCGTGGGCGGCCACCTGGACCGGTCGGCGTCTTCCTGATGCGCTGGCTCCTCTTCCGTCTGAATTTCGAGTCGGGGCTGGCGAAGCTCCTGACCGGCGATCCGACCTGGCGCAACCTGACCGCGATGGCGAGCTACTACGAGACCGCGCCCCTGCCCACCTGGATCGGCTGGTACGCACACCAGATGCCGCTCTGGGCGCACCGCGCCTGCGCGCTGTCCACCCTGGTCGTCGAGCTCGGCGTCGCGCTGCTGATCTTCGGCCCGCGCCTCGCGCGGCGCGCCGCCTTCTGGATCCTGAACGCAATGCAGCTCGGCATCCTGGCGACCGCCAACTACGGCTTCTTCAACTACTTGACGGTCGCCCTGTCGCTGTTCTTGCTCGACGACCGCCCGCTGCTCGGCCGGGCGCCGACGCGAAGCTCGCGCGAATCGCCCGGGGATCCGGCGCGACGTCCGGCGAGCACGGCTCCCCTGCGGAGCGGGGCCGCGGCGATCCTCGTGGTGCTCTCGGCGGTTCCCTTCCTGCCCTTCTTCGGGCCGCTCGGCGGTCTCAACCGCGAGCTCACGCCGCTCCGGCGAACCCTCGGGAGCTTCCGCACGCTCAACGCGTATCACCTCTTCGCTCAGATGACGCTCGTCCGGGACGAGGTCGTGATCGAGGGATCGGACGACGGGACGACGTGGTCGAGCTACGAGTTCCGCGCCAAGCCGGGCGACCCCGGACGCGCGCCACCCGTGGTGGCGCCCTACCAGCCGCGGGTCGACTTCCAGCTCTGGTTCCTGCTCCTCGGCGGCCGGCCGGACGCGCTCTACTTCGACCGCCTGCTGCGCGCCCTGCTGCTCGAGCCGGAAACGGTCGCGCCGCTCTTCTCGCGCGATCCCTTTCCCGTGACGCCGCCGCGCATGCTCCGCGTCCGGGTCTACCGCTATCGTTTCACCGACGCGGCCACGCGCCGCGCGACGGGAAACTGGTGGAGCCGGGAGGAGCTGAGCCAGTCGCGGCCGATCACCGCCGCCACCTTCAGCGGGGGTTGAGCGGAGCGCTGCGCACCCGCTCGACCGCCGCCTTCCAGCCCGCGTAGAGCGCCGTCCGCTCCGCCTCCTTCATCCGGGGCTTGAAGACGCGGTCGGTCACCCGCATCCGCGCGAGCTCGCCGGGCTGCCAGACGCCCGCGCCGAGGCCGGCGAGGTAGGCGGCGCCGAGGGCGGTGGTCTCGACGATCCGGGGGCGATCGACGGGCACACCGAGCTGATCGGCCTGGAACTGCATCAGCAGGTCGTTCGCCGCGGCACCGCCGTCGGCGCGGATCTGGCGCACCTCGTGAACGCCGCCGGGCGACACGAGCGCGGCGTCGGCGCTCATCGCGTCGATCACGTCGCGGCTCTGGTAGGCGATCGATTCGAGTGCGGCGCGCGCCAGGTGCGCCCGGGTCGTGCCCCGCGTCAAGCCGATCAGGGCGCCGCGCGCGTGCGGGTCCCAGTAGGGCGCGCCGAGGCCGACGAAGGCCGGCACGAGGTATACCCCGTCGCTGCTCTTCACCCGCCGGGCGAGCGCCTCGCTGTCGCGCGCCTGCTTGAACAGGCCGAGGCCGTCACGCAGCCACTGAATCGCCGCGCCGGCGACGAACACCGAGCCTTCGAGTGCGTACGCGGGCCCGCCGTCCTCGGCGCAGGCCAGGGTCGTCACCAGGCCGTGCCGCGAGCTGGCCGCTCGCTCGCCGATCAGCATGAGAACGAAGCAACCCGTCCCGTAGGTGTTCTTGACCATCCCCGGGTGCACGCAGAGCTGGCCGAAGAGCGCCGCCTGCTGATCGCCCGCGATGCCCGCGATCGGAACCCGGGTCTTGCCGACGATTCCCGGCGCCGTCCACGCGAAGAGGCCGGCCGAGGGCTGGACCTGCGGCAGGACCGACGGCGGGATGCGGAAGAGCTCGAGCAGCGCGTCGTCCCAGCGTCGCTCGTGGATGTTGAACAGGAGCGTGCGCGACGCGTTGGTGAGGTCGGTCGCATGCGCCTCTCCGCCGGAGAGCTTCCACACCAGCCAGCTATCGATCGTACCGAACGCGAGCCGGCCCGTGGCGGCGCGCTCACGCGCGCCGCGCACCTTGTCGAGCAGCCACTCGAGCTTGGTCGCCGAGAAGTAGGAGTCGACGACCAGGCCGGTCCTGGCGCGGATCTCCTCGGCCCTGCCGGCGTCGCGCAGGGCGCTGCAGCGGTCGGCGGTCCGCCGATCCTGCCACACGATGGCACGCGCGAGCGGCCGCCCGGTCGTGCGATCCCACAGGACCGTCGTCTCGCGCTGGTTGGTGATGCCGATCGCCGCCAGCGCTTCGGGCTTGACCCTGGCCTTGCGCAGCGCGGCGTGGAGGACGCGCAGCGTGACCCGCCAGATCTCCTCGGCGTCGTGCTCGACCCAGCCGGGTTTCGGGAAATGCTGCGTGAACTCCGCGTAGCCTCGCCCGCGCAGACGACCACGTTCGTCCAGGACCAGGGCCGTCGTTCCGGTTGTCCCCTGATCGATCGCCAAGATGAACGGCATCGCCCCTCCCCGCGCTCTCCGCCCGAGCGCTCGCGACCTCCTACGCTCGGTGGCTCTGGCGATCAACTCGACCGCGCCGGCGCGATGACGACGCCGGTCGAGGCGAGCAATGCGCGGGGCCCGGTCGTTGGACAACCGAACCGGGCCTCGGCAGGGTGTGGCGCAGACGCAAGCCGCAAGACGAGGGAAGAACGGAAATGGCACGGACGACGAGACCTCTTCTCGGCCGACTGATGTTCGCCGAGGGCCCGCGCTGGCGTGACGGCAAGCTCTGGTTCTCAGACATGCACGCGCATCGCGTGATGACCGTCGATCTCGACGGTCGGGCCGAGACGGTGGTGGAGGTTCCGGCCGGGCCGTCGGGGCTCGGCTTCCTCCCCGACGGCCGGTTGCTGGTGGTATCGATGACCGATCGGCGTCTGCTGCGCCTCGACGCGCACGGCTTGACCGAGGTCGCCGACCTGAGCGCGCTCGCCTCGTTCCACCTGAACGACATGGTGGTCGACCGGCAGGGCCGCGCCTACATCGGAAACTTCGGCTTCGACCTCCACAATCGACAGCCTTTCAAGACCGCCGAGCTCATCCTGGTCACCCCCGACGGTCGAGCACGCGTGGTCGCCGATGAGATGGGCTTTCCCAACGGCAGCGTGATCACGCCCGACGGGAGCACGCTGATCGTCGGTGAGTCCTTCAACCGGCGCTTGACCGCCTTCGACATCGAGCCCGACGGGTCGCTCGCGCGGCGCCGCGTGTGGGCGCAGCTCGACGACGGGGTGCCGGACGGGATCTGCCTCGACGCCGAGAACGCGATCTGGATCGCCTCGCCGCTCACCAAGGAGGTGCTGCGGGTGCACGAGGGCGGCAAGGTCAGCGAGCGCATCGGCTTCGCGACCCAGGCGATCGCGTGCATGCTGGGCGGCGCCGATCGGCGGACGCTGTTCGTGCTCACGGCCGAGACCACCGATCCCGACGAGTCGCGGGCCCTCGGGAGCGCGCGGATCGAGATCGTCGACGTCGACGTGCCGGGAGCCGGCCTGCCCTGAGCCGACGACCGGCGGCGCCACGCCCTCTACGGCCAGAACAGGCGGCGTGCCTCGGCGCGCAGCTCTTCGCGGAACTTCGGATGCGCGAGGTCGATCAGCGCGAGCGCGCGCTGTCGCTGGCTCAGACCCTGCAGGTTCGCGATCCCGTGCTCGGTGACGACGAAGTCGACGAAGGTCCGCGGCACGGTGACGATCGTTCCCGGCGCCAGGCTCGCGACGATGCGTGAGGTCGAGTCCCCGCGAGCAGTCGAAGGCAGCACGTGGATCGACCGGCCGCCCGGCGCGAACATCGCGCCCACGGTCCACACGAGCTGTCCGCCGGGGCCGGTGTACATCGTCGGGCCGATCGATTCCGATGCCACCTGCCCCGTCAAGTCGATCGAGGACGCCTGGTTGATCGCGACCAGGTTCCGGATCGCGGCGATCCGCGGCAGGCTGTTCACCCACTCGATGTCGTAGAGCGCCACCCGCGGGTTGTCGCGACAGAAATCGAAGTCTCCGCCCGGCACGACGAACGAGCCGGTCGCGACACCCGGATAGTAGGTCTTGTCCTTGCCGGTCGCGGTCCCGCTCTTCACCAGCTCGATCGCCGACGGCACCAGGATCTCGGAGTCGATGCCGAGGCCGCGCTTGCCCTCGAGGTAGGTGCCCATGCAGGACGACAACGAGCCGGTGCCGATCTGCACCGTGTCGCGATCGTTGACCAGCGTCGAGACGTAGGCGCCGATCACCTCGGTCGCCGCCACGCGCTCCGGGCCGAGCTCACGATAGTAGGAGCGCAGCGGCGGCGGCGCCTCCTCCTCCTCGACGACCAGGTCGAACTCCGCGAGGGCGATCCGGTTGTCACCGCAGGTGCGCAGCACGTCCCTTCCGACCTCGGCGATCGACAGTCGGGCGGCGCGGCGCAGCGCCTTGGCGTACCAGAGAGCGTAGCCGAAGCTCACGAGCCCCTGCGCGTCGGGCTCCGAGACGCGCGCCATGAACACGTCGGCCGCCCAGCCGTCGTGCCGCCCGCCTTCCTGCACCTTCGACCCGATCGCGAAATCGCTGACCACGAAGTCGGTGCGCCGCGCCGCCATCGACTTGCGCACGAACACCGAGGTGAAGTCGGTCACGTACTGGACGTGCTCTTCCCACCCGGGCTCGTCGCTCGCCCAGGGCTGGGCCGCCGTGCTCGCACCCTGGAAGACGCGCACGCCCTGCAGCTCGTCGCGCCGGGCGGCGAGCGCCCTCACCAGCGTGCCCGGCACGGGGCCGAGCGGCAGGCGGACCAGGTCGCCGGAGCGAACGCGCCGGACTGCCTCCTCGGCGCTGACCAGGCGATCGCCGAGCCCCGCTCGCCAGTCCGCCCGAACGGGGCCGCGACGTTCGTCTGCGCCGCTCATGCGACGGCCTTGCCCCGTTCCGGGAGGAGCCCTCGAGCCTTCTCGATGATCCCTGGGCTGGTCTGCATTGGCGGCGGGCTCACGGCGGTGATCGCACGCCGCCTCGAGGCTGTCCAGGTAGTACCGCGGTCAGACCGAG
>Ga0187765_10001049_pt1 | contig 10548 bp, 8 predicted proteins | sample 0216_QUI02_MP05__3_FD_133018 | JGI IMG/M metagenome (GOLD analysis project Ga0187765, IMG submission 133018) | Tropical peat soil microbial communities from peatlands in Department of Meta, Colombia - 0216_QUI02_MP05_10_MG | ecosystem: Environmental > Terrestrial > Soil > Wetlands > Peat ...
GACCTGGGCGCGGCGCCCGGCGGCTGGACCCAGGTCGCCGTGCGGCGCGTTGAGGCCGAGCGTGGCAAGGGTAGAGTGGTGGGCATCGACCCAACGCCGATGGAGCCAATTCCCGGCGCGGTTCTGCTGCAGCAGGACTTCCTCGCGGACACGGCGCCCGCGGCGCTGCGGCAGGCTTTGGGCGGCGCCGTCGACGTGGTGCTCTCGGATATGGCGGCGCCGACCACCGGCCACGCCGCCACCGACCACCGCCGCATCATGGCGCTCGCCGAGGCGGCCTATGCCTTCGCGCGCGAGGTTCTGGCCCCCGGCGGCGCCTTCGTTGCCAAGCTGTTTCAGGGCGGCAGCGAGCGGACGCTGCTGGAGGAACTCCGGCGCGATTTCGCCAGCGTTCGCCACGCAAAACCGCCTTCGAGTCGCTCGGAGTCGGCCGAGGTCTACCTGGTGGCCCTGGGCTTTCGCGGTTCCTCGCCCGCCGCATGACTGGGCTGCGGTAACCCGCTTCCCTTGCGGGGCTCATTGTGTATAGTGCGGCGCCAACCCTTCGAGGCCCGGTCCGATCGGGCGCTGCGCGGTTTCGAACGCGGCGCGCGCCGTGGCACAACAAGCGGGAGGCCGCATGGAACTGCGTGACGCCTATACTTTCGACGATGTGCTGCTGGTGCCGGCCGCGTCGAGCGTGCTCCCCGCCGAAACCGAAACCGAGACGCGCCTCACGCGCGAGGTGACGCTCGGCATCCCCGTGATTTCCGCCGCTATGGATACCGTGACCGAAAGTGCGCTTGCGATCGCGATGGCGCAGGCGGGCGGCCTGGGCTGCATCCACCGCAACATGCCCATAGGGCGCCAGGCCGACGAGGTGCGCAAGGTCAAGAAGTTCGAGGCGGGCATGGTGGTGAACCCCGTCACGATCCATCCCGACGCGCCGCTCGCGGACGCGCTCAAATTGATGGTCGAGCACAAGATCTCCGGCATTCCCGTGGTCGAGCGCGACGGCAAGCTGGTCGGCATCATCACCAACCGGGACGTGCGTTTCGCCAATAATACGCGCCAGCCGGTCGCGGAGCTGATGACGCACGAGCGTCTGGTGACCGTGCGCGAGACGGTCAATCGTGAGGAGGCGAAGCGGCTGCTGCATCAGTACCGGATCGAAAAGCTGCTGGTGGTGGACGAGCGCTATCGCTGCATCGGCCTCATTACCGTCAAGGACATCGAGAAGGCGCAGCGCTTTCCGCACGCCTGCAAGGACGAGCAGGGTCGACTCCGCACCGCCGCCGCCACCGGTACCGGCGCCGACGGGATCGAACGCGCCGAGGCGTTGTTCGACGCAGGCTGCGACGTTCTGGTCGTTGATACCGCGCACGGGCATTCGAGCCGGGTGATCGATGCGGTGCGCCGCGTGCGCCAGCTCTCCAACTACACGCAGATCGTCGCGGGCAATGTCGCGACCGCCGAAGGTGCGCGGGCGCTCATCGACGCCGGCGCCGACGCGGTCAAGGTCGGGATCGGCCCGGGCTCGATCTGCACGACGCGTGTGGTGGCGGGGGTCGGCGTGCCGCAGTTGACGGCAATCCTCGACGTCGTGGAGGAATGCCGGAAATCGGATGTTCCCGTGATCGCCGACGGCGGCATCAAGTTCTCGGGCGACCTCGCCAAGGCGATCGCCGGCGGCGCCGATTGCGCGATGTTGGGCTCGCTGTTCGCGGGGACGGACGAAGCGCCCGGCGAGGTGTTCCTCTATCAAGGACGAAGCTACAAATCCTATCGCGGCATGGGATCGGTGGGCGCGATGGCGCGCGGCTCCGCCGATCGCTACTTCCAGGAAGAAGTCACCAGCAGCTTGAAGCTGGTGCCGGAGGGCGTCGAGGGCCGCGTTCCCCACAAGGGACCGGTCGGCAATATCGTGCATCAGCTTGTGGGCGGATTGCGCGCTGCGATGGGCTATACGGGCAATCGCACGATCAAGGAGATGCAGCACAATTGCCGCTTCGTGCGCATTACGTCCTCGGGATTGCGCGAGAGCCATGTGCACGACATCGCCATCACCCGCGAGTCGCCCAATTACCGGCAGGAGCTTTAAGGCAGTTGTCAGTGGTCAATTGTCGGTGGTCGGTTTTCAGTTCCTTGGTTTTCAACAGCGAGGATCGGATGATGTGCCGGACGTATCATCTGATAACTGAAAACTGAGAACTGACGCCCCCCTCCAACCATGACCCCCGGCGCCCAGGTCGCCGCCGCAATCGGCCTGCTGGATGAGATCGAGCAAAGGCGCGCGCCTGCCGACGACATCGTCGCCAACTATTTCCGACGACACCGTTTCGCCGGATCCAAGGATCGCGGCGCCATTTCAGGTCACATCTACGCGGTGCTGCGCCGGCGCGCGGCGCTCGACTGGTGGATCAGCCGCAAGGGCGCGGGGCTGCCGGCGGATGGGCGGCGGCGAATGCTCGCGGCTCTGACCCTGGCGGAGGGCTGGTCGCCGCGCGAGATCGATCGCGCCTGCGATGGCGACCGCTTCCGCCCGCCTCCGCTCAGCGGCGAGGAGCGCTCGCTGCTCGCGGAACTTCGGGGACACAACATCGAGCACCCCGCGATGCCGGCACCGGTGCGCGGCAATTTCCCGGAATGGCTCGATCCCTATCTGCATCGTGCTTTCGGTCGCGACACCGCGGCGGAGCTCGAGGCACTGAACGGCGAGGCGCCGCTCGATCTGCGGGTTAATCGCTTGAAGGGCGATCGCGCGGCGGCGCGCGCGGCGCTCGAACACGAGGGAATCAACACCGAGACGACGCGCTGGTCTCCGCTCTGCCTCAGGGTGCGCGAGCGGATCCCCCTGAGCACGCTTGAATGCTTTCGCAGCGGTCTCGTCGAGGTGCAGGACGAAGGTTCTCAGCTCGCGGCCTTGCTGGCCGACGCACGGCCGGGCATGCGCGTCGTCGATTTCTGCGCGGGTGCGGGCGGCAAGACCCTGGCCCTGGCCGGTGAGATGCAGAACCGCGGTCATTTGGTCGCCTGCGACGTTTCGGCGGCACGCCTCGAACGCGCGACCCAGCGGCTGCGCCGCGCCGGCGCCACGATCGCGCAGCGCGTCGCGCTCTCGAGTCATCGCGACAAATGGGTGAAGCGGCATGCGGACTCGTTCGACCGCGTCTTCGTCGACGCGCCCTGCACCGGCATCGGCACCTGGCGACGCAATCCCGACGCCAAATGGCGCCTTACGCCCGCCGATCTGGCCGAGCTGCAGGCGTTGCAGGGAGAGATCCTCGAAAGCGCGCAACGATTGGTAAATCCGGGCGGACGGCTGATCTATGCGACTTGTTCGGTTCTGCGCGAGGAAAACGAGGAGCAGATGCAGCGGTTCTTGGAGGCACATTCGGATTTTGCGCTGCTGCCGATTGCGAGGGTATGGGCGGAGGCGGTCGGGGGCACGCCTCCCGGCAGCGGCGAAATGCTGCGTCTGACGCCGCTCGGGCACGCGACCGACGGCTTCTTCGTCGCGGTGGTGGAGCGTCGGGCAACACAAGCGGAGGCGGCATGATAGTTCGGCTTGTGGTTGCGCTCTTCTTGATCGCCGCCGCCGGGATGGCCCGGGCGGAGACAATCACCATCCCCGTCGATTGGCAGGAGCGCCAGATCGAAATTTCGGGGCTGTTCGAGAAGCCGGCGGGACCGGGTCCGTTCCCCACGCTCATTTTATTGCATGGCTGCGGCGGCAATGACGCCTATTCGCAAAATCGCTCGGAGATGTGGGGCGAGCTGCTGCGCCAACAGGGTTATGCGACACTCATTATCGACAGCTTCGCCGCGCGCGGATACACGGCCGTCTGCAACAATGGGACGCTGGTTCCCTATCGTGACCGTGCCAAGGATATCTTCGCGGCGGCTTACATGCTGGCGGCACGCCCCGATGTGCGAGCGGACCGCATCGGCGTGATCGGTTTCTCTCATGGCGGCGGGACGGCACTCGACGCGGCCGTCGATTACGACGAATTGAAGCCCTGGCGCGAGCGGCTCTCGAGCCGAGGCAAGATCGTCGCGGTGGTCGGCTTTTATCCGGGATGCCGCGAGACGCAGGACAGGGACTTCATCGTGCCGGTGCTGATCATGGTGGGGGATAGCGACGACTGGACCCCCGCGCGCTATTGCGTGGGGCGCACCGGAGGCGTTGCCCAGGGGGTCCCGCCGCTTCGCCTCGAAGTTTATCCGGGCGCCTTTCACGACTTCGACGTTGACCGGCCCGAGCGGCTTTCGAATAACCATAAGCTCGGCTACAACGCCCCGGCGGCGCAAGACGCGCGGCGCCAAGTGATCGACTTTTTGCGGCAATACATGAACTGACGATGGCATCACCATGACCGACCGCGTACTGATCCTCGATTTCGGCAGCCAAGTGACCCAGCTCATCGCGCGGCGCCTGCGCGAGAGCGGCGTTTACTGCGAAATTCACCCCTTCAACATCGGCGACGACCGCGTCGCGGCGTTTGAGCCCAAGGCGATCATTCTCTCGGGCGGCCCGGCTTCGGTCGTCGATGCGGGAACGCCGCGCGCGCCCCAGAAGGTCTTCGATCTCGGCGTGCCCGTGCTCGGCATCTGCTACGGTCAGATGGCGATGGCGGCACAGCTCGGCGGCAAGGTCGAATCCGGACACAACCGGGAATTCGGCCGCGCGCTGGTCGATCTCGCGGGAAGCTGCGCGCTCTTCGACGGCGTCTGGCGCGCCGGCGAGCGACAGCAGGTCTGGATGAGCCACGGCGACCGCATCACCGAAATACCGCGGGGATTTGAGGTGGTGGGCACCAGCGAAGGCGCGCCCTTCGCCTTCATCGCCGACGACCGCCGGCGCTTCTATGGCGTCATGTTCCATCCCGAAGTCGTCCATACGACCAAGGGCGCGGACCTCCTGCGCAACTTCACGCATGGTATCGCCGGATGCAGCGGCGACTGGACCATGGCGGCATTCCGCCGCCAGGCGATCCACCGCATGCGCCGCGAGATCGGCCGGAGGCGCGTGATCTGCGGCCTCTCGGGCGGGGTCGACAGCGCGGTGACGGCGGTGCTGCTGCACGAGGCGGTGGGCGATCAGCTCACCTGCATCTTCGTCGATACCGGCTTGATGCGCGAGGGCGAGGCCGAGGAAGTGGTGGGGCTCTTCCGCGGCCACTACAACATTCCGCTGGTGCATCGCGACGCGAGCGCGCTGTTCCTAGAGCGGCTCGCCGGAGTGACCGACCCCGAGCGCAAGCGCAAGATCATCGGTGCCACGTTCATCGACGTGTTCGAGGAGGAGGCGCGGAAGCTCGGCGGGTCGGACTTTCTGGCGCAAGGGACGCTCTACCCCGACGTGATCGAGAGCGTGAGCGCCACCGGCGGTCCCAGCGTCACCATCAAGTCGCACCATAACGTGGGCGGACTTCCCGAGCGCATGAACATGGCACTGGTCGAGCCGCTGCGCGAGCTCTTCAAGGACGAGGTCAGGAATCTTGGCCGCGAGCTCGCGATGCCCGAGAGCATGGTGCGCCGTCATCCCTTCCCGGGACCGGGTCTCGCGATCCGCATTCCCGGCGAGGTCACTGCCGAGAAGCTAGCGATCCTCCGCCGCGCCGACCGCATCTATCTCGACGAGATCCAGAAGGCCGGGCTCTACGACCAGATCTGGCAGGCCTTCGCCGTGCTGCTGCCGGTGCGCACGGTCGGCGTCATGGGCGACTACCGCTCCTACGATTACGCCTGCGCGCTCCGCGCGGTTACCTCGACCGACGGCATGACCGCCGACTATTTCCCGTTTCCGCACGATTTCCTGGGCCGGGTCGCGACCCGGATCATCAACGAGGTCCGCGGCATCAACCGCGTTACCTACGACATCACCTCGAAACCGCCGGGCACGATCGAGTGGGAGTGAGCGCGTAGCGACGGTTCGGACGGGATTTCCTCTATTTGAAAAACGAGCGACCTCTCAGGAGAGGTGATGGCAGCCGGGATGATCGCTCCAGTGGTGCTGCTGGCGGTGCGCCGCGGCCTTTGATTCCGTCTCAATGCGCAGCCAGCGCCTCTCGAACGCTCTCGCCCAGCGTTATTAACTTGATCGGTTTGCGCAGGATGCGCGCTCCAGGCACGTCATCAAGCGCGAGCGAGTCAGCGAAGCCGCTGCAAAACAGAATCGGCAGCAACGGCCGCGCGGCCCGCGCCCGCCTGGCGACCTCGGCCCCGGTCATCCCTTGCATGGCGAAGTCCACCACGAGCGCATTCGGCCGTTCGCGATCCAATACTTCCAGCCCCGATGCGCCGTCCGCCGCCTCGACGACGACGAATCCCTGTGCGCGAAGGCCCTCCACAAGGACCTGGCGGACCGCGTCATCATCGTCGATGACGAGCACCTTAGCCGGCGCGGTCGCCTTAAGAGCCTCGCTGTTCTTGACTCCTGGTTCGCGGGCGCCGTGCACCGGGGCCGGCGCGTCGGCTGCCGGAAGCGTGATGCGCACCGTTGTCCCAGAGCCTGGCGCGCTTTCGATCTCCACCCCACCGCCGGATTGCTTGGCAAAGCCGTAGACCTGCGCCAGCCCTAGGCCGATGCCCTTGCCCTTCTCTTTCGTCGTGAAGAACGGTTCGAGGGCGCGCGCCTTGACGTCAGGAGACATGCCGACACCGCCATCAGCGACGGCGATGGCGACAAGTGGTGCTACACCGCTCAGGCGCCGCGTCGTGATCTTCACGGCGCCTGGGTTCGGCATGGCGTCCCGAGCGTTGACCGCCAGATTGATGATCGCCAGCTCCAACTGGGCGACGTCGGCGACGGCCCAAGTCTCGTCCGAGGTCAGGTCCAAAGTCAGCGTGATGTTCGGCCCAAGCGCGTGCGCGAAGAGGTCTCGTGCCGTCAGGATTACCGTGTTGACGTCGGTCGGGATTAGGGTAAGGCGTTGGGTGCGTGAGAAGGCAAGCAGTTGACTTGTCACCTTCACGCCGCGGTCGGTGGCGCGCTGTGCCGTCGCCACGTACTTGCGACCTTCGTGCCCCGGTTCAAGCCGCTCGCGGAGGAGGTAGAGGCTGCTGTCAATTGCCTGAAGCAGGTTGTTGAAGTCATGCGCGAGTCCACCGGTGAGGCGGCCGACGGCCTCCAGCTTCTGAGATTGCATGAGGGCCGTCTCGGCCGCGAGGCGTTCGGCCGTCTCAGCCTCAAGCGCGGCGGTGCGTTCGGCCAAACGAGTCTCCAGCGCGGAGTTGAGCGCAATCTGTGACCGAGCTGCCGTGCGCCGTACACGCTCAAGAGCGTTCAGCGCCACGCCGTCGCGCAGCACGAGAAAAATCAACGGCACGGTTGCGATCACGACGAAGGCCGCCATCAGCACGGCGGGCCCAAACATGTCGGCCTGCATTCCGTGGAGCAGCAACCAACCGATCACCGGAAGCGTCACGATAGGAACCAGTTGTCGCCGTGTTGCGCTGCCGCCCGGGAGGTTAGAGGCGAGCACGGCCGTCCAGCGTTCGTCCGGGTGCAGAGTCAAGCAGACGATAGAAAGGACAAACAAGCCAGCGGCGGTATGCGCGGCCATCGACCGAAACACGGGAACCGCGTAGAGATCAAGGACACCGTAGGCGTAGCCGAGCAGCGCTACTCCCGCGATCAAAGCGCTGGTACCCGCGAGGGCGTTGCGCCAACGGGAACTACTCACATCCAGGGCTAGCGCCGCAGACAGCAGGATGAAGCAAAGGGCCGTGGCAACCGAGGTCGAGCCAGACTGAGCGTCGGGCATAGTGAAGATAGCATTGGCCAATGGCGGGCTGAAGGGATCATGCCCCGTGACCAGGTTCCCGCCGAGGAGGGCCGACGCCACGACAGCCGTCACAGCGCTCAGCGCCACTCGCGTTGTGTCGTGCCCTGTTGCGGCAGCCAGCAGCGCCGCGCCGCAAGACACGAACATCAGCGCGGTCAGTGGTGACATTCCTTGCAGACCCTGCGCGATGTCGATGATCCGCTGGTCGCCGAAAATATAGCCGGCGAGGACGATCACACCCAGAGCCGGCACGGCAAACGCGGTGACCAGGGCAAAAGCACGAAAGCAACGCAGCGCGCGAGGATCAAGGGCCTCCGCGTCGTTAGCCGGGTCTGGCGCTCCGACCATCCTGTCTCGGCCCCCCAACGCAACTGATTGTAGAAGCCTACTACAGTCGTATGTCACAGGATAGAGCGCGCACCGTCAGAAAAATCCGAACGCGCATCACCAACCCTATGACGCGATCATAGGCCCGGTCTTGATAAACGAGGTTGGATATTGGACCTGCGGCAGTGGCGCTTCGCGATCTCGGACGCTTGACGATCGAGTGGGAGCGACGGGCACTGACGCCCTCTTTACCGATCTCGTCGGCTGGCCGCGACAGGTCGCTGAGTCAACGTCCCGGCTTGAACCCTATCTTCAGCAACACAGCTTCCACGTCGGGGACCGCGCCGGAAGCGATGAGGTCCGTCGCCGCTGCATTTGGATGCTCACCGTCGCCTGAATCATACTCGGGCCGTATCCGCAGCTTCCCAGACGGGTCACGAACATACACAGGGATTAGCCATTTTGCGACCAAGTCGGAATTTTGTACGACGAGCGGGTACGCTGGTGCTTCGCTCTTCCCCCACACTTGCATAACGATGACCGCGCTGCCCTTTGCGCGAAGCTTTCCGACAATGGCTGCAAGATCCGCCGCGATCGCTTCCTCGGAGGCGCCAGCGACGCGATCATTTCCACCAAATTGAACGATCGTGAGATTTGTACCAGGAGGGACACGCGCATCTGTCGTTGATACCGCAGCTTTGGCGGTCTGCCCTGGCACCCCCTGGTTTGATACCGTGACGTTCCATCCTTTTGCCTGCAGCGCGCGCTCCAGCTTCGCCGGCCAGGATTTCGCTGACGGGAATCCCACCTTGCCTTCCCGTAACGTTAGACCGGCCGGATCCCCATGTTCCGCTATCGCCAAAGGCGACGATTTTAATCGTCTCCGCCAACGCATCCTCTAGCAGGACCGGGCAAAGGTAAGCGCACAGCGCCACCAGCAAGACGATCTTTTTCATCGGCCCCCCTGTTCGAAGATTGATCTGCCGCCCTGGGCGTTAGGCAGGCCTCACTTTAGCTTTTCACTGTTGAGGTGACACAACGGGTAGTTGGGTGCGTTCCGATCTAGACCGCCACCCAGCAGATGTAAAGTGCAACAGGGCAAATGTCCCATGGCACCCGCAGTTTGACATCACGCTTGGAATCTTCATCGTCGGATCGGCAAATTTCCGCCACGACGCGACGTGGCGATTGGCAATGCTCGGTATGTCAAAAATAAGGAGGGTTTGGACAATCCGCTTCGGAACCGGCGGGCTAGTAACCGCGGATTCACAGGCGGCGGTCGGCGCGTCCGTCCCCGGTTTTGAAGCTGAACCTGACCGCACTGGACAAACCCGTATATTCGGCCAACGTGCGACGGCACGGAGCGGCCGGGCCTTAACGACCAGGAACGGGAGCGGCAAGATGGCTGAGAATGAGATTCGAGAGGCACTGAATCGCCACTGGGCCGCATCGGATGCAAATGACTTCCATGTCGAGCACGACATATATCGAGAGGACGCCGTGCTCGAGTACCCTCAATCGGGCGAGCGCATCAGGGGCCGGCACAACATTGAGGCCTCACGCGTCGCGCAGCCGAACTCGAAGCGCTTCAGCGTGCGCCGCATCGTCGGCACGGGCAACCTCTGGGTCACGGAATTCGTCCTCACGTATGATGGCCAGCCCTACCACACCGTGAGCATCATGGAGTTCCTGGATGGCAAGGTGGCCCGCGAGACTCAATACTTCGGGGAGCCGTTCGAGCCCGGCCCCTCGCGGGCCCATCTGGTCGAGCGAATGGGATGAAATCGACACGACAATAGCGCGCCCTCGGGTTCTGGACCGGACAGAGATCCCCGTCGATACCGCAGAGCTCGCTCGGTTTCTCATCGGCAAAATGCTCGTGCGGGTATCGGCCGACGGCGTGGCGGGCGGCCCTATCATCGAGACCGAGGCATATGGCATCGGCGACCCCGCGGGTCACGCCTATCGTGGCATCACCCCGCGCAATCGGGCGCTGTTCCTCGAGCGCGGGCACGCATATGTCTATCTCGCCTATGGCAGCTCGTTCATGCTGAACATCTCCAGCGAAACGCCGGGCGTGGGCGCAGGCGTCTTGATCAGGGCGATCGAGCCTACCGTTGGCATCACGATCATGGAGCGTAATCGCGGTACCGAGCGCGTGCGAGACTTGGCACGGGGTCCGGGACGGTTGAGTGCAGCCTTGGAGATTGACCGCCGATTGGACGGGATCGACCTTTGTCAGGCCGGTCCGCTGTGGCTCGGCTCTGACGGTCGAGCGTCCGGCGAAATCGGGCAAAGCAAACGGATCGGCATTACGCGCGCAGCCGGCAGCCTGCTGCGCTTCTACGTTCGCGGCAATCGGTTCGTCAGCGGTCCGCAGGCGCTCAATCGATAGGAACCAACCTTACGAAGCCTCACGCATCAAGCGAAACCGGTTCGGCGGGCACGGCGA
>Ga0187765_10001051_pt1 | contig 10541 bp, 9 predicted proteins | sample 0216_QUI02_MP05__3_FD_133018 | JGI IMG/M metagenome (GOLD analysis project Ga0187765, IMG submission 133018) | Tropical peat soil microbial communities from peatlands in Department of Meta, Colombia - 0216_QUI02_MP05_10_MG | ecosystem: Environmental > Terrestrial > Soil > Wetlands > Peat ...
CGGCCCTGCACCGTCCGGCTCTATACCGACAGCCGCTACGTGCTCGACGGTGCCACCAAGTGGATCCATGGCTGGAAGAAGAACGGATGGCGCACCGCCGACAAGAAGCCGGTGAAGAACGTTGATCTGTGGAAGCGGCTGGATGAAGCGCTCGGCCATCACACCGTGCATTGGCACTGGGTGAAAGGCCATGCCGGTCATGCAATGAACGAGCGGGCTGATGAGCTCGCGCGCGCGGGCCTTGTTGCGGCGAGGGCCGGTGCCCTCGGCGCCATGACAAAATAGAATCGAAATGGCCGGGGCATAGCCGTTCGAAGAACGGCGTGCTTTCGCACGCCTATGCCCGGCCATTACGGCGTTTCTTGTGAAAATCCCTAGAGCTGGCTCAGCAAAGCCTGGCCGCCGGAGATTTCGCATTTGCCCGGCGCATCCTCGATATTGAGTTTTTTCACGACGCCGTCGTCGACAAGCATCGAGTAGCGCTTCGAGCGGGTGCCAAGCCCATTGCCGGATCCATCAAAGGCCATGTCTATCGCCTTGGCGAATTCCCCGTTGCCATCCGCAAGGAAATCGATCTTGCCGTCGGCGCCGGTTGATTTCTTCCAGGCCTCCATGACGAAGACGTCGTTGACGCCGGTCACGGCAATCGTGTGTATGCCCTTGGCCTTGATGGCGGCAGCGTTGTTCAGGAAGCTTGGGATGTGCAGGTTATTGCACGTTGGCGTGAAGGCCCCTGGCACAGCAAACAGCGCCACCTTGCGGCCTTTGAAAACTTCATCGGTCGTTTTCCAGACCGGACCCTCGGTAGTCATCATGCGGAATTTGGCCTCGGGCAATCGATCGCCGACCTTGATAGGCATGGGTGTCCTCTCGCTTTGCTTTATTAAAAATGTTTCCCGGCTGGGCTAATTACGCCCTTGCAGGTGATTAGTCGAGATGGGTCTTGACCTCCAGGGCGCGCTCGCCAGTGACGACGGTAAACGTGAGATCGAAATTTCCTTTGGGGTCGACGCCAGGGGGCAGGCCGTCGAGTTCAAAAGTGAAGCGTGCATGGCCGGTTGGCACGCCCGGCTCTGGCGTTGGGATGGGCAGCGCCCATTCCGGTGTCGGCCCTTCGACGAACAATTCAACCGCCTGGCCGGCTGGCGCGGCGAGGTCAACGGCGACCATCGGCTTCGCGGTTGCATTGATGCGCTTGGCGGTAAGGCCGATCTGCCCGGCCGGCACCGTCCTGGGCACGCGCGTCTCCGCAGCGCTCAAGTCCGCGTTGCGCGCGCTTCCGCCCGATCCGAGTGTCAGTTCGGCGGTGCCCTCGGCCGGCACGCAGAGTTTTTCGCAGACGGCGTATTCGATTTTCAGCCGCAAACGGACAGGCTTGCCGGGCTGCTGCGGCGCAATCATCAGTGGAAAGATGGCGCTGTTCTTGTAGCCAAGCGAATGCCCGGTCTCATCGGTGAAGAGATGCGGCGCCGGGAAGAGGACCTTGGCGTCTTTCAGATTTTCCGAACCCGAAAAATCGAAGCGCGGCGGCACGCCGGAATCGCCTGGATAACGCCAGTAGGTTTTCCAACCCGGCTGCATCCGGATTTCGATGCCGGCGCGCAGCGTGGCATCATCCTTGCCGTTGGCTCCCGCGATCAGCCTGACACCTGAACGGACATCATTACTCCAGGATGATTCGTCTGCGGCAAGCGCCATAGTGCCCGAGCAGGCGATCGTGCAGGCAGCCAAGACGCCACAAAATGATCTGTGAATATCGCTCATCGTGCACGATCTAGTTGGTAATGCTATGCTGCGCTATTGAATTCATTGTGAGCAGCGATCGACCATGTTCTGGGCAGGCCGCTGCCACAATTGTCCTATTGATTATGACGGTGAACGATTGAACTTTCTGCCGCAAGCTTCGTTTGCAAAGACAGATCGATCAGGTAACCTTTTGCCATGAAGCCGTCACGCAAAGCGAAGGAGCAGGCTCCGGCCCCCGGTCGCGGCTATCTGGACGGGCAGATGCTGATCGCCATGCCAGCGATGAACGACGAGCGTTTTGCGCGTGCCGTCATCTATGTCTGTGCACATTCGACTGAAGGTGCCATGGGCATCGTCGTCAATCATCCTGCGGCCAACATCAAGTTTCCCGATCTTCTGGTGCAACTGGAGGTGATTCCGGCGGTCGAGCGCATCCAGCTTCCGACAGGCGCTGAGGACGTCAAAGTGCTCAAGGGGGGGCCGGTCGAAACCGGGCGCGGGTTTGTTCTGCATTCGGCCGATTTCTTCATCGAGAACTCGACGTTGCCGATTGATGAAGGCATTTGCCTCACAGCCACGCTCGATATTCTCAAGGCGATCGCCCGCGGCAACGGGCCAGCGAGCGCCATTCTCGCGCTCGGCTATGCCGGATGGGCGCCCGGCCAGCTTGAACAGGAAATCCAGCAGAACGGATGGCTGCATTGTGCGGCCGATTCTGAACTCATTTTCGGCACGGACACCGAGACGAAATATGAGAGGGCTCTGCGGAAAATCGGCATCGATCTCGGCATGCTGTCGAGCGAATCGGGCCACGCCTGAATTCAGAAGCATCGCCCATGCACCGCTCGTTCCCGCGTAAGCGGGAATCCAGTCGGGTTATGCGTGACAACGGCGGAAAGTTCTGGGTCCCCGCCTTCGCGGGGACGAGCGGAATGTTGAATTATTCAGAAGCAATCTTGAGCGCGCGCAGCCGGGTCGGCTTGTCGATCAAGAGGTCGCGGGCGGCGTCGGCCGTCATCGGCTCGCCGAAAGCGAAGCCTTGCGCATATTCGCAGCCGAGCTGGTAAAGCTCGACCGCATCGGAATCGGTTTCCGCGCCTTCCGCAACCACTTCCATCCCTAGATCGTGCGCAAGTGCAATGATGGAGCGCAGGATCACCGGTCGAGTGCCGCGCGGTGTGGTGCGCACGAACGATTGATCGATCTTGATCGTATCGAACGGAAAGCGCTGCAAGTAAGCGAGCGATGAATGCCCTGTACCGAAATCGTCCAGTGACAGGCCGGCGCCGAGCTCCTTGATGCGCGTGAGCATCTGCGCGGCATGTTCAGGATTTTCCATCACGAGCGATTCCGTGATTTCCAGCTTGAGCGTGCCACGCGCCAGTGCCGTGCGTGAGAGCACGCCGCGCAAATCCTGGATCAGGTCGTGGCGCAACAATTGGCGCGACGACACATTGACGCTGGCAAAGACCGGCTCGCGGCCGCGCGCGGCAGCTTGCCATTGGGCGAGCTGTTTGGCGGTGTGGTCGAGGACAAACAGGCCGAGATCAACAATGAGGCCGATCTCTTCGGCGATCGAAATGAATTCGGCTGGCGACAGCCGGCCGAGTTTGGGGTGATCCCAGCGCGCCAGAGCCTCGAACCCGGCAATGGCGCGATCTTCCAGCCGCACGATCGGCTGGAAAAGCACCTTGATTTCCTCGCGTTCGATGGCGCGGCGTAATTCCGATTCCATGGTCAGGCGATCGGTCTTGCGCGAGCGCATCGCCGGCTTGAAGATCTCGATGCGGTCGCCACCGATGCGCTTGGCATAGTACATCGCGAGTTCGGCGTCCTTGAGCACTTCCTCGGTGCGGTTTGACTGGTTCTCGGCGAGCGCCAGCCCAATCGAGGCGGTCAGGAATATTTCGCGGTCGTTGAAGGCAATCGGCGCGCGCAGTGTGCGCCGGATTGTCTCGGCAAAGGCAACGATGCGTGCGGGCTCGCGCTCCGATAGTACGATCAATGCGAATTGATCGCCTGACAGCCGCGCCAAAGTGTCCTGGGGCTTGAGCAGGCGGGAGAGCCGGCGCGCGATGGTCAACAGGATAGAGTCGCCGATAGCGATACCGACGGAATCGTTGACCTGCTTGAATCGGTCGAGATCGACCACCACGATGGAAGGCCGGATTTGCGGGTCGGCGCGGGCAAAGCCGAATGCAGCCTCCATGCGATCGATGAACAGTTCACGGTTCGGCAAGCCCGTGAGATTATCGTGCACGGCGTCAAACAGAAGCCGTTCCTCGGCATTCTTGAACTCGGTCACGTCGGTCATCGTGCCAACGAGACGCACCACTTCGCCGTCCGAGCCGACGACGGGCCGCACCTTGAGTGCAAACCAGAGATAGGTTCCGTCGGCTGTTCGCAGCCGAAAGTCCTGGGTTAGACGTCCGCGCCGTTGTTCAACGATGCCGTCGAGCGCTGCTCGAAAACGGTCACGGTCGAGCGGATGCAGCACTTCCAGCCAGGTCGCCGCAGGCCCTTCCAGCGTGCCGCGCTTGAGGCCGAGCATGTGTTCGGTTTCCGGGCTGGTAAATACCTTGTCGGCGGAGACATCCCAGTCCCAGATCAGGTCGCCGGCACCGGTCAAGGCGAGCGCCCGCCGCTCGACATCGGAAACGATACCGTGGGTGATGCCGCCGGCGAAGGCATGCTGCATGACTGTGAAGCCGATGAGCATCACGATCAGCACAAGGCCGCCGAGCAGTGCGGGCCCGATGATGTCATTGGTGACCAGGCCCGTGACAGCAAGACCCGCGGCCATCGTCCACACCACGAGCAGCAACCATGTGGGAATAAGCAACACGGCGCGATCGAAACCATGCGTGGACAGATAGATCACGAGCGCGAGTCCAAAGACGCCAATGCCGGCCAGCGACATACGGGCGATGCCTGCGGCGACGGATGGATCGAACACCGCAACCGCAATCAATGCGGCGAGCGCTGCAAGCCAGGCCATGGTGACGTGCGCATAACGCACGTGCCAGCGCGACAGGTTGAGGTAGGCGAAGAGAAAGACAAGCAGTGTTGCCGACAGGATCGCCTCGCCGCAGGCGCGCCACACGCGCTCGGCGCCAGCTGACATGTCGAACACCTTGCCCCAGAATCCGAAGTCAATGCCGATATAGATCAGCACCGCCCAGCCAAGCGCGGCGGCGGCCGGAAACATCATGGAGCCTTTGACAACGAACAGGATCGTCAGGAACAGCGCGAGCAAGCCGGCAATTCCAATGACAATGCCGTAGTAGAGGGTGAACGAATTGACCTTGTCCTTGTAGGCGTCCGGCTCCCACAGATAGATCTGCGGCAGCTTGTCGGTGCGCAACTCTGCGACGAATGTGATCACGGTGCCGGGATCAAGCGTGACCCGGAACACATCGGCCGTCGCGCCCTCCTGACGAACCGGGCGGTCGCCGGTCGAGGGCGTGATGCCGGCAATGCGCGACAGGCCGAGGTCGGGCCAGAACAAGCCTGAGCCGACCATGCGGTAATGCGGCACAACGATGAGCCGGTCGATCTGCTCGTCGCTGTTGTTTGTGAGCGCGAAGACTGCCCAGTTGCTGTTGCCCTCGCGGGCGCGCACCTCGATGCGGCGCACGATTCCGTCGGGGCCGGGCGCAGTAGACACCTGGATGCGGTCGCCTTCGGTTTTTTGAAGTTCCGTGGCCGCAGTCAAATCGATCGCCGCGGCATCGAGCCGCACGTTCACGGCTTCGACCGCGCGCGCAGACGGGACCGCCAGCAGCGCGGCGACGAGTGCAATTGCGACCGCTGCCAAACGCCTATTCAAAATCAAAACAAAACCCCCGGCCGCGGCAGCGCCCTGCAGCCTGCGGCTTCGGCATCGCCAACGGTGAAAAACTTCAAGCAATCGCACCCTGTTGCGGTTTTAAGTCCGACATTGCGCCGATTTCGCGGCTTCTGAAGAAACGGACGCCGAGTCAAACTGTTAGCACGATTTTGCCGATATGGGTGCTGGTTTCCATAAGTGCGTGGGCAGCCGGCGCTTCGCCTAGCGGAAATGTCTTGTAGATGACGGGTTTGACCGTCCCGGCGGTTACCAGCGGCAGCACATAGTCCTCGACCGCTCGAGCAATGGCGCCTTTGTCGGCGACCGAGCGCGCACGCAGGGTTGAGCCCGTATGGTGCAGCCGCTTGAGCATGATCCGGCGGAAATCCACCGTTGCCTTCGGGCTACCCTGAAATGCGATTTGCACGATGCGCCCCTCCACCGCGGCTGCTTCATAATTGCGTGCGATGTAGTCCCCACCCACCATGTCCAGTATAACCTCGGCGCCCCTGTCGCCGGTTGCCGACTTGGTCGCGGCGACGAAGTCCTCGGACTTATAGTTAACGGCGACATCGGCCCCAAGCTTGCGACAAGCCTCGCATTTTTCGTCGGAACCGGCGGTGGTGATCACACGCGCACCGAACGCCTTGGCAAGCTGGATGGCCGTGGTGCCGATACCGGACGACCCGCCGTGCACCAACAACGTTTCACCCTTTTTAAGCCCGCCGCGCTCAAAGGCGTTGTGCCAGACAGTGAAGAACGTTTCCGGGATCGCGGCCGCTTCGACCATCGAAAGCCCCGAGACCGGCAGCGCGTGAGTTTCGTGCGCGAGACAATATTCCGCGTAACCGCCGCCGACCACCAGCGCCATGATTCTGTCGCCAACTTTCCGGCGTTTGACGTTGGTGCCGATCGCCACAACCTCGCCGGCGATTTCCAGACCCGGAATGTCGGGTGCGCCGGGTGGGGGCGGATAGAGACCCATGCGCTGCATCACGTCGGGGCGGTTCACGCCGGCGGCTGCGACTTTCACCAGAATTTCGCCGGCAGCCGGCTTCGGAAGCGGGCGTTGCTCCGGCACCAGCATGTCCGGACCGCCGGCGGCTTTGATGCCGATTGCGGTCATTTGGTTTGGCAGTGCGGCCATCGGGTCCTCGTATTTTCTGCAAATTGGTGGCTCTGGTGTAGGCGCGCCTCGCCGATGTGACAACCCGGACCGCTATGGCTAGATTTCGCCTGCAGGAGGTGGCCAATGCCGGCAATCGACGAGGATGACAAGCCGAAGAAGAAAATTGCGCACGAAATCGGCCAGGACCTCACTTTGCTTTCCGTGAATGAACTTGCAGCGCGCGTGCAATTGTTGCGTGACGAGATAAGCCGGCTCGAGACCGACATGGCACAAAAACGTGTTTCGCGCGCGGCAGCAGATCAGTTCTTCAAGCGCTGAGATGCAGGAAGAGGGCGCCGCCGCAGAAACGGTATCGCCGTGCCCGGGGTCGAAAAATATTTGGCATTGCGCGCACACCCTTAAGCTGTCGTTAAGCTTTCTCGACCATTACTGGCATTGTCCATCTTCATGTGGACATTGAGTGGCTCCTGTCCACTCTGTTTGACGCCTCCCTGTTATCACCTTAGAGCCGCCGGCAACGGCGGCTCCTTTTTTTGTCCCAAAATGGATCAGTGGCCGTAACACGCGGTCATCCGCGCTTGCGCGGAAACTATATCGCGATGTTAACCATATCATCGTCTGGACACGGCCGCGTCGCGCGCGTCATGCTTACCCAATCGTATACGGGGCGCGAGCAGCTCCGCGGTGAAGTGAGGCGTCGCGTCATGTCCGAGAAATTCGAAAAATCGTTCGGCGAAACGCAGACAGTGTCGTTCGGCGAACGGCTCGCGAGTTCGCAGGCATTCGCCGATTTGTTTCGCGATGGAATGACGCTGGTCGAGGAGACGGCAACGTATCTCGACGGCCCCGGCCGGCAGGAATCCAAGAAACTGGAGCGTGCGGCGGCGCTTGCCTATGCGACCGAAAGCATGCGCCTCACAACGCGCCTGATGCAGCTCGCCTCATGGCTGCTGCTACATCGCGCGGTGAAAGAAGGCGAGATGTCGCTGGCGCAGGCGGGCAAGGAAAAGAGCAAAGTGAAGCTCTCCACCGCTGACGCGCACGATTCCACCAATCTCGAGCTGTTGCCGGTGACGCTGTGCGACCTGATCGAGCGGTCGCGAAAGATCTACGCCAGCGTGCGCCGTCTCGATGCGACGATTTACAACCAGAATGCCGCCGAGCGGCCAATGACGGGCAATCCGGTCGAGCGCCAGCTTGGGCTGTTGAAGGCCGCGTTTGGCGCGGAAAGCGTCTAAAGCAGGCCGGGCCTCAAAACAGAAACCCCCGCATTGCGCGGGGGTTTTTTATTGCAGGTCGCGGGTGCTTATTTCTTCTCGTCGGCCTTCAGGAAGCCCGAGAATTTCTTCTGGAAGCGCGACACACGGCCGCCACGGTCGACGAGCTGCTGCTGGCCGCCGGTCCAGGCCGGGTGCGACTTGGGGTCGATATCGAGGTGCAGGACGTCACCTTCCTTACCCCAGGTGGAGCGGGTGGTGAATTCACTGCCGTCGGTCATGACCACCTTGATTGTGTGGTAACCGGGATGGATGTCTTGTTTCATCGTTTCTGTTCCGAGGCGTAAACGCGCCAATTATAGCGGGATTTGGCCGCTCCTATACAGGACCCGGCTGCAGGCAGCAAGCCACACGATTGACCGCGATGAAGCTCGCGAGGCATTAAAGAGGCACGCGCCGGGGGCGCTAACGAAGGGCGTCGCATGAGTTTTTCAAGCGATGGACGGGGCCTCGATGTTGCTGGAGCGCCAGCGCCCGGCGAGCGGAGCAAGGTCAGACTCAGACCGCTGGTCCGGCTTGTTCCATACATCACGCGCTATAACGGGCGCGCACTCGCCGCACTAGCCGCGCTGATCGTCGCTGCACTCACCACTTTGGTCGTGCCGGTGGCCGTCCGCCGGATGATCGATTTCGGGTTCTCCGACAAGGCAGTGCAGCTGATCGACAGCTACTTTGCGGTGATGATTCTCATCGTCGCTGTGCTCGCGGTATCGAGTGCATTGCGCTACTACCTTGTCACGACATTGGGCGAGCGCATTGTCGCCGATCTGCGCTCGGATGTATTTACCCATCTTACGCACCTCTCGTCCGCATTTTTCGATGCAACGCGCGCTGGCGAAATTGTGTCTCGCCTCACGGCTGACACCACCCAGATCAAGGCCGCCGTAGGCGCTTCGGTATCGATCGCATTGCGCAATCTTGTGTTGTTCCTGGGCGGTGCCGCCATGATGGTCGTCACCAGCCCGCGGCTTTCGCTATTCGTACTGGGGGCAATCCCCGTCATCGTGCTTCCACTGGTCGGGTTCGGGCGTGCAGTTCGCAAGCGCGGACGCGCAGCACAAGACACTCTTGCAGATGCATCGGGTTACGCGAACGAATTAATCGGCGCGATGCGCACACTACAGGCTTTCACCAACGAAAAACTTGCGCAGTCGCGCTTCGGGATCGCCATTGAGCAGGCCTATATTGCCGCGCGTGGCGCAACAAAAGTGCGCGCCATGCTCACCGCGGTGGTGATCTTCCTCGTATTCGCAAGCATTGTTGTGGTGCTTTGGGTCGGCGCGCAGGACGTGCTCACCGGCGGCATCACGCCGGGCCGGCTCGGACAATTCGTTCTCTATGCGGTTTTCGCCGCGGGCGGGCTTGGCGAATTGAGCCAGGTGTGGGGCGAGATCGCGCAGGCTTCCGGCGCGGCCGAACGGCTATTCGAAATTCTCGACGTCGAGCCGCAGATCAAGGCGCCGCCGCGTCCCGTCGTGCTGCCGAAACCGTCGTCCGGGGCGATTGAATTTCGCGACGTCAATTTCGCATATCCGGGGCGGCCGAATATGGCGGTGCTCGACCGCCTGTCATTCCGGGTGACGCCCGGCGAAAAACTCGCATTGGTCGGCCCCTCAGGTGCCGGCAAGAGCACGATCTTCCAGCTCATTCTGCGTTTCTATGACCCGGTCTCAGGCACTGTCAGCTTCGATGGCGTACGCCTGACCGAAGCGGACCCGGCGGAGCTGCGGGCGCGCATTGCGCTGGTGCCGCAGGACGCAGCGGTTTTCGGCACGAGCGTCCGGGAAAATATCAAGTTCGGCCGTCCCGAAGCTAACGATGCGGAAATCGACAAGGCAGCCGAAGCCGCGCATGCAGCGGAATTTATCCGGCGATTGCCGCTGGGCTACGAAACTCCGGTCGGCGAGCGGGGCGTTACGCTCTCGGGTGGCCAGCGCCAGCGCATTGCGATCGCGCGCGCCATCTTGCGCAAGGCGCCGCTGCTGCTGCTCGACGAAGCGACTTCTTCGCTCGACGCTGAAAGCGAGACGCTGGTTCAGCAGGCGCTCAAGCGGCTGATGCTCAACCGTACAAGCATTGTCATCGCGCACCGGCTCGCCACAGCGCAATCTTGCGACCGCATCCTGGTGCTCGACCACGGCCGCATCGTGGAGGAGGGAACGCACGCCTCGCTTGCATCTGCCGGTGGGCTCTACGCGCGCCTGGCAAAGCTACAATTCGAGCTCGCGTAATTTAGCCGCGCCAGGTCATCCTGTTGACCGCAAGCCCTGAGACGGGATTTTTGTCTTCTCCGTCATGAACGAAGCCGTGCTTTTCATAAAAGCGGATCGCCCGGTGATTGTCCTTGTTGACGAGAAGGTAAAGCCCCTTCGGCGAAATGCGTTTCGCTTCGTCGAGCAGGCTGAGCGCAATATGAGAGCCCCAGTGTTCAGGTGCGACCACGATCTGGTCGAGATACATCGTATTCGGATCGACCGTGACAAATCCGGCGAGTGCGCCATCCACATCCGCCAGCACAATTCGCGCTACGGGTACGAGTTCCTTGCACCAGCGTTCGCGC
>Ga0187765_10001052_pt1 | contig 10538 bp, 11 predicted proteins | sample 0216_QUI02_MP05__3_FD_133018 | JGI IMG/M metagenome (GOLD analysis project Ga0187765, IMG submission 133018) | Tropical peat soil microbial communities from peatlands in Department of Meta, Colombia - 0216_QUI02_MP05_10_MG | ecosystem: Environmental > Terrestrial > Soil > Wetlands > Peat ...
CGTGGTCTCGGCCTGCGTGCTGCTGCTCCTGCTCGACATGCTGCTGGCCAAGCTGCTCCTGTGATCCCGTGATCGAGCTCCGCAACGTCTACAAGAAGTTCGGACGCCACGTGGTCCTGGACGGCGTCAACTTCACCGTCGCCGCCGGCGAGACGGTGGCCCTGCTGGGCCCGTCGGGGAGCGGGAAGAGCGTCCTCCTCAAGCACATCATCGGGCTGATGCGGCCCGACCGGGGCGACGTGCTGGTGGAGGGGGAGTCGGTGCCCTCGTTGCCGCGCCAGGCGCTCTCGGCCCTGCGCACCAAGATCGGCTACGCGTTCCAGACCGGCGCGCTGTTCGACTCGATGACGGTGTTCGAGAACATCCGCCTCGGGATCAGTGACGACCACTGCTACCGCGACCGCGCCTTCTGCACCTCGCGGGTGGCCGAGTGCCTGAAGCTGGTCAACCTGAGCGAGGACGTGGCCCGCCTGATGCCGGCAGAGCTGTCGGGCGGCATGCGCAAACGCGTCGGCATCGCGCGGGCGATCGCCGGGAACCCGAAGTATCTTCTGTACGACGAGCCGACGTCGGGGCTCGATCCGGTCAACGCCGACGCGATGGATGCGTTGATCGAGGGACTCCAGAAGCAGCTGCACGCGACGAGCATCGTGGTGAGCCACGACGTGCGCGGGTCGTTCAAGATCGCGGACCGGATCGCGCTGCTGCACAACGGGCGCATCCGCGCGGTGGGGACGGCGGAGGAGTTCATGGCGGCGAAGGACGAGGTGGTGCGGGAGTTCCTGGAGCGCGACATCGAGTTCGCCGCGCCCGGGGGGCGCTGATGGAGCTGCGCTACCAGCGGGAGGCGGCGGTCGGCCTGCTCATCATCGTGGCCGCCGCCGTATTCGTGTTGGGGATGATCTGGCTCCGGGGGAAGTCCCTCCGCAGCGGCGAGCCGGTCGAGATCGTCTTCAGCGACGTGTCGGGGCTCAAGGTCGGCGATCCGGTCCGGACGTCGGGCGTCACGGTGGGGCAGGTGCAGGACATCCGCCTCATCGCGCCGGGCAAGGTGGACGTGTTCCTCGATCTGACCACCGCGAAGGCGCCCCGCCGCGATGCGCGCGCCACGGTGCGCTCGCTCGACTTCTTCGGCGCTCGCTACGTGGACTACGATCCCGGGATCGCGGCGCAGCCGCTGGCGGCGACCGATTCGATCCCCGGCGCGCGCGAGCCGGACCTGGGCGAGGTGGTGGCGGGCGTCGCGAACCCGGGGCGCGCGGCGCTGAGCAACGCCGAGCAGTTCCTCTCGCCGGAGGCCGCGGCGCAGCTGCGGGCGCTCCTGGCGGAGGCGCGCAGCGCGGTCGGGCAGATCGGGGCGGCGACCGAGTCCGGGTCGCACGAGGCGATCGGCGCCGTCATGGAGCTGAGGAAGGTGCTGCAGCGGCTGGACCTGCTCCTGGGGACCGACGACGCCGCGACGACGCTGCGCGGGATGCGGGACGCGAGCCGCAACCTGGCCCAGGTGACGGCGACGCTGGAGCGGACCACGACGTCGCTCGACTCGATCCTCGCCAAGATCAACTCCGGGCGCGGCTCCATCGGCCGGATGGTGAATGACACCACGCTCGCGACGGACCTCCACGCGGCGAGCACCGCGCTGACCGAGCTGCTCACGGATCTCAAGGCGAACCCGGGCCGGTACATCCACGTGCGGGTGTTCTAGCCTGCTGAAGCTCCTGTTCCTCGGCACCTCCGCCGCGCGGCCCACCGCCGAGCGCAACGTGCCGTCGCTGGTCGTGACGCGCGGGGGCGAGAGCCTGCTGTTCGAGTGCGGCGAGGGGACGCAGCGGCAGATGATGCGCTACGGCGTGACCTTCGCGTTCGACGACATCTTCTTCACGCACTTCCACGGGGATCACTACCTCGGCGTGATCGGGCTGGTGCGCACCCTCGGCCTGCAGGGGCGCACCGAGCTGCTCCGGCTGGTCGGCCCGCGCGGCGCGAGGAAGTACCTGGGCGACGCGCTTGCGCTCGGCGTCGAGCGGCAGCCGTTCGCGGTGGACATCGCGGAAGTGGAGCCCGGGCAGTGCCAGAAGCGCGACGGCTACGAGCTCCGGGTGTTCGACGTCGAGCACGGCGGCGGCGCGATCGGATACGCGCTGGTGGAGAACGAGCGGCTCGGGCGCTTCGACCCGGACCGGGCGCGGGCGCTGGGCGTGCCGGAGGGGCCGCTGTGGGGCAAGCTGCAGCGCGGGCAGACGGTGCGGCTCGACGACGGGCGGGAGGTGAGCCCGGAGACGATCGTGGGCCCGCCGCGCCCCGGGCGGAGGCTGGTGTACTCCGGGGACACCCGGCCCTGCGCCGCGACGGTGGAGGCGGCGCGTGGCGCCGATCTGCTGGTGCACGAGGCGACGTTCTCGGAGGAGGAGCGGGACCGCGCGAAGGAGACGGCGCACGCGACGGCGAAGGAGGCGGCCGAGGTGGCCAGGGCCGCGGGCGTGCGGAAGCTGGTGCTCACCCACCTCTCCGCGCGTTACTCGCGGGACTCGGCGGCGTTGCTGGACGAGGCGCGGGCCGTCTTCCCCGAAACCGTGGTGGCCAAGGACGGGCTCGAGATCGACATCCCGTTCCAGGACTAGCCGCGGGTGCGGATGTGCGCGACGCGGGTTGAGGTAATCCGGCGGCCCGGCTAGGTTTCCGGCCGCGCGGGGCTGTAGCTCAGCTGGGAGAGCGCCTGGATCGCACCCAGGAGGTCAGGGGTTCGAGCCCCCTCAGCTCCACTCGTAACTCGTTGCGGTTTGTGTGCTTTTCTCGCAACTTGGCAACTCGCAACTGTTTCATTGCCCCTTGGTGTAATTGGCAACACGCCTGACTCTGGATCAGGAGAGTCCTGGTTCGATCCCAGGAGGGGCAACTCGAAGCGCGGCACTGCGGCGGGTGGTGTCGCGCTTCTGCGTTGAGGGGCACTCTGGCGAACGGTACGAGTAGTCAGACCCTCGACATCTGAAGCAGCTTCTTCCACTGCGCCGCAGTAGCCGGGACGACCGACAGCCGCGGCATCCTGACCAGCGCCAGGTCCTTCAGCACCGGCTCCTTGCGGATCTCGCCGAGCGTGACCGGGCGCGGCAGAACCTTCCCGGCCCGGATGTCCACCACCGTGAGCTTGGCGTCCTTGGGGTCCGGGTAAGGCGCCGACGCCACGGCGGCCAGGCCGACCACGGCCTTCTCATCGCCCGTGTGGTAGATCATCAGCTCGTCGCCCCGCTGCATGGCTCGGATGTTCTTGAGCGCCACCGGATTGGTGACGCCGTCCCAGCGGGCGGTCCCCTCCCTGGCCAGGCGGTCGAAGGAGTACGCCGAAGGCTCGGTCTTCAGGATCCAGAGTGCCATGACTTTGGTGCGAGAGAATCCACCCAGAGCGAGTTCATTACCGGAGCCGCCGCGCCAGGGCCTTGGCCTGTTCCCCGTCGATCGTCGCCGGCATGGTCTTGGGGTCGTAGATCAGGACGCTGCCGGGCCCGCGCTTCTTCGCTTCTTCGACAGCGTAGACGGTCTTGAGGAAGATGTCTTCGACGCCCCTCACCGCTGCGTCCGGATGGCCCGCGATGCCGAAGGAGAGAGTCGTCTGGAGCCCCGCTTCTCTGGCGGCGGCGGCGAGCGGCTCCTTCACACGAGGGACGTAGAACTGCCTGACACTCTTGGGGTCCGTCCGCCGCAGGAGGGCAGCCAGGTCCGCGACGAACCGCGCCGCCCTGTCAGACTTTCTCGTGACCTTGCCGAACGCCGCGCTGACGGCGAGAAGAACGCCGCGCGCTTTCCCGGGGTCGCGTTCCTTGAGGGCGGCAATGCCGTCGAGGCACACCGACACGAGGCAGAACGGCCGCACCCAGTATTCGTTGACGTCCGTCTGGAAGGAGCCGTCGAACTCGTACTGGAGGAACTCGGCCAAGGCGTCCGTGCCGTAGAGCCCGGAACCGTCCTTGAGCTTGAAGGGGCTCGCGCCGATTCGCGGTGCGTTGCTCCCCTCGTAGGCGCGGAGCGCCACAGGTGCAAGGGCCGACCTCTTGTCACGCACGGGCAGCTCTCAGCGGGCCGAGGGTTGACGGCACGCACCAACGTATGCCGCCGCGCCTCCTGCCGCTACGCCTGCCGCCGCCTCGGCCTCTCGCCGTACCACCACAAGGTGGGGTCCGGCGGACACCCGTGGCGTGTCAGGATCGCATCCACCTCCGGGTTCACCGGCGGCTCCCGGTAGAGCCTGGCGCCGGCGCCGACGAGGGTCTCGACGATCGGCGCATACACCTTCGGGTCGCCGCCGTGCGCTGCGGACCACAGAGTCTGCCCGAGCACCGTCCCTCCATACTCGTTGACCGCTTCGAGAGGCGCGCCGCGCCGGAGCAGGAGCTTGATCGTGTCGAGCTTCCCGCCCATCCCCGCGTAGTGCAGCCCCGTCTGCCCGTCACCCGAGTGGCCCGCCAGGTCCACGCCGCGGTCGGCCAGGAACTCCACGACGTCATTCCGGCCGCAGAAGCACGCCATGCGGAACGCATAGTGGATCGTCTCAGCGGCGAGCCCCGGTCGCGGCGCCCCCTGCGGGTCGAACCACGATCTCACGGCGTCGAGGCGGCCCACGCCCGCGGCGCCCACGAGGTCGAGGGGCGCGCCTTGCTCGGCCAGGAAGACCGCGGCCTCCGGGCAGCCGTTCGCGAGGCAGGCCATGACGACCCCATGGTCGTGGCCCGCGATCCCGCGCCGTTCCATTCTCGCCCCGCGGTCGAGCAGGAGCCGCAGGAGCGGAACTTGGACGCCGGCGATGCGCGGATGCGCGCTCGTAGCCACCAGCCCCAGCGTGGTACTCCCGCCGGCGTAGACGTCCGCTTCCGCGTCCACCTCGGCCCCCGCGTCGAGGAGGATCATCGCGATCGCGACGATGTTCATCGGCGTGACCTGCCGGTAGCCCTCGACGCCGTTGGCCGAGACGTAGTGCAGGAGGGTGGCGCGGTGCTCGCGCGGGGATCGCGCACGCACCAGGCCGGGATCGGCGCTGATCAGCCGCCGGAGCGTCGCCTCGTTCCCGGACACGATCGCGTCGGCCGCGGCCTCGAAGGCCGCCACATCACTGCCCGAGTGCGCGAGGCGATCGAGGTGCACGACGAACTTCGGCCAACTCGGGAATCCATGCGACCGCGCGAGGACGAGCTGTGCGCCGGCCAGCGTGCCGCGGGACGAGCGCTTCCCCTTCAGCGTGCGTGTCGCGAACTCCTCCACCTGGGCCACTCTTCGGTCCTTCGTGCGAGGCTCGGCGAGGTCGCTGAAGCGCCCCGCTGCGCGCGCCAACGATTCGATCCACCGGTCGGCCCAGGCGCCGATCGCATCGGGGTCGCTCGACCTGCAGGCCTTGACCAGGTCCTTCGCGAGCTTGCGGTACTGCTCGAGATCGGGGCGAACGGGAAGCGGCAGCGCGTCCTGCGGGTTCGGGAACACACGAGACTCCTTTCAGTGCATGCCCGGAGTCCGCCCTGATCGGGCTGAAAGAAGTTCGTGGGTCGGTTGTGGTCCTGCCGGGTGGGCACGGCCCTTTCCGCGGACTGGATGCGCCCCTGTGCGCTGAGACAACGGTAGTGCTGCCCGAGGCGCGAAGTCAAAGGGCGGCAACCCAGGCGGAGGCCGGCGCGGTCGCGCCCGGCGCCCCGAAACATCGAGTCCGGTGAGCGCGGTCGCGCCTGCTCTGTGACGGAGTTCACGCGGGAAACTTCCGCCCTCGCCGAGCGGTTGACGGATGGTCCGATGCACTCGTCAACCGCTTGACTTGCCGAAGGAGAGCCCCATGCGCCTGACACCCCTAGCCGTTGTCCTCATCGCGGCGGCATACGCCTGCAGCAGCGCGACCAGCAACGCCAACGCGACGTGCGGGGGCAGCGGCGCGATCGCCAACATCAATGCGACGGACGGCCAGGCCTTCGCTCCGCGCACCACGACGATCGCCGTCGGCCAGTCGGTGTGCTGGCAGAACAACGGGTCGATCGCGCACACGGTCACCGACGACGGCGGCGTCTTCAACAGCAACTTGAGCCCGGGCCAGATCGTCGTCCATGCCTACGGGACGAAGGGCACGTTCGCCTATCACTGCCAGATCCACGCCGGCATGACGGGGACGGTGACGGTGCAGTGAGGTGCGCAGACTGACGATGATTGCGACGTCGAAGGGGAATCGGGGCCACCGTTCCGCGCGCGTGGGCGCGGAACGGTGGCGCCCGGCGGGGAGGCTCAGGGCTTGGTGAGGACTTCCTCGAACAGCGCCAGCGCCCGCGGGTCGTTGGTCTGGCCGAGCCAGAAGAACGCCTTGCGGCGCACCTCCCGGTCCTTGTTGGAGCGCGCGATCTGGATCAGTGCGGGCACGCCGACGTCGTGCGGCTCCTGGGAGAGCGCGAACACGGCGTGCTCCCTGACGTCGCGGTCCAGCGAGTCGTCGCCCACCATGTCGGTGAGGTCCTTCACCGCGGCGTCGCCCGCCGCCTCCGCCAGCCAGAAGACCGCCTGATTGCGGACCCGCCCGCGCACCGCATTGTCGCGCGCCAGCCTCACCAGATCCGGCCAGACGGTGATGGAATCCGCCAGGGTCGCCGGGAAGACCGCTTCCTCGTTCGCCCGGCCGTCGCCGGCGCGCGCCAGGTCGAGAAGGAAGCGCGCCGCCTCGGCCGCGGGCACCATCCCGAGATCCGTCACGCCGGAGACGTCCGTTCTCCAATGCCCGCCGACGTAGGCGCGCAGCCGGGTGACCCGGCCGGACGTCACCTGGAGGGCGAGCCGCACCGGACCCGGCCCGCAGGGACACGGGCCATCGTCCTCCCAGTCGGAGCTGGAGTTGACGCGGCGGCTGCCGCAGGTGCCGTTCGCGCAGTCGAACGAGATCATGCCGGCGCCGTTGCCGCACACCCCCTCGCGCGCGGCGTAGGAGAGATGCACGGTGCCGTCGGGGGCGTGCGCGACGCGCTGGGCGACGGTCTGGGCGGCGGCGCGGGCACTGAGCGCCACGCCGAGCGCCGCCAGCAGGACCAGCGGGGCGCGGGTCATTGGTTGATGATCTCCAGCAGGACCTGCGCGGCGCGCGGGTCGTGGGACTGGCCCAGCCAGAAGACGGCCTTCTTGCGCAGGTCCTTGTCCGTCTCGTGGCGGGCGATGTCGATCATCTTGTCGAGCGCCGCCGGCTCGTGCCGCTGCGAATACACGAAGATCAGCTGCTCCTTCATGTCGCGGTCGGAGACGCGGTCGTAGAGCGCCGTCAGGTCGCCGATGTCCGCGCCCGACTGTCCCGCCCAGAAGAGCGCCTTCTTCCGCAGCTCCACGTCCTCGCGCGAGTTCGTCGCGAGGTCCATCAGCCAGCGCGTGTTCTCGGTGGAGCGCATCTGCGAGAGGGAGAAGATGATCTTCTCCTTCAGATCGCTTGGCGAGACGCGGCCGTAGAGGTCGCGCAAGAAGGCGGCGTTGCTCTCCCCGTGCTGCTGGCCGAGCCAGAAGACGGCCTTTTCGCGCGTATCCTCGGGCCCGCCCTCGCGGGCCGCATAGTCGCGGAGGATCTGGGCGGTGCGTGGGCCGTGGATCTGCGAGAGGGCGAAGATGGCCTTGTCGCGCAGCTCCTCGTCATTGGACGTGCGGAGGATCGAATCGAGCGCCGTCACGGCCTTGTCGCTGCCGACCTGCGAAAGCCAGAAGATGGCCTGGCCACGCACGTCGGCGTCCGGGTCGCTGCGGGCCACGCCGAGGAGGATGTCCTCGGTCTGATCGCTGCGCTTCTGCGACAGGACGAAGACCGCCTTGCGCCGCAGCTCGACGGAGCAAGGGTCGCGGCGCTCGAGCACCCGCTGGATGACGGGCACCGCGTTCGCCGCGTCCATCTGCATCAGCGCGTTCATCGCCGCAATGCGAGGGTCGTCGTCCTCGTTCGGGCAGGTTGCCTGGGCGACGCGCGCCGTGTCGGCCGTGGTGGCCGCGGTGGCGTGGGCCTGCACCCACTGGGCGGCGTCGGAGTCGCCTTGCCGCGCCAGCTCGCCCTCTACCCTGGCCAGAAGGGCGTCGCCGTCGCCGCGGGTCGCGGCGCGCGGAAAGCGCGACGCCTGGGTCTCGAGCAGGGCGGCCGCGGCCACCAGGTTGTTATGGTCGCCCGTCCGGTACAGTGCGAACGCGGCCCAGTAGTGCGCGTCAGGTGTGTAGCTCGAGCGCGGGTAGCGCTTGATGAGGTCGTTGAACGCGCGCGCGGCTTCCGGATAGCGGGCACGGTTCAGGAGCTGGCGCCCGGCACGGTACAGCGAGTCACCCGGATCCTGCTGCGCCCAGGCCGCCCGGGGCGCCGTGGCGATGGCCGACCCGGCCACGACCGCCAGCTCGGCGCGAGACGCGGACGCCGTCGTCCGGGCAGGCGGACCCTGCAGCAGCGTGGTGACGGCGGCGAGCAGCGGCAACATGGCGAACATCAGAGGACTCCTTGGTCGCGCGTGGCCGCGCCGGCCGCGGGGGTCACCGCGCGGAGCCGGGTCAGCACGCCTCGTTGGATCAGACTCTGGTTGATGAGATCGAGCTCGGTCCGTTGCCGGGGCTCGTCCGGCAGCTGCGTGAGCTGCGCCAGCACCAGCTCGAGGTCCTGCAGCAGGACCTTGAGCTGCGGATCGTCCGCGGCGGGCGAGTCGAGCATCAGCCGCGTGGTGGTGAGCAGGTCGCGCGCGGCCGAGAGGAACTGCGGGTCGAGCCGCCCCTTCCTGCTCTCGGCGGAGAAGTCGGTGAGCAGCACCTCGGTGCGCGCCAGGTACTGGCCGGCCGCCACCCGGTAGGGGGTGGACGCGGCGGCGTAGGCGGCAGACCCGGCGCCCGCGGGGAGCGGCCGGGTCCCTCGCGAGACCAGCCGTCCGATCCCGATGCCCAGGATCAGCGTGGCGGCCAGGGCGAGACCCCAGTAGGCGCGCCGCATGATGCGACGCACCGAGCGGCGGCGTGAGCGCGCCGCGGAGATCGCCCACCACATCTCCTCCCGCGGTGCGGCAGGCGGCTGCCGGTAGTCGCGCAGCGCCTCGCGCAGGCCGGCGGGCAGCTCGTTCTCGTCCCGTTCCGGCGTCATGAAGCCCACTCTCCCGCGAAATCCGCGAGCGCGATCCGCAACTTGCCGCGCGCCCGGAACAACTGCGCCTTCGACGTGCCGACCTCGATGCCGAGCACCTGGCCGATCTCCTCGTGCGTGTAGCCTTCCACGTCGTGCATCACGAACACCGTCCGATATCCCTCCGGCAGGTTGTCGATCGCCGCGGCGAGCCTGCGCTTCAAGTCCGGCTCGGCTTCGCGGACGGTGCCCGCCACCTCGTGTCCTTCCTCCAGGTCGGTCTCCCGTGAGCGGCGCCGCTTCAGGTCCCTGAGCCCGTTCAGCGCCACCGACGCCGCGATCGCATGCAGCCACGTCGCGAACTGCGACTCGCCGCGGAACTCGTCCAGGCGTTCGAAGGCGCGGATGAACGCGTCCTGCGTGAAGTCCCGCGCCAGGTCCGCATCCCCGGCGAAGCGGTAGGCGAGCCGGTAGACGCGATCCACGTGCGCCTCGTACAGGGCCCGCTCCGCCGCTTCTTCCCCGGCGCGCGCTCGGGCGATCAGCTCAGCTTCGTGCACGGGGCTCCGACGGCTATGGCCACACGTCCGACACGGGTGGCCGGGAAAGGGTTGCGTGGCGCGGACGGCTAAACGGGGGCATCGGCGGTCGCGTCCAAGATCGAGGCACGCACGCGGGGAGGCAACGGTGGCGCGGTTCCTCTGGCTTCTGGCGGTAATCGCCTTGTCCGGCGGGGCAACGAGCCGGCCGGGCGGGCCCCCTGCGCCGCAGCCGCGAACGGTCGTTCCGAGCGATCCCTGGTTCCGAAACCAGTTGAGCTTCTACTTCGGCGGCGGCCCCGCGTCCTACCGGGTGAGCTCCACATCGACCGAGCGGCGGCAGGTCACGATGGCCGAGGGCATCTCCCTCGACCTCCCCCGCGCGTGGGCGGTCACCACCGGCTCGCGAGCGGTCGTCGTCGCCGTCCTCGACGATGGGTTTTTCTACGCCCACGAGGACGTCACCGGCAACGTGTGGCGCAATCCCGGCGAGTCCGGCACCGACAGCGCCGGGCTCGACAGGGCCACCAACGGGCGCGACGACGACGGCAACGGGTACGTGGACGACGTGGTCGGCTACGACTTCGCCTTCGACGACCCCGATCCCGACGCCTACGTCTTCGACGGCATGGACGGCCGGCGGATCCAGCCATACGGCCACTCCATCCCGGTGCTCGGCATCATCGGCGCGCAGGGGAACGACCACATTGGCGTCGCCGGGATCAACTGGCAGGTGTCGCTGATGCTGCTCAAGATCGGTGCCCAGGGAACGCCGCGCGGCCAGACGGACACGCTGCGCGCCGCGCGGGCCGCGAAGGCCATCCGCTACGCGGTCGACAACGGCGCCCGGATCATCAACTGGAGCGGCTTCATCGCGGACACCGCGGCGTCCCGCCGCGAGCTGCTTCGCGCGGCCGTCGTGTACGCGC
>Ga0187765_10001053_pt1 | contig 10537 bp, 15 predicted proteins | sample 0216_QUI02_MP05__3_FD_133018 | JGI IMG/M metagenome (GOLD analysis project Ga0187765, IMG submission 133018) | Tropical peat soil microbial communities from peatlands in Department of Meta, Colombia - 0216_QUI02_MP05_10_MG | ecosystem: Environmental > Terrestrial > Soil > Wetlands > Peat ...
GAGCCATTCGCGCTAGTGCCGCGAACCCGAAGTTCGCATAAGCTTGCGGCGCGCTCCAATGCGAACTTCGGGTTCAAAAGCGGCACTACAGGGTTAAAGTTGCTAGTGTCCTTGTCGATTCCGAAGTTCGTACGAGCGCGCCGGCAATGCTACGAACTTCGGAATCGGGACACTAATTCGGCCTCGCGTCACCAGTTGTCAAAAAACGAAATTGCCCGGCACTAAGCCGGGCAATGAAACCTTGGCCACCGCGTGAGCAACGCGGCGGACCGTCGCTCGTAACTCTGCGAACCTAATGGACCAGCGTTTCTTGCTTTAAACGCGCGATCTCGTCCTTAACGTGCAATTTTTTACGCTTGAGTTCGGCAATGGCGAGGTCGTCGATCGAGGGATGGGTGAGGGCTTCTGCGATTTCCTGTTCAAGTGCTTGGTGCCGTTTTTGCAGTTCCGCAAGATGCGATTCAACCGCCATGTGGCTTGCCTCCTTGCAGATGGCCAGATCCAATGAACCTAACCCAGACAGTCAACTTTTGAGAATACTCCGATTTTGGCCGCTCGAAAATCCCCGCCGATGCAGTGGCGCCGCACTTGTGGGCGATTGGCCAAAACGCGATAATCGCTCGTCACTTAGGCGTTAGTCAGGTGCAAGACCCGGCGGCTTTTTGGCCGAAAAACCGCGCTTTCTAGGCTTGGCGCGACCAGGGCAGCGATGACGCAAGAGGAAGAACGCGAGCTGCGGGCGGAACTAGCGCGTCTGCAGCAGGAGCATCGCGACCTTGATGCCGCGATTGCGGCGCTGCAGGAATCGCCGGGATCGGACCTCATCCAGGTGCAGCGGCTGAAAAAGCGCAAATTGCTGCTGCGCGACCGCATCACTTTTATCGAAGATCAGCTCACACCTGACATCATCGCGTGAGCGCCGCTCTTGCATTGATGCGGCCATTTCGCTTCTGCGAGATGCGATTGGCCGGCTGTAATGACAAAGTTTTGATGTAGAACTGAAGAGCGCGTCGCAACGAGCGCCGCTGGCCAGGGAAATGCCGGTGGGGACGCATCAAACCGGCGCAAGACCACGCAAAACGCACCAAAGATGGCTGCATTCTGGCAGTGTCATTCAGTGTGCATTCACCAATAAGTGGGAATTTAGCGCGGACAGTTCGCAACCCTTCAATTACGAGCGAAACCTGAGGTGATGTCATGAAAAGAATCCTTACGACTGTCGTTGCTGGCGCCACCCTCGCCGGCGCGGCGCTCGCAACTTCGGCGCCTGCACAAGCCTATTGGCGCGGCGGCTGGGGCTGGGGCTGGGGCCTCGGCGGCTTCGCGGCGGGCGCGGCGGTCGGCGCTGCATTGGCGGCGCCATATTATCCATACGGCTATTACGCGCCCTATCCTTATCCGCCGCCCTGCGTGTGGCGCAATGTATGGAACGGCTACGCCTGGGTCCGCGCCTGCGTCTGAACGGGCAGGCCCGCCAGCAACGGCGAGTCGAAGGTCAAACGGTTGGGGCGTTTCCCTACGGAAACGCTTTAACGCGGTCGGTGGAAATCTTCGGCACCTAATTTCCGCCAAAGAGTAGCTCTTTGAGTTTCCGCGGATTTGCTACTTCGGGGGTTTTCGGGGGACTTCCGCCCATCCACCCCTCAGATCGGTACCCGGCCGGTCATAAAGGAAAGCACATGCACAAGTCGCTTGTGGGCTTGGCCGCGGCGCTAGGCCTCGCTGCGGTAGCGGCACCGGCGCCTGCAAACGCGGGCTGCTACGGCTGCGCCGTCGGCGCTGGAATCATCGGTGGCGTTGCTGCGGGCGCTATTATCGGCAGCGCCATCGCCAATAGCCCGCCGCCTCCGCCTCCGCCGGGTTACTATCCACCGCCGCCGCCGCCGCCCGGTGCCGTCTATCCCGCGCCGGCCGGCTATGCGGCGCTTGCGCCGGGCTGCTATTGGGCAAAGCGCCAAGTCTGGATCGAAGGCTACGGCTACCGCTGGCGCACCGTGCAAGTCTGCCAGTAGCAAGTCTGCCAATAGCAGGCCCGTCAATACAGCCTGCCGCCTACGCGCGCAATCGCGCTTTGAGTTTGAACCGGCCGGTGCGTCCGGCAGGACTTTTCGCGCAAATGTAAGCGTGCAGCTTTGCGGCGCCCACCGGATTCGGCAGTCGAGAGCTCTGCCGTGCCACGATGCCGATTAACGCAACGACAAAAGTGAGTTTGTCGCCGGCTTGGCGCGTCTTGGCGACTTCCAAGCGCTTGCTGGGGCGGCTTTGGCAGAAAACACCGCGCACAGGATCCGGCTCGCGCATAATGCTGGTTCTCGCTTGGACTGCCGTCATCGCATTGTGGCTCTATGTCGGGGTGGCGACGACGATCTATTTCGCGCAGCGCTCCCTGATGTATTTCCCCGATACCGTCCACGTGCTTCCGGCCGCGGCGGGCTTGCCCGAAGCCGAAGAAGTGCCGCTCACCGCGGCGGACGGCGTGCGTGTGGCCGCCTGGCATGTGCCGCCGCGTGACGGTAAACCGGTCATCTTGTACTTCCACGGCAATGGCGGCGCGCTGCGCTTTCGCGTCGAGCGCTTCCGCAAGCTCATCACTGCCGGGATTGGGCTCGTCGCTCTGGAATATCGCGGCTATGGCGGCTTAAGCGGCAACCCGAGCGAAGCGGGCCTGATTGCCGACGCGTACGCCGCTTACCGCTTCGCAGCCTCGCGCTATCCGGCGCAGCAGATCGTGTTGTGGGGCGAGTCGCTCGGCTCCGGCGTCGCGGTTGCCGTTGCCGCGGAACGGCCGGTGGGACGCGTCATTCTCGAAGCGCCGTTCACCTCCGCGGTGGCGGTCGGCTCACGGCATTACTGGTATCTGCCGGTGTCGCTCCTGATGAAGGATCAGTTCCGCACCGATGCGCGCATCGGCAAGGTCACGGCGCCGCTGATGATCATGCACGGTGTGCACGATCAAGTCGTCCCTTACGCGATGGGCGAACAATTGTTCGACCTCGCCAATCAGCCGAAACACCTTGTGCGGTTCTTGGACGGCGGTCATGAAGACCTCGACGCCAACGGTGCGCTGGATGCGGTCGCGCGGTTTCTCGCCGGCGACCTCGATTAGGGCATGATCCGGATAAGTGGAGACCGGTTTCCCGCCTGCGCGAAGCCGTTCGAATTGCCACTCCTTGCATTCGACGCTACGGCGGGCGAAGCAAGGTCGGAAAAGACCATGCTCACAGAACGGCTAAAGCGAAATGTCGATTCAACCTGATCTCGTTTCGCTCCAGGCCGTCGCCGCATCGAAGGTCACTGCGGGACTGTCATCAATTCCAGCACGTGCCCATTCGGATCGCGAAAATAGAAACCGCGACCGCCGCCCCAATTGTTGAGCTTGCCGTCTTCGAGGCTCCATGGCGCGCTGCCGAACACGATCTCGGCCTTTTTAACCCGGCCCAGGATGGCGTCGAAGACACGATCGTTGACATGGAAAGCCAGATGATGGCTGTCGAAATCGGAGTCGTCGTCGAACAGCAAAGTGAGTTGGTTGTTCACCCGCACCGGCGCGAAGTGCCCGGTGCGCGCACGCTTTAACCCAAAAATCTGAGCGAAGAATTTGGCCGCGGCCACCTTGTCGTGCGCGGGCACGATGGTGTGATTGAGCGTAATTGTCATTTTAGTTCCCTTCGGCGCTCCGTTTCGGCGCGCGTTGGTTCAGCTTAAACGCTCAGAACGTCGGATAGGTCTGCCCGGCCTTGCCGCCAACACGCGCGAAGCCTTCCTTGGCCGGCTGGTACTTGTCGTTGATATTGAGCGCCTTGGCGTAGGAACCGGCGGCCTTATCCTTCTGGCCAAGCCGCTCATAGGCGAGCCCGCGGCTGGTCCAGCCGCGCAGATTGCCGGGATCGAGCTGTACCGCCTGGTCGAGATCGTCAGCCGCCGATTTGGTGTCGCCGAGCGCCAGATAGCTGAGCGCGCGCGCCACATAGGGATCGGCCTTTTTGTTGGCAAGCCCGAGCGCGGTAGAGAAATCATCGATCGCCACGGCGTGCTGGCGTTGGCTCTGATAGAGAAGCCCGCGATTGTAAAAGGCCTCGGCATTTTCCGGCTGCAGCCCGATCGCCTTGTTGAAATCCTCAAGCGCCTGGTTATTGCGCCCTTGCTCGCGGTAAATGATGCCGCGTCCGAGGTAAGCCGGCGCGTAAGAAGAGTCGATCGCCAGCGCCTTGTTCTCGTCGGCAAGCGCCAGATCGAGCTTGTTGATCCGGCGGTATACGAGCGCGCGATTGGCATAGGCCTGCGCGTAATTTGGATCGAGACTGATCGCCTTGTTGAAGTCGGCAAGCGCCTGTTCGGGCCGGCCAGCCTCGCCATAGACCGAGCCGCGCATATTGTAGGCCTGCGGATCGTCCGGATGCCCGGCAATGACCTCGCTGAGCGAGGCGACATTGGATTGCGGCCCTGGATAGAGCGGCTTGTCCTGTTCGGCGGGGCCCGGAGCACCAGGCGTGGCGCAACGCGCAAGCGCCAAAAGCATCAGCGGCAGAACTGCATACTGCCCGATGACGCCCCGCTTCGCCGTTCCCGGTTTGCCGCCCATCGTAATGCAAGGATAACAGAGCCCGCCGCAGCAAAAACCCGCTTCCGCAGACGGGCGAGGACATGGCGTCAAAGCCGATGTCAAGACAAAGCCAATGTCAAAAAGCCAATGTCAAAAAGGACGCCAGAAAGGCGAGAGCCTTATCGATACTGAGCTAAGTCAGGATCGATAAGGCTCTGCCGCGGAATTAACGGACAATTCGCCGCCTTTTAGCCGAACCGTGGCGCGCGGGGTGGACCCGATCTCGCGCCGCCGGCGCCAGGAGCTGGCTTCGCTTTCATCGGGAGCAGCCCTTCACGCTGCAATCGCTTGCGCGCCAGTTTGCGGGCCCGGCGGATCGCCTCGGCCTTCTCCCGAGCCTTTCTTTCGGATGGTTTTTCGTAATGGCCGCGCAGCTTCATCTCGCGGAAAATGCCCTCGCGCTGCATCTTTTTCTTCAGCGCCTTGAGGGCCTGGTCGACATTGTTATCACGGACGAGAACCTGCACGCGTGCTCCTTTGCTTTCGGTTCTAGGATTGTTTTGTGACGCACAGCCAAAGCCCTGCGCCACCTTGCCGCGCCCTGTAGCAGAACAGCGCCAAAAAGTCCACCGCGTGCGGGGCTCGTCCTTGCGGGCTAGTCGTCAGAGACGCGCGTGACGTGACCCATCTTGCGGCCCGGACGTATTGCCGTCTTGCCGTAAAGATGTACGGCAACGCCGGGCAAGTTGAGATAGCGCCGGTAATCCTCGACCTCGCGGCCGATGAGATTGGTCATCTCGACACGGCCGCGGCGAATGGGCTTGGCCAGCGGCCAGCCGGCAACCGCCCGTATGTGTTGTTCGAATTGCGATACCGAAGCCCCGTCGAGCGTCCAATGTCCGGAATTATGCACCCGCGGCGCAATTTCATTGATCAAGAGCTCGCCTTCGCGCAGCACGAACATTTCCACGGCGAGCACGCCGATATAGCCGAATTTCTGCGCGATGATTTCGGCAATGCGCCGCGCCTGCGCTGCATCCTGTTGTGAAAGCGTCGCCGGGACGCGCGATGTCTTCAAGATATGATTGCGGTGCTCGTTTTCGGTAACGTCGAAACATTCGACCGTGCCAGCGTGCCCGCGCGCCGCGACCACCGAAACTTCGCGTTCGAATGCTATAAAGGCTTCGAGAATGCAGGGTTGTGCGCCGACCTCGCGCCATGCCGCGTCGGGATCGCTGCGGTTTGGGATGGTGATCTGGCCTTTGCCGTCGTAGCCGAAACGGCGGGTCTTGAGCACCGCGGGCCGGCCGATGCGCGCGACGGCGGCTTTCAGATCTGCTGGCGAGGATATTTCGGCAAACGCTGCGGTCGCAATGCCCAGGCCGGCGATGAAATTCTTCTCCGCCAGCCGGTCCTGCGTCGTCGCCAGGATTGCCGGATCGGGCAGGACCGCAACGCGCGCGGCGAGGAAGGCGGCGGTCTCGGCCGGGACATTTTCGAATTCGTAGGTGACAAGATCGACATCCGCCGCAAATCGATCGAGCGCCTCGGTGTCGGTGTAATCTGCGCAGGTGACGCGATGCACGACGTCAAAGGCCGGCGAATCAGGGCTCGGCGCAAAGACATGACATTTGAAGCCGAGCCGTGCGGCCGCCAGCGCAAGCATGCGGCCGAGCTGTCCGCCGCCGAGGATGCCAATCGTCGCCTCGGGCTCGAGCACGGGCGCGGCTGCGGTCACGCGATATCCTTCGGCGCCTCGGCTACGCCCGCGGTCTGCGCCGCGCGCCACCCGTCGAGCCGCTGCGCCAGCGCCGCATCGTTGAGCGCCAGCACGCTAGCGGCAAGGAGCGCGGCGTTGATCGCGCCGGCCTGGCCAATTGCCAGCGTGCCGACCGGCACGCCGGGGGGCATTTGCACGATCGAGTACAGCGAGTCCTGTCCGGACAGCGCTTTAGATTCGATCGGCACGCCAAACACCGGCAAGCTGGTCAGCGAAGCGGTCATTCCGGGTAGATGCGCAGCGCCGCCGGCGCCCGCGATGATGACCTTGAAGCCGGCAGCCTTGGCGCCGCGGGCGAAGGCGTATAGCCGCTCCGGCGTGCGGTGGGCGGAGACGATGCGCGTTTGGTAGCCGACTTGCAGCGTGCCGAGGATCTCGGCGGCGTGTTTCATCGTCTGCCAGTCGGACTGGCTGCCCATGATAATGGCTACGGATTTCGCTTCCGGAGGCGCCACGATTGAAAAATCCCTGCGCGAAGGAAGCGCCGGATTATAGGCCCGCGCGTTGGACTAGCAAGGCAGCCAGCCTTATCTAAGCCGCAGAAGCTGTGCGATTTCGGGCAGGGTTAACGTTTTCGACCGCACGGACAACGAATAAAGGGCCCCGCGCCGATGCAGATGAGCCAATATCATTACCTACCGCTGGCCCCGAGTTTCTTCGCCATCCTGGTCGGCATCTTTATCGGCGTCCTGATCCTTCAGTCGCTCCGATACGCCTATGTCAGCCTCGGCGTCAGTTCAGGGACGGCGCTGTTTCTGTTATTCGCGTCGCTGATCGGCAGCGTTTTCAACATTCCGATCGTGCAACTCCCAGCGGAGCCGGTGGTCTCAGACCGCCTCATCGATTTCTTCGGCATGGAATATACCGTGCCGGTGGTTACCCATTGGCGCGGCACGGTGATCGCGGTCAATGTCGGCGGCGCGATCATTCCCACTTTGTTGTCGCTCTATCTCCTGTTCGCCCACAATCTGTGGATCAAGGGCGCGATCGCGACCGCGATAGTCGCGCTGGTTCTGCACTGGCTCGCAAATCCGGTTCCGGGGCTCGGCATCGCGGTACCGGTCTTCGTGCCGGTCCTCGCCACCGCGGCGGTAGCGCTGATCCTGTCGCGCGAAGAGGCCGCGCCGCTCGCCTATATTTCCGGCGCGCTCGGCACCTTGATCGGCGCCGATCTGACCAATCTCGATAAAGTGAGCGGACTTGGCGCGCCGGTCGCTTCGATCGGGGGTGCCGGCACGTTCGACGGCATTTTTCTGACCGGCATCCTGGCCGTGCTTCTCGCCAATCTGTTCCCGCACCGCCACGCGCGCGACCCGCAGCCGTGGGCGACTTAAGTGCCCTATGGCTTGCCAATCATTTCGGAAAGGTGCGCAATAGCAGCCCGCATCCATGAGGCTTCTTTTGCTAAGCCATGCCGCAATCGGCCATCGCGCATTATCACGCCCATATCTATTACGATCCCGCGAACAGCCGCGGCCGCGCCGAGCGGCTGCGCCAGCGCGTTGCCAAGGAATTTCCGCAAGCCAAGCTCGGCCGCTGGCACGACGAACTGGTCGGGCCCCATCCGCAGTCCATGTTCCAGATCGCCTTTCCGGCTCGCCTGCTTGCGGCCTTCGTCCCGTGCCTGATGCTCAATCGCGACGATCTGGTCGTGCTGCTCCACCCCGAGACCGGCGACGATTTGGCCGATCACACCGCGCATGCCGCCTGGTTCGGCGCGGTCTTGCCGCTACGACTTGAGGCCTTCGGCCAGGATCGAAACGACAAATAAATCGTCCGGGCGATTCACGCGCGGAGGTCGCGATTTATTCAATTTGAACGGCATTGCCGCGGCATCAGGCGCGGCAATGCGCTGCAGCTTTACGTCAGAACATTTTTGCGGCCGAGCCGTTAGGCTACAAACAACGCGAAACGTTGAGGCATCCTTACGCCCAGCCAGCACGACATCGATCGACGTAACGACGCCAGGCTTCTCACCCCGCTGCTTGTGATGGCGCTTGTGATCGCGGCGGGGGTTTTGTTTTACGCGCTGATCGGGCATGCGGCAGTATGAGAATGAGGCGCGCGTTTGCCCGCCACCAGGTTTGACTTTTCTCTAAATCATTCGATCAATCGGGACCATGACCACGGGGGCACACAGGCCGCGATTGCGTATCGCGGTGGTAGGGCTTGGCGGCATCGGCGGCGGTGCCGCCGGCACTCTCGCCGCTGCCGGGCAGCATGACATCTTGGCCTGCACGCGCGAACCGATCGCCCGGTTCACCTTGGAGCGCGCGGAAGGGACCGTCGAAGCGCCGCTTCCCGTATTGACCGATCCGACGCGAGCCAAGCCGGTTGACTGGGCACTCCTGTGCACCAAAACGCATCAGACCGCGGCCGCCGCTCCATGGCTTGCACGGCTGTGCACGCCGGCGACGCGCGTTGCGGTCTTGCAGAACGGCATCGATCACGTCGCGCGCGTCGCGCCGCTCGCCGGCGGCGCCACCATCGTGCCGGTACTGGTCTACTATAACGGCGAGCGGCTGGCGGCCGATCGCGTGCGGATTCGCCACGCCGGTCCCTACGATGCCGTTGTGACCGATGACGAGCCGGGCCGCGCTTTCGCCGACCTGTTCGAGGGTACGCCGATTCGCATCATCCGCAGCGACGATTTCGCGACGCTGGCCTGGCGTAAGCTTCTGATCAATGCGGTCGCCAACCCGATCACCGCGCTGACGCTGCAGCGGCAAGCGGTGTTGCGCCGTGCGGACGTCCAGGAATTATGCCGCGCCATTCTCGACGAAGCCGTGGCCGCGGCTCGCGCCGAAGGCGTGAAGCTTGCGGCAGACGAAACCGCGCGCACCATCGCCACGCTGCATAATTTTTCTGGCGAGCTCGGTACCTCGATGTATTTTGATCGTCTCGCCGGACGTCCGGTCGAAGTCGAGGCCTTGACCGGCGCGATCGTCGCCGCCGGCGAGCGGCACGGCCTCGCCATGCCGCTCAATCGCGCGCTGCTCACCCTGCTGCGGGCGATCAATGATGGACTTGCCGGCCTTTAGGTTTCGTTGCGCGCTTGGCGGGAGGGGGGAGGACGGAAGCTAGTCGGCGAGCGTGCGCAAATGCTGCTCGCGTTCGTTGGTATTGGATAGTTGCGGAGAGCGGGATGGCGAGGTTTCTACCGTCTGGTCCTGCGGGTAACCGCGAGGCGGCCTGCATCGTTCCAGTGCAAAGAACGGGCTTTCGCTTTGCATCACGCGTCAGGGCGTCTCATTATCGAGCATGCCACGAGACGATTCGCGTGACCGATCGAGAGATTGGCGCGCCGCGCCGAAGACCCGGCGCGAGCCTGACGCGCGTGCCGCCGCCGAGCGGGCCTTCAAGGCGGTGACCACCAAACCGGCCGAAGGCCCGGCCAAGACGGCGCCGCTTTCGCCGCCCGGCGCGAAAGAGACGGTGACGCTGCGGATCGACCGCGACGTGCTCGACCACTTTCAGCAAGAGGGTCCGGGATGGCAGGACCGCATCAATGCGGCGCTGCGCAAGGCGGCGGGGAAGTAGTTCTCCTCGTCCAGGCTTATTAACTGACTGGATTGCTTCCGGAGAGCTTCTCATCGGGCCGGCCACTTCGGGCCGGACCCGTTGGCTCGCAATGACGATTACCGCGCGGCCGCGGCGACGGCGGCGTGCGGATTTTCCATATGCGCGATGTTGGTCTTAACCGCCTTCTGCACTTTCTCAAAGGCGCGCACTTCGATCTGGCGCACGCGCTCCCGCGACACGCCGAACTCATCGGCGAGCTCTTCCAGCGTGATCGGTTCATCGGCGAGGCGGCGGGCTTCGAAGATCCGGCGCTCGCGGTCATTGAGCACAGTGAGCGCTTCACCAAGCGCCTTGTGCCTGTTCTCCGACTGCTCGCTTTCGGCGAGCCGGCTCTCCTGGCTCGCACTGTCGTCGACCAGCCAATCCATCCATTCGCCGGAGTCGCCTTCTTCGCGGATCGGCGCGTTGAGCGAGGCGTCGCCGCCGAGCCGGCGGTTCATGTCGATAACATCCTGCTCGGTCACGCCAAGGCGCTTGGCGATCAGCTTGACCTGGTCCGGCCGCATGTCGCCCTCGTCGAGCGCCGAGATGCGGCTCTTGGCCTTGCGCAGGTTGAAGAACAGCTTCTTCTGATTGGCGGTGGTGCCCATCTTCACCAGCGACCACGAGCGCAGGATGTATTCCTGGATCGC
>Ga0187765_10001054_pt1 | contig 10534 bp, 10 predicted proteins | sample 0216_QUI02_MP05__3_FD_133018 | JGI IMG/M metagenome (GOLD analysis project Ga0187765, IMG submission 133018) | Tropical peat soil microbial communities from peatlands in Department of Meta, Colombia - 0216_QUI02_MP05_10_MG | ecosystem: Environmental > Terrestrial > Soil > Wetlands > Peat ...
ACCGACCCCGGCATCACCGACGACGAGCGCCGTACCATCGCCGAGATGATGGCCAAGGGCACCTACGGCTGGATTCTCCTGGCCGCCAAAGACCTCGACGGGACCTTCGAGCGGCTGCAAGCCAGCGACGCCGCCGAGGTCGTTCAGGAGCCGACCGAACAGCCGTACGGCATTCGTGACTGCGCCTTCCGCGATCCTGCAGGCAACCTGATCCGCATCCAGGAACTCCGCTGAGCCGCCCGGCGATCGCAGCCATGTGCACACAGGCGTACCGCGAGGCGCTGATACGAGATCTTTCATCCACGGCGCTGCCCGCACCGACCTCGACGTCGGTGCCGAGCCAGCGCCAGGCCGTTGAGGCCGGCCGCGAATTCGCTGCAGAACGGCCGCTCCGGCAGCGCAGGTATCCCAGGCGCCGCGACCCGGAGAGTCGCGGCGCCGCGGCCGCAGGTGCGGTAGCCGGCCGGTCAGAGGCTCGAATCCCCTTAACCTCACCAGGCGATGCGTCGCCGGAGGGACCCAGCGCCACCACGAATCCAGGCTCTAAGCTCGTGGGCAAGGTTCTCTCGCAGAGGCGGTGGCTTGATCATGCAGTACTCGTGGCCGGCACCACTGCCGCCGTGGGAACGTTCAAAGACGATCCAGTTGATACGCTGCGCCCGGTGCAACGGGCCGCTTTACCATACGAAAACCAAAGGCCAGCCTCGGCATGAGGATCACGAGCGGGGTTGCGAAGCTTTCATCAGGGCAATCCGGGCCATGCGATATGTGGACGAGCTGAAGCGGTCCGCGTCCGATTCGGCGGTGGCCTGGGGCCGCCCGCGGCGCAAGTACTTGCGGGAAGGCGCGAAGAAACTGTCCGTTGCGGCGTGCGAGAGCGACCCCGTCGCCGCGATCAGCGACCTTGGCGATATCTATCAAGCCGAATGCCAAGAGCGCGGCAAGCGGGTCACGTCGTCTGAAAAGACGGAAATGGCGGAAACGCTGATGCTGGCCTGCCGGCAGTTGGCTCAAGGGCAGGATCCAGCGCCGATCACCCCCCGTTCCAGTTAGCGATCAGAGGCCACGTTCCCCGCCGGTCGCGCGGCACTGGTGCTCAGAAGATGAACGGGATCAGCATTTTGGTTGACTGCTTGTAGCGGGGATACGCTTCGGGGAAGAGTTCGGTCAGGTAGCGCTCTTCCATGATGGCGCTGTAGATGAAATACGCTCCCAGCAGGACAACCGCTATCAGCCAATACAAGCTGACCGCTACCGTGGTACCGGCCAGGGCAAGGATGATGCCCGAGTAAATCGGGTGACGGATAAGGCTGTACGGACCGGTCGTAACCAGTTCCGGGTCGGCCTTCTCAGACATTGGCATTCCCCAGTTCCGGCCGATATATATCCTGGCCCAGACGGCCAGCGCCAGGCCCAGCAGGAAGATGACGAGGCCGATCCCCTGCGACCACGGATTGCTGGTGACTGCGTGGTGCGCCTTGAAAAGTCGTAGCCGCAGCAGGAGAAGAACAAGGAGAAGTATCGCCACCCGGACGCCTGCGAACCGGGCCCACCGGGTCCGTCCAGCCTTCACACCGACGGACGCGGCGAGCCAATAGACCCAGAAGACGACCCAGCCGATGCCGATGACAAAGTCGACAGCATACATTGACGGAACTCCCTAACTGTCCAGGTGTTCCGGGAATCCGGAGACGGCGTGCTTCGTCGTGTTGTTCATTAACGGTGGGGGAGCGCTGTCCGGCGGCTCGGGTGGGCCATGCCGGCTTGAACATCTGGCATGTACTGCGTCCTGCAGCATCACTTTACAGCTGCCCATGAGGCCGCCGGGGGCATGACCTACCCCCGGCCCGGGCCCGTGCTCGGGCATTTCGCCGGAGGCTTGTTCCCGGCTGGCGGGTCAGTGGCCGCTCCCGGCTGCGTGGGGCGCCGAGCCCGCCAGCGGACTGGTGTCGAGGTACCGGACCTCGTAGACGCGCTCGGCGAACTTCCAGCCGTCCGGAGTGCGCTGGTAGCGGTCGTGGTAGATGGCGTAGTTCAGCTGCGACTCGCCATTGCGCAGGCCGATGAGTTCGCAGAGATAGGCCCGGCCGGACGCGGTATCGCCGTCCAGCTGGATCGTGCCCGGGTGGGTGGTCTGCACGAGGTAGTCCACGAAGCCCGGTACCCGCTCGCCCCAGGCGCGGATCTCCTCCCAGCCCTCGAGCTCGACGGGGACGTTGGGCATCCGCAGCGCGCCGTCCGTTGTGAACAGCGACGCGACGCGGCCGTAGTCGCGCATCATCACCGCGTCGGTGTACTCGCCGCGCAGCGCCTCGATCTCGACGCGGTCAGCGATCGCCTGAAGATCGCTCATCGGTTTCCTCCCTCGTCCGTGTTGTGGTGTCGGGCCCGGCGGCCGGTCCGCCCGGAGCGCTTCCCTGGCCCCGGCGGAGGCCCGGGGCTACCCCGGGCTAATTCCTTCTCCGGTAGTCGTGCCACGTCAGACACCGGTCCGAGATGACCGAGCTTGTCGGGATTGACCACGCCGCGGATGGCCTGGACCACGCCATCGGCGATGTCGAGCTCCACCACGCTGACCACGCGCCCTTCGGCGTCGTACATCACTGCGCCCGGCTGGCCGTTGACCCAGGCCAGCCGGATGGAGGCGCCGATGGCCCGGACCCGGTGGAACAGGGCGACGAGCATCCGCATGACGGGCTGCCGCCCGGCCAGCGGCTTCCCGATGGCCTGCGCCTTGCCGCCGCCGTCCCCGTGGACCACCACGTCGGGCGCGAGCATGCCGAGCAGAGCGTCCATGTCGCCGCCCGCGGCGGCCTCGAAGAACCTGCGGGCGAGTTCCTCGCCTTCCGCCCGCCGCGCCGGGGACGGGGCGCCGTCGTGCGCCTGCGCTCCGGCGGCGATGCGCTGCCGGGCGCGGGCGAAGATCTGCCGGCAGTTCACCTCGGTCTTGCCGGTGATCCTCGCCACATCCGGGTAGCCGTACCCGAACACCTCGCGCAGCATGAACACTGCCCGCTCCACCGGCGAGAGGGCCTCCAGCAGCACGAGGAACGCCATGGACAGCGAGTCGGCCAGCTCGGCGTGCTCGGCCGGCCCCGGCCCGTCGGCGGGCACGACGATCGGCTCGGGCAGCCAGTCCCCCACGTACGTCTCCCGCCGCACCCGCGCCGAACTCAGGTAGTTGATACCCAGCCGCGTCACCGCCGTCGTCAGGTACGCCTTCGGATCGGCGACCGTGGTTCCCGCCTGGCGGGCCCGGGTCAGGCCGAGGAACGCGTCCTGCACGATGTCCTCGGCATCGCCCACGGATCCGGTCATCCCGTAAGCAATGGAGAACAGCAGCGGCCGGTACGGCGCCGCGCCCGTCTCATCCGCTGATCCAGGCACGGAATCCCTCCCGCCAGCTCGCGTACCGCGGCTCCCAGCCGAGCTCCTTCTTTGCCTTGTCGTTCGAGTACCCGCGCGAGGTGGTCATCTGGGCCACGACAAACTCCCCGGCGAGCAGCCGCCCGAGCCAGGCGGGCAGCCGCAGCGGCGGCTTCGCGCCCGCGACCTGGGCCAGATACGGCAGCCACTCCGCGACCGGGGCCGGGTCGTCGTCCACGACGTTGTAGAGGCCGGGCGCGCCGTGGTCGAGCGCAGCGATCGTCGCCGCCGCGGCGTCGGTGACCTCCACGAACGACCAGACCCCGGTCCCGCCGCCGATCACCGGCACCTGCCGCTTCCGCAGCATCTCCAGCAGGAAATCCGAGGCACCCGGCCCGTAGAGGCCGCCATAGCGCAGGACGATTCCCTCCGGCGCCTCGGCCGGCACGGTCCTTTCCACATACGCTATCGCCGCCGGCCCTTGCATAGCCGACCGGATGGGCCGCAAATCGAGCGGATCTTCTTCGGTCTTCAGCGGGCCCGAACGCCTGTCCGGCCCGGCGCCCGCGTAGCCTTGCGCGATGACCCGGCGGGTGCCCGCCCGCGCCGCGGCCGCCAGCAGGTTGTCAGTGCCCCGGGTCCGGAGCTCGTTGGTAACTGCGAACGTCTTGTCGGGATTGCGGAGGCTCCGCAATCCCGACAGCGCGGTCATCTCGTGGATGATCACCTCCGGCGCCGCGGCCTGCACGGCCGCGATCACCGCCTCGCGATCCAGCCCGTCGACGACCGCCGGCTCCGCGCCCGCCGCGCGCAGCTGCGCGACCTTGCCGGGCGTCCTCGTGGTGGCGGTGACCTCGTGGCCGGCCTCGACCAGCCCAGGAACGAGGTACCGCCCCAGGGCCCCGGTCGCTCCCGTGACGAAAACTCGCATGATCTTTCCTTCCGCGTGGTGCTTCCTCCTTGAAGACAACTCACCACCCGAGGCTGTGACATTCTTCAACCCGCCGGCTTTCGGGCCGCGGCCTCGCGTGAGGCCAGGCAGGCGCTGGCGCCGGGTCGGCGGGCGTATGGAGTGGCCGGCGGGGCCAGGGTGGTTGCTGCTGGCGAGGAGGCCGTCAGCTGTCCGGCCGGGCTGTCAGCTGTCCAGCCGGGCTGTCAGCTGTCCGGCCGCGCTGACCGGCCCGGTGGCCGTCCGGCGGGTTAGCCGGTCCGGCGCGCGTCGTAGGTCACCGGGAGATGGATCGGGCCGCGCAGGACGGGGCTGGGCCGGTAGGGCGGTGGGTCGGCGGTCAGCCTCGGGTTGTCGAGCCGGCTGGCCAGCGCGGCGAGCGCCAGGTGCACCTCCAGCCGGGCGAGCGGCGCGCCGAAGCAGTAGTGGATGCCGCTGCCGAGCCCGAGGTGCTGGTTGTCGGGCCGATCCGGGTCGAACCGGTCCGGGTCGGTGAACCGGCCCGGGTCCCGGTTGGCCGCGCCGAGCAGCAGGGTCAGCGCTGAGCCCTTGGGGATCGTGGTGCCGTCGATGGTGATGTCCGTGAGCGCGGCGCGGTTGGGCAGGTACTGCACCGGCGGCTCGAGCCGCAGCAACTCCTCGACCACCGGGATCACCCAGCCCGGATCCCGTCTCAGCCGCGCCAGGGTGTCCGGGTTCCGCAGCAGGGTGAGCGTGCCGTTGGCGATGAGGTTGACCGTGGTCTCGTGGCCGGCGATCAGCAGCAGCCCCGAGGTGACCACCAGATCCATGTCGCTCATCGCGTCAGCTTCGTCGTCGTTGGCCAGACCGGACAGCATCGATCCGTCCGGCGAGTCCCGGTGCTTCTTGACGAGGTCGCCCAGGTAGCCGAACAGGGCGAGCAGCGCCTCGTTGCGGGTCTTGACGGCGTCCTCACTGTCCTCCAGGTTCGCGGCGTCGAGAGCGCCGACGAGCTGACCGGCCCACACCCGGAACTGCGGCTCGTCGGCCGGCGGAACCCCCAGCAGTCGGCAGATCACCGCCACCGGAAGCGGATAGGCGAAATGGTCGACGACATCGACCTCGCCGGATTCCGGGAAAGCACTGATCAAAGCGTCGATCTGCCGGCGTATCTCCGGCTCCTGGCCGGTCACCAGGCCGGGGCTGTCCGGGGGGCCGAAGAAGCGGGTCGCCACCCGGCGGAGCCGGCCGTGGTCCGGCGGGTCCCGGTTGATGAACGGCGCGATATCCAGGACTATCCGGTCGCCCGGATCGGTCAGGGTGTGCGCATCGGAGCTCACCCGCGGGTCGTGCAGGAGGGCCAGGACGTCGTCGTAGCGCCCGACGGCGTAGCTGCCATCGGCCAGTGGGACCACCCGGTCCCGGCGGAGCTGTGCGTACAGCGGCCAGGGGTTGTGCCGGTTGGCCTGCTCGCCCACCTGGCGCATGAGGTCACTGCTCATCGCTGGTCCTTCCCCGCGGGGACCCGGCGGGCCTCCATGCTGGTCGGCGAACGGCCGCTCACCACGACCGTGGGCAGCTCATAGGGAGTGCCGGGATCGGGGAAGCGCGGGTCCTCGGGCACGTTGCCCTCCGCCTCCCCGACGGGAGCGGGGGCCGGGGACGCCGTCTCGATCAGGTGCCGGTAGTACTCGAGGTAGCGGCCGTGGTTGAAGGTCACCGCGGCCACCACCCGGTCGCCTTCGGTGTAGGCGGCGGCGAACCGGCCCTCCTTGGCCGACCCCTGGGTGACCAGGATCTGGTCGGCGAGCGTCGGCACGCCAACGGACTTGATGTTCGTCCCGAACTGCACCGACCAGAACGCGGGCACGCTGATGTGCGCCCGCCGGTCCGGGTCGTCGCAGATCATGTTGTGGGCCGCCACCTGCGCCCCGACCACGGCGTTCTGCCAGTGCTCCAGGGCCAGGAACTCGTACTCATACAGCGCATGGGGGAACCGGGCCACGTCGCCGGCCGCGAACACGTCGTCGACCGCCATCCCGTTCACGGCATAGGCCCGCCCGCCGGGATCGCACGAGACCCCCAGCGGCCCGCAGGCGAGCCCGGAGTCGGCCAGCCATTCGGTGTTGCGCAGCGCGCCCAGCGCGATCACCGCCAGGCCGGCCTCCACGGTGGTCCCGTCCGACAGGGAGGCGGCCCGGAACCGGCCGCCGCTGCCCTCCAGCGCCTCGACCGTGACGTTGCCGCGAAGGTCGACGCCGGCCGCCCGCTGCAGCCCGGCCGCCACCTCACCCACCACCCCGCCAAGGGGGCCCACCAGCGGGTTCTCGGCCCGCTCCACGACCGTGACCGGAAGGTCCCGCTGGCGGCAGATCGAGGCGACCTCCGACCCGGTGAATCCGGCCCCGACCACGAGCACCCGCCGCGGGCCGGCATCCAGCAGGTCCCGGATGACCCGGGAATCCTCCCGGGTCCTGATCCCCCTGACCCCCGTTAAGGCCGCCTGTCCGGCGTGGGGCCAGGGCCGGTTACGGACCCCGGTGGCGATGAGCACCCGGTCATAGGGCAGACGGGTGCCATCGGCCAGCACCACCTCACGGGCGCGGCGGTCAAGGGCCGCGGCGGCCACTCCCAGCCGCCAGTCCACATCACCGAGGTCGGCCAGCCGGGGCAGGCCGGTGTGCTCGGGCGGCACCCAGCTGGTCAGCGCGGCCTTGGACAGCGGCGGGCGGTCATACGGCTCGTGCGGCTCGTCGCCCACGATGGTGAGCGAGCCGGTGAACCCCATCCGCCGCAGCGTCTCCGCGCCCCGCAGCCCGGCCAGTGAAGCGCCGACGATGACGATCCGCTCCGGCTCTGAGCTGCTCATGGCCGTTCCAGCTCGACCGCGATGGCCTGCACCGGGCAGGCGGCCGCCGCCTGCAGCACCCGGTCCCTGAGCTGGTCATCAGGTTGCGGATCGTAGAGAAGCGCCTCCTCGCCATAGATGCGGAACGCATCCGGGGCCAGGAACGCGCACTGTGCGTACCCCTGGCACACGGCAAGATCAACGACCAGCTTCATGCATGCCCTCCCCGGGAGTTGCCTGCCATGAGCGCAAGGTCCCCGCGTGCCCACGTCAGCGCGGCGGTCGAAGTGGTCAAGCCCTCATGTGGCGCAGCCTAGTTCCGCCCTTTCCGGATGGGCAATGGCAGCGTTCCCTGGGGATGGGAACGTCCAGGCAGAATGTGGGCGTGCAGATCATGTCGGTGACCGGCCCGGTCCAGTCAAGTGATCTTGGGGTCGTGCTTCCTCACGAGCATGTCTTTGCCGATCTTGTGCGGGAGTACCGCGGTACCGGGCTGCTTAACGATGAGCACCTGGCTGGCCGCGAGCTGGCGGCGTTTGCCGCCGCCGGCGGCACCACACTGGTCGACCTCACCCTCGACGAGATCGGCCGCGACCCGCCCGCGCTGCGGCGGGTCGCCGAGGCTGCTGGCGTCACGATAATCATGGGCTGCGGTCATTACCGGGATCCCTATCTGGACCGTGCCTGGTTCGACCGCCACCCCGTGGAGGCGATCGCTGACGGGATCGTCCGTGATGTGGAGGAAGGCGTCCGCGACACCGGCATCAGGGCGGGGATCATCGGTGAGATCGGCGCCGACAAGTGGTACGTCTCAGCGGCCGAGGAGAGGTCGTTCCGCGCTGCCGCGCGGGCTCATCTCCGGACCGGCCTCACGATCAGCACGCACGCCGCCCGGTGGCCCGTCGGACTGGAGCAGCTGCGGCTGCTCACCGGGGAGGGGGCCGACCCGCGCCGGGTCATCATCGGGCACACCGACTCGGTTCCGCTCCCGGATTACCACCTGGCGCTGGCCAGGCAGGGCTGCTATGTCTCCTTCGATGGGATCGGGACCGGGACCCCGTACGACCTGCGCCGGACGGTCGACTACGTGGTCGCGCTGGTGCGGGCCGGGTTCGGCGCCCAGATCCTGCTGTCGCACGACATCTTTCTGCGCGGCCAGCTGCGCGCGGACGGCGGGCCGGGCTACGCCTACCTGCTGACCGACTTCCTGCCGCTGCTGACCGCCGCGGGCCTGGAAGAGGAGGAGGTTCGCAGGTTCGTCACGGCGAACCCTCGTGCCGCGCTCACCGGCGAACCACCCGCGTAGGCAACAGGCCAGCAAAGTGCGAGGTAAGAGGGGTTATTGACACCCCTCGTCCGCCCGGTGTAGACAAAGTCATCCTGCCAGGTCAGCGGGGGGAGTGGCCGCTGAGGGGAAAGCAACGGAGGCAATGATGGCCACCGAGCACCATCAGTACGGCCGGGGGATCGACCGGCGGCAGTTCCTCTCTGTTGGCGCCGCGGTCCTTGGCGGCGCCGTGGTCCTGGACGCGTGCGGGTCTTCCGGCTCGCCGTCGGCCAGCAGCGCCCCGACGAGCCATCCGCCGCTCAGCAAGGAGCCGGGCAACCTGTCGATTCTCGAGTGGGGCGGCTACGAGGCGGCCGGGACCAAGGCACAGACCAACGGCCTGGAGGCCGGCAAGACCTACACGGCCAGGTTCGGCGACAATTCGGTCACCTACACCTACATCACCAACGACGACCAGGCGCTGGAAAAGGCGACCGCGGCCGGCCCGTTCGACATCATGCACCCGTGCCACGAGAACCTGCCCGACTACGTGTCGCGCGGCCTCGTTCAGCCCTGGGACACCTCGCTGCTCTCAAGCTTCAAGCAGCTCAACCCGTACCTGGTCAGCAAGGGCCAGATGAACGGCAAGCAGTACATGATCCCCTGGGACTGGGGCTACGGCAGCCTGAGCTACCGGACCGACAAGGTCGCCGCCGCCGACGCCACCGGGTGGGAGCTGGCCTGGAATCCCAAGTACTCCGGGAAGATCTCGCTGTGGGCGGGGGCTTCGACCGCGTTCGAGGTGGCCGCGCTGAAGCTGGGGTTCCCGCACATGGACCAGCTGTCCCCGAGCCAGCTGCAGGCGGCGAAGTCGTCGCTGACCACGCAGAAGCCACTGAACAAGTTCTACTGGGAGAGCGAGTACAGCCAGATGCAGCCGGCCATCAAGTCAGGCACGATCTGGATCGCGTACTCCTGGCAGGACACGCAGGTGGCCATGAAGAAGGCGGGCGTTCCGGTCGCGTTCATGAACCCGAGCCAGGGCCGGCTGTCCTGGCTGTGCGGGTTCATGCTGGGCGCGCACACCAAGAATTACTATCATGCGCACGATTACGTGGAGTCATTCATCAACCACAATGCGTGCGCGCAGATGACCAACCTCTACTACTACGGGACGGCCAACGACACGGTGAAGCCGTCCGAGATCCAGGACAAGACGCTCGTCGCGGCGCTGAAGCTCGGTGACCCGCACGCGATCGCGGGGCCGGACGTCCACCTGCAGAGCTGGTCGCCGAACCGGGCCCAGCTCGAGCTGGCCTGGCAGGAGGTGCAGGCTGCCTGAACAGCGGCACCGGTGCGTGTGATGACTGCTGACGGACGCGCCGCTCCCGGCGGCCGGCGTCCGGGGAGAACGTGGCCCCGCCCGGGCAAGGGGGCGCTGGTGGTGCCCCCGCTGCTGTTCGTGGTGGTGCTGCTCGTCCTGCCCGTGGTCTTTGTGGCCCTCTACAGCGTGGGGCTGCGGACGAACATCCCCTACGCGCCGACGGCGTTCTCCCTGATGGACTGGAAGGACTTCCTGACCGGCGGCGGCGGTGCGTTCCGGAGCCGTTTCGTGTACTCCATGGAGATCACGCTGTTCGTGTCCGTGATCACGACGGCCGCCGCCTACCCGCTCGCCTACTACCTGTCGTTCGTGGCCCGGCGGCGGCGCTACGCCCTGCTGCTGGTCCTGCTGGCGCCGTTCTTCACCAGCTACCTGCTCCGGGTCATCGCGTGGCAGATCATCCTCAACAACAACGGCGTGGTCAATTCGCTGCTGTGGACGCTGCACCTGCGCCCCCACGGCGATGCGATCTCCTGGCTCATCTACTCGAACTTCTCCATCGCGCTCGTCCTGTTCTATACCTGGATCCCGTTCGTCGCCCTGCCGATCTTCGTCGTGCTCGAGAACATGGACCACCGGCTGCCTGAGGCGGCCGCGGACCTCGGCGCCAGCCGGGCCGCGACGTTCTGGCGGGTCACGTTCCCGCTCAGCCTGCCGGGCGTCATCGCGGGGTTCGTGTTCGTCCTCATCCCGACGACCGGGGAGTTCATCGCCCCACTGCTCGTCGGCGGCCCGAACAACCAGCTGTTCGGCAACTCG
>Ga0187765_10001055_pt1 | contig 10534 bp, 11 predicted proteins | sample 0216_QUI02_MP05__3_FD_133018 | JGI IMG/M metagenome (GOLD analysis project Ga0187765, IMG submission 133018) | Tropical peat soil microbial communities from peatlands in Department of Meta, Colombia - 0216_QUI02_MP05_10_MG | ecosystem: Environmental > Terrestrial > Soil > Wetlands > Peat ...
ATGGCCAAGGTCGCGGAGAAGAGGCTCGCCCCGGCGTCCTACGGCTCAGGGAAGCTGGTCAGCAAGGTCAAGCTCTTCGGTGCGAAGTCATTGGAGGAGTTCGCCCGGCTCACCCAGGAGAGCTCAGGGTTCGGGAAGAGCTACCTCCGCTTCGCGGTGGTGGCGGTGGGGGCCCTGCTCCTGCTTTCACTCGTTTTCTGAGAAAGGGATTTAGACAGTCCGCCGTTCACCGGGACCATGAGCAGGAAAGCCGGCGGGATGTTCATCGCAGTCGAGGGGATCGACGCCGTCGGGAAGAGGACCCAGAGCTCGGCCCTGAGCTCCTGGCTCGCGTCCAAGAAGCTCTCCGTCAGCACCCTTTCGTTCCCAGACTACGGGACAGTCCTGGGGAGGGAGATCAAGAGGTTCCTCGTAGGTGAAAAAGACTACCCCCAGCAGGTCAGGGCGATGCTCTACGCAGCCAACAGGTGGGAGAGGAAGTCGGACCTTGAGGCCACCATCGCCAGGTGCGACGCCACGGTCGTGAACAGGTACACGGGTTCGAACCTGGCCTACGGGACGTCCAACGGGCTTGACCTCGACTGGCTGGTCAACCTGGAAGTGGGCCTTCCGACACCTGACCTGACCCTGGTCCTTGACGCCCCGGCCACCCACCTGAAGCCACGGCGGGGGATGAACAAGGACACCTATGAGAGGAACCTCGAGCTCCAGGAGAGGACCCGCGGCGCCTACCTGCAGCTCTCTAAGAAGTTCGGGTGGAGGGTGGTGGACGCCACGAAGGGAATCGACGAGACGGGGGCCCTCCTGAAGGCGGCGGTCTCCGAGGCCTTCGCTGCCTCCGGGCGAACCGTTTAAGTCAGAAGTCAGGGCAGTCGGCAGCCAGGTTGAGACGAAGCCCGGCCACCGAGGTGAGGGACCCGGTGCACGGGTACGTCAGGCTCACCGACGCGGAGAAGGACCTGATCGATTCCCCCTTCGTCCAGCGGCTCCGAAGGATTCACCAGCTGGCCGGCTCCTATCTCGTCTACCCGGGGGCTGTCCACACCAGGTTCGAGCACGTCGTCGGGGCCATGCACGTCGCCGGGCAGATCGGGGATTCGCTGGTCAAAGAGCCGGAAATGACCAAGGAGCAGGCCGAAGAGGTGAGGGTCGCGGCCCTCCTTCACGACGTGGGGCACGGGCCGTTCTCGCACATGTTCGAAGAGGTCCTCCCTGCGAGGCGGCAGGTCTCACACGAAGACGTCTCCCGGAGGGTCATCTCGGAGACCTCGATTAGAGAGATACTCGAAGGCCACGGGCTCTCTTCGAAGAGGATCTCCTCTCTCGCGGTCGGGAGGCTCCAGGGAGGCGCCCCGTTCATGAACGAGGTCATCTCCGGAGGCTTCAGCGCAGACATGATGGACTACCTCCCCCGGGATGCTTACTTCACGGGGGTGGAGTACGGGAAGGTGGACACCCAGAGGGTGATAGACTCCCTCCACGTGGCCCAGGGGCACCTGGTGATCGACAAGGCGGCAATCTACGCCTTCGAGGCCCTACTGCTCGCAAGGTACGAGATGTTCAAGGCGGTCTACTTCCACAGGACAGTGAGGGCGGCGGAGCTGATGCTCGTCCACTCGATGAACCTCGCCGACGAGGCCCTCGGCCTGACAGATCTCTCTGACCTGGACGACTTCCTTGAGCTCACCGACGAGGTCGTCCTTAACAAGCTCACCAACCTCGAACCGGCGGACGAGGACCTCAGGCAGGCACGCCTGCTCGCCGAAGGCTTCAGAGACAGGAAGCTCGTCAAATGCGTCTTCGAGCGGGTCCTCCAGAGGAAGGAGCCCATCGTAGGGAAGCTCTTCGCAGACGAAAGGACCCGGGAGAGGATCACGTCGGAGATCGCGTCCATGGCCGGGGTCGACCCCATGCACGTCTACCTGGACGTCCCGACGACCCCCTCGGTCCCCTACACCTACTCTCACCAGACCCAGAGGTCCGTCAGGCTCCTGTCCGGGGAAGGGGCTAGGAAGTCCGTGAAGGACCTCCCCCTCGACAAGCTCCCCCTGGTGGGTTCCATCGCAGGGTTCATGGACGTGCTCAGGGTCTACACGGCGCCGCAGCACAGGCAGAAGGTGGGGCGTGCCACGTCTCGCTTCTTCAGGGAGCAGCCCTTCGCAAGCACAGTCGAAATGTGACGGCTGCCGCTAAATAGACAACGGCAATCCTCGGAGGTGGACGTCGAGGAGAGGTTCGCCTACCCAAGCTTCAGAGCCGGGCAGAGGGAGCTGGCAGGGCGGGTCTACCAGGCATGCTCGAGCGGAGAGGTCCTCCTCGCCGAGGCGGCCAGCGGCTTCGGGAAGACGGCAGCCGTCCTTGCTGGGTCGCTCACGGCGGCAGAAGAGGCTGGCTTCAAGGTGGTCTACGCCTGCAGGACCAAGAGGCAGATCCACCGGGTGGTGGACGAGATTGTCAGACTCCAGGGGAAGCACGAGTTCAAAGCCGCTTCGCTGCTTTCGAAGTTCGACTACTGCCTGCTCAGGCGGCAGAGGAGCGTCCCCAGGGAGTCTTTCGGATGGTACTGCTCCTTCAACGTCACCAACAACCTGTGCTCCTACTTCCTCAACGTCACCCTGTCTTCGGGGGACTTTGAGCGTACCGTCGCCGCGTCTCTGAGGAGGACTCCGGGACAGGAGGCCCTGACCAAGGAATGCGAGGCGGTCCATCTGTGCCCCTACGAAGTGGCCAGGCTGGCGATGGTCCAGGCCCAGGTCGCGGTCGCCCCCTACCACTACATCTTCGACCCGCGGGCGTCCCCGATTCTCTTCGACCGCAACGGGATCGAGAAGAGGAAGACGATGCTGGTGGTCGACGAGGCTCACAACCTGAGGGACTTCCTCAGGGGGCTGCACTCTTCGACGATGACCCTGGAGCAGGTGGCCGGGGCCGTCAGAGAGGCCGAGGCGATGCTCATGGACGAGGCGGCCCGCTCTCTCAGAGACCTGCTCCATGTGCTGGAGGAGACGGTCTCCGGACACGGCGGATGGCTCCTCGACAAGGCCTCGCTCATCCAGCGGCTCAGAGACGCAAGGGGGGCGCCGTGGCTCCAGAACCTGGCGTTCGAGCTGAGCGCCTGCTCGGGGGCGGCCTGGGGGGCGGTGACCTATGAGAGGCGCCTTCCATCTCTGATCCTTCAGGTCGGAGAGTTCCTCGCCAAGCTCACCTCGTCCGAGGGGGCAGCTCTCGTCAAGTGGGGGAGCACCCTCGGGCTCCTGGACCCCGACCCGGTGGCAGGGTTCGCCCAAAGCCTCACGGAGTTCAGAAGCTCTGTCCTCGTCTCGGCCACCATAAGCCCCTCCGCTGTCTTCAAGCGGTCGCTGGGTCTGGGGGAAGCCACGGGGAGCTACGAGGTAGACATCGAGCCTTCGGTGGAGGTCAGGACCATGGTCGACACCGGGACTTCGACCAGGTACAAGCTCCGCACCCCGGAGATGGTCTCCAAGATAGCGGACAAGGTCTCCGCGGTCATCAGGGGCACCCCCTCGGGGGTCGGGGTCTTCTCCCCGTCCTACATGATGACCAGGGCGGTCTTCGAACTGGTTTCGAAGAGGGTCCCAGAGAGGCACATGGTCTCCGAAGCCCCCGGCATGTCGAACCAGGAGGCCTCCGACGCCTTCGACTCCTTCAGGTCGGGAAGGGACTCGGTCCTCTTCGGGGTCCAGGGCGGAAGGTTCTCCGAAGGGGAGGACTTCAGCGGGGACGCCATGGGCTCGGTCGCTGTCATCGGGCTGTCCCTCCCTCCTCCCACTCCGATGATGTACGCCGAATACTCGTTCCTAAAGCGGGCCGGGGAGCAGGAATCCTTCCTCATGCTCTCGAGGCTCCCCGCCCTCCGGAAGGCCTTCCAGGCCGCGGGCCGACACATCAGGAACCCGGGGAAGAGGGGGCTCGTCTTCCTGTTCGACGAAAGGTTCAGGTCTGACGCAGTGAAGGACCTCATGCCCTCTTGGATGAGGAGAGACCTCCTCGTGGGAGACTTCTCCCCCCAGGCGCTAGGAGAGCTCACCTCCGGGTTCTGGGAACGCCGTAGCCCACAACTTCTCCCCGCCTGAACGCGATCCTGGCCGCGGCCCAGGCGTCCTTCTGGACCCCCTTCATCCTGAGGCCCCTGGACGACGTCCCCGACTCGTCGACCACCTCCACCGTCGCCCGCGGGACTTCCTTTCCGATGGACTCTGCCATTCTGAGGGCGGTGGCCCTGTTCCCGTTCCCGATCCTCACCAGGATCCCGGAGGCTGGGACCCTGGTCGCAAACTCGACGACCCTCGAGCAGAGGGCTGGGAGGGACTCAAAGGTGCTGAAGGCCAGCCTCGTCCTACCATAGAACACGGCGAGCCCGGTCCTCTTCCCCGGGTCGATTCCGATGAGCAGGACGTCGTGGGGGCCCTGGAGGCGGGATACCAGCTGGCCCTTGAAGACACCCACGTTCTCCTCCAACTCCTCGAGGGCGAAGGCCTTGTCCCCGAAGGCGGGAGCCTCCTCGGCGGAGGTAAGGACGAGCTCGCAGTCACCGACATCAGAATCGGGAAGGAGGCTCCCGAAGGGGAGCCCCGCCCTTCTGAGCCTGGAGACGAGCGCGTAGTAGGTCCTGGACTTCGCTGTGACGACGCAGATGCGGCTCACTCTGAAATAACCGCGGAGACGACGCCATGTAAGAACCTTGAGCCAGCACCCGCAGGAGTCGGCCTTCCTCCGCCCCCTCGAAGGGAAGACTGCGACGTTCCTCTTCGACGACAGGGAGACCAACGTCGCCTTTGCCTCGGCCCTGACCATGACCCTGGCGAAGGGCGGGGCCCGCTGTGAGGTCCTGGACCTGGACGCCCTCTACTCGTCCAACGCGGACAGGATATTCGGAGACATCCCGGCGGAGGCGGCCTCGAAGGTCAGACTCCACGTCCCGGAGCCTGGGGCTGACATCGAAGCAGAGTTCTCGGACCTCTTCGCCTCAGAGAGCCGGTATCTTGTGGTCGACAGCCTGAACAGCTTCTACCATCTGATCTCCTTCGAGGACGGGGTCTACAGGGGGAGGAAGCTATCCTTCGCCGTCGCCGGCCTCGCCTTCGCTGCGAGGACCACAGGTGGGACTGCGATCCTCTCGATGTACAGGCGAGAAGGGCCCCCGCGCATGGGGACCGGAGCGTCGATCTCCACCCTTTCGGAGGTCACGGTGGGGGTGAGCATGGACGGAAAGGAACTGCAACTGAGGACGGAGAGGGGGAGCGCCTGGGCGGGAGGGGCCTGTTCTATCCGAAGCCCTTCTGGACGGCCAGCTCGACGCCAATGAAGACGGAGACCAGAATCATCAGGAGGGCCAGCCCCAGATACAGGTTCACGGTCCTGGACCTTGTCATCTGCCTCCCGCTGATGTACGTCAGGTAGACACCTGCTCCTCCGACGAAGATCACGAAAGCGTCCAGGATCGCCTCGGGGATGGTCTGGGCGCCGCCGCTCGGATATACGATGAGAGACTGGTTCGGCACCGGGAAGACCACGGCGTTGATGAACCCCGCCATCAGCCCGACCACCAGGACGATGTAGAGAAACTGGAGGAGTCCGCCACCCCTCGTGAGAGAGGCGAAGAAGCTGTTCAGGGCCCCGACGAGGCCTCCGACCGTCTTCTTGTACGCGCTCTCGATGATTTGTCTGATCAACTCGTTCTCCTCAGCAGGTCTGCCATCTCCCTTGCCCACTCGCCCGTTTGAGTGTTGCGTTTAACGTTATCCAAATAGTCTTTCCGTTCGACGTGGCCGTAGGCTCTCACCCAGAGCCCGTAGGCTCTTTCAACCTCGGCCTTGGCCGCCATGTGGTAGGGGCAGAGCTCCGGGGCTCCGGGCCTGTCGCAGGCCTTGCACTTCATCCCCTTCCCTCCTTCCCCGGGCACTGCATGTTGACGCACAGCTTCCAGGGCCTCCGCCCTCCCACGACGACCACCATCGGCCAGGAGCAGTGAGGACACGCGGCGGGGGTCGTCTTGATCGTCCCTCTCTGGGGGAGGGGGGCTGTGGCCCTGCACCCTGACGCGTAGTTCGAGCACCCGGCGAACCTCTTCCTCGTCTTCCGCGAGCGTATGACCCTGAGCTCCCCCGTCTTGCAGACCGGGCACCTGCCGAGGACCAGCGACTTGGAGGCCGTCCTTTGTACCGCAGTTTCAAGTTCCGCCCCCACTGACTCCTCCTCTGCGTTCAGTCCCGCGAGCAGGTCGGAGACCGACCTTATGGTATTGCGGAGGAGGGAGGCCTCGTCCTCCTTCCCCTCCTCGACCGCGGTCAGTTCCCTCTCGACCTGCCTGGTGAGCTCCGTGGTCATCAGCGCGGGAGCCCGCCTTTCCATGGTATCGGCGACCGATAGGCCCAGGTCGGTGGCTTCGAGGGCTTGGCCAGAGACGTAACCCCTCGCGACGAGCGTCGCCATGGTGTCGGCCCTTGTCGCCTTGGTCCCGATCTCCTCCCTCTCCATCTTCTCCAGCAGGGAGCTCAGGTTGAACCTGTTCGGCCTCTGCTCGAACTTCTCCTCCACCAGGACGTCGGCCACCCTGAACCTGTCTCCCTCGGCCACTGGAGGGACCTCCGAGTCTTTGGAGTATGAGTAGCGGCCGTAGTACTTCACCCAACCGGGGAAGACCGTACGGGCCCCTGCCACCGAGAAGACGTGCCCCCCCACACTTATCCTCGCCTCCACCAGCTCTCTCCTCGCGGACTCCCCGAAGGCAGCAAGGAACCTCCTCACCACGAGGTCGAAGAGGGCCGCTTCGGGAGGGGCCAGCTGCCTCGAGGGCCTCTCGCCGGTGGGGTGGATGGCTGGGTGGGCCGGGTCGGTCTGGGACCCCTGGACAGGCTTCAGGTCCCCCTTGAGGAGCTCCGTCGCGTAGCTCGAGTAGGTGGGGTTCCTCCCCAACCGCTCGATGGTCTGACGGAACCCCATCGACGGAGGGAGCCTCTGACTGCCTGTCCTCGGGTAGGAGATCAGTGCCCCCAGGTAGAGTTTCTCCGCCACCTGCATCGTCCTGCTCGGGGAGAACCCCAGGGCCCTGTAGGCCTCCTTCTGGAGCTCTCCGATGTTGAACGGGACCGGGGGCCCCACCTGCACCTTCCTCCTGTTCACGCTTGTCGCAACCGCCTCCTTCGACAGGCACTGTGCCCTCACCTTCTCGGCTTCGCTCCGGATCTCGACCTTCCCCTTCGCGAGCTCTGCGACGACCTTGTTCCCTCCCCTCTCGAAAGTCCCCGAAACCTTCCAGAACGGGACGGGGACGAACGTCCTGATCTCCTTCTCCCTCTTGACCACGAACCCTAGCGTCGGCCCCTGGACCCTCCCGATGCTGATGGTCGAGTACCTCTTCCCCGGCCTGCGGGCGGACTGCGAAAGGACCCTGGAAAGGTTCACCCCCCACACGAAGTCTATCACATGCCTCGCCCTCCCAGCCCTTCCCAGCCCGTCCTCCTGCTGGGGCTTCGCTTCGTCGAAGGCCTTCACGAGGTCCTCGGAAGTCAGCGTAGAGAACTTCGCCCTGAGAGCCTCCTTCTCCTTCCCTCCGCAGGCGTAGCGGAGGAGGTTGAACGCGATGGTCTCCCCCTCGGGGTCGAAGTCGCAGGCGTTGACGAACTTCGCCGCTCCCTCGGAAAGCTTCCTGATGGCAGAGACTCTTCTGGCGACGTAGGAGTGGCCTTCCTCCACCTTGTCCAGCGAGGCCCACTCGACGTCGAACGCCGGGTAGACGACCCTCTCTTCAGCGGGGTCCGACACCCCGTATAGATGCCCCTGGGCAGCGCAGACGACGAACTCCTCGCCTCCCCTGGAAAAACGGTAGACCTTGGTCCCTTCGACCTCTTCTGTACGCGCGCTCCCACCCGACAGGGCTTCGGATACCCTTCTCGCAGAGTCGGGCTTCTCGCACAGCACCAGGGTATGGCCGGCCTTCTGCTTCATGGAGAGCCTATGAGAAGGAGCCTTCGGTCTTCTTGACTTCCACTACGAACTTCGCCGCCGAGAGCTTCGCCCCGCACTTCTTGCATTTGTAGTCCGAGGCCTTCAGCACATCTGACGGAGAGCGGAGGTCGAACCCGGAGTAGAGGGAAGCCCCGCACGACATGCAAGCGATCTCGTAGGTCATCGTCGCCCCGCCGGCCTCGCGTGCTTAAAGGCGTATTCTGGTTTCGCCCCACTCTGGTATCCCAGGCTCCTCAGGTAGACGCACTCCTCGGCGGAGATGGAGAACTTCTTCGACGGATAGTCCGCGTCCTTGACGAGCGCCCTGCTGACCCCGCGGACCAACACCATCGGCGTCCCTTCGTCCGACTCCCCCATGAGCAGCTCGGCCGCAGAGCTGAGGTCGTCGGCAACCGCCTGGGACGTCACCTTGAGCACGTTCCCGAACAGGTCGGGCCTCCCCCTCATGTCTACGATGCCCTCGATCCCAGAGGACGCCACCGCCACCCCGGTGGTCCCCCGCCTCGTAGGCGACAGCCTGCTGTCGCAGACGACGACCCCCACAATGGCGCCGAGCTCGAACTGGACAGACTCTCTGATCCTCCTGGCGGAGACTTCGGGCCTCCTCGGGTAGAGGACGACCCAGCCGTGCCTGACGTTGGACTTGTCGATGCCCGCGTTGGGGGTCAGGAGCCCCTCCTTCAGAGTGAGAAGGAACCCAGGCACGCCGCCGATGACTTCGTCGGACTCTCTGATCACCAGCTCGCAGAGCCTCCGGTCGAGATGGTAGGCGGAGGCGAGCTCCTTCGCCTTCGCGCTGGGTTTCACCGACCTCAGGCTCACGACGCGCCCTTCGGCGACGGCGACGAACTTGCTGGAGACCACCAATACGTCCCCATCCTTCACCGAACCCCGGAGCTTCCCGCAGACCAGGTCCCCGATGTCGGCGGCCCTGCTCAGGGGTGGGAACTTGATGGGGGTGAGGGTGAGCAACTGGCTCCGAGTGGGTTTCCCCCCTTAAATAGAGTGGGAGCCTCTTCGCCTCAGTGAAGTTCACCCAACTCCACTCCTACCACGAAACCCACGCGCAGATGACGGAGTTCGCAGGCTACGAAATGCCTCTGTGGTACTCGACGACCTCCGAGGAGCACCTGGCCGTCAGGAACAGCTCGGGGATCTTCGACGTCTCGCACATGGGGCGGGTCTCAGTGAGCGGGAGCGGGGCGACAGCGTTCCTGGAGGGGATAGTCCCCACCAACGTCGCGTCCCAGCCCCCTGGGAAGGCCTTCTACACACTCCTCCTCGACGACCGAGGAGGCATCATCGACGACCTGATCATAATGCGGCTCGCCGAAGACGACTATCTGATGGTCGTCAACGCGGCCAATTCGAAATCCGACCAGGAGCACGTGGCGGCCCAGGCCCCAAGGGAGGGGGTCGTCGCCTGCGACATGACGTCGGACTCGGCCATGGTAGCAGTCCAGGGTCCCGGGGCCCAGAGGTCGCTCCAGCGACTGACGGACGTCGACCTGTCCCAGCTCAAGAGGTTCAGGTGCACGAGGGCCATGGTGCTCGGGGTTGAATCGCTGATCTCCAGGACCGGATACACGGGAGAGGACGGCTTCGAGGTCATACTCCACGGACAGACGGCCGACCATCCGGACGGCGCCCTGAGGGTCTGGGAGGAGCTGTCAAAGTCCTCGGTCCCCTGCGGCCTCGGCGCCAGGGACTCTCTTCGGCTGGAGGCGGGGTTCCCCCTGCACGGGTCAGACATCGACCGGACCACCAACCCCTACGAGGCGGACCTCGCCTGGGTCCTCTCCGCAGGGAAAGAGGGGTACATCGGTTCGAAGTCGGTCAAGGAAGCGGGAGCGAGCCATCCTCCGTCGGTCAGGCGGGGGGTGGTCCTCGAGAGGGGGATACCCAGGCACGGCTTCGAAGTCCTTGGAAGCTCCGGGAGGGTGGGGGACGTCACGAGCGGGACCTTTTCCCCGCTTCTCCGCCAGGGCATCGCCCAGTGCCGCGTCGACTTCAGCAGCTCGGAGTACGGCACCAAGGTCAGCGTCGTCGTTAGGGACGCTCCCAGCCCAGGGGCCGTCACCAAGCCTCCGTTCTACGACGAGCAGCTCTACGGTTGGAAGCGCCGGAGCAACGGTAAATAGTCTGGCGGCGGAGCGGCGCAAAGATGGACGGCCACGGATACGACGTCCCAGAAGGCCTGCTCTTCACAAAGGAGCACGAGTGGGCGAAGGAGGAGGCGGGCGTGGTGAAGGTCGGGATCACAGACTATGCGGCGAAGACTCTGAACGACGTGGTCTACGTCACCGCCCCCAGGGTGGGAACCAAGGTCACACAGTTCGGGCCCATGGGGACGGTCGAGTCGATCAAAGCAGTCTCCGAGCTCTACTCTCCGCTGTCGGGGACGGTCACCAAGGTGAACGGCGAACTCGAGATGCACCCCGAGCTGGTGAACAAATCACCATACGCAGACGGATGGCTCGTCGAGCTGAAGCCGGCCGACTTCCAGGCCGAGCGGAAGAACCTCCTGGACGCGAGGAGGTACAGG
>Ga0187765_10001057_pt1 | contig 10527 bp, 6 predicted proteins | sample 0216_QUI02_MP05__3_FD_133018 | JGI IMG/M metagenome (GOLD analysis project Ga0187765, IMG submission 133018) | Tropical peat soil microbial communities from peatlands in Department of Meta, Colombia - 0216_QUI02_MP05_10_MG | ecosystem: Environmental > Terrestrial > Soil > Wetlands > Peat ...
ACGTCCCAATACGGCTTTGGCATCGAACCGAAATATTTCTGGGCATTGGCGCCGAACTACGATTTGACGCTGTCGACGCTGTTGACGACAAAGCAGGGCGCCCTTTTCAAGGGTGAATGGCGCCAGCGTTTGCTCGATGGTTCTTACTCCATCAGAGCGGCCGGAATTTTCCAGCAGGATCCCGGCTATTTCGCCACGCGTGATGGCCCCAACAGCCCGACCGCCGGCACGTTTCGCGGCGCGATTCAGACCGCCGGACAATTCGCGCTCAGCGACAAATGGGTGTGGGGCTGGACCGGATTGCTGGTGACCGACAGCCAGTTTTTATATGACTATCAGCTGCGCCAGTTCACCGGTTCATTTGATCCATTCCAGACCGGCGTTGCCGCGGAAGGCGTCTCACAGCTTTATCTGAGCGGCGCGGGCGACCGCAGTTATTTCGATATCCGCTCGATTTATTACTACGGCTTTTCCCAATTCGATCATCAGGCACAGATCCCGATCATTCACCCGGTGCTGGATTATTCCAACGTTTTGCCGCAGCAACTGGCAGGCGGCGAATTCAGCTATAAGGTCAACCTGACCAGCCTGACCCGGCAACAAGCCGAGTTTGACGCCATTACGCAAACCGCTCAGTCCAGCGGCGTCTGCTCAAGTCCCACCGCCGACACGGCTGTTCCGGGAAATTGCCTGCTGCGCGGCATACCCGGCGACTACACGCGGCTTTCAGCGCAGGCAGATTGGCGCCGCACCCTGATCACCGACAACGGTCAGATGATCACACCGTTTTTCCGCCTCCGCGGCGATGTCGCAAGCGTTTCAGTGGACAATACGCCAGGCGTGTCGAACTATATCGCGACTGGAACAAGCGGGCTTGCGCGTGCCATGCCTGCTGCAGGCGTCGAGTATCGCTATCCCTTCATCAGCGTGTCGTCCTGGGGGACGCAAACGGTCGAACCGATCGCGCAGATCGTGCTGCGGCCCAATGAGACAGCCATCGGGAAATTTCCCAACGAAGATGCGCAGAGTCTGGTATTTGACACCAGCAATCTGTTCGATATCGATAAGTATTCGGGCTGGGATCGCGTCGAAGGCGGCGGCCGCGCCAATGTCGGCATACAATACACCGCGCAGGCTAATCGCGCCGGCTCGCTCAATGTGATGTTCGGTCAATCGTATCAGCTATTTGGGCTGAACTCGTTTGCGAACCCCGATATCACCAATACTGGTCTTGATAGCGGTCTCGACAAGAACGTTTCCGATTACGTCGGCAGCGTCACCTATCAACCGAATTCGATCTACTCGTTCGCGGTGCGCGGCCGCTTCGACCAGAGCACATTCACCCCGCAACGGCTGGAAATCGAGACTCGCGCCAATTTCGACCGCTGGACGCTGCAGTTCCTGTATGGCGACTACGCACCGCAGCCGCTTATTGGCTTTCTCACCCGCCGCGAAGGCTTCCTTACCGGCGCTTCGCTGAAACTGACGGCGAATTGGGTTCTGCTCGGCTCGACGCGCTATGACATCGAGAGTGATCGCTTCGACCAGGCGCGGCTTGGCCTTGGCTATGTCGACGATTGTTTCATGTTATCGGTGAACTGGCTGAGCAGTTATACCTATACGACAGTGGCGGCTCCGGTTCGAAACGACACCGTCATGCTGCAATTTAGCTTACGCACCCTAGGGCCGGACGCTTTGGCTCCGGTAGGCGTTTCGTACTGATTTGGCCATGATGCAAAATGGCACGAATTGCCACCCGTTCTGCAACGGATCGTGATAGCGAGGGGACTCAAGCTTTGTCAGGGCGCCTTGAGGGAGGGGAACTCGTGATCTCGGCAGTCGAGTTTCGGCACCGATGCCGCGCCCTTGGCGCCGCGCTCTTCATGATCGCGATCATAGCGACGATTTCAGTGCCTGTGCGAGCGCAACAAATCGTTCTGCTCGTGAACGGCTCGCCCATCACGGATCTCGACATCGCACATCGCGAGAAGTTCATGGAGATGAGCAATCACAAGAAGCCGACTCGGCAAGAGGCTATCAATACCCTCGTTGACGAGACTCTCGAATTGAAAGAGGGCGCGCGGTACGGCATAGAGCCGAGCGACGGCGAAGTTCAGTCGGCCTACGACAGTGTTGCGCAGGGTATGGGGGTTGATACGCAGAAGCTGACGCAGATGCTTACCAGTGGCGGCGCCAGCGCCGACACCCTCAAGCACCGGCTCAAGGCGCAGATCGCGTGGTCGGGTCTGGTGCGTGGTCGCTACAAGGTGAGCCTCGAAATCGCCGACAAGGACGTCGAGGCGGAACTCCAACTGCATCAACCGGCAGACAACGCTCAGGTCGGATACGAATATATCTTCCGTCCTATCGTTCTCGTCGTGCCGCGCGGTGCACCCGATGCCGCTTTTGAAGCGCGCAAGCGCGATGCCGATGCGCTACGCGGCCGCTTTGCGAACTGTACCGACGGGATTCCGTTCGCACGCGGACTCCCGGAAGTCGCCGTGCGCGATCCTGTCAATAAATCGTCCGCCGACCTGCCGCCGCCTTTGCGCGCCATCCTCGACAATATCGAGGTTGGGCATTTGACGCCCCCGGAACAGACTGCAGAAGGCATCGAGATGTTCGCGGTGTGCTCCAAAAAAGAGTCGAAAACCGAAGCCCCGGGTCTCAAGGAAGTTCGTGACAAGATTTTCGAAAAGAAGTTCGGCGCCAAGGCCAACCGTTATCTTGCCGATCTGCGGCGGCAAGCAATGATCGAGTACAAATAAGTGCCGACCATAGCGTCGGGCGCAAACCGGTTTTCAGTTCTGCCGCCATGCTGTAGAAGCGTTTTGTGCGACCTCTGGCATTGACGCTCGGCGAACCGGCCGGGATCGGCCCGGACCTTGCCTTGGCAATTTGGCAACGACGCGCCGAACTCGACCTACCGCCCTTTTACATTATCGCCGAACCGGATTTCCTCCGCCGGCGTGCTGCGCAGCTTGGTTTGCGGATTCCGATCGAGCGCGCGACCGCTGAGACGGCAGCAGCGACCTTTACTTCCGCGCTACCCGTGGCGGCGCTCGGGCTGCCGATCACCGCCGAACCCGGCAAGCCCGATTCATCGAGCGCGCCTGCGGCAATTGCCGCGATCCGCCTTGGTGTCGCCGATGTAATGGCCGGTTCGGCGGCAGCGATCGTCACCAATCCCGTCGCAAAGAATGTGCTCTACAATTCCGGCTTCGCAGAACCTGGTCACACCGAGTTTCTTGCCAGGCTGGTGCAGGAAAATTCAGGCAAGGCATTGCGCCCGGTGATGATGCTGTGGTCACCGGAATTGGCGGTGGTGCCGGTAACAATCCACCTCCCGCTTCGCGAAATATTCAAACAGCTTTCGATTGGGCTTATAGCCGAGACCGGGCGCATTGTTGCGCGCGATCTTCGCAAACGCTTCGGCGTCCCGCGGCCCCGGCTGGCGATTGCCGGGCTTAATCCGCACGCCGGCGAAGCCGGCACGCTCGGCGACGAAGACCGCGCCATCGTTGCTCCCGCGGTCGCCGCGCTCGTTGCCGAAGGTGTAGACGCGAGAGGTCCGCTTCCCGCCGATTCGATGTTTCATGAAGCCGCGCGGGCGAGCTATGACGCCGCTTTGTGCATGTATCACGATCAAGCGCTCATTCCCATCAAGACACTCGCCTTCGACCATGCGGTGAATGTGACGCTCGGCCTTCCTTTTGTGCGCACCTCACCGGATCACGGCACCGCTTTCGACATTGCCGGAAGTGGCGCTGCCGATCCGACCAGCCTGATTGCCGCGCTGTGGCTTGCGGCCCGACTCGCCGCATCGCCGGGCGCCGCCGACGAGGCAGCCGTGCCGCGCACTGCGCCGTGAAACAGGCGTTGGATGAATTGCCGCCCTTGCGCGAGGTCATTCGCCGCCATGGCTTGACTGCGCGAAAATCGCTTGGCCAGAATTTCCTTCTTGATCTTAATCTCGCGGCCAGGATCGCGCGCGCGGCGGCGCCGCTTGAGACCGTCACGGTGCTCGAAATCGGTCCAGGCCCTGGCGGATTGACGCGCGCGCTTTTGGCGCTCGGCGCCGCGCGAATCATTGCAGTCGAGCGCGATGATCGCGCTATCGGAGCACTGCGGGAAATCGCCGCGCATTATCCGGGCCGGCTTGAAATCGTCGCCGCGGATGCGCTGAACTTCGATGTGCGGGACCGCCTGGTTTCTGACCGCGCGCGGATCGTCGCTAATCTGCCTTACAACGTCGCGACCGCTTTGCTGGTGAAGTGGGTGAGCATCGAGCCGTGGCCGCCCTGGTATGATTTGGCGGTTCTGATGTTTCAGCGCGAAGTCGCCGAACGTATCGTCGCGAACATTGGATCGAAAAATTACGGCCGGTTGTCGGTGCTGGTGCAGTGGCGATGCGAGGCTCGCATCGCATTCGACGTGAACGCGTCCGCATTCGTGCCGCCGCCTAAAGTGACGTCTTCTCTGGTGCGGCTGGTTCCGCGTCCCGCGCCATTGTTATGTGACCGCGCGATGCTCGAAGCGGTGACGCAGGCAGCATTCGGCCAGCGACGAAAGATGCTGCGACAGAGCTTGCGCGCGTTGGGAACCGACACGCCGGAACTCATCGCGGCGGCTGGACTGGATCCGACCGCACGCGCCGAAGACGTCGCGGTGGAGGAATTCGTTTCACTCGCGCGGATGCTGAAAGTTCAGCGCGGTGGTTACGGAGCGATTGAAAAGACAGGCTCCTCGGGCGATAAAACCGCATGAGCACGTTTCGCCGCCAGTCGCTTGTCGCTTACGGGCAGCCGTTGTGCGAGACAGTCGCGGAAGCTCCGGTGCCGCGCGGCACCGAGGTTCTGGTCCGCGTCACCTGCTGCGGGGTGTGCCATTCGGACTTGCACGTGCAGGACGGGTATTTCGTGCTGGGCAGCGATAAACGGCTCGACATCACCAAAGATCGCGCTCTGCCGTTCACGCTTGGGCACGAGATCGCAGGCGTTATCGAAGCCGCAGGCGAGAGCGCGGAGAATATCGTGATCGGCCGTGAGGTCGCGGTCTATCCGTGGATCGGCTGCGGCGCTTGCCCGGCCTGCCGCGCCGGGGAAGAGAATATGTGCTCCGCGCATCACCACCTTGGTGTCGCGGTCGATGGCGGCTTCGCAACTTACGTCGTGGTACCCCATCCACGTTATTTGCTCGATCATGAACCGTTGCCGGCGACTTTTGCCGGGCCATTGATGTGCTCCGGGCTCACGTCCTATGCCGCGCTCAAGCGGCTGGGAAGCCATGCCGAGCGTGGACCCATCCTGCTAATCGGGCTCGGAGGGGTCGGCATGATGGGCCTGGCGCTCGCTCGCGTCCTGTTTCGTCAAGCTCCGCTCGTCGCCGACATTGATCCGGAAAAGCGAAAAGCGGCGCTTGCCGCCGGCGCGGCGGCCGCCTTCGATCCGGCCGATCCGCAAGCGCGCAAAGCCGTCATCGCCACGAGTGGCGGCGGTTTGTATGCCGTGTGTGATTTTGTCGGCTCGGACAAGTCATTGCAGTTCGCGACCGGGATCCTGGCGCGCGGCGGCAAGGTCGTTGTTACTGGACTGCTCGGCGGCAGCTTCTCCATTGCCGCTGCCATGATCGCCATCAAAGCCATTAGCATTGAGGGCAGTTTGACCGGCAGCTTGGCGCAGGCGCGCGAATTGATCGAGCTGGCGCGTGCTAGGAAAATAGCACCGATACCGACCCATGCACGGCCGCTCGACCAGGCCCAAGCGGCGCTGGAGGATCTGCGCGCCGGCCGCGTGGTCGGACGCACGGTACTGGCCGTTTAAAGGTTCAGGTTAAATAGTGCCGGATCTTCGCCAGCAATTGCCGGGGACTGTAAGGCTTGGGCACGTAATCGTCGCAGCCGGCCTCCCGCGCCTTCTTTTCTTCGCCGCTGAGCGCGTAGGACGTAACCGCGATGATGGGGATCGATGTCAAGGCTGGATCGGTTTTGATCCGGCGCGTGGCGGTGTAGCCGTCCATGACCGGCAGTTGGATATCCATCAGAATGAGGTCGGGGCGTTGTTTCGCAATCGACGCAAGCGCTTCTTCGCCGTTCTCAGCCTCAGTGATTTCATAATCGGTGCCGGCGAGCATGTCGCGAATAATCTTGCGGTTGTCCGGCTGATCCTCGACCACGAGAATGCGCTTGCTCATGCTGCCCCCGCTTGCCGCTCAACGATGACTGGCAGAGTAAATGCAAATGTTGAGCCTTGGCCTGGTTGCGACTCCACCCAAATGCGTCCGCCATGCATTTCGATAATGCGCTTCGATATGGCGAGCCCCAGGCCGGTGCCGCCTTTCTTTTTGGTGATAGCATTGTCGGCTTGCTGAAACTCTTGGAACAGCTTGGTCTGATCTGTGGCGGAAATGCCAGGGCCAGTGTCGCGGACCGATACGTAGAAGGAGCCGTTATTGGCCTCGGCCGCGATCGCGATCTCTCCGGAATCGGTGAATTTGATCGCGTTGCCGACGAGATTGATCAGAACCTGCGTCAAACGGCGCCCGTCACCGCGCCCTGGAGGTAGCTCGGGCGCAACGTCGACCTTGAATGCGAGCTTTTTGTCGGTGGCAAGCGGCTCGAGCGTGCCGCGGACGGTTTGGGCAATCTCCTGGACGGTGTATTCGGAAAGTTCGAGCACCAGTTGGCCAGCCTCGATCTTCGATAAATCAAGGACGTCGTTGATGAGGCCGAGCAGATGCCTGCCGTTGCTTTCCAGACGCTTTAGCACTTCCAGCATCTTCTCCGATGGCTCACCGTAGGCGCCGTCCGTCATCAGCTCGGTATAGCCGAGGATGGCATTAAGCGGGGTGCGCAGTTCATGGCTCATATTGGCGAGGAACTGCGACTTGTGTTGGCTCGCCTCTTCAAGCTGGCGGCTCTTGTCCTGGATTTCGTCGAACAAGCGGACGTTCTCGATCGCTATCGCGGCCTGGTCGGCAAACGTTGATACAAGATCGATCTGTTTGTCGGTGAATGGCTGAACTTCCTTGCGTGTTAGCGTCAATACACCAACTGGCTCGCCCTCGCGCAACATAGGCACGCCAAGCATCGTTCGGAAGCCGCCGAGCTCCTGTGCTTGTTTCCATGTGTATTCGGGATCGCTCCGCACGTCATGAACATGGATCACTTTGTGCTCAAGGAGAGCTCGCCCTGTTCCAGTGTCCCGCTTCAGCTCCACCGGCAGGTCCTTAACGTAATCCATGAAGGCCTGCGGATATCCATAGGCGACCGAACGATAGAAAATCTCACCTTTGCGCTGTGTAATCGTGCCTTGATCGGCCTCGCACAGCCGCCCGGCCGAGCGGAGCAGCGTGTTGAGGACAGTCGGCAAGTCGAACGCGGAACGGCTAATGATCTTGAGCACATCGGCAGTCGCGGTTTGCTGCTGCAGCGATTCCGAGAGCTCCCCAGTGCGCTGCTGCTCCGCCTCAAACAGGCGCACATTCTCAATGGCGATCACGGCCTGATCGGCGAAAGTCGTCACTACCTCGATTTGTTTATCGGTGAACGGCCGAACCGTGCGGCGCATCAGCACCATCACGCCAATTGGAACGCCTTGCCGCAGTAGCGGAATGCCCAGCATGGCGCGAGAACCCACTTTTTCATACCAGTCTTTGGAAATGGTGAATTCCGGATCGGCCATCACATCGGCGACATGAATGGCCTGTTGTTCCAGCGCGGCGCGCCCGGTAATCGTGTCTCGTCCGGCGCGTATCGGAAGATTTGCTATGGCCTTTAGCTCATCGGGTGCAAGACCATGATTGGCGACCACTTCATAGTTTGTGCCACGCAGGCGATTGATGACCACAATATCGGCTTCGCACAGGCGCGCAGCCGATTGGACCAAAGTGTCAAGCACCGTCTGCAGATCGAAAGTCGAACGGCTGATCACTTTGAGGACGTCGGCCGTAGCGGTCTGCTGCTGCAGCGACTCACGCAATTCGTTCAGTAGCCGCGCGTTCTCGATGGCGATGACGGCCTGCGCGGCGAAATTCTGTACCAATTCGATTTGTTTGTCGGTGAATGGGCGAACTTCCTGGCGGTAGATGGCGATCGCGCCCACCAAGGCGGCTTCCTTGAGCATCGGCACCACAACAAGGGTACGGGCTCCGCCGGCCTCGGCGAGTTCGACAAGAGGTTTAAAACCACTCTTGTAGGTTGGCTCGTTTCTTATATCCGCGACATGAACGAGCCGTTTGGTCGAGACGACACGGCCGAATGGAGCTTCGGCGCTGAAACGCACGATGTGTTCACTCGACCGCGTCGCGGCAAGCTCGGCAGGCACCCCGTGCACGGCGACGGAACGGAAGCCATCGCCCTCGCTCAGCCACAACATGCCGAATTTGGCTTCGCAGATGCGTGTCGCGTTTTCCAGCATGGCATGGAACACCGGCTCCAGATCGCCCCGCGATGAACTGATGACGCGCAGTACTTCGGACGTCGCGGTTTGCTGCTCTAGGGATTCGGAGAGTTCGCGGGTGCGTTGCTGCTCGGCTTCGAACAGGCGCACATTCTCGATAGCGATCACCGCCTGGTCGGCGAATGTTTCCGCGAGCGCGATCTCGTTATCTGTGAACGCCTGCACAATCGTGCGCTGGAGCAGCAGGACACCAATGGGCATTCTTTCGCGCTGTAGCGGCACGCCAAGCAGGGTATGCGTGTTCCCCGATCGTGATCTATTTGCGAGGTTGAGATGCGGATCAGCTTGCGAGTCAACTAGGTGAACGGATCTGCCTTTAAGCACGACTCGGCCGACAATTGAGTCTTCGTCGGCCTTAAGCGGTTCGCGCTCCATGCGCGCCTTGTGTTCCGGCGAAAATCCATAGCTGGCGACGTTGTGATAGAGCCCATCTGCGTGGGCCAACCGGATCGCGGAGCGGTCCGCATGGCACAGCCGGGTCGCCGATTCGACCAGGGTGTCGAGGACAGCGTGCAGATCAAAAGTCGAGCGGCTGATGACCTTCAGCACGTCCGCGGTCGCCGTCTGCTGCTCAAGCGATTGCCGCAGCTCGTTCAGCAGCCGCGTGTTTTCGATGGCGATGACGGCCTGGGCGGCGAATGTTGCGACCAGATCGATTTGCTGTTGGCTGAATGGATTCACCTTGTCGCGGGTTAGCGCAAACACACCTATCGTCGTTCCTTCCCGCAACAGCGGCACACCGAGGATGGTCCTAAACCCGAATGCCTGCTGATAACCGGTGGCGGTGTATTCAGGATCAGCCAAGACGTCGGGGATATGAACTACTTTGCCCTGCGAGGCGACTCGCCCGACCGCGCTCTGACGGCCAGCGCGCTGCGGATGAGCGAGCGCGTACTGCGTCGCGGTGGGCGAAAATCCGTAGTTTGCACCCAGCCGATACAAATCTCCGTCGCGCTGAAAGATGACTCCCTTTTCGGCCGCACAAAGTTTTGCGGCCGACTCCGTCAGCGTGTCAAAGACAATCTGCAAATCGAACGTCGACCGACTAATGACCTTTAGTACGTCTGCGGTCGCAGTCTGCTGTTGGAGCGACTCTCGCAGTTCATTGAGCAGTCGCGCGTTCTCGATGGCAACAACGGCCTGCGCGGCGAAGTTCTGCACTAACGCGATTTGTTTATCGGCGAATGGCTTTGTGCTTGATCGGGTGAGGACAAAGACGCCGATTGTTTCGCTTCCGCGCAAGAGTGGAACACCAATGGCGCTGCGATAGCCGCCTATTTTTGGATATTGTGATCCCAATTCGGGATCAGCGTGAACGTCGGGTACATGGACCATGCGGCCGCTTGAGATCACCCTTCCGCTCACACTGTCGCGCCCCGGCGCGATTGGATTTTCTCTGGCAAACTTCTCAAACTCCGGCGAGAAGCCATGTTGTGCCGCAACCTTGAGCACCGCGCCTTCCGGGCGCCATATGGTCGCGGCGTCGCTCTCGCAAAGCCGCATGGCGGATTTTACAAGCGCGTAAAAAACCGTTTGCAGATCGAAGTCTGAGCGGCTGATGAGTCCGAGTATTTCGGTGGTTGCGGCTTGCTGCTCCTGCGCCTCGTCACGCTCGCGGGCGAACCGCGCGATTTCGCTTTTGTGATTGACCGCCGACGACGAGCGACCGGCCCGCACCGGCACATTGCGACGCTTTGCCGATGCTTTACGGGATGTCTTGCCCGATTTACCGCTCGTTTTGGAGCGCCGTTTCATAACCTTCCTGAAGCTTTGGCCAAGCCGCCAGAACGATCAATCTACACCCAAAAGAGGCTCGATTGTCAGTTCAAAGAACGTGGCGCGGTCGCACCTGATAGACGACTAAAGCTTCGTTTGCAGCCGGCGGACGAAGTCGGACAGACCGATCTGACGTTCGCGTTTAAGCCGTTCCGCCGCGAGGATGGCCCGCAATTCGGCAAAGGCCTGCCGTTTGTCGCGATTGACAACAACGTAATCGTATTCCGGCCAATGGCTCATTTCGCCGGCGGCTTTGGCCATGCGCGAGCCAATCACAGATTTGCTGTCCTGC
>Ga0187765_10001058_pt1 | contig 10527 bp, 9 predicted proteins | sample 0216_QUI02_MP05__3_FD_133018 | JGI IMG/M metagenome (GOLD analysis project Ga0187765, IMG submission 133018) | Tropical peat soil microbial communities from peatlands in Department of Meta, Colombia - 0216_QUI02_MP05_10_MG | ecosystem: Environmental > Terrestrial > Soil > Wetlands > Peat ...
ACCGGCCGCCGCTCAAGGAATCCCTTCACGTCGTGGCGACGAATCAGCGGAATGTGATCGCCGAAACGCTGACGATACATCTCAATCAGCCGTTGGCGATGGCGCGACTCTTCCGCCTCCATTTCGTCGAAACTCTTGGCCGTGGCGGGGTAGCTTTCCCGTAATCCCTCGGCAAAATCGCCGTACACGCGGCTGTCTTCTTCCTCGAGCTGAATCGCGAGCGCCAGGATCTCGCGCTCGCTTAGTTCACCAAAGCTCTTCTTGGCCATGCGACACTCCTTGCAGAGCTTTTTTCGTTGGGATTATAACTTGCGCTCCAACGCTCCTGCTGGGCTGGTCATCGGCGAGGCGAAGGATTATAGTGTGCCCGCCCTAGAAGGGTCGAAACAATGAAGCTTTTGCACTGGACGCGAAGGTTTTCTCGCCGCGGCTTTCTCACTCGCAGCGCGGCAACCGCCGCGGCCGTCGCTGCGAGCCGTGGAGCGGTGCTTGCCCGGGCGCAAGAAGGCGGCCCGAGGAGCCTTAGAACCGAAGAAGTGCGCACGCTTGTGAGATTCACGCGGGACCTGTTCCCGCATGATCGTCTCGACGACTCCTTCTACCAGAGGGCCGTCCAGCCTCTCGACGAGGAAGCGGCCAAGGACGGAGCTACGCTCGAGCTGCTGGCGCTCGGAGTCAGCAGGCTCAATGAATGGGCCCAGCTGGGCGGGGGCAAGGCTTATGCGGATGTGGAGGACGAATCCAAGCGCGTGGCGCTGATCCAGCGCCTGCAACTGGACCCGTCCGCCCCTGCCGATTTCTTCCACAAGGTCTACAACACCACGATCGTGTCGCTCTACAACCAGCCGGAGGTTTGGCCCCGGTTCGGCTACGAAGGTCCCTCTTCGGCAGAGGGAGGCTACCTCCATCGCGGCTTTGACGATCTCCACTGGCTATGAGGACCGTATGCCTGCGAAATTTGATCTAAACGACTCATCGGTAGTCGTCATCATCGGCTCCGGAGCCGGCGGCGGGACGCTCGCGAACGAGCTCGCGCAAAAAGGAATTTCCTCAGTTGTGTTGGAAGCAGGAAAGCGCATTGAAATCAGCGATTTTCGAAACGACGAAGACGCCATGTTCGGTCTGTTCACGTGGCTCGACCCGCGCACCGCCTCCGGCTCGTGGTATGTGGCCCAGACTTCTCCCGATCTGCCGGCTTGGATCTGCAAGCTGGTCGGTGGCACGACGGTGCATTGGGGCGCCTGCGCCTTGCGTTTTCAGGAGCACGAATTTAAGACTCGCACTCGCTACGGCTCCGTCACCGGTGCCAACCTGCTCGACTGGCCCATCGAGCTGAAAGCGATGGAGCCGTACTACGACCGTGCGGAGCTGAAAATGGGCGTCACCGGAACACACGGAATTCCGCGCCTCCCGGTCAGTAACCATGGCAAGGTGCTGTTTGCCGGAGCGAAAAAGATGGGCTACACACAGTTCATGACTACGAACATGGCGATCAATTCCGTGCCCCGTGATGGGCGCGCTCAGTGCCAGCAGACAGGGTTCTGCATTCAGGGCTGCACCTTCGCCGCCAAGTGGTCGACACTCTATACGGAACTCCCCAGGGCGGAAGCCACCGGTAGAACCGAAGTCCGCCCCGAGTCCCAGGTTCTGCACATTGAGCACGACAACTCCGGCAAAGTGACGGGCGTCGTTTACGCCGATCGCACCAGTGCGATCAGCCGGCAACGGGCGCGCCTCGTCGCGGTTGCAGGGAACGCCATCGAAACTCCCCGTCTTCTGTTGAACTCTTCATCGAGCCTATTTCCCCAAGGCCTCGCAAACTCATCCGGTCAAGTCGGCAAGAACTACATGCGCCACATGACCTCTACCGTCTTCGCCATCTTCGACAGGCCCGTGCATATGTATCGCGGTACGGCGCAGTCCGGAATCGTGATGGATGAGGCGCGGTTGGACACCCAGCGCGGCTTCGTCGGCGGTTATCAGATGGAGTTGCTTCCGCAAGGGCTGCCTAGCTTTGCGCAGAATATCGTGCCCAACGCGTGGGGACGCGACCGCGCTTCCATCATCGATAACTACGCGAACATTGCGGGTGTTTGGCTGATCGGTGAAGATTTGCCGCGCGAGACGAATCGCATCACACTCCACTCAAGCCGCAAGGATCAGTACGGTCTGCCGATTCCCAATGTCCATTCCGACGACCACCCCAACGACCTAGTGATGCAAAGGCACGCCGTTGGGCAAGCGGAGGCGCTCTATCAATCCATCGGTGCGAAAAGGACGGTGTTCCGGCCGCCGTTTCCCTCAACCCACAACATGGGTACGGCTCGCATGTCCGACAACCCGCGTGATGGCGTAGTGAATCGCTGGGGACAAGCGCACGACGTCAAAAACCTATTTGTATCTGATGGGAGTCAGTTCACATCGAGCGGCGGCGAAAACCCCACACTGACGATTGTGGCGTTGGCCATCCGCCAAGCGGAGTACATCGCCGACCAGATGTCTCGGTCCGCTCTCTAGAAGGCTCGTGTTCTAAGGCCCGCCCGCACAATCCCGCTTAGGAGTCTCCCTTAGGTGCTTTGGGCATAAAGGGTGCGATACGGCCGGCCAGCGGTTCCTGCGGGTCTTCGCCCACGAAGCGCTGCACTTCCCGCCCACTGCTATCCATCAGAATGAAAGTCGGGAAAGCATGCACACCGTATTGGCGAGATGTCTGGCCTTCGGGATCGAACTGTACTTCCCAATTCATTCCACTGTCGGAGGCGAACCTGCGCCCAGCGCTTTCGTTTGTGTCCTCGTTGACGCTGATAACTTCGAGTTGATCGCTCCCGTAAGTCCTTTGCAGTGCCTTGAGGTCTGGCACGGATTCCCGGCAGGGGCCGCACCACGACGCCCAAAAATCCAGAAGCATCATCTTTTCGCGCGGACTTCCTTCCCGAGCCGCCGCTACGCTGCCGACCACGCTGATCCCGCCGCCGTTTCGTGGCAAGTTCTCGTCGTCGATCACCTTGACCGCTTTGGGCGCGCTGTCTTTTTTGGCGTGCAGCAGGCGCGCCAAATCGCCCAGCGATATCGGTTGTTCGGTTTGGGCCGAATCATCGGCCTGGGTGCTCGGCAGCGCAGGGGAGGTCTGGGACATGCTTGCGACCCCACCGTTCTGCGCCACGGCTTGGCCTTCCAACGAGCGCGGTATCGCTGCCAACAGTGTCCCCGCAGCTAGGCCGCACAGTGCTGCTCGGATCGATCGGGAAAGCATGGGCGTCTCCTGCCCGCTGAGCTTGCCGGCACCGAGCGACGGCGCCAATGGTACGACTGGTACAGTTGGCACCGAACAGGCCCTCCGAGCGTGTTTATACGGAATCAAACGCATTGTCAGCTTGAAATTACACAATCTCGGCGCCCCTCCAAGCCCCTGAACGGAAACCACATACCTGTCGGGTGCTGTGATTGACACCACCCTTTGGCCGATGCTACCGTCTTGTCCGTTAACTCCAGCCCCCGTGCTGTCGGAGGTGACTCCATGCCATACAAACTAACCGTGAATGGGCGCCCGGTGACCGTCGAGGTCCCTCCGGACACGCCCTTGCTGTGGGTCATCCGCGACGTCCTCGACCTCAAAGGCACGAAGTACGGTTGCGGAATGGCCCTGTGCGGCTGCTGCACCGTACACATCAACGGCCAGGCGAGCCGCTCGTGCACGACCACGATTTCAAGCGCCGCGGGAAAGCGCATCACCACGCTCGAAGGACTCTCGGAAGACGGGACGCATCCGGTGCAGATGGCCTGGCAGGAGATTGATGTGCCGCAGTGCGGCTATTGCCAGGCTGGGCAGATGATGTCCGCCGCGGCCTTGCTGGTCAAGAATCCCCATCCCACTGACGCGGACATCGAGGCCGCGATGGATGGCAACATCTGCCGCTGTGGCACCTATCTGCGCATCCGTCAGGCCGTTCACCGCGCCGCCGAGATCAAAGCGAAATCGGCCGAAACCACCCATGCGGATCTGATTCCGTCCGAGAAGACGTAAGGAGGCTTCCGTGGCCACGACATTGCCGAAATTCGAATCGAGCGAATCACCGAAATCCCACGCAATGAATCGCCGCGCTTTTTTGCGCGCGACTGCTCTGGCTGGTGGCGGAATGATGCTGGCCTACTACATCGAGCCGGTCACGAAGGTGATGGCGCAGTTTGGACCTCCCGTCACGCTGCTGCCGACGTCGTTCATCACGATCGCCCCGGATGGCATGGTGACGATCATCGCCAAGAATCCTGAGATCGGCCAGGGTGTGAAGGCCATGTTGCCCATGTTGATCGCCGAGGAGCTGGACGCCGATTGGAAGGACGTGCGTATCGAGCAGGGCGATCTAAACGCGAAATACGGTTTGCAAATTGCAGGGGGCAGCACCGCCACACCGATGAACTGGGACCCGATGCGACAAGTTGGCGCCGCTGGCCGCCAGATGCTGATCTCCGCGGCCGCCGAGACCTGGGGCGTACCGGCATCGGAGTGCACGACCACTCCGGGCCGCGTGCACCACCAGGTGAGCCAGAGGTCGGCCAGCTACGGCGAGCTGGCAGCCAAGGCAGCTACGCTTGCGCCCCCCGATCCCAAGACGCTCAAGATGAAAGACCCGAAGGACTACCGAATCATCGGGAAGAATGCGCCCAATCCGGACATCCACAGGATCGTGACGGGAAAGCCGCTGTTCGGCATCGATTTCACCATGCCGGGCATGCTCTATGCCAACTTCGAGAAGTGTCCTGTCTTTGGTGGGAAAGTCGCTAACGCAAACCTCGACGAGGTCAAGGCGCTGCCTGGTATCCGTCATGCCTTCATCGTTGCGCCGGGTCCGGATCCGGGCGCGCTGGCGGGCGGTGTAGCCATCGTCGCTGACAGTTGGTATCAGGCCCGCTACGCCAGAGACAAGGCGCTTAAGGTCACCTGGGAGGAAGGCCCTACAGCGACCCAGAGCAGCAAAGGCTTTGCGAGCAACGCCGTGGAACTTGCCAAGAAGCAGCCCGGCCAAACTCTGCGCAAGGACGGCGATGCGGACGCAGCTCTTGGCGGTGCCTCGAAGATCGTCGAATCCGCCTATTCCTATCCGTTCCTTTCGCATGTGCCGCTTGAGCCGCAGAACTGCTCCGCCTCGTTTAAGGATGGCAAGCTGGAGGTGTGGGCGCCTAGTCAAACTCCCGCGAATGGAGTCGCTCAGATCGCGAAGGCGCTCGGGATCGATCAAAAGGACATCGCCGTTCATCTCACCCGCATCGGTGGTGGCTTCGGGCGGCGTTTGACCGATGACTACATGGTGGAGGTTGCCGTCATCGCCAAGCAGGTGGGCGTGCCGGTGAAGCTGCTCTGGACACGCGAGCAGGATATGGCCCATGATTTTTACCGGCCAGCGGGCTTCCACTTCCTGAAGGCAGGTCTCGACTCCAACGGCAAGATCGTTGCCTGGCGCAATCACTTCGTCACATTCGGTGAGAATGGCCGCTTCGCGCAAAGCGCGGGTCTTTCGGGTGAGGAATTCCCCGCGCGCTTCATTCCGAATTTCTCCCAGCTTGCTTCCATGATGCCGTGCGGTGTTCCCACGGGTGCGATGCGCGCTCCTGGAAGCAACGCCATCGCGTTCGTGATGCAGTCGTTCATCGACGAGCTGGCGCACGCAGCAGGCAAAGACCCGGTCCAATTCCGTCTGGATCTGCTGGGGACGACCCCCCTGCCGCCTGCTGCTCCACCACCTGGAACGCCCGTGGCCTTTGCGCCGATCGCTTTTGACGCAGCCCGCATGCGCGGCGTCCTAGAAATGGTCGCCGAAAGGTCCAAATGGGGCACAAACCAACTCCCCAAGGATACGGCGATGGGTGTGGCCTTCCACTTCAGCCATCGCGGATACTTTGCCGAAGTTGCCCAAGTCTCCGTGAGCAAAGGCGACCGAGTGAAGGTTCATAAGGCCTGGGTCGTCGGCGACATTGGCAGCCAGGTCATCAATCCTGGGGCCGCTCAGAACATCACACAGGGTGCGGTAATCGAGGGCATGAGCCACACCATGGGTTACGAGATCACCATTGAGGGCGGTCGAGCCATGCAGAGCAACTTTCATCAATATCCGCCGCTGCGTCTGTCACAAGCTCCCGCGGAAATCGATGTCTTTTTCCTGAAGACAGATAATCCGCCCACCGGTCTCGGCGAGCCTGGGTTGCCGCCGATGATTCCGGCGATCACCAACGCGATCTTCACGGCCACTGGCAAGCGGGTCCGTTCCCTGCCGCTCGCCACACAAGGCTACAGCTGGGCCTAAAGAAAACGATCGGGATTCATCGCTTCACAACCCAAGTTTGCGGGGCCGGCAGAGCTGTTTTTCGACTCGCCTGATTCGTCGCGCGCAACTACGCCATGACCAATCCTTCCTACCTGCGCATTGCCACCGAGGAAGCTTACGCTCCTCCGGAGCTGATCACTCGCTATCGCACGCTTCTTGACCATGGCTCAAACAACGATCCCGGCTTTGAGAGCTTCATGCGCTTTTACCTGACCAACTCCGGTCCGCGCCTGGTTGAGATTCGCGAGCAGATGCAGGACCTAGGCGAGCGTCGGATCCGGGATATGAACGCAACGGGCATCGCCAAGCAGATTGTTTCCATCACCGCGCCTGGAGTCCAGGTTTTTGACGCCGCCACCGCTGTTCCGCTTGCCACCTCCTTCAACGATCAGCTTGCCGAGGCGATTGGCAGCCATCCAGACCGCTTCGCTGGTCTCGCCGCGATCGCTCCGCAGGATCCGCCTGCCGCCGCCAAGGAGCTAGAGAGAGCCGTGAAATCGCTGGGCCTAAAAGGCGCGATTGTCAACTCCCACACGCGCGGCGAATATCTCGACGATCCCAAGTTCTGGGAAATTTTTGAGGCAGCCGAGTCGCTGGGCGTACCCATCTATTTGCATCCGAACACGCCTTCACCCCGAATGGTCGGGCCGTTTCTCGATCGCGGCCTCGATGGAGCCGTTTTTGGCTTTGCCGTGGAAACCAGCCTCCACATCCTGCGGATTGTGGTCGCTGGCGTCTTTGACCGCTTCCCCGGTTTGCAGATGGTAATCGGCCATCTTGGCGAAGGTCTTCCCTATTGGTTTTTCCGCATCGATTTCATGCATGAACGCCTGGTTTCGAACCATCGTTACGCAAGTGTGCCGAAGCTTGCAAGGAAGCCCAGCGACTACTTGCGAGACAATTTTCACGTCACCACGAGCGGCATGGCCTGGCAGCCTCCCATTCTCTACGCCCTTTCCGTGCTCGGCGTAGGCCGCGTGCTCTATGCCATGGACTATCCCTACCAATTCGTCCCCGAGGAGGTGCAGGTTACCGATGACCTCCCCATCGGCGATTCCGACAAAAAGAAGCTCTATCAAACCAACGCGGAGCGACTGTTCTCGTTGTGATGCCCTCGCCTCTTGGCGAGGGCTCTGCTGCGAGGCCGCGTCTGCTAGAATGGCCCACTGTTTCACGACGAACGGCCCGAAACAAGGACCGTCCGGCGAGATGGCAGCGTAGCCTGACTCCCTCGCGTCCAGGTGCCTTCTGGCCATCGAATCGCGAAAGCGAATGAGGTGATGGATATGGCGGAGACACTCGGTTTTATCGGTTTAGGGAACATGGGTGAGCCAATCGCCCTGAATCTTCGGGCGGCCGGGTACGGATTGCGCGTCTACAACCGCACGCCATCCAAGCTAATCCCTCTCGTTGCCAAGGGCGCCCTTGCCGCGAAAACTGCGGCGGAGGTGGCCTCGCCTGGGGGAATCGTGCTGACGATGCTTGCCGATGACCGTGCGGTCGAAGAGCTGTGCCTCGGGCCCGGATCCTTTGTTGAGAAGCTGGGCGTTGGCGGAGTGCACATTTCGCTGAGCACGATCGGGCCTGTCACGGCACGCCGTCTTTCCGCGCATCACGCGAAATACAAAGTCGAATACCTCGCCTCACCCGTTTTTGGGCGCCCGGAGGCTGCCGCGGGAAAGAAACTGTGGGTTTGTACATCGGGCCCAGTCGGGGCGCGCAAGCGTGCCGCGCCAATCTTTGAAGCCGTTGGCCAGGGCGTCTTGCATTTTGGCGAAGACCCCGGTGCCGCCAATGTCGTCAAGCTTTGCGGCAATTTCCTAATCGCGTCCACGATTGAAGCGCTTGCCGAACTCATGGTCTTCGCTGAAAAGAACGGCGTCAGCAAGAGTGCTGTCGCCGACATGATCGGCAAGTTCTCTCCGCTGCACGCAGGCTATGCAAAGCTCATTGCCGAGCAGAAGTTTCAGCCCGCCGGCTTCCGGCTCTCGCTCGGCCTTAAGGACATTAACCTGGTTTTAGAGACGGCTGCCGACAGCCTTACTCCGATGCCAATGGCCGGCTTGCTGCACGACCGCTGGCTTTCAGCGGTGGCGAAAGGTCGTGGGGAGCTGGATTGGTCTGGCGTGGCACTGGGGGTGGAAGAAGAGGCCGGGCTCAAGCCGGGCCTTCGAACCGAGGTCGCTGGATGAAGGCTTGTCTGCTTCATTCCCCGGGGGCGGTCGAGACGAGTCCGCTCGATTTCACCGACACGCACCGCCCCGAGCCGAGTCCTCGAGAGATCCTGGTGCGCGTTACAATGTGCGGAGTCTGCCGCACCGATCTCCATGTGGTCGAAGGCGAATTGCCGCCGCGCAAGTCTCCGCTGATTCCGGGGCATCAAGTGGTGGGGATCGTCGAAAAACTCGGTGAAGGAGCGCGACGCTTCGAACTCGGTGCGCGAGTCGGGATCGCGTGGCTTCATCACACCGACCAATCCTGCGAATACTGCCGTGCGGGCATGGAAAACCTTTGCGATCATCCCGACTTCACCGGCTATACCGTGGACGGAGGCTATGCGGAATATGCTCTCGCCGCAGAAGATTTCGTCTATGGAATACCCGAGAGTTTCTCCGATGACGCCGCCGCACCGTTGCTGTGCGCCGGGATCATCGGGTTTCGCTCCCTGCGGCTTTCGGGAGCACAGCGCGGGGACCGTCTCGCCTTTTACGGATTCGGCGCGGCAGCGCACGTGGCCATTCAGGTGGCGCGCCGTTGGGGAGTTGAAGTGTATGCGTGCACGCGAGGCGCTAAACACCAGCAATTAGCCCTTGCTCTCGGTGCCGTCTGGGCGGGCGAGGCCGCGGCCGAGCCTCCTCGGAAACTCGATGCCGCCATCATTTTCGCGCCGGCGGGAGAGTTGGTGCCGCCCGCACTCCGTGCCCTCAAGAAAGGAGGGGTTCTCGTTCTCGGCGGTATCCACATGAGCCCGATTCCGTCCATCGACTACAGCCTGCTGTATCAAGAGCGCGTGATTCGCAGCGTGGCCAACAATACGCGAGCCGATGGCGAAGACTTCCTTCGCGTCGCAGCGGAGATTCCCATTCGGACGCAGGTGACGACCTTCCCGCTCCGCGAAGCCAATCGCGCACTCCAGGACCTGAAAGGCGACCGGGTTAACGGCGCGGCCGTCTTGGACTGTCGGCCGTGAAGATCCTGTCTCTCAACGTCGGCCTGCCGCGCAGGGTTCTGGTTCACGATCGCGAGGTCGTCACCGCGATTTTCAAGTCACCGGTGGACGGGCCTTTGCTGCTCTATCGGCTCAACTTCGATGGTGACCGCCAAGCCGACCTGGAAGTTCACGGCGGAACAAATAAGGCCGTCTATGTCTACCCGTCTGAACACTACGGCTACTGGCGCGAGCAACTACCCGAAGTCGATTTCAGCTGGGGCCACTTCGGCGAGAATGTGACCACGGAGGGTTTGCGGGAAGAAGGTGCTTTAATCGGCGATGTTTATCGGATGGGACAGGCGGTCGTCAAAGTGACTCAGCCGCGCATGCCGTGCTACAAGCTCGGGATTCGCTTCGGGCGCGACGACATGGTCAAGCGATTCCTTGCCAGCGGCCGCTCAGGCATCTATTTTTCTGTCGTAGAACAGGGCCTCGTGAGTCGTGGAGATGGGATTGAGAAAATCAGCACGCAGCCGGACGGTATTTCAATTCGAGACGTCAATCGCGCGTATACGAATTCTCGAGACAACGTCGAGCTCGTTCGGCGCATCGTGGGCGCACGCATTTTACCGCGCGGCCTGCATCAGAATTTTGTCGATGAACTCGCGCGGATTGGCCCCTAAGCTTCCTTTATTGTTTGTAGGTTTTCTGGAAATTGTTTCGAGAGTTGATGACCGTGAACGTGCCATTGGGCTCGGCCATGACTTCGATGTAATGCCCGTCATCGCTCGTCTCCGTGTTGGCGATGAAAGGGTCCGCGACATTGTGGTCCTTGTCCGACATCACCGCATAATGCAGCTGCCACAAATCCTCCAGGCCGGGCGAGTCGTGCACGATCTGCCAGGCCACCGGATGTCCGCCCTTGATCGCGCCATTGTTCATGATCGCCACGCGCGGCCGGAGTGCGTCGACGATCTCGCGCGAGTTTGAGGAATCCCCGCTGCCCGGGTGCGCAGTTCCGTGATGTGTTGTCAAGTAGATATCGATTCTGCCGAC
>Ga0187765_10001059_pt1 | contig 10523 bp, 7 predicted proteins | sample 0216_QUI02_MP05__3_FD_133018 | JGI IMG/M metagenome (GOLD analysis project Ga0187765, IMG submission 133018) | Tropical peat soil microbial communities from peatlands in Department of Meta, Colombia - 0216_QUI02_MP05_10_MG | ecosystem: Environmental > Terrestrial > Soil > Wetlands > Peat ...
ACACGACGGCACTCTGCTCGCCCACGAGAGCAGCGCTGATCACGGGCCGCAATCACCACTCGGTTGCGAGCGGATCCATCACTGAATTCGCGACGGGTTTCCCGGGCTATAACTCGCTGGTGCCGAAAAGCGCGGGTTCCGTGGGCGCTGTCCTCAAGGACAACGGCTACAACACGGCCTGGTTCGGCAAGATGCACAACGTGCCGGACTGGATGTCGAGCCAAGCGGGTCCGTTCGACTTATGGCCGAACGGCTTGGGCTTCGAGCATTTTTACGGCTTCATCGGCGGCGACAGCGATCAGTGGCACCCCGCGCTCTACGACAACATGACGCCGATCGAGCCGTATCTCGGAAATCCCGATTACATCCTCGACGTCGATCTCGCCGATAATGCGATCACGTGGATGCGGATGCAGCACGCGTTGGCGCCGCAAAAGCCGTTTCTGCTCTATTATGCGACCGGTACCGCCCATGCGCCGCATCACGCGCCCAAGGATTGGATCGCGAAGTACAAGGGCCAATTCGACCAAGGCTGGGACAAGGTCCGCGAGGAGACGCTTGCGCGGCAAATCAAGCTCGGCGTTGTCCCCGCGGGAACTCAATTGACCAAGCGTCCCGAGGAGATTCCCGCGTGGGATACTTTGTCAGCGGATCAGAAACGCCTCTACGCGCGAATGATGGAGGTCTACGCGGGGGCTCTTTCGCACGCCGATTACAACATCGGCCGCTTGCTCGACGCGGTCGAGGCATCGGGTCAGATGGACAACACGCTCATCGTCTTCATGATGGGCGACAATGGCGCCAGCGCCGAAGGAACGCTTCAGGGCACGACCAACGAAGTCGGCACCGCCGCCAATAGCGTTAAGGAAAGTATCCCCTTCCTGCTCTCGATGATCGACGAACTGGGGGGACCGCGGACCTACAACCACTATCCCGTAGGCTGGGCGCATGCCATGGACGCGCCGATGCAATGGACGAAGCAAATCGCTTCTCACTTCGGCGGGACCCGCAACGGCATGGCGATATCGTGGCCCGCCCGCATAAAGGACAAGGGCGGCTTGCGCACTCAGTTCTGTCACGTGATCGATATCGTGCCGACCATCTACGAAGCCGCGAAGATCACGCCGCCGACCGAGCTCGATGGAGTGAAGCAGAAGCCGCTCGACGGAGTGAGCCTCGTCTATACCTTCGACAACGCCAAGGCGCCGGAGCGCCACAAGACCCAGTATTTCGAGATGTTCGGGAACCGCGCGATCTACAAGGACGGCTGGATGGCGAGCACGACGCCGCTTCGCCTGCCGTGGGTCACGAGCGGAGCCGATCCGAACCCGGATGACTTCAAGTGGGAGCTCTACAACATCGACGCGGATTTCAGCCAGGCGAACAATCTCGTCGCCAAATACCCGGAGAAACTCAAGGAACTCCGGGCCGCGTTCGACGTGGAGGCCAAGAAATACAATGTCTATCCGCTCGATTCGAGCTTCGCGGAGCGAGCCGATCCCGCGATCCGGCCGAGCCTCACCCGCGGTCGCAGTGAGTTCGTCTACTATCCCGGAATGATCCGCATTCCCGAAGGTTCGTCGCCCGACTTCAAGAATAAGTCATGGACGATCGCGGCCGAGGTGACAATTCCTGATGGCGGTGCCAGCGGCGTATTGGCGACGATCGGCGGCCGTTACGGTGGCTGGGCGCTGCTGATGCAGGACAGCAAGCCGCTATTTGCCTACGCCTACTCGAACCAGCCCGAGCACAAGTATCGCGTTGGTTCCGATCAGCCGCTCGCGGCCGGCAACCACGTGATCCGCCTCAAATTCGCATACGACGGCGGTGGTATCGGCAAACCTGCGACGGCAACGTTATTGGTGGACGAAAAACAGGTGGCGCAAGGGCGGATCGAGAACACGATACCGATTCGCATCTCTCTCGATGAGACATTCGATGTCGGAGAGGATACGGGAACACCGGTGCTGGAAGAGTACGAATCCAAGATGCCGTTCCGCTTCACCGGCACACTCAAGAAGTTTGCCGTGGTGCTCGAACCACAGAAACTCAGCGCAGAGGAGCAGCGCCGGCTGCAAGGGGAACTGGCGAAGGCAATGGCGGCGGTTCAGTAGCCAAGGGTCCGCCGCCTAGGCGGTTGGAATGACCGCCATCGGCACTTCGGAGACGTGCTCCGATGCTGTGCCGCGAGTCCGTTTTCGGACTGCGTCAAGTGTATGTGAACTGGCGGGGGGAGAAGTTCGAGCATCCGAGCTTCCGAACACCGCTGTTCTACAAATTCATCCGTCATCCGATCTATTTCGGCTTCCTATTGGCGTTCTGGTCAACACCGACGATGACGGCCGGGCACTTGCTGTTTGCGATCGCCACGACCGGCTACATCTTGATCGGGATGACGCTGGAGGAGCGCGACCTCATTTCCTTTCATGGCGATACATATCTTCGCTATGGCCAGCGCGTTTGGATGATCTTGCCATTTCCGCCCCGGAAGGACTAACCGGGTCCGGGTGCAGATGCGAACCCATGTCCGACCGCGTGGTGCGAAGCCCGACGATCTGCCCGTTGAGCAGGCAAACTAAATCGAACTGATCATCAAAGACACTTCTTTCCGGATTGGCACTTTTCGAACTATCTCCTGGTGTCCAACGGAAGTCCGCTGACGAGGGAAAACAGGACTCTATGCGGACAAGGCGATGAGGAAAAATCATCGGCAATCGGATTTCTTCCCTTTTCCACCCAGGTGGCAAGATATGATATGTTTTCCGGTAACTGCCGCGATCATCGAGTCCCGCGGGGGAGTGTCGCTTGGGAGGGCGAGGACACCCCAATGGCTTCCGATCAGGTGAGGCGCAAGCTCGCTGCGGTTCTTGCCACCGTTGCAATTGACGCAGTGTTGAGGTTCTCGTGGAGAGCCCCATGAGGCGGCGCCACTTCATGTCATTGCTTGGAGGAACGGCATTCTCGACCGGCCTGTTCAAGCCGGTAACGGTGCAGGCCGCGCGAAAGTTGCCGCACGTCAATTTCGTCGCCGTTGGCTTTGGGGCCGATACATCCGCCTTCGACGCTATCCGGGACGAGCTTCGCCGCCTCGGCGAGGTTGAGGGACGTACATTCTCGATCGGCCTGTGGGCCTCGGATGACTTGTCCCGTGCTCCGGAGTTGGCACGCGAGATTGTTCAATCCTCACCAGACGTCATTCTTTCAATCAACACCCGAATAGTTCCGGCGTTGCAGTCTCTCACTCAGCGTATTCCCATTGTCGTCGCGTTTACTGGTGATCCGGTCGCTCTCGGATTTACAACAAGCCGCACGCGTCCGAGCGGTAATGTGACGGGCGTGGAAGATTTCCAAGATGCGTTGATCGGCAAACGGTTTGAGCTCGTCAAGGCTCTGATTCCGACGACGAAACGCATTGGGATACTGTGCGAGCGGGGTAACGTTGGTCACGCTCTCGTGCTTCAGTCAGCGCGCGATGCCGCGCCAAGTTTATCGCTCGAATTGCTTGCTCTCGATGTACAGAGCACGAATGATATCGGTCGTTTGCTTGACCGGCTGCCTGGCACGCCGATCGATGCGCTCATAGTCGTCTCGAGTCCACTGATCTTGAGCCAGGAACGGGCGATCATCCAAGCCGAGTTAGCTCTGAAGCTTCCAGCGATCCATGACCTTACCTTCGAGGTACACGACGGCGCACTTGCAGCGTACGGCTCGGATCCCGGCCTCAACTTTGAGCGCGCGGCGCAATATGTCGATCGACTCTTGCACGGCGCCCGCGTCGCCGATCTGCCTTTCGATCAGCCAACTTATATAAAGCTCGCATTCAATCTCAATACGGCCAGAACACTTGCCCTCACCATCCCGCCGTCGCTTCTTGCGCGCGCCGACGAGGTGATCGAATGAGGCGGCGCAATCGGCACACGCGTCGGAGGACAAATTGATCGACGCAGTGGGAAGGCGAAAATTCATCGCGCTCGTTGGCGTTGCCGGTGCATCTTGGGGCCTTCCCGCAGGGGCTCAGTCGCCACAGCAGGTGCGACGAGTGGGCGTGCTGCTTCCCTTCGACGAAAATGATCCGGAAGCAAAAAATCGCCTCAAACAGCTTCGCTTTGGTATGCGCGATTTGGATTGGATCGAAGGACGCAATGTCCTGATTGATTTTCGGTTTGCCGGGGGCGATCCTGAGTCGATCGAGAGATATGCCGCGGAGCTGATCGGGGCGGCACCGGACGTCATCGTCTCATATGCTACTCCCGGCCTTGCAGCAGTGCGCCGGGCGACCAACTCAATACCAATCGTGTTTGTGAATGTGACCGATCCCGTGGGTCAGGGTTTCGTTCCAAGCATTGCGCACCCCGGTGGCAATATCACGGGCTTCTCATTTGTCGAGCCGGAAATGGTGGGCAAATGGATCAACCTGCTCAGCGATCTTAAGCCCAGTCTGTCGCGGGTCGCTTTGATGTTCAACCCGAATACAGCGCCCGTTTTTGACACCTACTATCGTTCATTCAAGACATCGCCGCAGCGATCCTCAGTCGAGGTCGAAGTAGCGCACGTACGCACAGTTGGCGAGATCGAATCGGTGATCGCCAAGTTGGGGACTGGCCAGGGCAGCGGGCTGATCTTAGGATCGGATATTTCCCTCGTTAATTTGCGCGGCCCGATTATCAAATTGGCTAATGAGCGCGGCGTACCGAGCATTTCCCCCTATCGGCAATTCGTTCTCGACGGAAGTCTGGTCGCCTATGGGCCGGATACCGGCGACATCAGCCGGCGCGCAAGCTCCTACGTCGATCGCATTCTCAGGGGTCAGCAGCCCGGCAATTTGCCAGTGCAATCGCCGATCAGATTCGATCTCGTCGTCAATCTGAATACGGCCAAGTCGCTTGGCTTGTCGGTTCGAGACTCGTTTTTGGAGCTTTGCGACGAGGTGATTGAATAGACCGTCCGACTTCCGGAAGTGACGATCTCGTGGTGCCCAACGGTAGTCCGCTCACGAGGGAAGAACGGACTCTGTGCGGACATCGCGCCGAGGACCGTTCGTGACCCAAGGCGGAAATCGCCGCAGACCGCGACCCATCCTTGCAGCTGAAACAAGAAAGACGTACACACCGTAGCATAAACCCATTTTTGTTGAATGGCGCGAAACACAACGCGATCGAAAACGAAGTCAACAAGAGGATCGGATGAGACGGCGGCAGTTCGTTTCGCTTCTCAGCGGTGCCGCTTTGGCGCCGTTCGCCGCGTTGCCGGTCTACGCGGACCCGCAGGGCGCTTGCGCTGTTCCTGCCAAGCGTGACGACGGTTGGTCCGTTCCGTCCGCCAACGAAGACAACGTCGTCGACCAAGCCGCTCTCTGCAGGATGGCCGATCGGCTCGAAGGCTCGGGCGCCAACATACATGCCGTGCTGGTCGCTCGTAGTGGCAAGCTGGTGTTCGAGCGGTACTTCAAAGGTTCTGATGAGATACCCGGCCGCATTTACGGCAGCCGGGTGGAAGACGTCACCTTTGATGTCGATACACTGCACAACATGAAGTCGGTTTCAAAGAGCGTCGCGTCACTCGCGCTCGGGATCGCGATCGATCAGGGCCTCATTGGCAGTGTCAACGAACCGATCTTCAGCTTCTTCCCCGAATTGTCCGACTTGCGGTCCCCAGAAAAAGATCGCATCCAGCTCTCGCACGTGCTCACCATGTCGATGGGTCTGAAGTGGGAGGAGGCGACTCCGGCTACGGGAGACTTCAATAACGACGAGGCGCGCATGCATATCGCGTGGGACCCCTGTCGTTATGTCCTCGGTCTTCCGGTGACTGCCCCGGCGGGACAGGAGTTCTTCTACAACACCGGAGCGCTCACGCTCCTCTCGGTTATCGTCCGTAAGGCCGCCGGACGTCCCCTCGACGAGTTTGCGCGCGCGACGTTGTTCGAGCCTCTCGGTATCACCGCCGTGGAGTGGAATCGGGTCAGGGGAGATACTGATGCCGGAGGGGGATTGCGCTTGCGGCCACGCGACATGGCGAAAATCGGCCAGCTCGTCCTCGCGGGCGGTCGCTGGAACGATCGACAAGTCGTTTCGAAGGCATGGATCGAGACCTCGACGGCACCGAAGCTCAAGGCAACGGACGACCAATCTTATGGATACCTGTGGTGGCTCGGTCGCTCCCGGCTCAATGGGCGTGAAATCCAGTGGGTTGGTGCGCTTGGCCGAGGCGGTCAGTCGATTCGCATCGTCCCGGAGCTTGATCTCGTTGTCGTGGTGACCGCGGGATACTATCAAGACTACAGCCCGCGAACTTTTCAATTGCAGTACAGCGTGTTCAGGGACGTCCTGCGCGGAATTTCGTCTCCGGGCTGAACTGGAAGAGCCAGCGCGCAGCGTTGGTCCACATATGGCACTCCTCAAACGATCTCGTGGTGCCCAACGGTAGTCTGCTGACGATGGAAGAACGGACTCTGTGCGGACATCGGGTCCTCGCGTACCTTGTCGCCTCAAGCTTGGGGCCGGAGCAATGGCGCCAAGCTGGCTGCGTAGATGCCCTGCCATCCCGCAAAGAGGACCAGAAAGCTCCACGCTAAATCGGAGTGATCGTGCGCTGTGAGCGCGAGGAGCGCGCCAGCCAGACCGCCAGCTATCACCGGCAAGAGACGTCCGTCGCGCCCAGGGGGAGCGATCAGACGTAACGTCGCGATTGTGAGCAGGATGCTCCCGACAACACCAGCCAGCACCCCGCATGCGGCCAGGTCCAGTCCTTCGCTGCCGGTTTGCCACCATCCCACCGAGTTGGAAGCGGCATGGTATGCGATGAAATACGCGATTCCCGACGCAAAGAAAAATCCGACCTGACCGAGGCCACGGAGCAGCGAGCGAAACAGGACGGCAAAGATCGCTCCGAAGACAAAGCCTGGAATAACGGTCCCCGAGGCAATCGCAAATTCGCCCCCAAGGAAAGAGAAACTCAAGTTCGGGATGTGTGTCCAGTCCGCGAGGTGTAACAATATCCACACGATGGTGCCCGATAGCGCGCCCCAAAGTCCCATCGTCACGATGTTGGATCGGCGTGTCAGCATTGAAGCCTCCAGCATCCCGCGCTGCCCCCTCGAGTGCATACCGCATCCTGAGCGTGCCGAGTGAATAATCATCCAAGACACTTCTTCCGGGATTGGCACCTTTCGAACTATCTCTTGGTGCCCAACGGTAGTCTGCCCACGAGGGGAAACCGGTCTCTGAACGGACATCGCGCCGACGACTGTTCGTGACGTATTATCCAGAGACCGGCTGGCTCTGTGAGTAGAGGTCTAGGGGCCCGTCCCAGGAGACACACCATGAAGAAGCCAACGCGCCGAGATGTCCTCGTCGCCACGGCCGCCATCGGCGCCGTCGCCGCCACCCGCGCCAAGGCGCAGACCACGCTGGCGCTTGAGAACGCGCCCATGAGCGATGTCATCCAGGCGCTGGCCAGTGGGCGGGTCACCGCCACGGCGCTGACCAAAAGCTATCTCGCGCGCATCGAGGCTTACGACCGCGACGGGCCCAAGCTCAATTCCGTACGCGAGCTCAATGCCGATGCGCTCACGATCGCGGGCAAGCTCGACGAGACCAAGCCGTCGGTCGAACAGCCGTTGGCCGGTGTGCCGATCCTGGTGAAGGACAACATTGCCACCCGCGATAAACAGCCGACCACGGCGGGCTCGCTGGCACTGGAAGACGCGCGCGCCAGGGGCGATGCCGTCGTCGTCAGGCTTCTGCGCGACGCTGGCGCGGTGATCCTCGGCAAGGCGAACCTGACGGAATTCGCCAACATCCTCGCGATCGACATGCCCTCGGGCTACTCCTCGCTGGGCGGCCAGGTGAAGAACCCCTACGCGCCGACGTTGATGGACGATCGCGGCATCCCGGTCGTGCTCCCAGGTGGCTCGAGCTCGGGTCCGGCAGTCGCGGTGGCGGCAGGTCTGTGTTCCGCCTCGATCGGCACCGAGACGTCGGGCTCGCTGCTCAATCCCGCCAGCCAGAATGGCCTCGTCACCGTGAAGCCGACTGTCGGACTGATCAGCCGTGCCGGCATCCTGCCGATTTCGCACAGCCAGGACACCGCAGGGCCGATGACGCGTACGGTGCGCGACGCGGCGATGCTCCTGAACGTGCTGGCGGTCAAGGACCCGCTCGACCCGGTGACGCAACGGCAGCGGCGGCCGGCCGATTACACTGCCGACCTCGCGCAGGATGCGATGAAGGGCGCGCGCATCGGCGTGCCGAGCGATCCCGCCGACCCGCTGAACGATTGCTACTATGGCAAGCTGCCACCCAAGTCAGCCAAGGTGATGGCCGACGCGATCAAGGTGCTGGAGGATCTGGGCGCCGTCATCGTGCGCGCCAACATGCCGACGGCCGGCTGGATCGGCGGGCCGGGCACGACGATGGCGGTGCTCAACCGCAATCCGCTGAGCCCCAACAAGGGAAATCCGGCGACGCCGCCGATCGTCTTCCTCTACGAACTGAAGCGCGATCTCAACATCTACCTGAAAGACTGGGCGACCAACACCGGGATCAAGACCATCGCGGACATCGTGGCCTTTAACGAGGCGAACGCCGACAAAGCGCTGCGCTTCGGCCAGGACCTTTTCCTCGCCGCCAACCTCACCAAGGGCGATTTAAGCGAGCTCGAGTACAAGTCGGCGCGTGCCATGGACCTGCTCGCCGCCAAGACGCGCGGCATGGACGCCTACATGAACCAGCACAAGCTCGACGCCGTGCTTTTCCCCGGCACTGCGGGCGCCGCGATCGCCGCCAAGGCGGGTTATCCCAGCGTCATGGTGCCGGGCGGCTTCGTCTCGGGAAGTCCGACGGCCAAGGACACGCCCGACTATCCGTTCGGCGTTACCTTCGCGGGCCGCGCCTGGAGCGAGCACAAGCTCCTGCGTCTGGCCTACGCTTACGAGCAGGCCTCCAACATGCGCAAACCGCCACCCGGCTTGCTCGCCCTCTAAAAGCGCTCCTTGCCGATGCCCGTCAGGCGCAATGTATATGCTGTCACGACCCCCACCTTCGGCGTCGTGCTCCGTCGAGCACCACTTCGGCATCAACGACAGTCGCGTAGTAGATGCTGTCAGCTCCTGCTTGGCACAACGAGACGCCGATGTACGAGCCTGGTGCCGTGCCACAACTCGTAACCGTGAACGTGACTGGGCACCTTTTGGTACATCGCTTCCACCGTCAGTCTCGCTTCATCATCGGTTGCAGCATGAAAGTCTTCTGCGGAATCAATCCTACCCCGAAACGTATCGTGGCGGGACGGAGAAAGTAACATCGGTAGTTGTTCATTCAGCCAAAAGTCCTTGATCAAACGCACGACACTCGTGCTGATCTGAGTGAAGTGATTGTGAAGGGAAGAGGAGCCCTGACAGCTGCCCTGCCAGGGCTCCCAGTTCGTATGCCCGTCAGAGGGGTCCCAAGCAGCTAACGGGCAGGCGTCTCTACACCGATGTTGCCCCGGTGGCACGTTACGGTTTTTTCACGCCTTTCGCCGATGGGTTTAGGCGAAGCACCGTTGACGCGCTCGCTGCGCTTTGGGCGTTTGGTGCCACCACGGAGGACCACCCAGTTGCGCGAATACGATACCGCGAGCCGCTCGCTCACCCTTGGGCGTCGCGACCGTCACGTGCCCGGCGTCGAGTTCGACAAGCGCCCATTGCTGCGCGGCACGATGAAGCGCAACACGATACCCCGGCGAACAAAAGTGTTGCTTGCTGCCGCCGGTTTTTAGCGGCTCGAAGGACGCGCCGCACCATTGGCAGCGGCAGCAGCTCATAGCTGAAACCCACCCTCAGGCTTCACCGGCCGCTCGATGGCGATGATCTCGACCTCGCGCGCAATGAACTTGCCGGGTTTGACGCGGTTTGGTTCCGCCGCTCGACCCTTGCATTCGAGAACCTTGACGGTTCCAATCGGCCGAGTAGCGCTAGAAGGTCGCACGCCTCGTCGAATCGATGTCAGAAGAGGGTCCAGGAGATGGGCACTGGGCTAAAGAGCAGCCGCAGAATGGCAGACTTAACGGATGTCCGCGGCCTTTTGATCTCATTCCTGTTGGTTGAACTCCCTTGCGGCCACGCGCCTTCAACAACCATTCCCTCGGCTACTGGCACCGTGCCTGGCGCGAAAGTCCGCGTGAGATTGAGGGTTTGAACGAAATTCTTTCGATATTCCATGTCATTCTCCCTCCTTGGTGGTCCAATTTCTCGGCCCCTTGAGGTGACACGAGAAATTGGAGAAGGTTGATCCGCGTGTGTGGACATAGGATGCAACATCCCCGCTGCCTGTGACGCAGCGCACAGCGGTCTCTTTTTTTGATATTGATGGTCCGACGCTAGGTCGATCCGAAGACTTCAGCGATTTCCTCGGGATGCAGAAGCGACTCATGGCAATAGTGACTGGTGAATGCCGTCTGATAATGGTCTTTCTGCTGACGATACTGCTGCCTCGGATTTCACTGGCCGAGGCCGGCACGCCGGCACTCTCGGTAACGGCCGG
>Ga0187765_10001060_pt1 | contig 10520 bp, 9 predicted proteins | sample 0216_QUI02_MP05__3_FD_133018 | JGI IMG/M metagenome (GOLD analysis project Ga0187765, IMG submission 133018) | Tropical peat soil microbial communities from peatlands in Department of Meta, Colombia - 0216_QUI02_MP05_10_MG | ecosystem: Environmental > Terrestrial > Soil > Wetlands > Peat ...
CCGGGATTCCCCGGCCGTGGCGGCTCGCGCTCGTGCTCACCTTCCTGCTCGTCAACCCCGTCTTCTACAGCTTCTACGCGAACACCGCGCAACACCCGCGTTTCCTCTACGCGAGCCTGCCGGAGCTGTTCGTCCTGTGGGCCTCGGGCATCGCCGTGCTCGCCACACGCTTACCGCGACCGTCGCACACGATGCGGCACGCGGAGCCGTGAGAAGCCGGTCGCTCCCCGCGCTGGCGATCGCCGGCGCCGGGCTCGGCATCGCGCTGCGAGTGTGGATCCTCCTCTCGTCGCGGGGCGCACTCGACTCCGACGAGGCCGTGGTCGGGTTGATGGCGAGGGGCATCCTCCACGGCCGGTTTCCGGTGTTCTTCCCCGGCCAGGGCTACGGCGGCAGCCAGGAGGCGTTCCTCACCGCACCGCTCATCGCGCTCGCCGGCATGAGCGTCGACACGATCCGCGTCGTCACGATCGCATTCTGGGCGGCCGCCGCCGTGCTCGTCTGGCGCGTGGGCCGGCGCGTGCTCGACGAGCGGCGCGCGGTGCTCGCCGCGGTCCTCTTCTGGGTCTGGCCGACGTACTTCGACTGGAAGTCGACGCGTGCGCACGGCTTCTACGGCTCGGAGCTCTTCATGGGCCTCGCGGTCGTCCTGCTCTGCCTGCGGCTTCGCGAGCGGCCGTCGCGGCGCGACCTCGCACTGCTCGGCCTCGCCCTGGGATGCGGCCTCTGGTCGAGCCCCCAGGTCGCGATCGTGGCGCTCCCGACTCTCGGCTGGCTCGTGTGGGAGCGGCGGTCGATCGTCCGCGAGTGGCCGATCGTGCTCACCGCAGCGGTCGTCGGCGGCATCCCGTGGCTCGTCGGGAACCTCCGCCACGGCTGGTACTCGCTGCATCCGGGAGCCAACGAGGGCCCGTGGGTGAACCACGTCCACAACCTCGTCGTCTCGACGCTTCCGGAGGCGCTCGGGCTGCGGCTCGCCTGGTCGTACGAGTGGCTCGGCGGCGTCGCCGTGGGTCTCGTCATCTACGCGCTCCTCGTCGCGGGCTTCCTCTGGCTCCTGTGGCGGCGCCCGCCCCGGCTCACGCCGCTCTTGCTCGTCGTGGTCCTCTTCCCGGTCTTCTACTTCGTCTCGCCGTACACCTGGCTCGAGTCGGAGCCGCGCTACCTCACGCTCGTCATGCCCGTGTTCGCGCTGCTGATCGCGTCGGCCATGACGACCGCGTGGCGGGCGGCGGCGATCCTCGCCGTCGCGGTCGCGCTCTCGGTCGGGGGCATCGTGGAGCTCGGGCGCCATCACGTCGTCGCGTTCCGGACGGAGGGCACAGCCGTGACGGAGGGCGTCGCCGTGCCTGCGAGCATCGCGCCGGTGCTCGACACGCTGCGCGCGCACGATCTCCACTACGCATTCGCAAGCTACTGGATCGCCTGGCGAATCACGTTCGAGTCGGACGAGCGGATCGTCGCCGGGAAGGCGAGCTGGGGGCACCCGTTCGTGCGAGACGGCCGCGTCGAGCCCGGCGACCCGCCGAACGACCGCGGCTTCTGGCCCGGGTACTACGCACGGGTCGACAAGCACCGCGACGTCGCGCACGTCTTCGTCCTCGGAGGCCACGTCGAGCCGCACGTGCGGCCGGTCCTGCTGAAGGCGGGCTACCGGCGCCTCGTCAGGGGCGGCTTCGCGATCTGGATCCCGCCGGCCTGACGTTCGCGAGCCGCGCCATGAGCAGGCCGAGGAGAGCGACGACGACGAGGTCGCGGGCGAAGACCCACCAGACGAGCGAGCGGATCCACTCCTCGGTCGTCGCCTGCCCGGTCTCGAAGTGGTGGAAGACGACGCGCGTCAGCAACAGGATCGCGAACACGAGCCCCGACGCGACGTAACCCGCGCCCGGGACGAGCGTTGCGAGCCAGGAGACGAACTGCGGCGAGAAGACCTTGTCGAAGGTGACGAACGCGGCGACGGCGGCGGCGGTCGCGAGCACCGGATCGCGTCGACGGCGGAGGAAGAGCCACGCGACGCCGAGCACGGTCGCGATCAGCACGAGCGTGGACAGCGTCCCGACCGCGGTCGCGAGCGCGCCGACCACGTCCTTCGACCCGGGCGCCGTGTCTCGAAGCTCCGCGTGCCGAATGCCGAGCCGGTCGAGCACGAGCAGAACGGAGCCGCCGACGCTCTCCACCTCCAGTCCGCGCTTCAGCTGCACCCAGTAGCTGAAGCGGAGACCGCCCGGACCGGCGATCGCGAACGGGAGGTGGACGAGGAAGAGGACGCCGGCGAACCAGGCGAAGCCTCTGCGGGCGAGGTCGCGCCCTCCCCGCTCCCACGACTCGATCAGGGCGATCGGCAGCAGGACGACCGGGTACACCTTCGCTGCCACGGCCAGCGCGAGCAGCACGTATGCGAGCCGCTCGTGGCGGCGCAGGAACGCGAGCAGGGCGCCCGCGAGGAGAGCGGCCGGAAAGAGGTCGTAGGTCGTGAGGTAGATCGGCCCGGCGGCGAGCGGAGCAGCGCCTGCGACGAGCGCGGCGGCCGCGATCCGCGGCCGTGACACGCCGGTCGACGCGAGGGTCGCGACGAGCAGGGCGAGTGCGGCGATGCCGAAGACCATCATCGTCCACTTGAACTCGGAGAAGAACGGCCCCGGGAGCAGCTCGACGCCGAGGAACAACGGCTGCGCGAGCGGCGGATACTCGTCGAAGAAGTTGCGGTAGGGCCACTGGCCGTCCCGCATCAGATGGGCGTAGTGCCCGTAGTACGTGACGTCGCCGTACTGCGCCGAGTCGAGCGGGCCGCCCTTGACCGCAAGGCTGCAGGCGAGGAAGAGCACGCCGCCGACTGTCGCGACCACGACCGCGTACCGGCGCAGCGTCACGCCGTCATCCTCGCATCGGCGTCGGGCGCGGCTGCCCGCAGCCCGAGCCACGCCAGGCCGAGCGCGGCCAACGCGCACGCGAGCACGATGGCGGCCCCGTCGATGCGGTTCAGGCCGAGCCAGGCCCAGACGGTCTTCGACAGATCGCTGACCCCGTGGCCCGGATACCAGCGGTCGGTCTCCCGCCGGACCCCCCACGTCACCGCGTTCCCCATCGTCAGGACGACGGAGACGACCGCGAGCACGAGCACCGTGCGCCGGAACCGTGCGAGCGCGAACGGCAGGCCGAGGACGAGGAACGGAAGCGCGGGGACGAAGAAGCGGGGACCCGGCGTGCCGCCGCCGTACGGGAGGAAGTACCCGGCGTCGGAAACGACGAAGGCGACGACCATGACGGCGGCGAGCAGCGCCTCGGCCCGGAAGCCGCGGCGCCACATCAGCGCGAGGCCGACGGCTGCTGCGAGCAGGACGGGCGAGAAGACCAGCAGCCCCCGGTCGACGAAGAGCACCTCGCGCAGGCCGTAGAGCGTGGGCCGGCCGATCCCGAAGAACCCCTGATGCTGCTGCTCGCCGAGCCCACCCGCTTCGTAGCGGTACGAGAGATGGAACGGCGAGCCGAAGGCGATCCAGTCGTAGGCGGCGAGCGCCGCGCCGGCGGGAACGAGCCCGAGCGCAAACCAGAGCGCCGTGCGTCCGCGGCGCGCTGCGCAGTAGGCGAGAAGCGCGAGCACGATCAGCCCGGAGGAGTACTCGAAGAGCACCGCAAGCCCCGCGGAGAGCCCGGCGAGCGCTGCCGGAACCGGCCCGCGCCTGCGGAAGAGGATCGCGAACGCCGCAATTCCGAATGCGGCGGCCGCGTCGTGCTCGAAGAGCGTCGGCGCGAGCGGCGCTGCGATCGTGGCAGTGCCGAAGACCGCAGCAGTGACGGAGCCCGTCCCCGGCACGAGCGCCTCGCCGACCCGGCCGACGACGAACACCGAGACGAGGAACAGCACGCCGGACGTGAGGACGCGGACGAGCCACAGCGACAGGTCGCCCTCCGACTCCCAGGCTCTCGGAGCGCGGGCGATCCCGAGGAGGCGCTCGCCCTCGTACGTGGGTATGGCGAGAAACGACATACCCGGAGCCTTGTCCGAATACGTCTTGCCGTTGTAGACGGCACGGTCGAAGAAGCCCGGCTCGAGCGTGAGCGTGTGGTAGAGCACGACGTGGCGCGTCAGCTCGTAGCGCGTGCGGTCCTGCGGCCCGACGAGATTCACGACCGGCAGCGCAGCGAGAGCCACAAGCGCAAGCACCGGCCACTCGAATCGGTAACCCGACCGCACCGCCACCGGGAGCTACCGTATCCGATGACCGAGTCGGCCTACGTGCTCGCGAGCAGCGGCGAGCCGTCGAGACAGCGGCCGTGCGCCACCGCGGCGAGGAAGCGCCCGCCGAGGATCCACGCCCACCGGCCGCCGACGTCGACGGCGTGCAGGCGGTAGGTCAACCCGCCGCTCGCCTTGCCGCGCTGGTGGAACGTGATCGTGACGAGCTTCGACGTCCGCTGGGGAACACCCTGGATGTCGATCGGGTCGTCCTGAACGTCGAGCACGCGGAAGACCTCGGCGCCTGTCGCGATGTCCGTCTGCATCTCGCGCGAGCACGCGACGTACTGTGCGCGGGTGATCAGTCGCTGATGGGCGGGGTGGAGCTCGCTCCACTGCTGTCCCCACTGCCCGTGTATCTCCTCTCGCAGGATGCGCGTCATGAAGATGCCGACGTTCTCCTTCGGCGCCGACACGCCGGAGCCGCCGCAGCCGGCGGCGACTGCGGCGAGCCCGAGGAGAACGACGAGACGCTTCATCTCAGATCCTTGTTCGACTCCATGTCGAACCACATGGCGAAGAGCGTGAACTGCGACCCGGAGATCAGCAGCAGGGCGATCAGCACCACCGTGCCGACGCTGACGGCGTTGCCCGCGATCCGGTATCCGATCTCGACGGCGCCGAGCACGAGGCCCACGAGCGTCGCGAGGAAGCCGAACCCGTAGAAGAAGATGAGCGGGTGGAAGTCGCGAATCACGTACTTCTCGCGCAACCGCCAGAAGAAGCCCTTGAGCAGCAACCACGAGATCCGCGGCACGACGCGACGGTAGCGAATGCCCGAGCGCTCGCCGACTCCGTACACCGGACGGGACGGAAAGTCCCGTACACGCGCGCTCCACACGTTCAGGTGGACGAGGAGGTCGTTCGGGAACCCGTAGCCCGTGTACACGCGATCGAGGTCCAGTTGCCCCAGCATGTCCTTCGCGATCGCCGTATAGCCGGATTGGGAGTCGGCGACGTGCCAGTACCCGGACGCGATCTTCGTCAGCATCGAGAGAATCGCGTTGCCGATGTAGCGCGTCCGCGGAATGAGCATCCACGCCTGCCCGGTGAAGAGGCGGTTCGCCTTCGCATAGTCCAGCTCGCCGCGTGCGACCGGGCCTGCGAGGACGGCGAGGTCGGCGGGGTCCATCTGGTTGTCCGCCGCCATGACGCACGTGACGTCGATGCCCTCCTCGAGCGCACGCCTGTAGCCGGTGACGATGGCCGCGCCGACGCCTCGCCTGCTTCCGTGCTCCAGGACTTCGACCCGCGGGTCGCCGAGCCCGCGGGCACGCTCCGCGGTCGAGTCCCGCGAGCCGTCGTCGACGACGATGACGCGGTCGACGAAGGCGGGGATCCCGCCGAGGGTCGTCCCGACGAGCTGCTCCTCGTCGTACGCGGGCACCACCACGGCGACACTCTTGCCTTCGAGCACTAGACCGGGCGGCGGCGCGAGAGGCCGGCGGCGACGCCGTCCCACATCAGCGCCGCGATCGCGCCGAGGATCAGCCCGATCAGGGCCGCGACGACGACGCTGTTCCGGCGGCTGCGCGCGGTGACGCGCTCGGGAGCCGCCGCGGTCACCAGCTTCGGCGCCTCGATCTGCCTCGCCTGCAGCAGCAGCTGGCTGACGCCGCTGAGGTCGGCCTGGCGGCTGGTCAACTGCAGCTGGAGCAGAAGCTTGTCCGTCGAGCTCGTCGCGCTGCTGGCGAGCTGCTGCTGAATCGCGTTGATCGCCCGCTCGTCGGCGGTCACCTGTCTGCTGTCGTAGGCGATCTTCTGATTCGGATACGCGGCGATGCGGTCGAGCACCTGGTGTGCAAACGCGTTCGCGGCGCAGGCCGACGGCTTGCGCTTCGCCGTCTTGACCGTGATCGAGACGAGCGGCGTTTGCCCATTCTTCGCGAGATTTCCCGAGACGCTCTGGGTCGAGATGCCGCCGCGGATGGTCGCAGGCTTCACGTCGCACGACGCCGCGACCGCGTCGATCACCGATGCCGCGTGGATGACCGTCCTGACCGTGCTCGGGTTCGTCTGCAGCGTCTGGAGCGCGATGTTGCCGCTCGCGGAGTACGGCTGGCCGAGGTAGAGGGTCGCCGTCGCCTGGAACGTCTGGCCGCCGCCGAGGGAGACGGCGTAGCCGACGATCGCGCCGAGGACGAGGCCGGCCGCGAGCAGCCACCAGCGGGCGGCAAGCAGCTGCCCGTAGCGGCCGAAGTCGACCTCCTGCTCGGCTTCGGGGTCGACGGTGGCGGGAGCCTGCCCGCGCGACTCGTCAGGGCTCATCGGGCGGCGACTCTACCGGAGGCCCACGACCACATCCGGCTCAAGCCGTCCTCGAGCGGCGTCCGAGGCTCCCAGCCGAGGGCCTCGCGGATGCGGGCGACGTCCGCCCTCGTGCGCCGGACGTCGCCCGCAGCCTCGGCCGCGTGCCGGACGTCGAGCCGCCGCCCGGACAGCCGCTCGAGCGCGGAGATCGACTCGAGCACCGTCGACTCCTCCCCGCCGCCGACGTTGTAGACGGCGCCCGCCGGCGCGCGCTCCATCGACGCGACCGTCGCCGCCACCGCGTCGCCGACCTCCGTGAAGCTCCGCGACTGCTCGCCGCTCCCGTAGATCGCGAAGGGCCGGCCTCCGAGCAGGGCATCGCACACACGGCGGAAGAACATGTCGGGACGCTGCCGGGGCCCGTAGACGGTGAAGTAGCGCAGTACGACCGCGTCGAGGCCGGCGCCGGCCGCGTACGCGCGTGCGAGATGCTCGCCGGCGAGCTTCGTGATCCCGTACGGCGAGATCGGCCGCAGCTCGGCCGACTCGGGCGTCGGGTACGCCTCCGCCTCGCCGTACACCGACGACGAGGAGGTGAAGACGACGCGCACCCCGGCCGACGCAGCCGCCTCGAAGACGCGCTGTGTCGCGAGCACGTTCCGGCTGAGGTAGAGCGGGAAGACGTCGCCGAAGCTGCGCACGCCTGCCTGCGCAGCGAGATGGAAGACACCGTCGACGCCGTCGAGGTCGAGCCGGTCTGCGGCGAGGTCGAGCCTGCGCACGTCGAGCCCGCGCGCATTCTCCTCCTTCTCCGCAGGGTCGTAGTAGTCGGTGAAGCAGTCGATGCCGACGACGTCGTGTCCGGCCTGCACGAGCGTGCCGGCGAGATGGGAGCCGATGAAGCCGGCGGCGCCCGTGACGACGTACCTCATCGAGGCACCATCGCATAGATGATCCCGAAGCCGACGAGGAACAAGCGGTTCTTCACGGCGACTGCCGGTGTGTACGCGCCGTCGGGAAAAGACCAGAGCGGCCGGCCGCTCATCGCGTCGAGCGCGTACGTCCTCTGCGTCAGCGTCGAGAAGTAGACGACGTCGCCGATCACCGTCGCCGAGCCGGAGATCGGCCCGTTCGCGGCGAACGACCAGCGCACGTCCCCGGTCGCAGCGTCGAACGCGTAGAAGCGCCTGCTGTACGACCCCGCGTAGACGGTCTGCCGCCAGACGGCGGGCGATGCATACACGTAGCCGCCGGTGCCGTGCGCCCAGCGAAGCTTCCCCGTCGTCGCGCCGAAGGAATAGACCTTCCCGTCGGTCGAGCCGATGTACACCCGCCCGTACGCGACGGCCGGCGTCGAGTAGAACGTCGCATGGCCGAAGAGGCGCGGCTCTGCGGACGCCTTCCAGACGGTCCGGCCGCTCGTCGTGAGGCAGTAGACGTGGCCGTCGTAGGAACCGACGTAGAGACGCTTCCACGCGTACGCGATGCCGCCCTTGATCGCGCCGCCGACGTGGCGGCGCCAGAGCACGCGACCGTGGTTGGCGTCGAACGCCCAGACGTCGCCGTTCCAGTCGCCGACGTAGAGCCTGTCGCCGACGATGAGCGGTGAGCTCTCCGACGGGCCGATCGTGTGACGCCAGTGGATCTTCCCGTGGCCGACGGAGAGGGCGACCACCTCGCCGTCGTCGCCGTGACCGCCGCGCAGCGCGTTGCACGGAGGCCGGTTGAGGAAGACCTCGTACACCGTGCCGTGGGCGTGAGGCCCGAGCGCGGGTGTCGCGGCGACACAGCGGTGCGACCGGTACTTCCAGGCCCAGTGGCCGTTCTTCTGGGAGATCGCCGTGAGGATGCCGGAGTTCGTCGAGAAGAAGAGCCGTCCGTAGCCGAGCGCCGGCGGAAACTCGACGAGGCTCGAGGCCTGGTACCGCCAGACGCGCCGGAACGGCGGCCGCAACGGCAGGTCGAGCGCGCGCGTGCGCGCCTCGTCGAGGCCGTACATCGGCCACTGGATGCCGAGCGGCGGCTTCGGCGCCGCGGCGATCGTCGGCACGTATTCGACGGTCGGCGAGCCGCGCACGTCACGGCCCTCCCGCAGCCGGTGGACGACGAACGCGGCGAGCGCGCCGGCGGCGAGCACGGCGAGCCCTGCGAGGACGAGGATCAGGCGCCGCATGGTCGGCGGGTCAGGTTAGTGGTTTGACCGGTGACGTCGCCCGGTTTCCGGGTCGCGAGCACCAAGCTGGAGGCGGTCGGCGCCCGCAGGCAAGGCCGGTGGCCTTGACAAGGGTGACGGCGGACTCCAGCGCCGCGTGATCGCGGGCCGGAGACCCGGCAAACGTTGCCGGTCAGACCACTAGCCCGTGCGGTCCGGCTGGACGGCGAAGAGCGTCGAATAGCCGTGGAAGAGGAGCTGCATCCCGTTCCCGGAAACGGCGGCGTACTGGCCGTGCTTGAACCAGACGCGGATCTCGCCCGTGCGCACGTCGACTCCCACGATCCGGTGCGCGAAGCTGCCGGCATAGGCGATGCCGTCGACGACGGCGGCGGCGCCCGAGACCGGGCCGCCGGTGCCGACCGTCCAGAGGACCCGGCCGCTCGCCGCGGAGACACCGTAGAGGAGGCCGTTGTACGAGCCGAAGAAGACCCGGCCGGCCCACACCGCGGGGGACGAGTAGACGTACGCGCCGGTCTGGATGCGCCAGAGGTAGCCGCCGCGCGTCGTGAATGCGGTCAGCGAGCCGCCGGTCGAGGACGGGACGAACACGCGGCCCGCCGCGACCGCAGGCGTCCCGTAGATGCGCCCGTTCACCGAGCGGACCCAGAGCGTCCGGCCCGTTCTCGTCGAGAGCGCCCACAGCCGGCCGCCGTAGTCGCCGATGTAGAGCGACCCGCGGACGATCGAGGCGCTCGAGGTGATCTTCGCGCCGAGGTCGCGCGTCCAGACAAGCTGCCGCCGCCGCAGGTCGAGCGCGTACACGCGTCCGTTCCAGGCACCGAGGTAGTCGACGCCGTCGCGGACGATCGGAGACGACTCGATCGGCGAGCCGATCCGGAAGCTCCAGCGGAGCTGCCCGGTGGCGCGGTCGAGCACGTTCACGTACCCGCCCAGCGTGTGGTACACGAGGTCTCTGCCCACGACGGCCGGAGAGGAGCCCATCCCGTCGTGCGGAGTGTCGTGCCGCCAGAGCACGTTCCCCGCGTTCATCGAGATCGCGCGCACCGTCGCATCCGCGTTGCCGATGTACGCGACTCCCTCGTCGACGACGGCCGGAAACTCGATCAGGCCGCCCAGCCGCAAGGCCCAGACGATGTGGAAGGGCGGGCGCAGGCGGATCTGGGTCTGAGCCTGCACACGCGAGTCGGTGGCGCCGTAGAGCGGCCACTGGAGCTCCGGCCGGTAGATGCGCACGGTCACCCTCCGGAACCGGTCGAACTGCTCGTACACCGTTCGTGTCTCGAAGCCCGGCGCGCTGACCGTGACGTGCAGGCCGCGGCGCCAGGGGACGCGGATCTCGGCCACCCCGCGCCCGTCGGCGCGCACGCTGCGGCCCCAGAGGCCGACGACTGCGCCCGGAACCCGCAGCCACCGGTCGCCGTCGATGACGGTGACGACGAGTCGCGCCGGCTCGTGCGCGACGGCACGGCCGGCGTGCGCGACCGCATGCGGAGGCGGCGCCGCCGGCGCAGCTGCGTGCCGCCCCGGCCCGCCGCATCCTGCAGCCAGGCCGGCCGGCACGAGCAGAGCAGCTACGAGTCGGCGCCCTCCGGGACGACCGGGTCTGGGAGCTCTTCCGCGAACGGCTCCAACGTACCGTCTGCCGCAGGCAGGAGGACGAGCTCCGAGAAGAAGCGGGTCATCACGAGGCCGTCGCGGAAGTCGCCGAGCCGCGGCTCCGGCCGCTCGCCCGCCGCGAGTGCGATCGCGAGCTCGGGATAGCGGCTCCCCGCAGCCGTCGGCAGCGGGAACGCGCCGCCGAAGCGCGGGTTGATGTCGGTGACGCGATGCGAGCCGTCGGGCTCGCGAAAGCAC
>Ga0187765_10001061_pt1 | contig 10512 bp, 10 predicted proteins | sample 0216_QUI02_MP05__3_FD_133018 | JGI IMG/M metagenome (GOLD analysis project Ga0187765, IMG submission 133018) | Tropical peat soil microbial communities from peatlands in Department of Meta, Colombia - 0216_QUI02_MP05_10_MG | ecosystem: Environmental > Terrestrial > Soil > Wetlands > Peat ...
CTCGCTTATGCGCCGCTGTCGATAGGAAATTCGCCAGCTGAGATACAGGCGCAACAGACTGTGCATGCATTGCACACTGAAATTCTTAGCGAGATCGCGAATGATCCCACCCTCGCGGCAGCCCTCGACAATGTCCAGTATGCAAGCGGTACCGGAGCCAACAACGTGGGGTTCGAGGCTCTCCCCGCTGGCGCAGACGATCCTGCAACTCTTGCAGCGGCCCAAGCACCGGGTGCGACCCTAGCCACGGTCGGTCAAGTCTTTAATGCGGCAAATGATCTTGCGGTGGGTGGTCTCAATTCCACGAATCTCGCCGAATTCCACAACGACATGCAGGTGGTTGCGACAGGACTCACCAACATTTTGAACAACCCCACTGAACTCGCACAAATCGAAGCTGGTGAAGACGGTGGGGCGGCGGCACTGACCACGCTCCACCTTGATACCGTCCTGAATCAGGTTAATGATCAGATCAATAAGTTCGATCCGCTATACGCCACTGATCCAAACGTCGCGGCGCGCTCGACCAATGACAACACTCTGGATATGATTGATATTATCCAGAATGATACCGCCTTGAACCAGGGCGCAGGCGGGAATGGAAATCCGGGTACTGTCGGTGGGTTCTCTGAAATGCCGGCCTATCTGAATGGTGCTGGTGGCGTTGATGCCCACGGTGGGACGATTCTTCAGTATCAGGACGACCAGCCTCAAACCAATTTCTGGGCTACATTCTTGTCTGAGGCTAATACGATCAACGTTCAGCTACAAGCGGTGGCTGCAGGTCAGGATAGCGTGACCCAGATTCAGCAGCTCATTAATCAGATCCAGAACTATCAGAACTTTGGTTCTAATTTCGACGCCGCCCAGGGCGGCGTCTTCGGGGCTCGGTTCGACAATGAACTCCTGAGCGGGACCTTACTCGCCGATACCACTAATGCAGTCCACGGGCTCACCGGTATTGCCAATGGTGACACCGAAGCGAATCTCACAGCTGATCAAGCTCAGATCCTGGCAGCAGGATCGGGATTTGTGGCCGACGCGAACGACGTAAGTGGGAACAACATTCCAATCGGGGGTGGAACTTTTATTGGTACCGCGACGACCGTGGCAACTGCTACGTCTCCGAATGGGGTGGCGATGGGTTCCATCCCAGTGACGGCTAATCCCGATATTGCCAATGGAGTCGGAGCCGCCGGCGAAGTGCCAACGACCGGAGGCGCCCCTGCGACCGGAGGCGACCCCGCGACCGGAGGTCCGACAGCCGGATCGGGGGCCACGACAGGCGGGAGCACCATCGCCAGCGACATCGCCGCTCTTATTCGAGCTCTGGAGAACGGGAACTCGACTGCAGTTAATACCGCCGTTGCAACGTTGGGAGCGGACTTGCACACTGCCCATGCTGGTGCGGCCAGTAGTGGGACAGGAGGCTCCTCCAGCGGCAACAGTAACGGCGGCACCTCAAACGGGACGGGTGCTTTGGAGGGCAACACGGCCACACCGCCGACGCCCACCGAACATCATCACTCCCATCACCTCGACCACATTTGGCACTTCTAGGAAGCGCCAAGTTGTGGGGCGCAAAATCATCGTCGGCTGGTTTCTCGGTTGACAAATATCGGGATGCCGGCCGACTCGTGCGGCCGTATACCGACACGCCGCAAGGTGAATTGCTTCGATCCCCGATTCAGGCGAGCCGTTACCGTGATCTGAGGAGAGCTTCCTGCGCGGTCGTCCGGGAGTCCGGGTCAAGGTTTCGCGCCTTTCCAACGCCGGTTCGTTCGGTTGGCCGAGTTCAGACTTTGGGCTGTGTCCATGCTCGAAAGTCTATTGGCGCGCATCCTATCGGCAGATGCTTGTCGATGTTAGCCCGGATTTGGGTGGCGAACGATATTTGGGATGAGAATGAATAGGATTTTTGGAAACGGTTGCGCACGACAGTTGGAAAACTAGAACGCTCCGGAACACCGAATGCCGGAGTTTGCAGGTCGATCAGTCAGCACCTAAGCTTCAAGCGGCGCGACGTTCGTAGCAGTGGTGTAAACCGCCGACTTGGGGAATAGCGACAATCTTGCCTGCAGGGGAAGGTTGCACACGGCGTGGCCGGGGACCATCCTTTTAAGGGAAATGTGTTCGACCCTCATGGTGATATTGAAAGTGGCTCGATAAAACCTGCCGTTTCGGCGATCTACGACGCAGCACATTGAGTTGAGTTGGTGACTAAGGATAAGGATTTTCGGCTTGCAATGCCGCTCGCGCCCGGAATAGCCCGGCTAGCACACCAGATTAATTCGCAGAGTTGAATTTTTCGGTAGGCGCAACTGCCCTCAAGTGCGGTCGAGAACATCCACCCTCGGCAAATAGAGGAGTTCCTGCTGACGGACGCATGCCAAGGTTCGTGACGTTGCGGTCGTGGGTATGGCGAACGAGCGCTGAGGCCAGGTCGTGGTGGCCTTTGTCGTGCAAAAGTCCGGCGAAACCGGTCGCGACATTGATTTCTGCACCGACTACTTCACCCGCCATGCCGTTGCGAGATCCAACATCCTCGTCAACGCGCCGAACGAGACCAAGTATTACTATCGGGACCTCGACCTGACTGGCGCGAGGTTGAACGCCGCCAAACGCTACACCGTGACACTCGCAAAGGATCAGACACCGGCGGTTAATGGCTTTTGGTTTTTGACGCTTTACAACGGGTATCATTTCTTCACCTCGGACGAAGTCAAGCGTTATTCAGTCGGCACAAAGAACAAGACGCTGAAGTACGATCCGGATGGGTCGCTTGCGATCTACGTGCAGGCCGATCCGGCGCCGGACGCCGAGCGTCGCTGACCGGCTTCCGGCGCCAAAAGATGCTGAATTCTCACTATTCATGCGCGCCTATTGGCCGAAGAATGCTGTTATCGACGGCTCGTGGACACGGCCATCCGCGCGAAGTCAAACTGAACGATGTCTGTCTGCGGCACAACTCAGCTGTCCTGATGCGGCTCTAGGCGTCCGGTTTCGGAGGTGAAGCTGGGCGACATGGCGACATGCTCGCCACGGCCGCCCATGACCCGTAGCGATCATAGAGGGGAACATCATTCAATCACCTTATCGGCGCGGGCAAGGAGCATGGATGGCACAGAGAAGCGGACTTTCGCCAAGGCTTAGCATATCTTACTGTGATATGATCCGCCATTGGGTCACAAATCATGAGCCGCTTCTGGAGTTCAGTCGTCCACACCCTGTCGCCATACGTACCCGGTGAGCAGCCAAAGCTGGGTGGCATTATCAAGCTTAATACCAACGAGAATCCTTACGGACCTTCGCCTCGCGTCCTGGCTGCAATCGCCTCCGCAACGGATCGTCTGCGCCTCTACCCCGATCCGCGCGCTTCCTGTCTGTGCGAGACGATTGCGGCCCGCTACGATGTTGCTCCTGAGGAGGTGTTCGTTGGGAACGGCTCGGATGAGGTTCTGGCCCATACCTTCCAGGCCCTTCTGAACCATGATGCACCGCTTCTGTTCCCCGACATCACCTACAGCTTCTACCCGGTCTACTGCGGCTTATATGGAATCCGTTACGAGGAAGTGCCCCTTGATGCCGCGATGAGGGTGCAAATTGCCGACTTCCGGCGGCCATGCGGTGCCATCCTTTTGCCCAATCCGAACGCCCCCACCGGCATTGGGCTTCCGCACGAAGGGATCGAGGCGCTGGTGGCCGAACATCCCGACCAGTTGGTGGTTATAGACGAGGCTTACGTCGACTTCGGCGCCGAGAGCGCCGTATCGCTCGTAGCCCGCCACGACAATCTACTAATCGTCCAGACCCTCTCCAAGTCGCGAGCCCTAGCTGGACTAAGAGTTGGCTTTGCCATTGGCCAACGACCCTTGATCGAGGCGCTGGAACGGGTGAAGGGCAGCTTCAACTCCTACCCCCTTGATTGCCTCGCCATCGCTGGTGCGGTCGCGGCCATAAAGGACGATGCTTGGTTTCAGGAGACGCGCGAACGCATAATCGCGAACCGCAAATTGCTAGTCCACGCCCTCTCTGAGCTGGGCTTCGAGGTCCTACCATCCGTGGCGAACTTCGTATTCGTGCGCCATCGCAGCCGCGGCGGCGCCCATCTCGCTGCGCAGCTTCGGGAACGCGGCGTTCTAGTACGACATTTCCAGAAACCCCGAATCGAAGACTTCTTACGCATTACGGTCGGAACGGAAGATCAATGCAGTCGCTTGATTGCTCTAGCGAGTAGTGTGATCTGATCCCGTGCTAGGGCCTGTCTTCAGTTAGGCGAAAGTATCAATTTTTGCGGGTCTGCTCGAATCGAAAAGTGAACGGAAGGGAATCAAAAGTCGAACGCCGTTCGTGGCTGTTACGTGAGGGATTCTCGAATCGGTGGATGAGTGATTCCTAGAAGGTCGGCGGAGGGGGCTGTCCGATGCGACGCTATGGGTTGCGAGACGATCAGTGGGGTCAAGGGGCGTCGCGGGACCCCGCAGATTGTAGCGCCGGGCGCTATCGACATGATCACCTTTCCCTCCTGGCGCGAAAGCACCTGGAGCGGCGAGGGACGAAACGATCACGCGCATAATCGCCTACTCGCTTCGGTGACTGCAACCCCCGACGAACGCCGCCGCGTCGCACGTTATATTGCCGACAAACTGTCGCTCGCCAAAGGACGGACAGTCTGTCTTGTTCCGCAACAAGGCATCGAGGGATGGGACCGAGAGGGCGAGCCCAAGTACGCACCCGACGCGCTCACCGCCTTTCTCGACGAAACCCGCCGCCTGCCGATCGCGGAGGCGCAGCTGCTCGAACTCGATGCGCATATCAATGACAAGGCCTTCGCTGACGCGGCGCTTGAGACGCGTGGGTCAGGCAGGGATGCGTTGCGAAGGCCGTCGGATCGTAAGGCACGACGCCTGAAAGGGGTTCGCACTTGCTCAATGCCAAGGCGCCGCTCGGATCTCGCGCCATGGCGGCAGCGATCGATCCCAAGCACAGCATTCGACTAATGGCTGAGCCGCCCACTCCGCGTCGGAGACGCCGTCACTGGTACGTGCAGAATTTCTCTATTGACGTGCCGGACCGCAAAAAGACGTACAGCGTCTGGAACAATATTGTTCGAACGCAAAAGAAGTCATAGGCCAATATATTCGGGGAATGGCGCCAAACTGCTGAGCCGATCTAAGCGGATTCGGCCGCCGCCGTGTGTGCCGTTGGAGCGCATCCCGGATGCTGCCTTCTCTGGCCTGACGCAAAGCCTCGCGCGCTATCACGCCGCCTATCGGGCCAACGCAGCAAGATTGCCCGCATCGAGTGAAGAATGCGCCCAAGGCGCGACACGATTCGGACTTGACAAGAATTCACAGCTTCCTAAGCTCATCATCAAGTAATAACAAGCATTCGACAGCACCGGCTGTCAGTACGGGAGGAATGAGCGCGGATGCTGGACACGAGTGGTCGGCGTCCGCAATCGAGATTGCAGCCTGAACGTTTCGACCAGTACCTCAGCCCGGTTACTCCGGACGCCCAGGGGAGTTGGAGGCGGCGATGAACGGCGATGCCCGTTTTAACTTCATGCATTTTTTGCCGTATATCTATCTCCCGGACCATCACAAGGAGTTCCGCTCGCTCTGGGTGAATTTCTCAAACAGATATTATGACCCGGAACGAGGCCATGGGCTCTACCAGCGCTATCTTGCGGAGCTCGTGCTAGCCGATCGGCTCGGCTTTGACGCAATTGTCGTCAACGAACATCACAACACTGCTTATAGCATGATGGCAGCGCCGAACTTGATTGCAGCCGCGATTATCCCGCAAACCACAAATGCGAAGATCTGCGTTTGGGGCACCCCGCCCAATCTCGAATATCCCAACCGACTGGCCGAAGAATACGCCATGCTCGACGTGCTATCGAAGGGGCGTCTTGAGGTGGCGTTTCCGCTAGGCACCGGCATGGAATATTGGGCACATCCCGTCAATCCGGTGACCGCGCGAGAGCGCCACAAGGAATCAATCGCCATCATCTTGCAGGCCTGGACCCAACCGGGACCGACCAGCTTTTACGGCAATTTCTATACTTACCGTTTCCTCAACCCGTGGCCGACACCCTATCAGAAGCCGCACCCCGCCTGCTACATCGTCGGGACTGGAAGTCCGGAGACTGTCGAGCTCGCCGCCGAACTGGGTTTCGGCTATTCGGCGGTGTTCGTTACCAAGCAAAAAGCCCTGGACCTCAATCGCAAGCTGCGCGAGCGCGCCGCGCTTCATGGTCATACGATCAGGCCAGACCAGCTGCCGCTTGGCGTCATCACCTACGTCGCCGAGACCAAGGAGAAGGCCGAGAGTGAGGCCATTGAACATATCCGCTATTTCTTTGAGGACGCGCTGCGCACTACCCCGGAGTTTCTGGCTCCTCCGGGATACCTCTCGGTCGAGCAACTCAGGGCGCGCGCCGCGCTTGCCGATAGGCTTCACGGCTCGTTCGACTTTAACGCCATCAACGACGCCTTCTTCGTGGCGGTAGGCACGGCCGATCAAGTCGTCAACCAGCTCGGCCAATGGGGCGAAGTCATGGGAACGAACCATTTCAACATCTTGGGCGCTATTGGAAATATGCCGAACTGGAAAGTGGTGAAGAATCTCAGCCTGCTGGCCGAACAGGTGATCCCTCGAATGCGCACCGCGGCACCAAGATCCCGCCGCGTCGCCGCCGAATAGGAGGCCATACTCGATGGCGAGCTTCCTCCGTGAGGAGCATTCCGTCGGCGGCGTGAAGATCGTCATGCTCACGGCCGGGGCTGGCGAACCGCTGGTGTTCCTCCACGGCGCTGGAACCTTCCACGGCTTCGAGTTCGCCAAACCGTGGGCCGAGAGATTCCGGGTCCTGATCCCGTTCCATCCCGGATTTGGCGAGTCAGCCGACGACCCCACGATGACCGATTTGCACGACTACGTGATGCACTATCTCGAACTCTTCGACGCGCTCGGCCTTGATCAGGTGCGGCTTGTCGGGTTTTCGCTCGGGGGCTACCTGGCCGCCAAATTCGCGATGGAGCACGGACATCGGGTCAAGAAACTTGTGCTCGTCGGTCCGGCCGGTCTGCGAGATGACAAGCACCCTACCACTGATGTGCTGGCACTTCCGGCCGAGCAAATTCCTCGCATGCTGGTTTCCAATTTCGAGGTGATCCGCCCGCATCTGCCGCAAGCACCGGACCTGGATTTCATCGGGGAGCGTTATCGAGAGATGGCAACCGTCGCGCGGCTGCTTTGGGAACGCCCGTGGGATCCCAAAATGCCGCGCCATCTCCATCGAATCACAATGCCGACGCTGCTTTTGTGGGGTGAGGAGGATCGCCTCGTCCCCTATCAGCAGGCAGAGACCTGGCGTCGCTTTATTCCGAGCGCGGACATCGAGATCGTCAAAGGCGCGGGTCATCTCGTGCTCGACGAGAAGCGCGAGGCCGTGGACGCCGTTGCACGGTTTCTGGCTTAGTTGACGGCGTCATGATCCATGGGACACCGGGTAAGGTCCGCAGCAGAGGGCGACGGTCGGCCCGGTGGATCACTTCCCGCCCGAAACTGGTGGTATCCGTATGGCCCTCACACTTAGTGAGCGCCCCGAACCAGCATCTCGAAAGGAGGCGTTATGCGAACATCGTTCACCACTATTGCACTCATGGCCGCTGTCACAGTTTTGGTGCTCGGGACACCTGTGCGACTGGAAGCCGAGGAGGAAGAGGGGAGTTTGCACGCCGCGGCCGTAACGCTCGCTCGACAATATGACGACAACTACAATGCCAAGAATGCGAGCGGGATGGCCGCGCTCTATGCCAATGAGGGCGCTCTCGTTACATCCGGCCCAGTGATCCAAGGACACGACAAGCTGCAGCAATACTACCAGAGCCGGTTTGATGCTGGCGCGACAGATCATCACATGACTGTCAAGGCGGTGCAGACGCTGGGGGATGGGGGCTTCGGTATCGGCGAGGTCAGGGTAACTGCGCCCTTTGGTCCGGACGCGAAGGTCACGCCCCTGCATGGCAACGTGGTTTGGGTCTATGAGCGTGGAGCCGGAGGATGGAAGTATCGGGTGGTGGTCGGCAATCTGGCCCCGGCCAAATAGATTAACACCAGCGGCGCTGCCGGGTTGTCGCCGTCTAGCGCCGCCGGGCTCATGAACGGCAAACGATTTTATTACGATCGCTCGATTTTCTCCACGGATCGGCGTACTTCCACCGGATCAAATAGACCATGAGCTGCTGTAAGAGGCAACGGGTGTGCTCAGCCGCCACATCGTACCTCGCCTGAATCCACATGCTGAGATGGCCATCTTGTTATCGCTCATATCGGCCAAGGTTCACGTGAGGCTCGACCATTGGGGATCTATCCGGAACGTCTCGCTGTTCTGCGCACACACGAAGGCCCAGGCGCGCGCCAACGATGAGGTGATCCCCTCGCGCGGCTTCTGCAGACACAACTTTGAGTAAGGACAGGCAGGATCAATCCTGAGGGCCCATCAGCCGGTGCCCACGCTCGGCGCACAGGACATGATTGTGAAGATTGGCGATCCACTGGCAGCCGGAGTAGGTTACATTGAGAAACTTCAACCCTTCCTGCAGGTGCGTCGATACGCTGTTCCAGAAAAAACTCGGATACTTCTCTATGAGATCGGCCGGCGACGAATAACCGAGCTGGCGATTGATGCCAACCTCTTCGAATTCCCAATACAATGCGTTCGCCTTCCTTGGATACGCCGGGTCACCGAGCTGACCGATCAAGTCTGCCGCTTGCACAAGTCTTGGCTCCAGCCGGGTCGGGTCAGAATCGCGACCGACAGGAACTGGAAAACGCGTGAACTCGATGGCTTTCGCCACGCGAGCTGCGTCGATGACCCGTGATTTCAGCAATCTCTCGCGTACAAACAGTTTCGAACGCTCGACATGATAAGGCATCAGTGCTGCGTCGGATGCGCCTCGAGGAAGCGTGACCATTTGCCCGTCTTCATCCACGACAAATTTTGTATCAGTATCACCTTTCAACACACCACGCACATATCCGATGTCGTGCAGTAAGCATGCAATCACGAGGTGACCGTAGTCTGCAGGCTCGATACGTTCCGTTAATGATCGTCCACGCAGGATGTCACGACCGACCAATGTCACGAGCAGCGTGTGTTCGAAGTTGTGGTAGAGGGCGTCGCTCCTACCAAGGCACTCGATAGTGCTTTGTGCCAGCGAACCAAGGCGCTCTGCTAGGTCGTCTTGGGCTGAACCGAAGATCCGCCGGAAGTCTCTGGTCAAGAATTTGCCGAGCTTTCTGGCTGCCATCGCCGCGGCAGGCTTCATTTGTTGCCGACTCCTTGCAAGCAAACGGCCGGGTACACCCGCAAATTGACTAAGTTTAGCACAGTTCGCTCGCTTGGCGATCGGCACAGCCGAGCTAATGCTGGGCGCTTGGCCGGAGCCGGTAGTCGTATCCGACGACCGGCCGCGGAAGTTGCGCACGGCGGGGCCCGCGCGGGGAGAGGTCAACGTTCTCCGCTACTCCGTCCGACGGGCACCGCGCGATGGAACCGGGGGCCCGTCCAGGCCTAAACTTAGCACCATGGTTGGCGAATATGAGTATTTTCAATGCCTTGTGGATAGACGGTGGGTTCTTAATATTAGCACCACAAACCTGACGCCGCTCCCGCCTCGTCACCCGGCTGAGGCGGGGCGCCTCTCGGATGCTGGGCGGCAGGACGAAGCCGACGCGAAACAGCTCATAGCGCTCCAGTCCCCACGGAGTAGTCGGCCGCGATGGGGATCCGAACCAACCAGATGCCCATTAGCGCCTCGTCTTCGGGTTCACAAGCTCGATAAGCACCGTCAGGTCAGCAGGGCGATTCAGTGGAACCCTGGTAGCGCGATAGGTGAACGCTGCCCCGCCAAGAGCGACCACCAACGCAACGAGCACCACTTCGACGTTCGCCTTTTGCAGAATGCGGCCTGAGGGTCTCGCGGTCCGGTCGATGGCGAATGAACCCCGTCAGCGCGGGCTCGCAGCTGATCTCTCAATTGAAGGCGCGCGAGTGCCACGATGTCAGCCTGTTGACTGGGGCGCAATGACACTGGTCTCTCGGTCACTTGCTGGGCATCCGATTGCCGTTGTCCCGGAACTGTTCACCGAACGGCTTGAGCTTCCTGCCACCTGCAGGATTATCGTGACATTGACCGCAAGGCAGCCCGGTCTGCCGTGCGTAGACGGGCGTTGCCGCCACGTGTGTGGGCACAACAATGAGCATCGTCACAGCGAGAGCGCAGCCCGCAGGCCCAGCGAGAATTGCCCTCCAGTTCGGCTTCAGCGTATTTCTAGCATGGTGCATGACGTACCCCCTCATATCGTCGGCGCCTGAAAGCGGCCGGCACATCTAGGCGTTGTCGACCATGGCCCGCGAACCTGCGCGGTTCAGGAAGGGGCCCTTGCGGCAGGCGTCGTCCGCTTGCGTCATCTGCTCAATTCCCACCAACAATATTATGA
>Ga0187765_10001062_pt1 | contig 10509 bp, 13 predicted proteins | sample 0216_QUI02_MP05__3_FD_133018 | JGI IMG/M metagenome (GOLD analysis project Ga0187765, IMG submission 133018) | Tropical peat soil microbial communities from peatlands in Department of Meta, Colombia - 0216_QUI02_MP05_10_MG | ecosystem: Environmental > Terrestrial > Soil > Wetlands > Peat ...
CAAGCCTGCCACCGCCCTCGAGCGGTACGCGCATCACGATGCCGCGGCCTTCCTTCGTGACCTCGAGCGGGCCATCACCCGTCCGCGGCTTCATCGCCGCCATCCTGCATCCCCTTCCTGCGCGGGGCCACATGAGACCTCAGCGAGGCCCGCTACCGGCTCGCCGGCGACTGCGGCGAGTACGGCCGATTCGCGGCCGTGTCGATCAGTAGATCTATTATCCAGGGTTCGGGCCCCGGATGGGAATGATCAGGATCCCGGCGGCAGCAAGATGACAAGCAGGCACGGCCGGGCCGCAGTCCAGGCCAGGCCGTGTCTGGTGGATCTATGCTGTCGCGAGCGGTGGCCGGCGGGATGGATGGCGGGCCGCACGCCGCAAGACGCGCGCCCGGTGGCCGCCCGGCAGGCTGGAGATCTATGAGAGATGGCCTAGAGCCGTGAACGCGCGGTCGGCCCTGTTCGACGTGTACGGGGACCACCTGCGGGCCCGCGGCGCGCAGGCGCCCGTCGCCTCGCTGGTCCGGTTGCTCGCCCCGCTGGGGATCGCCGCGCCCGCGGTCAGGACCGCGGTCTCACGGATGGTCCGGCAGGGGTGGCTGGCTCCGGTCCGGCTGGACGGCGGCCCGGGCTACGCGCTCACCCCGCGGGCCAGCCGCCGGCTGGATGAGGCGGCCGAGCGCATCTACGCCCGCGGCGACCCGCAGTGGGACGGCCAGTGGCACGTCCTGATCATGGAACGGGTCAGGGACCGGGCCCGGCGGGACCGGGTCCGGGCCGCCCTGCACTACCTCGGGTACGCGCCGCTGGGCGACACGACATGGATCAGCCCCCGCGCCTCGGTGGAGCTCGATGCGCTGCTGGCCCTGGAGGGGCTGCATGCGGACCGGTTCCATGCCAGCTACGCCGGCGATCCGCTCGGCTTGCTGGAGCGGGCCTGGGATCTGGACGCGCTGGCCCGTGCCTACCGGCGCTGGCTGGTCGCGGCCGGCGAGCTGATGGCCGGGGTGGGACCCGGCGCGACCGACGAGGTGGTGTTCGCGCTGCGGAGCACGCTGGTTCACGAGTGGCGCAAGTTCCTGTTCTCCGATCCCGGGCTGCCCGCCGTGCTGCTCCCGGCTCAGTGGCCCGGGCATGAGGCCGCGGACCTCTTCCGCGCCGAATCGGCGCGGCTCCTGCCGGCCGCGTCCCGCTTTGTGGACTACTGCCTGCGGGCCGACGTGCCTGAGCCGGCCCAGCCCGCCGCCGGGAGAGGATCGGCGTGATGGAGCCGGTGCGCTAGAGCGCCCACCGGTTGCCGTCGCCGCCCGCGCCCGCCGCGCCCCGCGCGTCCCCGGCGTCCCCCGCGTCCTCCACGCCCCCCGCGCCCCCCACGCCCTGGTCGCTGTCCATCTCCTCGCACGTGCTCACGATGCGCTCGGCCGTGTCTTCCAGGTCGGTCAGCGCGCGCTGCTCGTAGAGACCGCTCCTGGCCCGCCACAAGATCGTGTTGGGCAGGCACCACACGGTGAGCCCGCGCCGGACCGAGAGCACGGAGATGCCGTTGCCGGCCTCGCCCGCGCGCAGGAGGCTCGCGCCCAGCCCGCGCTCGGACAGCATGACCTCCAGCCGGTGGGACACCTGGCAGGGGCGGAGCCTGGCCCGCTTCAGGCGGGCGGGGACGCGTCCGGTCTGCACCGGCTGGGCGAACCAGACGGCCTTGCCCGGGACCTGCCAGCAGCCGAGCCGGGAACGGCTCAGGTGATAGCCCCAGTGCCCGCCGGACAGCCCGGCGACGATCTGAAGACCACGGCCATCCACGGCCTCGGGCTGGGCCCCCAGCGCGGCGGGTGGGGATCCGCACTTCCAGCCGGCCAGCGAGTCGAACGCCTTGCAGACCAGTTCCCACCGGCCCGCGGTGCAGCGCAGGTAGAGCCACAGTTCGGGGGCACCGGCGGCCGGCGCGGAGGCCTCGCCCTCGAACTGGACGTTCTGCTGGGCGTAGAGGGTGTTGGCGGCCAGTTCGCTGGCCATCGTCATGCCGTCATGAACCAGCTCGTCCGGCAGCCCGAGGCCGCCCGCCGTGTCGCAGAACGCCCGCCTGGCGTCGCCCGCGCAGGTGGCGTCCAGGGACAGCGGCCACGCGCAGCAGCTGCCGGTAGCAAGCGAGGCCGCCGGCGAGGCGGCGGTCCCGGCCAGCGGCGAACCCGTCGCCTCGCGCCCAGTCCCCGGCTCCCTGCCCGCGGCGGGCCCTCCCCTCCAACGGTCCGCAGCGTCCGGAACGACCGGAGTCTTTGCCACAAGTGGTGACATAGCAACTCCGGGAAACTGTAACATGCTTCTCAGCCTTCGTGACTTATGGATCTGTGAAACAGAGATTACGAGTTGTGGAGCCACTTTCGCAACGAGATCCGCCGATTACCTTCCGCTATCCACCTGCCGGCCCGATCCACAGGCCGTGTACAGTCACAGACGCGGCGGGTTCCACCCGCCGGGCCTCGAGACAGGCAAAAGAGAATCCCCCGGGCCGCCACCCGGGGGATTCTCTTGCCAAGCTACGAGGGTTCAGCCCACGTCGCTGGCCATACCGAGGTCGTAGCGTCCGGTCCGCGCGTCCCCGAGGAAAAGAGCGAACGCGGCCCGGCCGACGACATGAGCACCGCCCTCGGGGCGCTTGCTGTCGCGGACAGCGATGACGCCGGGAAGGTTGGCGGCCACTTCCACGCAGCCGCCGTTCTGGTGGCTCCGGCGGGCCTTCCGCCATATGGCTTGAGACAGGTCAGTCATGGATCACTCCAGTTGGTCAGCGAGTTGCCTCAGATAAATCGCCGTGTCGGACGGCTCCAGTGCAGCATCGACTGCTTTTTCGAACGATTGGACGTACCTGCCCACCTGCTCGGGCTCGCTCACCTCCACCACCGAGAAGTCGGTCTCGGTGAAGGCGATGCTCGGCTCCCCCTCGGGGAAGTCGAAGATGTTGATGGCCGAGCTCAGGCCCGGCGGCGGGCCATCGGTGAACCGCTGGATATGGAGGTCGATGTTGGGACGCCGGCCCATGTCCACCAGGTGCTCGATCTGCTCGCGCCGCTCCGACCGTGAGCCCCACTGGTACTGCAGGGACGCCTCGGTGATCACGGCGGTCAGCATGGGGGCGGTGCCGGGGGTCCGGCCCAGGATCTCCTGCCTGCGCAACCGGGTGTCCAGCACCTTGCGGCGCCAGGCCGGCGGCCGTGGCCCGATGCGCATGAAGGCCTCGGCGTAATCCTGCGACTGCAGCAGCCCCGGCAAGACCAGCGGCATGAACACGCGGATCCGGCTGGCATCGTTCTCGAAGCCGGGGAACTCGTTCTCGAAGATGTCGGAGTAGTCGCGCCACCAGGGCCGGGCGCGCGCCTGGATGGCCAGCTCCTCGAGCGCCTCCCGCTCGGCCTCGTCCACGGCGTAGATGCGGAGCAGGTCGCGGATATCGCTCATCTCGGGGCGTTTCCACTGGTTGGCCTCGAACCGGCCCACCTTGCCCCGCCCCCAGTTCAGCATGTCGCAGACATGGTTGGCGGTGTACCCGCTCTGGACGCGCAGCTGAAGGAGTCGCCGGGACAGCCGGCGCTTGGCTACGGTGGCGCCATACGCCTCGTCGGTCATTCGGGCTCGCCTCCTTGACAGGACGGCATCATCATTATAGCGCTACATAAGTTGTGAATCACAGATTTTCTGGCCTCGCTAACGTTGCTCATCCCGCTCCTTCGTCACACTTGCCCCGTCAGTCACAGGTAGGATGCACTCCCGTTGCCTCTCCTGGCCGTGGAATACGGCAGAAGCCGTGACCGGTGCTCCCGGTTGTCACCCCGGTCGCCGGCACCCGGCCCGGCCCGGCCGTGCTCGTGACCCGGCCGGGCGCCGGGCGGGCATGCGCCTTTGCGCTAGCCCAGCGCGTCGTCGAACTCGCCCTTCCGGACTCCGTCCAGGAAGCACTCCCACTCGTGGCGGTCGTAGACCAGAACCCGTTCCGCAGGGTCGCCCACCACCCTCATCAGCACCCACTCGCCGGCGGTTCCGCCCAGCCGGCCGGTGAAGGCGACCTCGATGGCACCATCCCCCTCCCCCGAGCGCTGCCAGGACAGTGAGGCCAGGTCGATGCCCAGCGCCTCGACCGTCGGCTTGCTGATCACGGCACCCCCAGCAGCCTCATGACCGGCGCCCCACGCCGCAGTAGATCATCCGTGATCCGTCGCTGTCGGCCAGGTCCGGCGCCTCCGCGCCCCACTCACCCACATAGCAGACGCCGGCCCGGGCGCCCGGGTAGGGCGGCACCATCTCCAGGCCCTGGAAGAAGCGCTCCACCTCATCCCTGGGCCGCACGTAGATGCTCTCGGTGGTCCTGGTGTACTCCTCCACGCCGATCTGGACCCGGCTGGGCGGCAGGCGGTCGCTCGTGCCGTGCGACAGGGCCAGATAGCTCCCCGGTGCCAGCGCCGCCAGATACTGCTGCACGATGCCCCAGGGATCCGACGACGGCGCGACGAACTGCATGACCGCCGTCATCAGCAGCCCGGTGGGCTCGCCGGGATGGATCAGCGCGCGCAGGTCCGGATGCGCGAGCACCGCGGCCGGTTCACGCAGGTCGGCCGTGATGACCGTGGCGTTGGTGTTGCCGCTGAGCAGTTCGGCGGAGAACAGCTCCACCATGGGGTCGTTGTCCACGTACACCACCCGGGCATCCGGGGCCACCGCCTGCACGATCTCGTGGGTGTTGCCCGCGGTGGGCAGCCCGGACCCGACGTCGATGAACTGCCGGATTCCCTGCGTGGCCAGCCAGCGCGCGGCACGCTGGTGGAAGCTGCGGTTCGCCCAGCACGCGTCGCGGAGGTCGGGCAGGGCATCCAGGATCCGTTTCGCCGCCGCCCGGTCGGCCGGGAAGTTGTGCGTGCCGCCCAGGTAGTAGTCATACAGGCGGGCCGGGCTCGGCACGGTCGGGTCCACCCCCGGGGGGACGGGCGGGTCTCCCGTCACGTCCTCGCCGCCCGGCCTAGTGTTCACGGACATCTGGCCACCCCACAGTCGCTCCGTTGAGACCCGTTGCTTTCGGCATGCGAAGGATAATCGGCCTTTCCCTGACCGGCGAGCAAACGCTCCGGCCCGCTGTCCGTGGCGTGCGCACGGCGGCGTGCGGCCGGATGGACAGCTGGCCGTCCCGCCCGGGTAAAGGCCGTAAGAGGCGGGTCTGGCGAGACGCGACGGGACCCGCCCATGGCGGCACCAGCGGATCCGTTCTCGTGGCTATTCCCCTGCGGTGACTGCTCACGGCACCTCCGCATTGCTCGGCTCCGGTTGATCCCGGGGCACTTCCCCCCAGGCTGCGGTGACGTAGTGATCTCACCTCCCGTTCAACAGCCCGCTTTCAGTTTCGCACGCTATATGTGATTCGCGAACCGCTGGGCGCACATCACGGCCGGCGAGTTCATGAATACGCGCCACGGCGGAAGCATCCGGCCAGGTGGTCGTCCAGCACGCCGCACGCCTGCAGCGCGGCGTAGACCGTGACCGGGCCCGTGAAGGTGAACCCGAGCCGCCGCAGTTCCGCCGCGCACGCCTTGGACGCCGGCGTCCACGCCGGGATGTCGGCCGTGGTGGCCGGCGGGCGGGCCGGTGCCTGCGCGTAACGCCACACCAGCGCGGCCAGCCCGCCGGGCACCGCCAGGGTGGCCCTGGCGTTGCCGATCACCGCCTCGACCTTGGCCCGGTTCCGGACGATGCCGGCGTCCGCGAGCAGCCGCTGCGTATCGCCGTCGCCGAAGGCGGCCACGGCCGCCGGGTCGAAGCCGCGGAACGCGGCCCGGAAGTTCTCCCGCTTGCGCAGGATGGTGAGCCAGGACAGCCCGGACTGGAACGCCTCCAGCGACAGCCGTTCGAAGATCCCGGCGTCGTCCCTGACCGGCCGTCCCCATTCCTCATCGTGATAGGCGAGGTAGTCGGCGGTGCCGAGCGCCCACGGGCAGCGCGCGAGCCCGTCGGGCCCCACCGCGGGCCCCGCTCCCGCCTCAGTCATCGGGACCCGGCTCGGAGCTCCGTTGCCAGAGGGGCAGCCAGTCGGGCTCGGTGGGTGGGTCGGCCGGCCCGGCCGGCTCTGGCTCGGACTTCTCCGGCGACCCGGCCTGCTCTGGCGGCCCGGACTGCCCGGCGGGCCCGGCGTAATCCGCCCGGCCGACGGCCGGGGAGGCCACGCCCGGGGCGGTGGCCTGACCCGCCTGGCCGGCGGGCTGGGAGGCCACGCCGGGGGCGGTAATGTGACCCGGAGAGCCGGCGGGCTGGGGTGCCACGCCGGGGGCGGTGGCCTGACCCGCCTGGCCGGCGGGCGCACCCACGGGCCCGGGCAGGCCCGCCGGGCCCGCCGGGCCGGTCAGCCGGTCACCACCGCGCAAAGTGGCGAGTTCCCGGCGCAGGGTGGCGATCTCCACGTCGCGCGCGGTCACCGAGCGCGCGATCACCCGCAGCGCGTCCTCGGTCGCCTGGGCGTTGTACCCCCACAGCGACATCGGCGGCCGCAGCAGCGCGACGTCGGTGGCGCTCACCTCGTCGAGTTCCATCGGCGCGGTGTCGCCGGCGAACGTGGCCATCTCGCCGACCCGCCCCAGGGCGGCCAGCACGACACCAGCCAGGATGGCGGCGGCCGCGAGCAAAACAGCGACGACAGGCACAGTACGAATCGTGCCATGCTCAGTAGGTGGTCAGACACACCGAGCACGCGGGCCAGCCGCGCCCGCAGCCCCGGACCCTGCTGCTGGGCGTCGGCGCCGACCCGCAGCAGGCGGCGCTGGCCAGGTCCGAGGGCGCCGACCTGGTCGATGTTGGCGCCGCTGCCCCGGGCGCGCTGGTGGCGATCCGGGCCATCCTGCCCGCGGCCACGGCGTGGACGGGCCCACCGGGCCATCCGCTGGATGTGGACCGGCTGGCGGCGGCGGGCGGCGCCGCGGCCGGAGATCCACCGGCCGCAGTCATCGCGACGGCCGCGGTCTGCACCTGGCTGGGCGCACCCATGGTCCGTTCCCGGCACACCCGGGCCGTCCGGCGCGCGATCGACATGACCGAGTCGATCGCTGGCCGCAGGCTCCCGGCCCGCACCATCCGGGGCCTGGCCTGACCGCGGGGAGCCGTGCCCGGGCCTTAGCTGCCCTCCGCCTCGGCCTGGAAGGCCGGGGGGCCCCGATGCGCGCCGTTGCTGTGTGCCGCCTGGATGATCCTGACCACGTCGTCGGGCTCGTCCGCGAGGCTCAGCAGGTCCAGGTCACCCGGGGAGATCTTGCCCTGGCCAGCTACCGTCTCGCGGAGCCAGGACAGCAGGCCGGACCAGTAGGAGCTGTCCACCAGCACGATCGGGAACTTGGTGATCTTCCCGGTCTGGACCAGCGTGAGCGCCTCGAACAGCTCGTCCAGGGTGCCGAAGCCGCCGGGCAGCACCACGAACGCCTGCGAGTACTTGACGAACATGGTCTTGCGGACAAAGAAGTAACGGAACTCGATGCCGATATCGACATGATCGTTTAGGCCCTGCTCCAGGGGGAGCTCGATGCCCAGGCCCACGGAGACCCCGTTCCCCGACGTCGCTCCCCGGTTGGCGGCCTCCATGATCCCCGGGCCGCCCCCGGTGATCACCGCGTAGCCGGCCTTGGCCAGCCCGGTGGAGATGCGTTCCGCCAGCTCATACTCACGGGTGCCGGGCACGGCGCGGGATGACCCGAAGACGGACACCGCCATGCCCAGCTCGGCGAGCAGGCCGAAACCCTCCACGAACTCCGCCTGGATCCGCAGCACCCGCCACGGATCGGTGTGCACCCAGTCGCTGGGGCCGCGCCGGTCCAGCAGCCGCTGGTCGGTGGTGGTGATGGGAATCGCCTTGCCGCGAAGCATGGCTGGGCCCTGCCTGCGGATGCGGCGGCGTGACTCGGGTTGCAGGTTCATGATCCTTCCACGGTAACCCGGGCCAGCGGCCGGTCAGAACGGCCGGGCCGGCCCCCTGGCCCGTGGCCATGAGCCGGCCACCCGGCCGCCCTCAGCCGTTCATTCCGTGGTCGCGGAGGATGTCGTTCAGCACCGCCTTGTCGTGACGGCTGCCCGCCGGCAGCCGCTTGAGCACCAGCACGCAGGGCAGGCCGAACTCGCCCCCGCCGAACTTCCGCATCCGGGTGCCGCCGACGCAGACCGACCAGGCCGGGGCCTCTCCCCTGGGCAGCTCCTCACCGGTCTCGACGTCGATCACGTGAGAGCTTCTGGTCAGGATGGTGCCCGCGCCGAGCACCGCACCCGTGCGCACCCGTGCGCCCTCCACCACCATGCACCGCGAGCTGATGAAGGCGTCGTCCTCGACCACCACCGGGACCGCGTTCGGCGGTTCCAGCACCCCGCCGATGCCGACGCCGCCGGCCAGGTGGACGTTCTTCCCGACCTGGGCGCAGGACCCGACCGTGGCCCAGGTGTCCACCATGGTGCCGGAGTCCACGTAGGCGCCGATGTTGACGAACGAGGGCATGAGCACGCAGCCGGGGGCGATGTGGGCGCCCCAGCGGACGATCGCGCCCGGCACCACCCGCACCCCGTCCAGCCGGGTCTTCAGCGGCACCCGGTCGTGATAGCGGAAGTCGCCCGCGCCGGACGGCTCCATGGGCAGCAGCCGGAACGCCAGCAGGATCGCGCGCTTGGCCCGCTCGTCCACGCTGATCCCGCCCGTCGCCGGGTCCGGCCAGGCCACCCTGGCCTCGCCCGCGTCGATCGCGTCCACCGCGGCGGTCACCACCGCGCGGGCCTCGGCATCGCCGGGGCCGAGCTCGCCACGCCGGTCCCACAGCTGGTCGATGCCGGCGGGCAGCGGCGAGCCGGCCTGGCCGGCCATACCGGCCGCGTCCTGATCAGCGCCGACACCGGCGCCGGTGGCCTGGGAAGGATTCATGACGCCGATGTTAGTGGCCGGTGAGAGGGTCCCCGCGCGCTGGACGTGACCCGGAATGGGAGCAGCGGCCGGTACCGTCTTTTGATGTGCCGACCAAACCGCGCAAGCGTGGCCTGACGCCGGTCATCGCCGTCGTCGTCGTCGCGCTGGCGGTGGCCGGCTACTTCGTGCTCAGGCAGGGCAAGCCGCTGCTGGGCGGGAGCGGGTGCCAGGCCGGCACGGGCAAGGAGGCGGTCTGGCTCGACCCCGAGCAGGCCGCGATCGCGGCGACCATCGCGGGCGTGGCCCACCACCGGGCCATGCCGCCCCACGCCGTGATGGTCGCCTACGCCGCCGCGCTGCAGGAGTCGCACATGCACAACCTGAGCTACGGCGACCGTGACTCGGTCGGGGTGTTCCAGCAGCGTCCCTCCGAGGGCTGGGGGCCGGCGCGGAAGCTGAAGAACCCGGTCTACGCGACCGGCCGGTTCTTCCAGGCCCTGGCCGCCGTGCCCGACTACCTCCACAAGCCCGTGTACCGGGCGGCCCAGGCCGTGCAGCACAGCGCCGACGGCCTGGCCTACCTCCAGTACCAGCCGGAGGCGGCCATCCTGGCGGCCGACTTCACCGGCCACAGCGCGCACGCGGTCTGGTGCTGGTCCGCGGGGGGCGACCCGGCCCGGGCCGACCTGACGGCGGCCCGCCGGGCTCTGGCCCAGACGTTCGGGCCGATGGGCTCACACCGGCAGGCCACCCCCGGCGACGCGCCGGCCATGGTGGTGCGGGTCCCGCGCCCGGCGGTGGGCTGGGCGGTCGCCACCTGGCTGGTGACCCACGCCGCGTCGTATGGCATCCACGACGTGCGTTACGCCGGATTCCAGTGGCAGCAGTCGTCGGGCAGCACCGGCTGGAAGCCGGACAAGAGCCAAGAGCAGCCGGATGTGATCCGCGCCAGCTGATAATCTGGTTTTCCGGCCGATGAGCAATTCAGCCCCAATCGTCACCTCAGACGCGCAATACTAAGCCCGTATCACCGCGAAAAGGGACCGTGTCACATGGGGAACCGTGCCGGGAAAGAGGAGTTCCGAACGTGACCTACATCATCACCGAGGCTTGTATCGACCTGCTCGACAGATCGTGCATCGATGAGTGCCCGGTGGACTGCATCTATGAGGGTGCGCGGCAGAGTTATATCCATCCAGATGAGTGCGTGGACTGCGGGGCTTGCGAGCCGGTCTGCCCAGTGGAAGCGATCTTCTACGAAGACGATCTTCCCGATCAGCTGAAGGACTTCTACCGGGTCAACGTCGAGTTCTTCCAGAACCTGGGTTCGCCCGGCGGCGCCTCCAGGGTGGGGAAGATCCCCTACGACCATCCGATTACCGCGTCGTATCCTCCGCAGCAGTAGGGATTATCAGCGCTGACCCTTGCCACCCGCCTGCCCAGCTTCCCGTGGGACCTGCTGGCCCCCTACCGGGAGAAGGCCAGGGCGCACCCCGGCGGGATCGTGGACCTGTCGATCGGCACGCCGGTCGACCCGGTCCCGCCGGTGGTGCGGTCAGCGCTCGCGGATGCGGCGGACGCACCCGGTTATCCCACGGTGCAGGGAACCG
>Ga0187765_10001063_pt1 | contig 10503 bp, 6 predicted proteins | sample 0216_QUI02_MP05__3_FD_133018 | JGI IMG/M metagenome (GOLD analysis project Ga0187765, IMG submission 133018) | Tropical peat soil microbial communities from peatlands in Department of Meta, Colombia - 0216_QUI02_MP05_10_MG | ecosystem: Environmental > Terrestrial > Soil > Wetlands > Peat ...
CCGGGCGAGCAGCCGCAGCAGGTCGGGATGGCTCCGCGCCTTCCCCAGCGCGTCGGCGACCGAGGTGTCCGTCCGCTCCGCGCCGGTGCCGCTTTCCCACAGCGGGCGGCTGTCGGTGATCATCGAGACGAAGATGAGCGCGTGCTCCTGGGTCGGGTCCTCGGTAACGCTGCGCGCGATGGCGCGCCAGGACGACAGCGACCGCGCAAACAGCGGGTTGGACGCGCTCGCACCGTGTTCGTCCGGCTGCACCCCGCACGCCCGCAGGCCCTCGTTCACGGCACCGGCCAACCGGGCCAGGTAGGCGGCCGCCTCCTGGTCCGCGCCGGAGTCCTGCCAGGCGAGCGCGCTGTCCACGTCCGAGGACGGCACCGTCTCGCGCCGTGCCAGGCTGCCCAGCGCGAACCAGGTGAACGGGGCCGGAGGATCACCCGCGCCGGCGACGGCGAACTCGATCAGCCGCCGGGTGAGCGCGTCCAGGACGACCGCCCGGATCGCCGCGATATGCTCGGCGGCCACCCGCGCGTCGTGCAGCGCGATGATCATCGGGCTCATCCCCGCCCACGCGGCGGCCAGGTCCGGGGCATTGCTGGCCAGGTCGATGGCGCGGCGCAGCAGGAACGGCTTGCGCGCCTCCGCTGCGATCAGGTCGTCGCCGTCGACCACGCCCAGCACCTCGCCGGCCGCGGACAGGACGGGAACGTGGTGCACACCCCGGTCGAGCATGCCCAGCAGCACATCGCCGCCCAGGCTGTCCGCGCGGACGGTATAGACGGGCGCGGTCATGATGGCGGAGATGGGCGCGTCCGCGCTGGTCCCGGCGGCGACTACCCGGGAGCGGAGGTCACGGTCGGTCGCGATGCCAAGCGTCCCGCCCGATCGGACCAGGGCGGCGCTCGCGCCCTCGGCGGTCATCCGCTTGGCCACCTCGCGGATCGGCTCGTCGGCCCGGCACAGCAGCGGCGGGCTGCGGATCAGCGCCGCGACCGGGCGCTGGACCGGGTCGGCCATCGGTGCGCGCTCCGGCCCGGCCGCACGGTCGCCGACGATCGAGCGGGCGATGAACGTCAGGAAGTCCGGGCGGGCCAGCAGCGGGCCGATGACATCGGCCGGGATCCGGTAGCACAGCGTGTCCTCGCTGGCCCGGGCCTCGAAGCCGGTCGGCAGCCCGGACAGCATCGAGGCGTGCCCGAACAGCTCACCGGGGCCGAGGAGATCCAGCACCTGCGCGTTATGAATGATCTCGACCGAGCCTGCGCGGACGACCCGCAGGTACCCGACCGGCCCGGTGCCCTGCGAGAAGATCGTCTTTCCTGCGGGGAACTCCTCGATCTCGGTCACAGCCGCTACGCGGACCAGCTCATCGGCACCCAGCGCATCGAAGGGCGGGTGCGCGGCGAGGAATCCGGCGACGTCCTCCATCGGCCCCGGCTCAGGCCTCCTCGCCGGCGGCGGCTACCCCGGCGGGCGCGCCGCCAGCCCGGTGCTCGGCCAGGACCGCGGCCGGCCGGCCGCGCAGCGAGATCAGGTAGTAAACGACTCCTACACCGCCGAGGAGGCCGACGAAGACGAACGCCCCCCACTGGTAGTACCAGTGGTCGCCGCCATAGACGGACACGCGGGGCCACGCCAGGTTGATCATGACAAATGTCTGGAAGATGACGGCCAGCACGTTCACCGGCAGCCCCCAGCGGCCCAGCGAGAAGTAGGGGCCGTGGTCAGGGGTCGGCCACTTGCCGCGGAGCCGGGCGATCAGCAGCGGCACGGTGACGCACATGTAGGCGATGTAGAACATGATGATCGCCACCGACGTGAGCACGAAGAACGCGCGCTGGTTGCCCACGTTGAGCACCAGCAGCCCGATGGTGAGCACGCCGATCACGATCGAGGGGACCAGCGGAGTCTTGGATTTGCCGTGCACCCGGGCGATGGCCGAGGCGGCAGGCAGCCGGTTGTCGCGGCCCATGGTGAAGATCATCCGGATCCCGCCCGCGTGCACGGCCAGGCTGCAGACGGTGATGGCGATCACCGAGTCGATCAGGAAGAGATTGCCGATCGTGCCGCCAAACGTCGCCTTCACGATGTAAGGCAGCCCCGAAGTGGCGATGTGCGGGGAGTGGATATTGGGCACCGCCATCTCCGCGAGCACGATGACCAGGAAACCGGCGATCCCGGCGGCGGCCAGCGCCCGGAGGATGGCCGGCGGGGCGTGCCGGCGCGGGTCGTGCGTCTCCTCGGCGAGCGACCCGGCGGTGTCGAACCCGTACAGGACGTACGCGCTGGTCAGCGACGCGACCAGGAGGGCGCCGAAGTAGCCGAACGTGTGCCCGGCGCCGGTGCCGAAGCTGTGGAACACGATGCCCGGCCCGCGGGTGATGTGCACGGCCAGCAGAATGATCAGCACCGTGACGCCGACCAGCTCGGCGGCGACGCCGAAGTTGTTGATCCGCGCCATGGTCTTCACGCCGACCATGTTGATCACGGTCGTGAAGACGACCAGGCCGGCGGCCAGCAGCAGTGCGTTCTTCGCGCCATCGGGCGTGGAGACCACGCCGATGTCGGCGGGCCCCCCGATGATCTGGAACTTCGACGAGATCAGCGGCAGCACGACCTGGTAGGCGACCGCCACCGCGGCGAGCGTGACGATCGACCCGACGGTCAGGATCCAGCCGCCGAACCAGGAGGTGAAGGGCCGGGCGATCTGTTTCGACCACTGGTACACCGACCCGGCCAGCGGGAACTGCCCGGCGAGCTCCGCGAAGCAGAGCGCGACCAGAAACTGGCCGGCCAGCACGGCGGGCCAGGTCCAGATCCACCCGGGTCCGCCAGACAGGAATCCGAAGAAGAACAGCTCGAACACCCCGGTCATGATCGAGATGTAGCTGAACCCGGCGGCGAAGGAGGAGAAGAGCCCTAGCGAGCGGTCGAGTTCCTGCTTGTAGCCGAACTTGGCCAGCTCGTCGGAGTCGGTGCTCGGCATGGCCATGGCGCTACTCCCTGGTGCGTGCCGCGGCGCCCCCTGAGCCTCATTATGAACTGAGGGTGAACGCTAGAGAAGTGGAGCGGCGGCTCAGGCTCTACCCCCGCCCGAGCGGGTTCACGCCTGGGCGGCGGCCGGTGCCCACAGGTCCGCCCGCGTGCGGAGGATCTCCGCCACGGCCTGCAGGAATCCGGCCAGCTGGCTGCCGGTGAGCGCCAGGCTGAGTGCCACGTAGCCGCGTGGGGCGATGTAATACCCCCGTTCGAGCAGATCGAGGAAGAGCAGCTCGAGCAGCCGCGGGTCGCCCTGGCCCAGGTCCCGGGGGCTCTTCACCGGCGCCGCCACCGGGTGGATCGCGAGCAGGCTCCCGACGCCGGTGACCTGGAACGGCGCGCCCGCGGCCCGGAACGTGTGGGCCAGTTCGCCGCGTAGCGCGTCGCCCCGGGCGGTGTGCCGCTCGGCCACCTCGGGCGTGTAGACCTGGGTCAGGCCGGCGTGACCGGCGGCCATGGAGATCACGTTGTTGTTGAAGGTGCCGGCGTGGGGGAGCGCGCCGGGCCGGGCCGGGTCGAACAGTTCCATGACGTCGGCGCGCCCCCCGAAGGCGCCGAACGAGGAGCCGCCGCCGATGTACTTCCCCAGCGTGGTCAGGTCGGGCCGGATACCGAGCCGTGCCTGCAGGCCGCCCGGCCCGGTGCGGGAGGTCATCACCTCGTCGAAGATGAGCAGGGCACCGGCCTGGCTGGTCGCCTCGCGCAGCGCGTCCAGAAACACCGGGTCGCCGGGTAGGCACCCGCTGGAGCCGAGCATGGGCTCCACCAGCACGCACGCCACGCTGCCCGCGTGCTCGCGCAGCAGCGCCCGCGCCGCCGCCGCGTCGTTGTAGTCGGCCAGCAGCACGTCATAGGGCGCGTTCACCGGTGACGGCCCATCCTTGAACGTCAGCAGGCCGCCGTGGTACCCGCCGCGGAAGACCAGGATCCGGTCGCGGCCGGTGAAGGCCCGGGCGGCCGACAGGGCCATCAGGTTGGCCTCGGTCCCGGAGTTGGTGAACCGGACCCGTTCGATCGAGGCGAAGCGCGCGCAGATGACCTCGGCCAGGTCGACCTCGTACCGGGTGTGCGCACCCCGGCTGATCCCCTCCCGCAGCGCATCCGCCATGGCCTTGGCGACGACCGGGTGTGAGTGCCCGTAGAGCCCCGCGGAGTACTCCCCCAGCAGGTCGACGTACTCGTGCCCGTCCACATCCTCCAGGACCGCCTCCCACGCGCGGGCGATCCGCAGCGGGAAGGGCGGGTGATACAGCACGCTGCGGGTGTTGCCGCCGGGCAGGAACGCCCGTGCCCTCTCGTGCAGGGCCACGGTGCGCGGGCGGCGGGCGGCGTAGAGCGCCCGCGCCTCATCGACCGCCGCGCTCACCGCGTCGGATCCCGTCCGTATCACAGCCCCGGACATCAGCCAGCCCTCCCGCGAGTCGCCTTCCCTATGCCGATGCTATGCACCCGCCCGGGGCCGGCCCGGGGCGGCGGGCCCGTGGGATCGGCGGTCAGCGGCGGGGCCGCGCGTGGATCTGGCGCTGCGCGTCGGCCAGGACGCGTCCCACGGCACGGCCGAACCGGACGTCGCAGGGGTGATCGACCCGTCCGGATCTGGCGCCCGCGGCCAGCTCGGCGAGCGCGGTCCGCAGCGGTATCACCGGCTGGCCCGTCTCCCCGGGCGCCGAGGACCGGCCGGGCTCGCCCCAGATGGTCAGGCCAAGGCCCTCGGCGGCCTGCGGCGCGCTGAGGGTGACGGTCACCGTGCTGGTTGCCCCGCCGTCGTGGTGCAGGACGAGATGGGTGACGTCGGCCAGGCCGCGGTCGGCGGTCACGCTGGCCACCGGGCCAAGAGCGGCCCACAGCAGTGAGACCAGGTGCGGGCCCAGGTCCCACAGCGCGCCCTTGTCCCGCCGCCATGGCGTGTTGAACGGGCTGGACTCCCGCAGGGCTGAGCCGAGCCAGACGGCGGTCGCCCCGGCCCACCGGCGGCAGGAGCCGACCTCGGCGAGCCACGCGCGCACGTCGGCCTGGAACCGGGCGGTGAAGAAGACAACCGACGCGACACCGGCCTCCTCGACCGCGCGCACCAGCGTGTCCGCCCGCTGCTCGGAGATGGCGATGGGCTTTTCCAGCAGGAGATGCTTGCCCGCCCTGGCCGCGCGCGGCGCCAGCGTGGCCTGCACGTCGGGCGGCACCGCGAACGCCACCCCGTCGACGCCGTCGAGGAACGCGCCGATGTCGTCGTGGGCGGTGACGTGATGGACGGCCGCGAGGCCGGCCGCGGCTTCCGGGTCGCGGCCCCAGACCGCCGCGAACTCGATCCCCTCGGTGGACGCGAGGGCGGGTGCGTGGGTGATCCGCGCCCAGTGGCCGGTGCCCACCAGGCCGAATCTCAGTGGCCGCGGCGCCGATGTCACCCCGTTCTCCCTTCCGGGCCGGGTCTCGTCATGACGGACATAACGGGAGAAGATATACGTTGGCCGGGAGACGGGGTGTCACCGTGCCGCGGCGGCCTGAGACGAGGCCTACCAGGGCGGGGGACGTTATGCGTATTGAGTCGTCAGTCACCAGCATCTCGTGGATTCCGTCGGAAGCCATCGCCGGTGTCACCCGGCTCCCGTTCGACCTCGGGGTGACGCACTACGACGATCCGCCTCCCGACGAGTGGAAAGACCTGGACTCGGTGGTCGGCCCCGAGGGCGCCCGGTTCGCCAACAACCTGCGCGCCTGGATCGATGTGGAGGACGGCCAGGTCACCGGCTATGGCCAGGGCGGTGGCGGGCGGATCTCCAACACCCTCTTCCGCCTCCGCGGCATGCGGGTCCTGGTCGAGGCCGTCGGCTATCCCGACCTCAGGCCCGAGCCCGTGGTCGGTGATGACTTCGTCCGGTTCACCCAGACCTGCGGAGGGCGGCCCGGCATGCCCGCGCCCCGGCTGGTCAAGAACGCGCCCTTTGTGAAGATCGAAGGACCCGCCGTGTGGACGACGCTGGCGCTGACCCTCTACACCGACGGCTCGACCGGGTACGAGCTGGTCGGCGCCAGCTCCTTCCCGCGGCACTGGATCTACGATGCCAGCGGGGCGCTGGCGGGGAAGTCGGCGTTGATCGACTTCAGGACCTGGTACCGGACCGCCACCGTGGCGCATTCGCCGTGGCGGGGTGAGGAGCACGCCGCGCCCGCCGCGGAGGCGGAGACCCCGCTGGAACGGCGGCTGTCCCTGGCCATCATGCGCGGAGGCGCGCAACCCAGGCCCGCGAAGGTCAGGGCCGGCGCGACGATCCTGGCCGAGGGTGAGGCAGCTGATGAGATCGTCCTGGTGCTCGATGGCATGGTGGAGGTCGAGGCCGGGGGCACCGTGCTGGCGGAGCTCGGCCCGGGCGCCGTACTGGGCGAGCGGGCGTCGCTCGAGCAGGGCCGGCGCACCGCGACGGTGCGCGCCCTGACCGACTGCCGCATCGTCTCCTACGCCGCCGCCGATCTTCCGGCCGAGGACCTGCGCGAACTGGCCGCCGGTCATCACCGGGAAGACACGCGGCCCTAACCCCGGCCGCCGCCCCGCCGGCGGGGGTAACGGGTACCCGGCCGGTCAGCTGCGTGCCGCGCCCGGGGGCGGAGGCGATGTCCATGGTGCCGCCCAGCACCGCCAGCCGGTCCGGTCTCAGGGGCGGACCTGGTTGGCGAAGTGGGAGATGCACACCGACACGGCCTGCCGGTTTCCGGCCGCGGCGATGCACTTATCGAACCGGGCGAACACGCTGGAGTTCCGGGCGGTCCACGACCCGACGCGCACGGTCAGGGTGATCGCGATGATCAGTGCCAGGACGCTGCAGATCAGGCCCGCTATGGCCTGCCCTGAGTTCGTCGCGCCCCGCCGTCTACCGCCGCTGAGCGCCACGATGCCGATGACGAGGCCCACCACCCCACCCAGCAGGGCCAGCGGGAACAGGATGAAGGAGATGCCCGCCACCAGGCTCGCCACCCCGATGACGAGCGCCGCGACACCGAGGCCGTTGCGGGCCCGGGATGGACCGGTGGACACGGGTGGTATGGAATACGCCGGCTCGGCTGCCCCCATGGCTGGCTCCTAGTGCTGCGGCGGTCAGCTGTCGTGCGGGAGAACCTGACCCCCTGGGTTCGCATAGCCGACCCGGCAGCTAGGCCCATCATCACACCACCGCCGGCCGTCATCTACAGCCGGGATGACAAATCGCTCCGGTCCCGGAGCCAGCACTCTTATTAATTTAGTTGCCGCAATAAAAAAATCGGGGCGCGGCCGTGTAACGTGCCGGCGAATACTGGCCTGCCTTCGGCGGCTGGCGCATGATGGGAAGGATGCTCCAGCGGCGGAGGGTTCTTCTGGCGGCCTGCTCCACGCTGGCAGTGCTGTGCGCTGCGTGCACCAGCGTCGGGGGCCGTGGCTCAGCTGTGCCTGCCCCGGGGGCTGGGCCAGGGGACACAGCGATCACGGTGGGGTCGTTTGATTTCCCCGAAAGCGTTCTGCTTGCCTACATCTACGCGGACGCGCTCGCCGGTAAGGGTTTTACGGTCCGGGTCCTGCCCGATCTGGGAACCCGCGAGCTCGTGGACCCGGCCCTTATGAATGGCCTGATCCAGATTGTCCCCGAATATCTGGGGTCGGCGCTGGATTTCATGAGCCTGGGGCGGCGCCCTGCGACGTCCAATGCCGCGGCGAGCTATCAGTCCCTGGCGTCTTCGGCGCAGTGGCACGGCCTGGTGGCGGCGCGGCCCGCCGCGGCCCAGGACGCCAACGCGATCGTGGTGACCGCGGCGACCGCCAGCCGTTATCACCTGCGGTCGATCGGCGACCTGGCCAGGGCGGCACCGGGCCTGGTGTTCGGGGGCCCGCCGGAATGCCGGCAGCGGGCTGACTGCCTGCCCGGGCTGAAGCGGGATTATGGTGTGCGATTCAAGGCGTTCGCGCCGACCGACACCGGCGGCCCGCTCACCGTGCAGGCGCTGGATTCGGGCCAGATCGGCGTGGCCCTGCTGTTCACCACCGATCCGAGCATCGAGGCGCACCACCTGGTGATCCTCACCGACAACCGCGCGCTGCAGCCGGCCGAAAACGTCGTCCCCCTGATCCGCCGGGGCACTGTGGAGCGGTACGGCCCGCGGCTGCTCGCCGCGCTCAACGCCGTTTCCGCCCGCCTTTCCACGCCCACGCTGCGCGACCTCGACGAGCGGGTGGAGCTGCGCGGGCAGGCACCTCGCGCCGTCGCCGACCGCTGGCTGCGCGCGCAGGCGCTGATGCCGGGAGGACAGGGGCCACAGTGAGCGACAACGTGGAGCGGGCCACGGCCCTGCCTGGCGTGGCCGCTCAGCCCGGTACGGCCGCTCAGCCCGGCCCGGCCTCCGCCCCCGGCAGGGCGGCCCCGCTGGCCTCGTCCGATGGCATCAACGTCCACCGGGCGCGCCGCCAGCGCCGCCCGACCGGTGCGCCCCCGCCGCTGCCGCACCCGATCGCCGTCAGCACCACGGCGTGGCTTTTGGTCGCGGCCGTCATTCTGGCCGGCGCGTTCCTGTTCTCCGGGCTCACTCCGTGGCTCCGGGCCGGTGATCAGGCCAGCACCTGGTTCCTGCGCCTGCTCGCGGACCTGCGGACGCCGTGGCTGACCGACGTCGCCACCGCGATCAAGTCGGCGGGTACCAGCTGGGGGGTCACGGTGCTGGGGCTGTCGGTGGTGGTACTGATCGTGGTCTTCCGGCGCTGGCGGCACCTGCTGGTATTTATCGGCAGCCTGCTTGCCCTGCAGATAGTCGGGGGGCAGTGGATCTACTTCGGCCTGACGCGGCCACGCCCGTACGGCGCGCGGATCATCGGCAGCTGGGGCGGGTACTCGGCGCCTTCCCCCCCGGTCGTGGCACTGACCTTCGTTCTCGTGGGTGTGGTGTACTGCCTGGTCGTGCCGGGCCGCCCCCGCACCTACGCCAAGATCGTGGCGGCCGTGATCATCGCCGTGTTTGGCCTGGCCCGCATGTACCTGGCCGTCGATCACCCCGACGACGTGCTGTTCGCCGTCGCGCTGGCGGTGGCGGTGCCGGTCGCGGCGTTCCGCTTCTTCACCCCGAACGAGGTGTTCCCGGTCGTTTACCGGCGGGGCCGGACCGCCCACGTGGACGTGACCGGCCGCCGGGGTGAGGCGATCCGGACCGCAGTGCGCGACCAGCTCGGGCTGACCGTGCTGGAGATCAAGCCGGTCGGCCTGGAATCATCGGCGGGCTCGACGCCACTGCGGCTGCGCGTCGAAGGGGGCGGTGACGAGTTCCTGTTCGCCAAGCTCTACACCAAGGGACACGTCCGGGCTGACCGCTGGTACAAGCTGTGGCGGACGATCCTGTACGGCTCGCTGGAAGACGAGCGCCCCTTCCAGTCGGTCCGGCGGCTGGCCGAATACGAGGACCATATGCTGCGGCTGCTGCGCGACGTCGGGATCCGCACCGCCAAGCCGTACGGGATCGTAGAGATCACGCCCGAGCGTGAGTACCTGCTGGTCACCGAGTTCTTCAAAGACGCCGTCGAAATCGGCGACGCCGACGTCGACGACCACGTTATCGACCAGGGGCTGCAGCTGGTCCGCAAGTTGTGGGACGCCGGGATTGCCCACCGCGACATTAAACCCGGCAACCTCATGGTCCGCAACGGGGAGCTGCTGCTGATCGACGTGGCCTTCGTCCAGGTCCGCCCCTCGCCGTGGCGCCAGGCGGTCGACCTGGGCAACATGATGCTGGTGCTCGCGGTGCGCACCGACCCCGACCGGGTCTACCAGCGGGCGCTGGCCTACTTCACGCCAGATGAGCTCAGTGAGGCGTTCGCCGCCACCCGGGGGGTGGCCAGCCCCACCCAGCTGCGCGCGTTCATGAAACGGGACCCGCGCGACCTGCTGGCCACCTTCCGCGCCCTCGCACCCCCCCGCGATCCCATCCCGGTGCAGCGCTGGAGCCTCCGGCGGGTGGGCCTGGCCCTTGCGATGTTCGGCGGCATCGCCCTCGCTGTCGTCATCAGCGTCGAGGCGTTCTTCCCGGCGGGGAACATAGGGTCGTACGCTCCGCAGTGCGGCACCGGCCACACGATGATCCTGGCTGCCCAGGCGGTCCCGTCGGCGGCGCTGGTGCCATGCGTGGCGGCGCTCCCGTCCGGCTGGTCGGTTGGCGGCGCCGACATCGCCAGCGGGCATGCCCGGTTCTGGCTGGATTCCGACCGGGCTGGCTCACAGGCCGTGACGGTCACGCTGTCCGCGACCTGCGACACCTCCGGCGCCCAGCAGATCCCGTCCGACCAGCCGGGAACGCGGCGGTTCGAGCGCCCGCTGAGCCTGCGACCGCAGTTCGCTGAGCTGCGCTTCTACACCTTCCCCGGTGGCTGCGCCACCTACCGGTTCACGTTCGCGCGCGGCGCGTCCCCGCTGCTGGCCATCCCGGTCGACGGCGCGGTGGCTTTCGTGTCCCGGGCCAGACTCGTGA
>Ga0187765_10001065_pt1 | contig 10499 bp, 9 predicted proteins | sample 0216_QUI02_MP05__3_FD_133018 | JGI IMG/M metagenome (GOLD analysis project Ga0187765, IMG submission 133018) | Tropical peat soil microbial communities from peatlands in Department of Meta, Colombia - 0216_QUI02_MP05_10_MG | ecosystem: Environmental > Terrestrial > Soil > Wetlands > Peat ...
GCGCCGCTCAGCGGCACCAAGCCGGAAATTCTGGCGCGTCTGACGCTGATCGAGCTGGAAGCCAAAATTTCAGTCAGGGCAGAAAATCCAGCTCGAGCACAAAATTAGTGGCGACCCCGGCAGGATTCGAACCTGCGACCTTCAGCTTAGAAGGCTGTTGCTCTATCCCCTGAGCTACGGGGCCCCGATCCTGGCCATTGTTGGACCATGTGACGGCGCCGCTTTTATATAGAATCAAAGGCGAAAACGCCCAGTAAATTACACAATGCCGGCGCGGAACCGGTGCGTAATCGTTATTCAGTCACGCTTCCCCGCAACGGCCGTTTTGACTATTCTCCGGCCGCTCAGAGGGGTGGCCTAAAAGAACAGCGGCCGGGCGGGCGGCTTTCGATTTCCGACACGATCACCGCTCAAGACTTAAGCGGCAGCACAAGCGGCATTGCAGCGGCATGAGCACGACCAGCAGCTGGACGTCCCGCTCCTACTGGCCCGCAAAGGGCTTTGTCGCGCTGTTCGACTACGCGGCAAGCTCAAGCCGCCGCGCGGCGGTTGTGCTTGTGCTGATTTCTGTCGTCGCGTTCCTGCCAGGAATTTTTCAAATTCCGCCGGTCGATCGCGACGAGGCCTATTACGCGCAAGCGACCAAGCAGATGATCGAGACCGGCGATTACGTCAATATCCGCTACCAGGACGACGTGCGCTATCGCAAGCCGGTGGGGATCTATTGGCTGCAAGCCGGCGTCGTGAACCTCGCCGGCGCGCTCGGGCTTGCCAGTGCGCGCACCAGCATCTGGCTCTATCGCCTGCCGTCTCTGCTCGGCGCGATCGGAGCGGTACTGGCGACCTATTGGTGCGCGCTTGCCTTTGTCAGTCGGCGCGGCGCTGTGCTCGCGGCGCTGATATTGATGTCGTCGGCGATACTCGGCGTCGAAGCGCGTCTCGCCAAGACCGACGCCGTGCTGTTGCTTACGGTTGTCGTGGCGATGGCGGTTCTGGCCCGCGTTTATCTCGCGCCGCGCCGCGGCGACCCGCAGCCCGGCATTGTGCAGGCCGCAATTTTCTGGACTGCACTTGCCGCCGGGATTCTCATTAAGGGTCCGATGATTTTAATGGTGGTCGGGCTGGCGGCGGCGACATTGGTCGTTCTCGATCGGTCCGCACGCTGGCTGGCAGCGCTGCGTCCGCTGCCCGGTCTGCTTTGGCTCCTCGTTCTTGTCTTGCCATGGTTTATCGCAATCTACGCGCGCGTCGGCAGCCAGTTCCTGATCGGCTCGGTCGGCGAGGACATGCTCGCCAAAGTCGCGACCCCGCAGGAAACCCATGGCGCGCCGCCTGGTCTTTATCTCGTTTTGTTTTTTGTGACGTTCTTCCCTGCCTCGATCCTGGCCGGCCTCGCCGCCCCTGCGGTCTGGGCGGTGCGGCGCGAAGCGGCGGCGCGTTTTCTGCTGGCCTGGATCGTACCGTCATGGATCGTGTTCGAAGCCGTCATCACCAAGCTGCCCCACTACGTGCTGCCGCTCTATCCGGCGATCGCGATCCTCACCGCCGCCGCCGTCGAGTCGAAAGTTCTGTCGCAGCGGCCGTGGCTCGTGCGCGGCGTGATGTGGTGGTTTCTGGTGCCGGTGATTATCAGCATCATGGCCGTGATCGCAGCAGTCATCATCCAACACGATCTCGCTTTGCTGGCGTGGCCCTTCTTCGCCGCCGCTGTGGTTTGCGGGCTGTTCGCTTGGCAATTATACGATCAGGAAGGCGCCGAGCGCGCATTTACGCGGGCGGTCGAGGGCGCGGTTCTCATGGCGATCGGAATCTACGCCATCGTGGTGCCTTCGCTCGAAGCTGCCTTTCCCAGCGTGGCACTGGCGGATATTTTGCGCGAGGCGTCGTGCACCGCGCCGCTCGCCGCCAGCGCCGGCTATGAGGAGCCGAGCTTGGTGTTTCTCGCCGGCACCAAGACGCACTTGACCGATGCGGCTGGCGCCGCCGACTTCTTACTCGGCGGCGATTGCCGCTTTGCTTTTGTCGAAACCCGGCAACAACGCGCCTTCGCCTTGCGCGCCGAGGCGATCGGATTGCGCTACAATCGTGGACCGCTGGTCGAAGGTTATGACATCAGTACCGGCAAGCCAGTGTCAATCGCGGTGTTCCAAACTGTGAGCGCACCGTGAACGCACCGGATGCACGTTGCAATCAGGTGAACGCCACTCGGCTCGACCATGGCGCGGCGGCATGGTCGCTGCCGCAACTCACCCGCAATCTCAAGACAAATATTGCCCTCTGCCTGCGTGCGCTTATCCGGCCAGGACGGTTTGCCGTGCGCGCGTCTTGGTTCGGAACTGCCCTAGTTGCCCTTGCACTCATGATCGCCGCGGCAGCGTCGATGGTTGTACTTGACGCAAGCGCGGTCGACTGGGCGCGCGGTGAACCGCATTGGTTTAGGGCGGTATTCGAGGAAATCACCCAATTCGGCTTGTCGGGCTGGTTCTTATTTCCGTGCGGTTTTGTGCTCCTGACTTTGGCTGCGCTGACTTCGCCCCGATTGCCAACGAACATGCAAGCCGCGCTCGCCGCGCTGGGCGCGCGGTTCGGTTTTGTGTTTCTCGCGATCGCGGCGCCCGGATTGTTTGTGTCGATCGTCAAGCGACTGATCGGCCGGGCGCGTCCCCTTGTCGGCGGGCACGAGGATCCGTTCGCCTATATGCCGTTTACCTGGAGCCCGGCATTCGCAAGCATGCCCTCCGGCCACGCCACCACAGCGGTGGCCGCCGCCATTGCCATCGGCGCGATCTGGCCGCGGACGCAGATCGTGATGTGGCTTTACGCAGCGGCGATCATGCTGAGCCGCGTCGCCGTGCTGGCCCATCATCCGAGCGACGTCATCGCCGGCGCCTTGGTCGCGCTGGTGGGAACTTGTCTGCTACGACGCTTCTTTGCGGCGCGTGGTCTGGTATTTCGCGCGAGCGACCTTGCCGCCAAACCGGCGCCGTCGCTCGGTCGGTTTACGACCGCTTTGCGGCAGACAATATCGCCGCGCAACGTGGCCGCTTGAGCGCGTCGCGCGTGCTGGATCTTTTCGGCGTGTCGTGGCTCATTCGCCGCAAAAGACGCGTTCCCCAAATGGTGGAGGTCATTCTTGCTCGTTGATATCTCGCATGCGGTCGGCGCGTATCTTACCGATGTACTCGTCACCAGGCTCGATTGGTGGGTGCTGCTCGGACTATTGGCCCAGGCACTATTCACGATGCGCTTTCTGGTGCAATGGATTGCGTCCGAGCGCGCCGGCCACAGTGTCATTCCTATGGCTTTTTGGCTGTTCTCGATCGGCGGCGGGCTGTTGCTGCTGGTCTACGCGCTTTACCGCAGAGATGTCGTCTTCATTGCCGGTCAAGCGTTCGGCGTATTCGTTTATCTCCGCAACCTTCAATTCGTGATCCGCGACCGCAAAGCAGCGGTTTCCGGTGCAAAACTTACCTTGCATTGAAGCCGTTATTTAGGTCCGCGCGGCCGCGGCCAGCGCCGCAAAGCCGCGCTCGAGGTCGGCGATCAGATCATCGACCGCTTCAAGCCCGATATGGAATCGCACCGTCGGTCCGCCCGGCTGCCAACGCGTAGCGGTCCGCAGCGGCGCGCAATCGAATGGAATGGCCAGGCTCTCATAGCCACCCCACGACGCACCGATGCCGAACAATTGAAGCGCATCGAGAAAGGCGTAATACGCTTTTTGCGGCACCGGCTTGAGCACCATGCTGAACAAGCCCGAGGCGCCGGAAAAATCGCGTTTCCAAATCATGTGTCCGGGATGGCTTGGCAGCGCCGGATGCAGGAGGCGCAAAACCTCCGGCCGTTGTTCGAGCCAGCGTGCGACAGCCAATCCTGATTTTTGATGCCGTTCGAGCCGGATCGCCAGTGTGCGCAAGCCGCGCAATCCAAGATAGACGTCGTCCGGGCCTTCACATTGGCCGGTATGGCGCACCGTGTGCTTAAGCCGCGCCGCGGTGGCCGCATTGGCTGACACCGTGCCGAGCATGAGATCGGAGTGGCCGCCGATATATTTGGTGCCGGCCTGAATGACCAGGTCGACGCCATGGTCGAGCGGACGGCAATAAAGCGGCGTCGCCCAGGTATTATCCATCACCACCAATGCGCCGTTGTCGTGGGTGGCTTTGGCGATCGCGGGCGTATCCTGCATTTCGAAGCTCAACGAGCCGGGCGATTCCAGGTACACGAGGCGCGTATTGGGTCGGATCAATGCAGCGATGCCGGCGCCGATCAGCGGGTCGTAATAGGCGACCGTGACGCCGAGCCGGGTCAGAATCTGGTCGCAGAAAGTCCGCGTCGGTCCATAGGCGCTGTCGGTGACCAGGACGTGATCGCCGGCATGCACGACCGACAGGAATGCGCTGGAAATTGCCGCAAGACCCGAGGGCAACAGCGAGACGCCGGCACATTGCGATCCTTCCAGCTCCTGCAAAGCAAGTTCGAGCGCCTCGGTCGTCGGCGTGCCGCGACGGCCATATTGGTAACGCGCCCGGTGGGCGAGAAAGTCCTCGGCGTTCGGATAAAGCACGGTGGAAGCGTGATAGACTGGCGGATTGACGAAGCCGTGATACGACATCGGATCGCGACCGCCGGTGACGAGTTTGGTCTCCGGCCGCCGCCGGGGCGTGTCCTTGGCTTTGTCGTTCATCCGCTTCCTTTGCGGGGCAGCGCCCCGGTCAGTCGCATTTGCCGTCCCGCTGGCCATTTCCGGCCATTCTAGTGGTCCGATTCAAACATTCGCATCCCGTTTCGGCATACACCTTATGCGAATGTTTGAATCAAAGGACCACTAGCAAGTATACGTACCTAGTGGAGCTTTGGATTTGACATTCGCTTCACGACTGAGCGGCAAAGGGGTAGCGAATGTCAAATCCGCCCCACTAGCGCTTCTTCAACCCCTTGACCTCATTGTGCGATCGTTCTCAGATGCCGGCGGTTGGGTAATAAGCCACGCGCGCCTTAAGCGACCTCGCGTGCGCGCCTCTCGAAAGGGCTGATCATGAAACCTTTAGCTACGGCCTTCGCCATTGCAATGCTGCTTGCGTTTGGGATGCAAGCGGCGTCCGCGCAAACGCTCAAAGCGGTTCAAGATCGCGGCCAGCTTGTTTGCGGCGCCAATGGCGTGGTTTCCGGCTTCGGCGCGCCGGACCCGCAAGGCAATTGGACCGGATTTGACGTCGATTATTGCCGCGCCATCGCCGCGGCGATTTTTAACGATCCGACCAAAGTAAAATTCGTCCCGCTGACCGCGCAAAACCGGTTTACGGCGTTGCAATCGGGAGAAGTCGATGTCCTGGCGCGCAACACCACCTGGACCATGTCGCGCGATACCACGCTTGGACTCGATTTCGCTGCCGTCAATTTTTACGACGGCCAGGGCTTTATGGTTCGCAAGTCTCTGAAGGTAAATTCCGCGCTCGAACTCAACGATGCCGCGGTATGCGTGCAGCAGGGCACTACAACGGAGCTCAACCTCGCGGACTATTTCCGCGCGAATAATATGTCGCTCAAGACCGTGACCTTCGCCACCGCCGACGAAGCGGTCAAAGCCTATGACAGCAGCCGCTGCGATGCCTACACCACCGATTCATCGCAGCTCTACAGCGAGCGACTGCGCCTGGGCGATCCCACCGGCAGCATTGTACTCCCGGAGATCATTTCCAAGGAGCCGCTCGCCGTTAGCGTGCGGCAGGGCGATGACGCCTGGGAAGATCTCGTGCGCTGGACGCACCAGGCCATGGTTGATGCGGAAGAGCTCGGCGTCACTCAACGCAATGTCGACGATATGATGAAGTCCTCCGCGCCCGATGTGCGACGCCTCCTCGGCGTTGAGGGCCAATTCGGTCAATCAATCGGCCTCACCAATGATTGGGCGTATCGGATCATCAAAAGCGTCGGCAATTACGGCGAGGTCTTCGAGCGCAACGTCGGGCAAGGCTCGCCATTGAAGATCGCGCGTGGCCTCAATGCGCTATGGACCAAGGGCGGTTTGCAATACGGTCTGCCCATACGTTAGCCGGTGCAACGCGATTCTCCGCGGACGCCAATGTCGAAAGGGTTGCAATTCGCGGTTCGCAGCAAACAGCAATGGGCCAATATTGCGCTTCAGGTGCTGCTGCTGCTCATCATCGGCGGCGTCATCTACGCGGCGTTTGTCAACGCGGCCACTAATCTTGCGAAAGCGGGCATCGCCTCCGGCTTTCGCTTCTGGGACAATACCGCCGGCTTCGATATCAGCCAGACGCTGATCTATTACTCATCGAGCACGTCGACATTCGGCCGGGCCTTCTGGGTTGGCCTTCTCAATACGCTTCTGGTCGCATCGCTCGGCATCGTTCTGGCGACTGCACTCGGCTTCACTATCGGCATCGCACGACTATCGCGCAATTGGCTGGTGTCGCACCTGGCCGGCGGCTATGTCGAACTGGTTCGCAACGTTCCGCTCTTGCTCCAACTCTTGTTCTGGTACAACGCCGTTCTCAAATCGCTGCCCGAACTGCGCGGCAGCATTGCCGTCCCCGGCGGCGCCTTTCTCAATAATCGTGGTCTGTTTTTGCCGCAGCCGCTGTTCGGTTCGAACTTCCGTTACGTTGTGGCGGCGCTTGTATTAGGAATTGCTGCCACGCTGGCGTTGCGACTCTGGGGCCGTCGCCGTCAGGAGCGTACCGGAGAGCCGCCGCACACGGTCTATTTCGGTTTCGGCCTCATCGTCGCGTTGCCGCTTCTGGTTTTCTTTGCCGCCGGCGCGCCGCTGTCTTTCAGTTTTCCGGAAATGGCCCGGTTCAATATTCGCGGCGGTATTGAGATCCTACCGGAATTGGCGGCGCTTCTGGTCGCGCTGACGATCTACACCGCCGCGTTCATTGCCGAGGTCGTGCGTGCCGGCATCCTTGCGGTGGCGCCGGGCCAAACCGAAGCGGCGCAGGCGCTCGGCCTGCGATCGGGTTCGGCGCTTCGACTCGTCGTGGTGCCACAGGCGATGCGCGTCATCGTGCCGCCGCTGACGAGCCAATACCTCAACCTGACCAAAAATTCCTCGCTCGCTGTCGCCATCGGCTATCCCGATCTGGTGCAAGTGTTTGCCGGCAGCGTGCTCAACATTACCGGACAGTCCGTCGAAGTCATCGCCATCACGATGGCGGTTTATCTTTTCATCAGCCTTATCACGTCGATGCTCATGAATCTTTATGGGTATCGGCTCCGCGTCGTGGAGCGCTGAACCATGGCGGCGGCAGATCGCATCTATCTGCGCGACGCCCCGGCCGAACTGTTGCCGGCGCCGATGGCGAGCACAGGCGTGCTCGGCTGGGTGCGCGCCAACCTTTTTTCGTCACCGCTCAATATCGCGCTGACGATCCTCTGTGCCGCGCTGATCGTGTGGATCGTCCCGGATCTGCTGCGATTTTTCATTTTCGATGCGGTGTGGTCGGGCGCCAATCGTGAAGCCTGTCTGGTCTCGCCGCAGCACCCTGAGCCCGGTGCGTGTTGGCCCTTCGTACGGGTATGGTCGTCGTATTTCGTCTATGGCTTCTATCCGGTGAGCGAGCGCTGGCGCGTCGACCTGTTCTTCACGCTGCTTGCGTTCGGCATCGCCTGGCTGGCCTGGCTCGGGGCGCCGCGGCGCGATCTCGGCGCCGTCTATTTTTTCATCGTGCTGCCGATCGTGTCTTACATTCTCCTGAGCGGCTGGCCGATGATCGGCCTGGCCGACGTGCCGACCTCGCTCTGGGGCGGCATTCTTGTCACCATTGTCGTCGCAATCGTCGGCATCGTGGCCTCGCTGCCGCTGGGCATTTTGCTCGCGCTAGGGCGCCGCTCGGCAATGCCGGCGGTGCGACTGGCCTCGATTGCCTTCATCGAATTCGTCCGTGGCGTGCCGCTGATTACGGTCTTGTTTATGGCGAGCGTCATGTTGCCATTGTTCGTGCCGGACCGCTTCGCGCCGGATAAGCTCATGCGCGCGCTCATCGGCGTCGCCTTGTTCGCCTCTGCCTATATGGCCGAAGTCGTACGCGGCGGACTGCTCTCGATCCCGCGCGGTCAATATGAGGCGGCGCAGGCGCTCGGCCTGCCGTATTGGCGCATGATGATCCTCGTCATTCTGCCGCAAGCGCTGCGAGTAACGTTGCCGAACATCGTCAATACGTCCATCGGATTGTTCAAGGACACGACGCTCGTTTTTATCGTCGGGATTTTCGATTTCCTGCGAACCATCGAAGCCGCGCGGGGCGATCCGAACTGGGCAACGCCGGTCACCAGCGTGACTGGTTATGCGTTCGCCGCGGTATTCTATTTCGTGTGTTGTTATGGGATGTCGCGCTATTCGCGCAACGTCGAGGCGCGATTGGCGCGCGCACAACGTCGATAAAGGCATTAACAATGGCAGGCGCGGCCATCTCGAAATCCATATCGAATACGACGAACCGGAGCGGCGGCGATACACAAGCGCAATGGGCCGTCGAAATCATTGCGCTCAACAAATGGTATGGCGATTTCCACGTCTTGCGAGACATCAATCTCACGGTTTCGCGCGGCGAACGAATCGTCATCTGCGGCCCTTCCGGCAGCGGCAAATCGACCATGCTTCGCTGCATCAATCGCCTGGAGAACTGGCAGCGCGGCCGCGTCGTCGTCGATGGCAAAGAACTCACCGACGACGCCAAACAGATTCTGGCGGTCCGCCGCGACGTCGGAATGGTGTTTCAGCAATTTAATCTGTTTCCGCATCTCACAGTGCTGGAAAACTGCACCTTGGCGCCGATTTGGGTCCGGCGCATGCCGAAAAAAGCAGCCGAAGAACTCGCTATGCGCTACCTGCAGCGCGTGCGCATACCCGACCAGGCGCTGAAATACCCCTCACAGCTCTCGGGCGGCCAGCAGCAGCGCGTCGCCATCGCGCGCGCTTTGTGCATGAGCCCGCAAATCATGCTGTTCGACGAGCCGACATCGGCGCTCGATCCCGAAATGGTGAAGGAAGTGCTCGACACTATGGTCGAACTCGCCGGCTCAGGCATCACCATGCTGGTCGTCACCCACGAAATGGGTTTTGCCCGGCAGGTGGCCAATCGGATCATTTTCATGGCCGATGGACAGATCGTCGAGGTCAACGAGCCAAAGGCTTTCTTCGAGCATCCGCAACACGAACGCACGCAATTGTTCCTGCGCCAAATCCTGCATTGAGGTAAACACCAGAGAAGTTGAGGCAAGCCCAAACTCGGCATGTTTTCGGAATGTTTCGGGTGTCGGTAATTTGGCGAAATTAATTCGGCGGCAGCCCTGCCCTAATGCCCGCTCTGACTTGATGTCGACGGTTGCTGGCGCCCTGTGTGGGTCCCGCTGGGCGCCAGTCAAGCTAGCAAACGGGAGGCCATTCCGGACCAATCGGGATTAGCGGAATATTGCGAAAAGGCCCATTTGACGGGCCAAATCAACGACCGACCCTGCTCGCCCATCGATCTAAAATCCCCGTCAGGAAACATAGTTACTTTTTAGTTACCTCACCTTGCTACGAACTCTGCCAAGGCAGTCCGGCTGCGGACTGCCTGAGCGTGGTCTTTGTGAGCGTGTCATGAGTAGAGTTTGTAGTACGTGCCAACACCTAAAGCGTCCCGAGATTGACCGCCGGTTAGCCGCCGGCGAGCCGACCGCGCAAGTTGCGCGCGACTACGAGATCAACCTCTCGAGTCTGCACCGGCACCGGGTCAATTGCCTCAAGCTTGGCTCGGCCAACGCCATCAAGAAAGAGGCAGCGCGCGGCAGCGCCGCGGTCGCCCTTCTCCCCAGCAAAGAGACACTCGGCGGCGCCTATCTCGACCTGCGCAACCGGATCGATGCGATCGTCAGCCAAGCACAGGCCGAAGGCTCACTAGCGGTCGCGGTTTCGGGGCTGAACTCATTGCGGCAGACGCTCGATTCTTTGGCCCGGCTCGGTGGCCACATTGGTCCCGCCGGGACCCAAGTCAATGTCGCGATCCAGAATAACGTCAATGTCCAGGTGGTGGTGGCGCAGATCACCGAACCGCTGCTGGCCGAGTTTGACAAGGAGCCACAGATCAAAGCGCGGCTCGCTAAAGTGTTGGTGCAGCTTGATGGCCAAGTCACGCAAGAGCAGGCCGTCATTAGTTCGGGCGGGGCTTCATGAGGATTCATCGCGACATCGCCTATCGGCTCGATCCGGTACTGTGGGTCCGCGAGGTCCTAGGAGTGACCCCGACGTCCTGGCAGGAAATCTTCCTGCGCGCGCCGCGCGGCGCTTTCCTCATGGCATTGACAGCGCGGCAAGTCGGCAAGACCACCGTCGCCGCCTGGGCGATGGCCCATACGATGGCGTTTGACCCCAATTCGCTGTCGGTGATCGCGTGTCCGGCGCAGCGCCAAAGCGCGGAGGGGGTGCGGCGGATTCACCAAATCCTGATCAAGGCTGGGGCCGAGTTTAAAAGCGAGAACGTTTATGGTCTCGA
>Ga0187765_10001066_pt1 | contig 10497 bp, 5 predicted proteins | sample 0216_QUI02_MP05__3_FD_133018 | JGI IMG/M metagenome (GOLD analysis project Ga0187765, IMG submission 133018) | Tropical peat soil microbial communities from peatlands in Department of Meta, Colombia - 0216_QUI02_MP05_10_MG | ecosystem: Environmental > Terrestrial > Soil > Wetlands > Peat ...
GCGTCCGGAGACCTCGAGCGTGTAACGCTCCATCCATGCGCGCGCGTCGAGCGGCTCCTCGTCGGGGATCGACGACCACGCGGCGACCAGCTTCTGCGCCTGGTCCTTCATCTGCGCCAGCTGTGTCCGCTGGTTCAGCGGCGCGTACCACGGCAGCATTACGCGGCGGACCTGCTCGTAGTGCGGGCCGTCGCCGATCACCGAGATGCCGCCGCCGCGGGTGTTGCTCAGCTGCGCGAAGAAGTTGATCTCCTCGACGCGCTTGCCGAACTGTTCCTCGTCGCCCGCCACCTCGTCGAGCAGCTCGGGATCCGAGACGACGACGAGCCGCCATTTCTTGGTCGGGACCCCGACCGCGTAGATGTGCCCGAACCGGCGGTAGTAGTCCAGCTGCGTGTCGTTGTCGTTCAGGATGTCGAAGTTCGTGTATCGCTCGCCGTTCGGCACCAGCCACCGGACCGCGTACGGGATCTCGAGCGTGCCGTCGCCGCCGGGCGATGCCGTTGGCGACGGCGTCTCCCCGGCCGGGGCGCTGGTGCCGACGAATTGCTGCAGTTCCTGGCCGGCCAGCCGGAACGTGGAGGAACCGAAGCTGACGATGTCTCCCTCGGACAGTGCCGCGTCGGTGACGGGCTGCCCGTTGACGAAGGTGCCGTTCGAGCTGCCCAGGTCCACGATGCGGCATGCGCCCGCCTCGTTGAGCAGTTCGGCGTGGTGCCAGGACACCGGGGCGTGGGCGATCACCAGGTCGTTGTCCGGTGCCCGGCCGATGCGCAGCGTCTTGGTGGGCGACGGGACCACGCCCGGCTCATCGGCGGGCGTGGCCGGCGGGACCGGCTCCGGCGGCGGCAGGACCGGCTCCGGGGGCGGCGTGACTTGCTCCGAGGATGGCGGGACCGGCTCGGAGAATGGCGGGACCGGCTCCGGGGGCGGCGCGACTTCCTCTGAGGATGGCAGGGCCGGCTCGGAAGATGGCGGGGGTGGCGTGGCTTGCCCTGAGGGCGGCGTGACTTGTTCGGAGAGTGGCAGGGCCGGCTCAGAGGCTGGCGCGACTTCCTCGGAGAGTGGCGGGGCCGGCTCAGAGGGTGGTGCGACTTGCTCGGAGGGCTGAGGCAGCGGCTCTGGCTGAGGCGCTGGCTGATCGGGCGGAGCAGCCACGCCGTCCTGATCCACCGGGCCGAAGACCGCCCGGGTGGGAGGCCGGCCCGGCCCGCGGGGCTCGGTCTCACTGACGGTGCAGCTCAGGACCGGCCCGTCAACGGGATGGCCGAGCCGGACCTGGCACTCCCCGTCGATCTCGATCCGGTCCACCCGCTGGTCTCCGGCGAAGGTGCCGTTGGAGCTGCCGTTGTCGGCCAGCACCCAGCGGCCGTCCTCCACCTGGAGCACGGCGTGGTGCCAGGACACGCGGGCATCGGTGATGACGATGTCGCACTCGGGATCGCGGCCGGCCAGGTACGAGGGGCCCGCCGGCAGGCTCCTGTCATGTCCCTGTGTCCGCACCACGAGCGGTGGTAGGGACCCCCCCGAATGGGACTCTTCGGTGCCCACGCGCCAACTTTAGAGCGATCTAGGTGAAAGTAAAACAGGTTAGCCTCACGGCGATCCGGCGCCGGAGCCCGCCGCTCCGATCGGGCCGACATGTGGCGCCCAGCCACCTCAGTAGGGGACCCCGATCTTGCGCCACCGGCGGCCGCCGGTACCTGGCTCGGCGGGCGGTACGGCCTTGCGGCTGCGGTAGACGATGTAGGGCCGCCATAGGTACCACAGCGGGTAGCTCCAGGCGTGCACGAGCCGGCTGAACGGCCACACGGCCCAGATGAGCCACGCCGCGGTGGCGTGCACCTGGTATATGACCGGCGCCGTGGTCATGGCCGACACGTCGGGCTGGCCGGTGAACAGGCCGCGGAACCAGGGGGCCACGGTGGTGCGGTAGTCGTAGCCGTGGCCGAACAGGTTGACGAAGATGGTGGGCGCGACGCCGGTCAGGATGACGATGAGCAGCAGGATCAGCGCGACCCAGTCAACGGCGCTGGTGGTGGCCCGGACCCGGGCGACCAGCAGCCGGCGGCTGGCCAGCACGATCACCCCGGCGATGACCAGGACGGCGGCGAGCGTCCCGGCGGCGGCGGAGAACCAGCGGTAGGCGTTCTCCGGGATGCCGATGGCGTGGGTCCAGGACTCGGGGATCAGGATGCCGATGACGTGGCCGGCGATGGCCGCGAACGTGCCGTAGTGGAAGATCGGCGAGCCCCACTTGAGCAGCCGCCGCTCCTGCAGCTGGGTGGACCGGCTGGTCCAGCCGAACTGGTCGTAGCGCCAGCGCCAGATGTGGCCGACAACGAACACACCGAGGGCCAGGTAGGGCAGGCCCACCCACACGAAGACCTGCAGCGGAGTGGCGTCGCTCATGGCCGCGCCTCCCGTCCGGCCAGATAGCCGGGCGGGGCGAACGGCTCCAGCCCGACCTCCTCGCTGGGCGGCCCGTCGCCCTGCAGAGCCTTGCGCACCAGGACCAGGTCGCGCCGCCCAAGCCGGGGCAGCTCGGCGCAGACCGCCTCGGCGACGTCGGCGTAAGGCGTGCCGGCCTCATGCAGCGCGTGGCGCAGCAGCTCCAGGTCGGCCCGGTACCGGCGGAGCAGGTCAACTCCGCGCGGCGCGAGCGCGGCGAAGTCGAGCACCATCGGCAGGTAGTCGGGTAGCTCAGCATCGGACGGCTCGAACCCGGCCACCCGGTAGGCGGCCTTGAACTCGAGCATGGCCATCCCGCGCCTGCGGGTGTCGCCGAAGCGGTAGTAGGTCAGGTACAGCGCGCACCGGCGGCGCAGGTCGAAGGTGGCCACGTAGTGCTGGGCCACCTGGTCAGGCGGCGTTGCCCGCAGCCAGGCCAGGAAGCGGCCGAACGCCTGGCGGGCTGCGCGGTGGCCGGTGGCGGCGGCTACCGCGTCCAGGTGACCGAGGCCAGCGAACAGCGCCGCAGTCGGGTACTGCAGCAGCACCGATGCCAGCTTGAACGGGCTGACCGCGGCCGCCGCGCCGTCCGCGGCCGTCCGCCCGGCGCCGCCCGCCGTGATCATGACGCGCCGCCGTCGGGGAACAGGTGCGGGCTGCTGCCGAGACCATCCCAGCCGAGCAGGTTGAAGCGCAGCTGGCCGTCGTCGCCGCGGAACAGGTGGCTGTCGCCCGGCGGCCCGGCCTCGGGCGCGGGGCTTGCCGGGCCCGCGGGGTGGAAGGACTCGACCGAGCCCGCGGGCGGCCCGGTGCCGCCCATGCCCGGGCCGCCCGCGCTGTCCAGGCTGCAGAACAGCTGCTCGTGCTGGGCCATGAGCCTCCCGGCGTCCTCGGTGTGCGCGGGCGGGATCACGTACCTGTCGTCGTACTTGGCGATCGCCAGCAGCCGGTACAGGTCCTCCAGGTCGGACGCGCTCGCTCCCACCGACGCGGGCAGGTCGGCGCCGGGGTCGAGCCCGAGCTGCGTGGCGCGCATCATGGCCCGGACCGCGGCGAGCTTGCGCAGCACCGCCCTGACCGTTTCCGCGTCGCCCGCGGTGAACAGGTTGGCCAGGTACTCGACCGGGATGCGCAGCGCGTCGATGGTGGCGAACACCTGGTCCGGGTCGGTCTCGTCATAGCCCGCCGCGTGCACGACATCGGCGACCGGCGACAGCGGCGGGATGTACCACACCATCGGCAGCGTGCGGTACTCCGGGTGCAGCGGCAGCGCCACCTGGTGCCGTACCGCCAGCGCGTACACCGGGGAGCGGCGGGCGGCGGCGATCCAGTCCGCCGGGATGCCCTGCCGGGCCGCCTCGGCGGCCACGTCCGGGTCGTGCGGGTCGAGGAAAACCGCCAGCTGCGCACGGTACAGCTGCTGCGGGTCCGGGGTGGCCGCCGCGGGCAGCACCGCGTCGGCGTCGTAGAGGAACAGCCCGAGGTAGCGCAGCCGCCCGACGCAGGTCTCCGAGCAGATCGTCGGCTGCCCGGCCTCGATCCGCGGGAAGCAGAGCGTGCACTTCTCCGCCTTGCCGGTGCGGTGGTTGAAGTACACCTTCTTGTACGGGCAGCCGGACACGCAGAACCGCCAGCCCCGGCAGCGATCCTGGTCGACCAGGACGATGCCGTCCTCTGCCCGCTTGTACATGGCCCCGGACGGGCACGAGGCGACGCAGGACGGGTTCAGGCAGTGCTCGCAGATCCGCGGCAGGTAGAACATGAACACCTGCTCGAAGGCCAGCTTCACCCGGTCCTCGAGCCCGGCCAGGTCGGGGTCGCCGGCCGCGTGCGCCGGGCCGCCGGCCAGGTCGTCGTCCCAGTTGCTGCCCCACGTCATGTTCATGTCCCGGCCGGTCAGGGCCGAGATGGAGTGGGCGCTGGGGTTGGGCGTGCCGGGCGGGGCGTTGATGAGGATCTGGTAGTCGTAGGTCCACGGGTCGCCGTAGTCGTCGATGGTGGGCAGGTCGGGGTTGTAGAAGATGGACAGCAGCCGCCGCAGCCGGCTGCCGCTCCGGAGCTGGAGGCGGCCCTTCCGGTCGAGGGCCCAGCCACCCTTCCACTGCTCCTGGTCCTCATACCGCCGGGGATATCCGACGCCGGGCTTGGTCTCGACGTTGTTGAAGTAGACGTACTCGGTGCCCGGCCGGTTGGTCCAGGTCTGCTTGCACGTGACGGTGCAGGTATGGCAGCCGATGCACTTGTCCAGGTTCATCACCATCGCGACCTGCGCCATGATCCGCATCAGAATCTCGCCTCCTGCGGCCTGGCCGCGCCCGCCGGGCGCGGCAGAACTCCACCCGGGCGCCGCATCAGAACTCCACCTGCTGGGAGCGGCGGCGGATGACGGTGATCTCGTCGCGCTGGTGGCCGGTCGGGCCGTAGTAGTTGAACGCGAACGAGAACTGCCCGTAGCCGCCGATCAGGTGCGTGGGCTTGACCACCAGCCGGGTCAGGGAGTTGTCCGACCCGCCGTGCCAGCCGGAGACCTCCGACTTCGGGGTCATCAGGTGCCGGTCCTTGGCGTGGTACATGAACACCGTGCCCGGCGGCATCCGGTGGCTGACCACGGCCCGGCAGGCCACGACGCCGTTGCGGTTGTACGCCTCGATCCAGTCGTTGTCGGACACCCCGATCCGGGCCGCGTCCGGCGGGCTCATCCAGATCACCGGGCCGCCGCGGAACAGCCGCAGCATGTGCAGGTTGTCGGCGTACTCCGAGTGGATCGACCACTTCGAGTGCGGGGTCAGGTACCGCACGGTGATCTGCGGCTGGTCATCGCTGGCCAGGGCCTGATCCCCGCCGCGCTGGCCCGGCCCCCCGCTGTGCTGCCCCGGGGGGACGACCCCCCAGGACCCCCCGAAGTACCGGACGTAGTCCAGCGGCGGCCGGTAGCCCGGGAGCGCCTCGCCGTACTCGGCGATCCAGTCGTGGTCGAGGAAGAACTGCATCCGCCCGGTCAGCGTGTGCCAGGGCTTCTTGCGCTCGACGTTGACCACGAACGGGGAGTACCGGCGGCCGCCCGTCTCGCTGCCCGACCACTCCGGCGAGGTGATCACCGCCCGCGGCTGCACCTGGGTGTCGGCGAACGAGATCCGCTCCCCGGCGCGCTCGGCGGCCAGGTCGGAAAGCCGCACCCCGGTCCGGCGCTCCAGCTGCTCCCAGGCCTGCATGGCCACCTGGCCGTTGGTGGTGCCGGACAGGGCCAGGATGGCCTCGGCCAGGTGCACGTCCCTGGCCAGCGACGGGCGGCCGTCACCCGCGCCGCCGCGCACCGTGCCGTTGGCGTGCCGCAGGTAGTCCACCGCGGCCGTGGGGACCCAGGTGATGCCCTTGACCGCGGTGCCGAGCGTGTCCACGAGCGGCCCGAGCGCCGCCATCTTCTCCGCGACCGCCGGGTAATCCCGCTGCACGGTGACCAGCCGCGGCATGGTCACCCCGGGCACCGGCTCGCATTGGCCGGCCCGCCAGTCGAGCACCCGGCCGCCCGGCTGGGCCAGCTCGTCCGGGGTGTCGTGCATGAGCGGCGCGGCGACCACGTCGGTCCGGGTGCCGAGGCGCGCCGCGGCCAGGCGGGAGAAGTCCGCGGCGATGAGCCGGAAGGCGTCGAAGTCGGTGCGGGTATCCCACGGCGGGGTGATCGCCGGGTTGAACGAGTGGATGAACGGGTGCATGTCGGTGGAGGAGATGTCGTGCTTCTCGTACCAGGTCGCGGCGGGCAGCACCACGTCGGCGTACGTGCAGGTGCTCGTCATCCGGAAGTCGATCGCGGTCAGCAGGTCGAGCTTGGCCCGCGGCGCGTCCGCATGCCACTTCACCTCGGCGGGCCGCAGCTCCGGCGGTGACTCCTGCGCCCGGACCGCGTCATCGGCGCCGACCAGGTGGCGCAGGAAGTACTCCATGCCCTTGCCGGACGACCCGAGCAGGTTGGCCCGCCACACGGTCAGCACCCGGGGGAAGTTGCGCGGGTTGTCCGGGTCCTCGCCGGCGAAGCCGAGCCGGCCGGACCGCAGCTCGTCCACCACGTACTCCGCGACCGGCCTGCCGGCCGCCGCCGCCTCGTCGGCGAGGTCGAGCGGGTTCCTGTCGAACGCCGGATGCGACGGCGTCCAGCCGAGCCGCGACGCCTGGGCCAGGCAGTCGGCGGATGAGCGGCCGGTGAACAGCCCCCGGCCCAGCGGGCTGGCCAGCTCACCGGCCCCGAACCCCTCATACCGCCACTGGTCGGTGTGCAGGTAGAAGAAGGACGTCCCGGTCATCTGCCGCGGCGGGCGCTGCCAGTCGAGCGCGAACGCGACCTGCTGCCAGCCGGCCAGCGGCCTGACCTTCTCCTGCCCGACGTAGTGCGCCCAGCCGCCGCCGTTGCGGCCCTGGCAGCCGCACAGCATGATCAGCGTGAAGAACGTGCGGTAGATCTGGTCGGAATGCAGCCAGTGGTTGGTCCCGGCGCCCATGCAGATCATCGACCGGCCGCGGGACAGCTCGGCGTTGCGGGCGAACTCGCGCGCCACCCGGGCCGCGGCGGCGGCCGGCACCGACGTGATCGCCTCCTGCCAGGCCGGGGTGCCCGGCGTGGCCGCGTCGCCGTACCCGTCCGGCCACTCGCCGGGCAGCCCGTCGCGGTGCACCGCGTACTGCGCCATCAGCAGGTCGAACACCGTGGTCACCAGGCGCCCAGCCACCCGGATGGCCGGCACGCCCCGGCGGACGGCCGACCCGCCCGCGGTCTCGCCGGCGTCGAACCGCGGCAGGTCAACGGGCACCGCCGCCGCCTCGTGCCGTCCGTACAGCGTCAGCACCGGCTCGGCGCCCTGCAGGTCGAGGTTCCAGCGGCCGGCCCCGGATTCGGCAAAACGGAATCCGAGGGAGCCGCCCGGGACGAACGGTTCCCCGGTTGCCTCGTTCAGCATGATCGTCTTGTGCGCCGCGCCCTCGCCGTCCTCGCCGAGGTCGGCCGCGGTCAGGAAGCGGTCGGGCACGTAGCCGTCGCCGCGCTCGCGCAGCGCCACCAGGAACGGCGCGTCGGTGTAGGTCTTCACGTAATCGGTGAAGTACGGGACCTGCCGGTCCCGGAAGAACTCCGACAGGACCACGTGCCCCATGGCCATGGCCAGCGCGCCGTCGGTACCCGGCGCCGCCGCCAGCCAGTCGTCGGCGAACTTGGTGTGGTCGGAGTAGTCGGGGGAGACGACGACGACCTTCTGCCCCCGGTATCGGGCCTCGGTCATGAAATGCGCGTCCGGGGTCCGGGTGATGGGCAGGTTGGTGCCCCAGATGATCAGGTAGGACGAGTTCCACCAGTCGCCGGACTCCGGCACGTCGGTCTGGTCGCCGAACACCTGCGGTGAGGCGATCGGCATGTCCGCGTACCAGTCGTAGAACGACAGGATCGTCCCGCCGATCATCGACAGGAACCTGCTGCCGGCCGAGTACGAGACCTGCGACATCGCGGGAATGGGGGAGAACCCCACCACCCGGTCCGGGCCGTAGGTGGCGATCGTGTGCACGTGCGCGGCGGCGATCAGCTCGGTGACCTCCGGCCAGGTCGAGCGCACCAGGCCGCCCTTCCCGCGCGCGCCCTTGTACCCGGCGGCCTTGTCCGGGTCGCCGGTGATCTCCGCCCACGCCGCCACCGGGTCGCCCAGCCGCGTGCGCGCCTCCCGCCACATCTGCAGCAGCGCGCCCCGCACGTACGGGTACCGCACCCGCGACGGCGAGTAGGTGTACCAGGAGAAAGACGCGCCGCGCGGGCACCCGCGCGGCTCGTATTCCGGCGAGTCCGGGCCGGTGGACGGGTAGTCGGTCTGCTGCGTCTCCCAGGTGATGATCCCGTCCTTGACGTACACCTTCCACGAGCACGACCCGGTGCAGTTCACGCCGTGGGTGGAGCGCACCACCTTGTCGTGGTGCCACCGGTCCCGGTAGAACTCTTCCGCGCCGCGCCCGCCGGCCCGGTGCACCTCCCGGAAATCGGCCGAGGGTGAGCCGCCCGGGACGAAGAACTGCGCTCGGCGCAGCATGGCCTCGACCGGCTCACCGGCGGGCAGCAGCGGTGCCAGCAGCTCCCCGCCCGGGTGATCATGATTGCTCACTCTGGCCCCCTCTCGCGGCCTTCGCCAGCGGGCGCCGGCACGGCGGCGGGCGAGCTCCGCGGCTGGCGGAATTGGAAAAGCAGCGAGCCCAGCATGGCCACGAAGACAACCGCCCAGACGGCGAGGGCGAGCCACGCCTCGTCGCTGCCCAGCGTGGCCAGCCAGGAGACACCCACGGCCTTGCCGAGCTCGCGGCTCGCGACTCCGTACATGCCGACCGGGAAGACGATGCTCCACAGGCCCGGCTCGTAGGTGAGCCTGACCTTGCGGATCAGGTGCCGCCACACCCCCGCGCCGAGCAGGAACGGGATCAGCCAGGTGCCGAACGCCCACAGGATGACGCACATCCCCGCGATCACCGGCCGCGTCGCCGTCAGCAGCGGATCGGCCGGCAGCAGCAGGATCTGCGCGCCAGCCAGCACGCTGATCGCCGTCGCGCCCATGAACACCCAGTACGCCGGGGTCACGTCGGCGGGCCCGACCGGGTACTGCAGCAGGCTGGTGACCACCAAGGCGGCGACGACAACGTAGAGGACGACCCCCACCGACCAGCAGGTCACCGACAGCGCGACCACCCACGCGGCTACCGGCGGCGGCAGGACGGTGGCCGACACCGCGAGGGACTGGGTGCCGACCACCCAGATGAACCAGGTCCCGTTGGCGCCGGCCAGCGCCGACTGGGTGCCGTGCCGGGCGATCAGCATCAGCGGCACGCCGTAGTTCAGCACCAGCCACGCCAGGCTGGCGACGATCAGCAGGCCGACGGTGGCCCCGCTGTGGCCGTCGGCGGCCAGCCGCGAGCCGAGCACGTCCGACGCGGCGACGAAGGTGAAGAACGCGAACGTCTTCCGCGGGTTGGCCAGGTCGGCCAGGAACTCGCGGCGGTAGCCGGCCAGCCGCCACCCGTACGCCACGACCAGCACCGCGTAGCACGCGATGGTCAGCGCCAGCAGGATGCCGGACAGCCGGGCCGACCCGTCCGCGCGGACCGCCCGGGACACGATCCCCGTGGCCATGACCAGCGCGAAATAACCGGGATTGAGGTCACGGATCGCCGCTCCGGCCGCCGGGCGATGGGAGGACGGCGAGGCATCGGGCCCTGCCATGCCGGATGGCAACCTCATGGCCAGCCTCCATCAAGGCCTAACGCCAGGCTGCGCGTCAGCGCTTCTGGGTGCTCGGTCGCCACCCACGACTGTAGACCTGTGCACCCGCGCCGCCGTCCCCGGCTCTACCAGGTTTCGTCGAAGACCTCGTCGCCGTTGGCGGGCGTCAGCTGGATCAGCCGTCCATGATCGATCCAGCCGTTGACCGTCCCGCTGGCAGGACCGGCATCGAGCAGCAGGTAGCGGCCGGAGGGGTCGGAGCCGAAGAACCGGTACGAGAAGCCGTTGCCGGTATCCACCCGGTAACGGACGCTCTGCGGCCTGCCGGTAGTGGCCGAAACCTGAACGACCGACACGGTGGTATCCGGCGGCCCGGACGCCGCGGTGATCATTTCCAGTACCGCCACGCTCGAGCCGTCCGGGCTGATCACGGCGCCGTCGATGTAACCCAGGCCCAGCCGCATCAGCGCAGCCTGCCGGACCAGCAGCCGGCTGCTGCTCAGGCTGCCACCCCGCGCCGCCGGGCTGACCGCCCGGACCTCCTCGCCGTTGCCGGTCGGCTGGCACGGCCCCCGGACACACCGCGGCAGACCGAGGAACGCCAGCTCGCGCCCGTCGGCGGTGAAGGACAGGCCGAGGACGCCGAGCGTCATCTTCCCGGGCACGACCGGGCTGTTGCGCCACACCGCCCGTGCGCCGGTCCGGGTGTTGATGACCGTGATCTCGGCCGGCCCGGGCGGATCAGCGGCAGCCGCACCCGGGCTGGTGACCACGGCGGCCTCCGAGCCGTCGGCCGAGACGGCCAGCGA
>Ga0187765_10001067_pt1 | contig 10496 bp, 8 predicted proteins | sample 0216_QUI02_MP05__3_FD_133018 | JGI IMG/M metagenome (GOLD analysis project Ga0187765, IMG submission 133018) | Tropical peat soil microbial communities from peatlands in Department of Meta, Colombia - 0216_QUI02_MP05_10_MG | ecosystem: Environmental > Terrestrial > Soil > Wetlands > Peat ...
CCGGAGGCGGGCCAGCGCAGCGGGCACCTCCGGGAACGGGCGGAGTCGCTCGATCTCGCTCACCAGGCTCCGGACCTCCTCCATCGTGTAAGGGATGCCGGCCCGCTCGAGCACCCAGGCCACGGACCGGTGGCCGATCTCCCGGTAGGGCGTGTGCTCCCGCCCGAGCAGGGCGTCGATCATGGAGCTCTCGAAGTGCGTGCGGCGCCACCAGGTCACGAAGGCGTGGGGATCGCCGGTCCAGCCCTTGCCCCGGAGGTACGGCGCGGCCACCTTGGTGAGGCCGGTCTGCATGTCGACGACGGTACCGTACTGGTCGAACATGCAGACGGTGATCCGAGCGCGAAGATCGGCGACGCTTGCCGGGGTCATCGAGGCCACCGGGCGCCCCCTCACTGCGCCATGATTCCGCCGTACTTCGCGACGAAGCGCCGCCACGCGGCGGTCGCGGCGTCCTGCGCGCCGTCGACCAGCGCGGCGGCGTCGACGTGGACGAGCCGGCGGTCGTCGACGACCACGCGGCCGTCGACGAGGACTGTCTCGACGTCCTTCGAGTGCCCGTGGTAGACGAGGTTCTGAACCGGATCGAGGGTCGGGGTGAGGCCGAACGCCCGGTAGTCGAGGACGACCAGATCCGCGCGCTTACCGGTCTCGATGGACCCGATCTCGCGGTCGAGACCAAGCGCCCGCGCGCCGCCCATGGTGGCGAGCTCGAGCGCCTCCGGAGTCAGCATGGTCATGGCGTCCTTGGCACGGACTCGGGCCATCAGCACGCACGCCCGGACCACGTCGAAGTAGTCGGCGAACATGTTGTCGATGCCGAGCCCGACCGTCACGCCCCGGCGCAGGAACTCGCGGACCGGAGCGATGAGGCCCCGGACCGAGTTCATGAGCGGGCAGTGGGCGACGGCGGTGCGCGTCTCGGCGAGGAGAGCGATGTCGGCGTCCTCGATGACGTAACAGTGGGCCGCGACGACATCGGGGGCGAGCAGGCCGTTGGCCCGCGCATACTCGAAGGGCCCGACGCCGTGCAGCCGCCGTGTGGCGACGCCCTCGCCGGGGCCCCACCCCAGGTGGATGCTCAGGCGGAGGCCCAGCCGATCGGCGGCGGCCCGCGATTCACGGAGCAGCTCCGGCGAGGAGCTGATGGTCATGTTGGGCGCCATGATCACGGAGATCCGGCCGTCGGCCCGGCCGTGCCAGGCTTCCGCGAACTGGACGGCCTGGCGGAGCTGAGCCTGCCGGAGTGCGGGGTCGTAGCGGTACTGGTCGTGCCGGAGACCGTCGACCTCGACGTCGAGGGTCATGACCCCCATGAGGCTCCGGATCCCGAGGCGCTCGACGAAGGGTGCGTAGACGTCGGCGTCCTCCTCCATCTCGAGCACGGTGGTGACCCCACTCCGCAGGAGCTCCGCGTAGGTGAGCGAGCCCACCGCCAGCCGCTCCGGTCGCGTGACCACGGTGGTCATCGGGAAGTACTGGCCGGTGACGCAGCCGAGCCCCGCATCCTCGGCGCGCCCGCGGAAGAGCGTATAGCCGACGTGATTGTGGGCGCTCACGAACCCCGGAATGACCACCTTACGCCGGCCGTCGAGGACCCGGGTGGCCGCCGAATGGCGGCGCGCGACCTCGTCGCTCGGCCCGACGTCGGCGATCCGCGTGCCCTCGACGTAAACGGCGCCGGGCTCGAAGATGTGGCGGCGGGCATCGACGGTGATCACCGTCGCGTCGCGGATCAGCAGGCTCATGTCTGGGCTCTTCGATCTCCGGGCTCACGTCGCGGGGCGGCGGCGCAGCGCCGGGCTTCGAGAGGCGAAAGGCCAGTCCGACGACGTCGAGGGACGCCGCCGGGCTCGCGACTGCCCGAGGGCTCGGGGCGCGGCCGGTCTAGCCGGGCGCGGCCCCCTGGGTGGCGGTGTACACCGCGTACAGCGACTGGCTGGCCGCCATGAACAGCCGATTCCGCTTCGGGCCGCCGAAGGCGACGTTGCCGCAGATCTCCGGGAGCCGGATGCGCCCGATCAGCTTGCCCTCTGGCGTCCAGACGGTGACCCCGCTGTAGCCCACCGCCCGCCCCGCATTGCTCGAGACCCACAGGTTCCCGTCGACGTCGGCGCGCACCCCGTCCGGGCCGCATTTCACGCCGTCGACCATGAAATCGCTGAAGAGCTTCTGGTTCGACAGCTTGTTGTCGCTGGCGACGTCGAAGACGTACATGTTGCCCTGGCCCCCGGGGCCGCTGTCGCCGGGCCCCTTGCCGGTGCTGATGACGTAGAGCTTCTTGTAGTCGGGGGAGAAGCAGAGCCCGTTCGGGTCGGGGATCTGCGCCTCGGTGACGACGAGGTCGAGGCGCCCACTCGGGTCGATCCGGTAGCAGTTGGTCGGGAGCTCCCGCTTGGCGCCACCGATCTCCGCGGCCTGGCCGAGACGGTTCTTGAGGCGGCCAGCCTGGTTGCTGGCCCCGCCCGCCGCGTCGGGTGCGCCCTCGTAGAGCTGTCCACCGTAGGGCGGGTCCGTGAACCAGTAGCTTCCGTCCGGGTGCGGGGCCACGTCGTTCGGAGAGTTGAGGCGCTTGCCCTCGAACGAGTCGGCCAGGACCGAGATCGAGCCGTCGTGCTCGTAGCGCACCACCCGGCGCGTCAGGTGCTCGCAGGACAGCTGGCGGCCCTGGAAATCGAACGTGTTGCCGTTGCTGTTGTTCGACGGGAGGCGGAAGACGCTCACCTGGCCGTTGTCCTCGAGCCAGCGGAGCTGCCGGTTGTTCGGGATGTCGCTCCACACGAGGTAACGTCCCTGCGCGCTCCACGCCGGCCCTTCCGACCACAAGGCCCCCGTCCAGAGCCGCTGGATGGGCGCGTTGGGCTGGGCCAATCCGTTGAACATCGGATCCACGGCCAGGACATCCGGGTCCCAGAAGTACGTGGTCGGCGGGCCGCCCGGACCGAAATCCCGGGGCGGGGTCGTGACGGTGCTCGGCGGCGCCATCGGCTGGGCGCTGGAGAGCCGAGGCGCGAGGACCGCGGCGCCCGCGGCCAAGCCGATCCGCTTCATGAGGGTGCGTCGCGAGATGGCGGGGTGGCTGGTTAGCCGGTCTGCCATGAGGTCCTCCCTGAGCATGGTGTCACGGGTGGTGGCCCTCTCGCCTCCAGGCGTCGACGCGGCCCGGGAGGTGCTGCCGAGAATCGTCCGAAGGGCCCACCGCGTCAAGGGGCATTCGCTCGCGTCGGCGTCCCATGGCCGTGCGATGATCATGCCCGGACGAGAGGTCCGTCGACGGACCGACGGGCCGAGGAGAGCTCCGAATGCTGTCGTGGCAGCCGCTCGAGGGCCAGAAGGCGCTCGTCACCGGCCCCAACTCCGGGACCGGGGAAGGGGTCGCCCGGGCGCTCGCCGTGGCGGGCGCGGACGTCGTCGTCAACCACGACGCGCGTCTGGAGGCTGCGGAGCGCGTGGCGGCATGACCCTCTACCCGGAGTTCGCGCGTGGCGGCTAGCGATCGTCCGGAAACCGCCGAGCACGCGCGGCTCGCGGCCAACGAAGCCCGGACCGCCTACTGGAAGCGCTGGGGCCCGTATCTCAGCGAGCGCCAGTGGGGCACCGTGCGCGAGGACTACTCGCCGAACGGGGCGGCGTGGGAGTACTTCCCGCACGAGCACGCCCGGTCCCGAGCCTATCGCTGGGGCGAGGACGGCCTTCTCGGCATCTCCGACAACCATCAGCGCGTCTGCTTCGCCCTGGCCCTCTGGAATGGGCGCGATCCCATCCTGAAGGAACGGCTCTTCGGCCTCTCCGGCCACGAGGGGAACCACGGCGAGGACGTCAAGGAGTGCTACTTCTACCTGGACGCCACGCCGACGCACTCCTACATGCGGGCCCTCTACAAGTACCCGCAGCAGGCGTTCCCGTACGAGCGTCTCCGCGAGGAGAACGCCCGTCGGGGCCGCGACCAGCCCGAGTACGAGCTCCTCGACACCGGCATCTTCGACGAGGACCGGTACTTCGACGTGCTGGTCGAGTACGCGAAGGCCGCGCCGAACGACATTGTGGTTCGGGTGACCGTCGACAACCGGGGGCCCGAGGCGGCGCTGCTCGATGTCCTGCCGACGCTCTGGCTCCGGAACAGCTGGTCCTGGGAGCTGGCGGCCCGGAAGCCGCGACTGGTTCGCCGTGACGGACCGGCCGGGACGGTGGCCATCGGCGTGGAGCACCCGGAGCTCTCCCCGGGATTTCGCCTCTGCGTCGAGGGGACGCCGCGCCTGCTCTTCACCGACAACGAGACCAACGCGCGGCGCGTGTTCGGCGACGGCCAGCCGGACGCCGGGCGGAAGGACGCGTTCCACGACGCGATCATCCACGGGCGCGACGACCTCCTCCTGCCCGACGGGGCGGGGACGAAGGTCGCCGCCCGGGAGCGCGTCTCGATCCCGGCCGGCGGCCGGACCGTGCTCCGGCTCCGTCTGATCGACGGGGACCTGGCCGCACCCTTCGGCCCGGAGTTCGACCGCGTCGTGGCCGCCCGCCAGCGCGAGGCCGACGAGTTCTACACGACGGTGATTCCGGCGCGCCTGGGCGACGACGCCAGGAATGTCATGCGCCAGGCCCTGGCCGGCATGCTGTGGTCGAAGCAGTGGTATCACTACGACGTCCGCCGCTGGCTGGCGGGCGACCCCAGCCAGCCGCCGCCCCCGCCGGAGCGACTCCACGGCCGGAACGCGGAGTGGACCCACCTCTACAACGACGACGTCGTGTCGATGCCGGACACATGGGAGTACCCCTGGTACGCCGCGTGGGATCTCGCGTTCCAAACCATCGCGCTCGCCCTCGTCGATCCTGACTACGCGAAGGAGCAGCTGATCCTCTTCCTCCGCGAGTGGTACATGCACCCGAACGGGCAGGTCCCCGCGTACGAGTGGAATTTCGGCGACGTGAACCCGCCGGTGCACGCGTGGGCGGCGTGGCGCGTCTACAAGATCGAGAAGCGGATCCGGGGCGTCGCGGATCGTCGCTTTCTCGAGCGCGTGTTCCAAAAGCTCCTCCTGAACTTCACCTGGTGGGTGAACCGGAAGGATCCCGAAGGGAACAACGTGTTCGAGGGCGGCTTCCTCGGCCTCGACAACATCGGTGTCTTCGACCGCTCCGGCCCGCTCCCCGGCGGCGGCCACCTGGAACAGTCCGACGGCACGGCCTGGGTCGGCATGTACTGCCTGAACATGCTGGCGATCGCGCTCGAGCTCGCGGTGGACAACCCGGCCTACGAGGACATGGCGTCGAAGTTCCTCGAGCACTTCGTGTACATCGCCCACGCGATGAGCGACATGGGCGGCGAGGGCGTCGAGCTCTGGAACGAGACCGACGGTTTCTTCTACGATGCGCTCCACATGCCGGACGGGACCGTTCTGCCGCTCCGGGTGCGGTCCATGGTGGGACTGGCTCCGCTCTTCGCGGTGCAGGTCCTCGAGCCGGAGAACATCAGCGCGCTGCCGCAGTTTCAGCGCCGGATGAAGTGGTTCCTCGCCAATCGCCCGGACCTTCGCGACCAGTTCGTGCGGCAGAAGGGCCCTGACGGACGGTCCCGCCGCCTCCTGTCGCTGGTCAGCGGCGACCGCCTGCGCCGGGTGCTGCGCTACATGCTGGACGAGAGCGAGTTCCTGTCTCCCCATGGCATCCGGGCGCTCTCCCGGTACTATCGGGACCATCCGTACGCGCTCGACATCGGCGGGCGCGAGCACCGCGTCTCCTACGAGCCCGCGGAGTCCACGACGGCGCTCTTCGGAGGGAACTCCAACTGGCGCGGCCCGATCTGGTTCCCGATGAACTTTCTCCTGATCGAGGCGCTCCAGCGTTTCGATTACTTCTATGGGCCCGAGTTCAAGGTCGAGTTCCCGACGGGGTCCGGCCACGAGATGGCGCTCTGCGAGGTAGCGACCGCGCTCTCGCGGCGCCTGATAGGGATCTTTCTCCGCGACCCGTCGGGCCGCCGCCCGGTGCACGGCGAGGCGCGAGCGCTCCAGCGAGACCCCTGGTGGCGCGACCTCCTCCTTTTCTACGAGTATTTCCACGGCGACACGGGCGCGGGCATCGGAGCGAGTCACCAGACCGGCTGGACCGGCGTCGTGGCCAAGCTCCTCCAGCAGAGCGGGGAGTGAGGATCGAGCGCTCGGCCGGAACGGGCCCGCATGTATGATGACCCGCATGCGACGCGCCGGCCGGCGGCTCACCCTCGCCGCGCTCTTCGCCGTCGCACCGGTCGGGCTCGTCGGCGCCGCACCGCCGGCGCCTCCGCCGTCCCTCCTCGAGACCCTCCAGCTTGCCCGCCCGACCTCGCGGCTCGAGGCGCGGGCCTTCGACCTGCCGCGGCTCGACGGGCGCTCGGTGCGCCTCGGCGATCTCCGGAACCGCGTGGTCCTCCTCTATTTCTGGGCAACGTGGTGACCTTACTGCACGAGGGAGTTGCCCTCGATCAACCAGCTCTACCGGGAGTGGGAGTCGAAGGGCGTCTCCGTCGTGCTGGTCGACATCCGGGAGGATCGCGCGAAGGTCGCCCGCGCGGTGGCTGAGCGGGGCTACGTCGCCCCCGTCGTGCTGGACCGCGACGGGGCGATCACTGCCGCCTACGGCGTCAACGCGACGCCGACGAGCTTCCTGGTCGCGCGGGACGGGACGATCGTCGGCCGTGCCATTGGCCCTCGGCCATGGACCGGCACGGACGCCCGCACCCTCTTCCTGACGCTCCTCGCGCCGCCGACCCCGTAAGCGGCCTCGCCTGGCCGGCGCGGCGGCGCCTAGCGAAACAGCCGCGAGACGCTCGAGCCGTCGTGGATCGCCCGGATGGCCTCGGCGAACAGCCCGGCCACTGACTGCACGTGGATCCGCTCGATGCGCTTCTGCGGCGGGAGCGGGATCGTGTCGGTCACGACGAGCTGCCGGATCGGCGAGGTCTGCAAGCGCTCGACGGCGTGCCCGGAAAGGACTGGGTGCACGACGCACGCCTCCACGGCCGCCGCCCCCCGCTCCAGCACGACCCGGGCGGCCTCCAGCAGGGTGCCGCCGCTCGCCACCTCGTCGTCCACAATGAGGGCGACCTTGCCTTGCACGTGGCCGATCAGATCGGTGGCCCGCGCCTGCTCGTCGTCCCCGTCTCGCCGCTTGTCGACGATGGCGATCGGGAGATTCAGCCGGGTTGCGTAGTGCTCCACCTCCTTGGACTCGCCCACGTCACCGGCCACGAGCACGTAGTTCGAGAGGTCCCGGCTCTGACGCAGGTAGTCGCACAGGATCGGCGCGGCCTGCAGCTGGTCAGCGGGGATGCGGAAGAACCCCTGCACCTGCGGAGAGTGGAGGTCCATCGTCAGGGCACGGTTCGCCCCCGCCGTTTGCAGAAGATCGGCCATGAGCCGCGCGGTGATCGAGATTCGCGGCCGGTCCTTCTTGTCGGAGCGCGTGTACGGGAAATACGGCAGGACCGCGGTGATCCGCCCGGCCGAGGCGTGGCGGAGGGCGTCGATGGTCATCAGGAGCTCGATGATCCCGTCGGAGACCGGCGGGCAGGAGGGCTGGACGACGAACACGTCGGCCTCGCGGACGTTCTCCTCGATCTGGACGAGCATGTTCTCGTTCGAGAAGCGCACCACGGTCGAGCGACACACGGGGAGGCCCAGATGTCGGCAGATGTCCTGGGCTAGCCCGGGGTGGGCGGTGCCGCTGATCACCTTGACGTCGCCGGTCATGCGCCTCTCCTCGCGACGGGCGCTGCGGTAGGCGGGCCGCGCCGCACGGCGGCGGCGACGCTCGCATTCCCGGACAGCGGATCGGCTACGCGACGTGCCGGCAGCCGCCGGGCTTGAAGACCCGATCGGTCGACGCGGGATATCGCGCGAGCCGATCGGCGGGACGGATCGGACGACGGACCAGCTCCCCGCCGCAGTTCGGACAGATGCCCCCTAGCCGGTCCTCGGCGCAGGCGCGACAGAAGGTGCACTCGAACGAGCAGATCATCGAGTCCGGAGACTCGGGGGGCAGGTTCCGATCACAGCATTCGCAGCTGGGTCTGAGTTGGAGCACCGTGCCTCCTCTGGCGCGCACTCGGGCGTTCGGGAACGATGCGGGCCCGGCATCCGGAGTTCGGGTCGCCATGGTCCCTGCCGGAGAAACGCCGCTCCCGGGCACCCGAGGGAGGGGCGCGGTCGCCTCCGTGTGATCTCGACGGCTAGTGTAGCCTGCGCCGATGGCGGTCACCAGTGACGGAGTGGCCGTCCCTCAGGTGTGGAGGACCAGGGTGTCCATAACGCGGGCCCTTCCGCCCAACGGAGACCGCCCGCCGCGGGAGACCGAGCTAGGCCTGGCGCGAGGACGCGGCGGCGGCGCCGGCCGTCGTCGGCACGGGGACGCCGTCGTGGTAGACGACCGCGCGATGGCGGATCGCCGGCACGCGCGGGCCGGGCGTGAGGATGCCCACCAGGTTCAGCGGGTCGACCGCCGGCACGCGGACGATCTCCCCGGATCGCTCCTGCCGCCGCGTGGCGCGGAGCCCCTCCACGGCTTCCGGCAGCGCGTACTGCTCGCCGACGAAGCCGGTGACGAAGCGGCCGCCGCGGATCGTCCCGCGCGCCTCGAGGCGCCGGAACGCCCAGAGGACCTCGCGCCAGGGGATCGCCAGCGCCTCGCGGACGACCAGATCCCGGAATACCACGCCCCAGCGCGCGAGCAGCTGCTCGGCGACCGCCTCCGCCAGCACCTCCACGTCGACGGCGCCGGGGGCGGGTGGAGTCGGCACCAGGGCCCAGCGCCCTTCGCCGCCCCCGCTCTGCCCGCGCCGGCGGAGGCGCTCGACGGGACCGGGCCGGGCGGCGCGGCGAGACCAGCGCTGGCGCGCGCTGAAGAGCGCCCGCACGCTCCCGAAGCCGTCGGCGGTGACGAGACCACGCGCCACCAGATCCCACAGCGCGTCCGTGACCTCGACTCCGAGCCGCCCCGTTGCCACGACGAGATCACGGAAGAAGAGCGCGCCCCGCTGGCGGAGGCACTCCAGCACGTCGTGAGTCGGACCGGGTCCCGGCAGGATCGGGCCCGCGTCCCCGCGCGCCGCGCGAAGGAGCCACGGGAGGTTCTCCCGCACGAGGAAGCTCACCGGCGTGGTATGGGACGGCGTGAGTCCCCCGCGGCCCGGCGCCTCCCCGGTCTCGCCCGCCGGCGCGCTGCGGACCGTAAGGCGCGCCCATGCGATCTGGCCGGACAGGCAGAGCTCGTCGAGCCATTCCGGCCGGTAGCCGTGGACGCGCGCGGGCAGGACGGACGACTCCCAGGAGCCCGCCGCGATCTCGAATCCCTGGAGCTGCTCGATCGCCGTCGAGAGGCCCTGACGACCCTCGAGCTGGGTGTCCGGCGCGACGTGCTGCCAGCGCGCGAGGAACCGTATCAGGTCCTGCGCGGTGACGGGTTCGATCTCGCGCCGCAGCCGGTCCGTCGTGTAGCGGTGGATCCGCGCGAGGAGGCGCCGCTCGCAGTACTCCTCGGTACCCGGACGCACCGGGTCGAACCGCCCGCGGAGCGCGACGCCGTCGGCCTCTAGGCGCGCGAGCGGGAGCGGGATCGCTGTTTTGGCGAGGCCGGTGTGCGCGGCGAGCTCCCCCACCGTGCACGGGCCGAGTCGCGCGAGATGGCCGCGCACCGTGGCGACCCGGGCCTCCTCCTCGTCGGCCACCGTCTCGATGCCGGGCGGCACGGGCACGTCGGGCTCGATCCGGGCGCCGGTGAACAGCGCCGTCACGCGCGGCCGCTGCTCGGCGGCGAGCCAGAGCGGCCCCGATGGCGTCGTGACGATGGCGGCACGCTGGGAATCGGCGAGCGCCCCGAACCACGACTCGTAGGCCGCCACCGGGCGCAGGACGACCAGCTCCAGCAGCAGATCGTGGAGCTCCTCCGCGTCCCGGCAGTCGACCCGCGCCTCCTCCCGGACCCGCGCGATCGCCTCGGGATCGAGCTGGCCCAGATCGCGCGCGGTCTCGGGCAACCCGCGCCGGAGCGCGACCGCGCGCGTCCGCCGCTCCTCGAGCGGCGCGTCGTCGAGGAAGGTGTAGGGCCGCCCGTTCAGGATCTCGTGCGCGAGCGGCGAGGGCGCGGTCGTCTCGCGGAAGACCGGCTCGATGGTCCCCGACCGGAAGCCGCCGAAGAGCCGGACCAGCCCGTCGACGTCGGTCGCCTCGTGGAGACAGTCGTACATCGTCTGGCGCACGATCGGGTGAGCCGGGATCGGGATGGGTCCGGCGCCCGCGTTTTCCTGGCAGCCGGCGAGGGCCGGGAACACCGCGGCCATGAGGTCGTCGGCCTCCATGCGCTGGATCGGGGGCGGCGTCCGCCGGCCCCCCCGCTGGCGCAGCACCACGAGCGCGCGGCCGAGGTTCCAGCGCCACCGCACCTGGAACATCGGCGAGAGGAGGAGGGCCTGCGCCAGCCCCTCTTCGGCGTTCTCGGGTGTGAGGAACTCCGGAACGTCGTCG
>Ga0187765_10001069_pt1 | contig 10493 bp, 8 predicted proteins | sample 0216_QUI02_MP05__3_FD_133018 | JGI IMG/M metagenome (GOLD analysis project Ga0187765, IMG submission 133018) | Tropical peat soil microbial communities from peatlands in Department of Meta, Colombia - 0216_QUI02_MP05_10_MG | ecosystem: Environmental > Terrestrial > Soil > Wetlands > Peat ...
CTCTGCGGCGCGGCCGCGGCGAACGCCGGCAGCCTCGAGCTCATCCGCTGGTCAGGGATCGAGACGATCACCCTGTTCATCGTCGTCGCTCCGACGATCGGGCTCGTGCCCGGCGGCTTGCTGATGACGCTGCTCGCGTGGGTCTTCCGCCGCTGGCCGCCGCTGCGCATCGACCGATGGTTCCGCATCGGCCAGCTCTTCTCGGCCGCGTTCTACAGCATCGGGCACGGGCTGAACGACGCGCAGAAGACTATGGGGGTGATCTTCATGGTGCTCGCCGCGACCGGGAGGCTGAGCTCGGGCGAGGTCGAGCAGGGCACGATTCCCTTCTGGGTGATCATCGCCTGCCACGCGGCGATGGGTCTCGGTACGGCGCTCGGCGGATGGCGAATCGTCCGGACGATGGGCATGCGGATCACCAAGCTGAAGCCCGTCGGCGGGTTCGCGGCCGAGACCGCGGGCGGCTTCACCCTGATCCTCAACTCGTACTTCGGCATCCCGGTGTCGACGACGCACGTCATCACCGGGGCGATCACCGGAGTCGGCTTCACCCGCGGCGCCCGCGCCGTCCGCTGGGGCGTCGCGCAGCGGATCGTCTGGGCCTGGATCCTGACCATCCCGGCAGCAGCCCTGGTCGCCGCGGCGTGCGCCGCGGGGCTGCGCCTGCTCGGCTTCTGAACGGGACACGCTGACCGGCCGTATAAGCGGCGTGCGCGCCGTGGACGGCGTGCTAGGGTGCGCCGGTCGTGAGCCAGAAGGGGCGCGCCCCGATCATCGGAATCACCACCTACGGTCCCTTCGGGGCGATGCAGGGTTTCGGGTTGCCCCGCACCTACGTCGACGCGATCGCGCGAGCCGGCGGCGTTCCCATTCTCCTGCCCTCGACCGAGGCCGTGCAGCCCGAGGTGTTTCACCTCCTCGACGGTCTCGTCCTCGCGGGCGGTGGGGATCTCGAGCCGGCGCTCTACTCGACGGAACGACATGAGGCTGTCTATGGCGTATCGCCCGAGCGCGATCGCTTCGAGTTCGAGCTCGCCCGCCGCGCGCTCGAGACCCCGGAGCTTGCCGTGCTCGGCATCTGCCGAGGCATGCAGCTCCTGAACGTGCTCCTCGGCGGAGATCTCGATCAGCACCTGCCCGACCACGAGGACGGCGTGCAGCACCGACTCGCGGAGGGAAAGCCCGCCCATCACGAGGTGCGTCTCGACGCCGGAACCGTCTTCGAGGAGATCTACGGCGCGCTCGAGTTCCAGGTGAGCTCGCGGCACCATCAGGGAGTGCGACGCCTCGGTGAGAAGCTCGAGGCGGTCGCCTCCGCACCCGATGCGCTCGTCGAGGCGCTCGTCTTCACCGGCCATCCCTTCGCGATCGCCGTCCAGTGGCATCCCGAATCGCAGCACGACGACGGCTCCTCGCAGCACCTGCTGTTCGAGGCGCTCGTCGCGCGCGCGCGGAGAAGCCGGTCGAGGCCGGCCCGCCGGGTCCCGCGCGTCCGCTCGACCCGGCGCTGAGCGCGGGACAGGTCTGTCGCCACCATTGACTCGACTTGCGGATGGGTCTAATTACCAAGTGCTTCGATGACCCAGCCGGAACGAAAGACCAAGCGGGCGGATCTCGAGGCAGTCTGTCGCCGCTTGAAGGTGCCGCTCACCGTGCAGCGCCAGGTGATCCTCGAGGCGCTGGCAGAGCGGGACGATCACCCGACCGCGGACCAGATCTTCGAGGTCGTCCGCGACCGTCTGCCGCGGCTCTCGCGGACCACGGTCTATCGCGTGCTCGACACGCTCGTCCGGGTCGGTCTCGCGGCCAAGACCTGCCATCCGGGAACCAACGTCCGCTTCGACCCGCGGACCAATCGCCACCACCACCTGGTGTGCCAGCGGTGCGAGCGGGTGGTCGATCTGCAGGCGCCGGCGCTCGACGCGCTGTCGCTGCCCAACACGCGCCACGAAGGCTTCGAGATCAGCGACTACTCGATCTACTTCCGCGGACTGTGCCGCGAGTGTCGCTCGCGCCAGGGTGATGCAAGTCCCCGGAACGGCCACGGCTCGCCGGCGAGTCGCGGACGGCGGAGCCCGGGCGCCGCGACACCACGCAGGAAAGGCTCGAGAGGGCGAAGGGAGGGTTCATGACCAGGGGCAGAAGCGGGAGCCCGATGCTCCTCGGCGCCACGGTGCTCGCCGTCGCGGCCCTCGCGCTGGTCAGGGCCGCGTCGGCGGCGGCGGCGGACTCGCCGGCCCCGCCGGCCAAGCTGCCGCTCGGCGTCTCGCCGGTGCTCTACGAGATCTCGGTGCCCGCGGGCAGCGAGCCGACGTCGGACAAGGCGAAGCTCGGCGAGAAGCTGTTCAACGACAAGCGACTCTCGCTCGACGGCACGGTCGCCTGCGCCACCTGCCACCTGCCCGACAAGGGCTTCGTCGATCACAAGCCGCAGGCCGTGGGCATCAAGCAGCAGCGCGGGCAGCGCAACAGCCCCACGGTTCTGAACGCGATGTTCAACGCCACCCAGTTCTGGGATGGTCGCGCGCCGTCGCTCGAAGAGCAGGCGAAGCTGCCCATCCTGAACCCGATCGAGATGGGGCAGAAGTCGCCTGACGACGTCGTGGCCAAGCTGCGCGGCCTGCCCGAATACACCGAGCAGTTCCAGAAGGTATTCGGCCACGACCTCACCTACGACGACGTCGCCGCCGCGATCGCCGCCTTCGAGCGCACGCAGTACTCCGCGAGCTCGCCGTTCGACCGCTTCATTCACGGCGACGAGCGGGCGATCGACGCCTCGGCCCGGCGCGGCTGGTCGCTCTTCAACGGCAAGGGCCGCTGCAACAACTGCCACGCCTTCAGCATCGTCAATCCGAACTTCACCGACCAGAAGTTCCACAACATCGGCATCGCGGCGCACAAGACCGACTTCATCTCGCTGGCGCGCAAGGCGTCGAACGTCGTTCGCGGCGGCGACCTGAAGCAGATCGACGAGCTGGCGATCGAGACCGACTTCTCCGAGCTTGGCCGCTTTCTGGTCACCAAGCACGTGAACGACATCGGCGGGTTCAAGACCCCGACGCTGCGCAACATCGCAGTCACGGGCCCGTACATGCACGACGGCTCGCTCACGACGCTCTGGGACGTGATGGACCACTACAACAAGGGCGGCGTGCAGAACCCCTACCTCGACGGCGGCATGCAGCGTCTTGGCCTGACCGAACCCGAGATCGACGACATGGTCGCGTTCCTCGCCTCCCTCACCGACGAGCGGTACGCCGCGTTCGCGAAGCAGGAGATGGAGCGTCAGCGGGGACAGAAGGACAGGCGACCCGAGCGCGACACCGCCGCGGCAATGGGCAAGAAGGGCAACTTCGGCGACCTCGCACCGAACCCCGATCTGAAGGATCCGGCGAAGATCGGCGTGCTCGTGCGCGGCTTCTGAAGGCGCCCCGGGAGCATCCGATGGGCGTGAAGAGCATCGAGACCAGGCACCACGAGGAGCGCGACGCCTTCTTCGCCGGCTTGCGGCGGCTGTCGCGGCGATCGTTCGTCAAGCTCGCGGGGATCTCCGCGGGGGCGGCGCTGGCGAGGGGCGTGGTCTGGCCGCACGGCTTCCAGCTCGTCGAGGTGGCCGGTGCGGACGTGGGCGGCGCCGAGCCCGGTGGCAAGGGCCGCCCGAGCTTCACCTTCGCCTACATCTCGGACACCCACCTCTATCCGCGCAAGCTCAACGATCGTTTCGTGCGCGCGATCCTGAAGGCGGTCGACGACGTGAACTCGCTCGATCCGCAGCCCGATTTCGTCTTCTTCGGCGGCGACCTCGCACAGCTCGGGCAGACCGACGAGCTCGATCTCGGCAACGAGATCCTGAAGACCATCAAGGCCCCCGTCAAGATGATGGTCGGCGAGCACGACTGGTTCTTCGACATGGGCGAGCACTGGCGCGGGCTCTTCGGACCGCCGCAGTACTCCTTCGACCACAAGGGCGTGCACTTCGTGACTATCATGAGCGTGCAGGAGAAGGACTTCTGGACGGCGCGCGGGATGACGCCCATGCAGCGCATGCTCACCGTCGCCGGCCTCGACAACGGCCTGCAGTCGCGCTTCGAGGTCGGCGAGGAGGGACGCAGGTGGCTCGAGGACGATCTGAAGAAGGTCGACCCGAAGACGCCGGTCGTCGTGTTCTCGCACTCGCCGCTCTACAAGTACTACCGCGCCTGGAACTTCTGGACCGAGGATGCCGACGAGGTGCAGGCGATTCTCAAGCGCTTCGACACGGTGACGGTCATCCACGGTCACACGCATCAGCTGCTCACCAACCACATCGGCAACATCTCGTTCCACGGCATGCTCTCGACCGCCTGGCCGTGGCCCTACGCACCCGAAGGACTGCCCAAGCTCACCGTGCAGATGAACCGCGCCGACCCGTTCAACCAGTTCGACGGCTGCGGCGACGGCACGTTCGGCGTGTCCGAGGGCGGTCTCGTCGACGCGCTCTACAACCTGTGGGACCGCAATCCCGTCACGGTACGGGCGAGCTACGTCACCTCGAACGGCGCGAAGGACGCGCCGCCGGCGACCAAGCTCGCGTCATACTAGGGAGGGGCAGTGATGAGCCGTACGTCGAAGGTTCTGCTGGTGTCGCTGCCTCTTCTCGTGCTGGGCGGGGTCACGATCGCGCGCTCCGGGAGCCAGACACCGCAGCACCAGCTTCCCGAGTCCAGGGACGGAAACGTGGTCGTCGGCCTGTGCGACGGGAAGACCACGGCCGAGATCCCCGGCGTCAAGCCAGGCGAGACGCCGACGCGCGAGCAAGCACAGGCGGTCTCCGACACCCTGATGGCCGAGTGGCGACGCAAGAACCCCGATGCCCACTGGGACGATCCATCGGTCAAGCTCGCGCAGGCGGAGACCGGCGGTGCGCCGGGTGGTGCCGCCACGGGCAGTGAAGCTCCGTCGGGCGCCGCGCAGCCGCCGCCGCCGCACGCCCCGGACGCCGCCGCTCCCGAGACGCAAGAAGGTCACACCTACGGTGCCTTCACCGACCGCGACCAGCAGATCTGGCAGGCGGCGACCGACCGCTTCGTCGCCGAGGGCAAACGCATCTTCCACAGCGCGGACCTCCTCGGCGGGACGATCGGAGTGTCCTGCGACATGTGCCACCCCGATGCCGCCAACACGCACCCCGAGACCTACCCCAAGTTCCAGGTGCAGTTCGGCCGCGTCGCCCTGCTGCGCGACATGATCAACTGGTGCATCGAGAACCCGGTGCGCGGCAAGCCACTGCACGACGACGACGATCGCCTGAAGGCGCTCGAGGCGTACATCATCGCCTCGCGCAAGGGCGTGCCGCTCGACTACGGGAAGCACTGACGCGGCCAGGCGGCCGCGTCTCGCCGACCGCCGGCCGCTCGATTCACCCTCCCAGATTCACCACCCGCCGCGTGGCAAGGTCGGCGATCGCCCGATCGTCGTAGCCGAGCTCCCGCAGGACCGATTCCGTGTGCATGCCGAGCGTCGGCGCGGGGCGCGCCTCGCCCGGAGTCGCGGAGAGCCGGGCGATCGGCGCCAGGCGGCGGTGCCGGCCGAAGACCGGATGCTCGACCTCGGTCAGGAACTCGTTCTGCCACATGCTCGGGCCGTTGATCGCGAAGCTCGCGATCGGCCCTTCAGCCACCTCGGCGCAGGCGACGTCGTACGCGGTCAGGAGCTGCTCCCACTCGGCGGCGGGACGGGTGAGAAAGACGCGGGCCAGCGCGCGGACGAGCTCGGCGTCGTGCTGCGATCGCCCTTCGGGCGTCCGGAAGCGGTCGTCGCCCGACGCGGCGAAGCCGCCCGGCGCAAGCTCGTCGAGCGCGCGGCAGAGCTCCTGCCACTCGCGCGGCTTGACGCAGGCGAGGAACAACCAGCCGTCGCTCGCCTCGTAGAGACGGTAGAGCGCGGACATGCCGTGCAGCAGCGGATCGGGAGCGAGCCGCGGCGGCTTGCCCGCATAGTCGATCGCGTCGTCCGAGACCGCGTAGGCGGTGGTGCAGAGCATCGAGGTCAGCATCTCCTGGGCGACTCCGGTGCGCTCGCGCGCCACCAGGCCGAGGAGGAGTGCCGTCGCCACCCCGAGCGCCGCGCAGCCGTCGGCGTTGCCCGGCGCCTGCGCCGCCAGGTTGAGCCGGATCGACGCCGGCTTGATCTCGTCGAGCGTCAAGTCCGGACCGCTCGGGATCGACGGACCGGCCTGGAGCAGCGCTGCCCCGCTCGCGACGCCGATCGTCGGCGCGAACGCCGGCTTGCGCGCGCACGGTCCGTCCTTCCCGTAGCCGGGAGCGTAGAGATAGACCAGGCGAGGGTTTTCGCGGCGCAGCGTCTCGTCGTCGACGCCGAGCCGGCGCGCGACGCCGCCACGGTAGCTCATCAGCACCAGGTCGGCGCGGCGCGCGATGCGATGGACGATCTCGCGGCCCTCGGGCTGGTCGAGGTCGAGAGCGACGCTCTCCTTCCCCTGCAGGACCTTGACGGCGCCGGTCTCCGGCACCGGCATGACGTAGCGCATCGGCTCGCCGGTGATCGGCTCGATCTTGATCACCCGCGCGCCGAAGTCGGCGAGCAGCGCCGTGCCGTACGGCGCCGCGTACCAGAGGCCGAGCTCGAGGATCGTCACGCCTTCGAGCGGGCCGCGCCGCGGCGGCGTGCTCGACGCGCCGCCATCGGCCGGACGAGCGGCATCTGCCGCCCAGGGCGCGGTGCTTCCGCCGCCCTCGGGGGCCGCGACACCGGTGAGCGCCCGAGCGCCTGGCGCTCTGCCTGCGCCGGCGGCGAGCCATGCGCGCGCCTCGGTCTCGTGTGCCCCGAGGTCCGGCGCCGGCGCACGCACCTTCCCCGGCGTCCCGGACATGACCACCAGCGGGCCGAGCTGCCGTGTGCGGCCGACGTGCGGATCGTCGACCTCGATCACGTGTCCGTTGTGCAGCATCTGCGGGTGGTCGAGCGCCTCGCGCGTCGAGCGAAAGACCTCGGCCCAGACGTTCGGATGCTCGCGGTAGACCTCCTCCCACTCAGCGACCGTGCGCTTGCGCGCCGCATTGAGCAGCATCTCCCAGAAGCGCTCGCGCTCCGCCTCGGTCTCGAAGTCGGGCGCGCTCTTGAGCGCCGGGTCGTCCCAGATCCACCCCAGACCGAGAACCTCGATGAAGTCGCGGAAGAGATGCGGCGAGGTCTGCGAGAACTGCAGCCAGCGTCCGTCCCTGGTCAAGCAGACGAGCAGCCGGAAGGCGAAGCCGGTGTTCGGCACGCCGCGCGCCGAGTACGGGGGCGCCGGCCGGTATGCGTCCGGATACTTCTCGCAGACGATGCGCAGCATCCACTCCCAGGGATCGTGCGCGACCAGTCCCTGCACGAGGCTCGTCTCGACGTGCTGCCCGCGCCCGCTGTGCTCGCGCGCGTAGAGCGCCGCGAGCGTGCCGTGAAGGGCCGCCTGCGCGCCGCTGAAGCTCGCGTACGGAGCGGCGGGAAACGCCGGCCCTCCCCGGGGAGCCATGCCGTTCACGTGCCCGAGACCGCCGATCTTGGCGAGCACGATCCCGTCGTACGCCTTGAGGTGGGCGTGCGGACCGCGCGGCCCGAAGCCCGTGATGGAGGTGTGGACGAGCCCCGGGTTGGCGAGCGCGAGCCCGTCGTAGCCGAGGCCGAGGCGCTCCGCGACGCCCGGGCGAAAGGTCTCGATGAGCACGTCCGAGCGCGCGGCGAGAGCCCGCGCCCTCGCCCTGCCCCCCTCGCTGCGCAGATCGACGACGATGCTCTTCTTGCCCCGGTTCCACAGCGCGTGCGCCGGTTGCGAGCGCAGCCCGTCGCCGCCCGGGGGTTCGAGCTTCAGGACGTTGGCGCCGAAATCGGCGAGCACGAGCGAGGTGATCGCGCCGGCGAAGCCCCAGCTCAGGTCGACGACCCGGAGGCCTTCGAGCGCGGCGGTCACGAAGCAGGCTCGCGGCTCGAGCCCGCGTGCGATGGGCGGCGGAAGCGGGGCAGGACGACGTCCGGGCTCACCTCGTCCCAGCTGAGCTCGACTCGCATGCCGACCTCGATCTCACCCGGCTGCGTGTCGAGCAGGTTGCTGATCAGTCGCGCGCCAGGGGCGTCGTCGAGCTCGACGACGATGACGTTGTACGGAACGCTGCCCTTCAGACTCGGCATCGCGGGATGATGCACGATGGTGTAGCTGAAGACCCGTCCGCGACCGCTCGACCGCGTCCACTCGACGCCGGTCGAGCCGCAGTGCGGGCAGCCCGGCAGGGGCGGCTGGCGAAACCGCCCGCAAGCGGTGCAGCGCTGCAAGCGCAGCTCGCGGCGCTTGCACGCCTCCCAGAACGGGGCGGTGTGCACGTCGGGGTGGATCGTCTCGAGGTCGGGGAGAAGCGGCATCGCGCTCACCTCCTGAGCAGCATCGAGCTGGTCGGCAGATTGCTCGGGCCCGCGGTCACCAGGGCGATCTCGGCGTCCTTCACCTGGCAGTTCGCGGTGCCGCGAAGCTGCTTGACGGCCTCGATCACGTGCGTCAAGCCGAGCAGGTAGACCTCGGAGAGGTTTCCGCCGTGCGTGTTCACCGGGAGGCGCGCGTCCGGCCAGCGGATGCCGCCGTTCTCGACGAACGGGCCGCCCTCCCCCTTCTTGCACAGGCCGTAGTCCTCGAGCTGCAGGATGACCATACCGCTGAAGTGGTCGTAGAAGAGCGCCACGTCGACGTCCCCGGGGCCGATCCCGGCCATCGCGTAGAGCCTCCTGGCGAGATGGGCGTGCCCCGCGCTCGAGTAGATCTCCTCGGGCGCGTTCTGCGAGGTGAGGCCCTGGCCCCACAGGCTGTCGCCGCCCTGTGCCCCGGCCATGATGTAGATCGGGCGCTGCTTGAGATCCTTCGCTCGCTCGGCCGAGACGACCAGGATGACGCCGCCGCCGTCGTTCTCCTGGCAGCAGTCGAGAAGGCGGAACGGATCGGCGATCATCCGCGAAGCCTGGTGCTGCTCGATCGTCAGCGGCTCGCGCATGAGCGCCTTCGGGTTGCGCAGGGCGTGGCTGCGCTCTGCGACCGCGACCTCGGCGAGGTGGACGGGCTTGGTGCCGTAGCGGTGCATGTGCCGGCGGAAGATCATGGCGAAGAACTGCACCGGCGAGATCAGGCCGAAGGTGCGATGGAAGTCGCTGTAGGGATCGGCCGCCACCTGCGCGGAGCCGTACGAGGCGCCGAAGCGCATGTGCGGCGGCTGGGTGATGATCTTGTAGACCATCACCACCTCGGCGAGCCCAGCGACGATCGCCGCCGCGGCGTTCGCGATGGCGCCGCAGGTTCCGCCGCCGCCGCCGCCGAACACCATGTTGGAGAAGTTGACGTTGGGGATGCCGAGTGCCGGAGCGAGACGGCTCGGGTCGTTGGAGTCGACCGAGTACGACGCGAAGCCGTCGATCTCGCGACGATCGAGGCCGGACTCGGCGAGCGCCAGATCGAGCGCCTCGCGGATCTGGTCGATCTGGCTCCGCCCGTAGAACTCGCCGCGCTTGCCGTATGCCGTCGAGCCGACGCCGACGATGCAGGTTTTGTCCTTGAGGCTCATGATCGATCTCGGTCCGCGCGTCTCAGTCGAAGCCGAACAGGCGCGCCGCGGTCTCGCCGAGCATCTTGCGGCGCTCGTCCTCGGGCACGCCCTGCATCTGCGCGTCGGCGTACTCCCGCGAGCGCGGCCAGGTTCCCTCGGGATGCGGATAGTCGCTCCCCCAGAGCAGCGCGTCGACGCCGGTGAACGAGCGGTTGTGCACGCCGACCGGGTCGTTCTGGAAGGTGCAGTGCCCCTGGCGCCGGACGTACTCGCTCGGCGGCATCTTGAGCTTGGGCTGCGCCCACATGTGGTGCTTCTCGTAGATCTCGTCCATCTGCGTCATCACCCAGGCGAGCCAGGCGCTGCCGGTCTCCACCGTGATGAACTGGAGCCTGGGAAAGCGCTCGAGGACGCCCGAGGTCGTCAAGTAGCAGAAGACGTGCGGGCCGTCGGCCTGCGAGCCGAGGATGTAGTTGATCACCGCGCCGCCCGGGCCGCGCTCGATCCGTGGCTCGTGCCCGGTGCCGGAGTGAAAGGTGAGCGGCAAGCCGGTCGCCTCCGCGACCGCCCAGAAGCGGTCATACTCCGGCCGGTTGTACGGCCGCTCGGGGATCTGGCAGGGCAGGAAGAGAGTTCGCAGGCCGAGCTTGGCCACGCGTTCCGCCTCCACGCAGGCGGCCGCGATATCGAGCATCGGGATCACCGCCGCGCCTGCGAAGCGCTTTGCGTGGGGTGCGAAGACCTCCGCCAGCCAGTCGTTGTAGGCCCGCGCCATCGCCATCTGGAAGGCGGCATCGTCGCCCATGAAGCAACCCTGCAGGGCGAGAGTCGGGTAGATGACCTCGGCGGCGACCCCGTCGCGGTCCTGGTCGCGCATGCGCAACGCCGGATCCCAGCCTCCCGCCTGCGCCCGCTCGAGCGCCTCACCCTCGA
>Ga0187765_10001071_pt1 | contig 10487 bp, 9 predicted proteins | sample 0216_QUI02_MP05__3_FD_133018 | JGI IMG/M metagenome (GOLD analysis project Ga0187765, IMG submission 133018) | Tropical peat soil microbial communities from peatlands in Department of Meta, Colombia - 0216_QUI02_MP05_10_MG | ecosystem: Environmental > Terrestrial > Soil > Wetlands > Peat ...
ATGAAGCACGGAACCGCGGTTATGCCGATGCGCCGCGCACTCATGTCTTCGGCAAGCGTCTCGTCCACGGAGGTATCGCTTTCGATGTAACGTTTCACCCCGGCGCGATCGAGGCCCGTTTCGCCGCCGATATCCGCAAGCGTCGCCGCATCCCCGATATTACGCCCTTCGATAAAATAAGCCTTGAACAGCGCCTCGACGACGGCATCGGCTTGTTCGGTATCCTGCGCGTAGCGGATCAAACGGTGCGCGTCGCGGGTGTTTGGGGTCACCTTTATGCGCTCGAAGGCGAAGGGGATGCCGACCGCCGCGCCGACACTGGTAATATTGTCGTAAATGCGGCCTGCATGCTGCGCACCGCCGAATTTGTTGGCGAGATAGCGTTCGCGCGGCATGCCTTCACGCGGCATGTCGGGGTTGAGCTGAAACGGGTGCCAAGCCACCATCGCGGAGGTTTCCTGACGTTCGCGCAGAGCCGTCGCAAGGCGACGCTTGCCAATGAAGCACCAGGGGCAGATGACGTCGGAAACGATGTCGATGCGCATGAAAAAAGGCTTCCTCGGGCCGGTGGAGACCGCAGTCTAGCATGCTTGCAATCCCACGGGTACCGCTTGACGGTTGCAGATTGCGCCGCAAGGATGCGCGGAACGCTCATGCCGCATGCTCTCTACGACGCCGAGTTTCTGGGCCGCCGCCGCGCTAACTTCGCGGCATTGACGCCGCTGTCGTTTTTAGCGCGCACCGCCGCGGTTTATCCCGACAAAACCGCTGTCATCCACGGTCAGCGTCGATTCACCTATCGGGAATTCCAGGAGCGCTGCCGACGGCTCGCGAATGCGCTGTATCGAAGGGGTGTCGGACCCGGCGATGCCGTCTCGGTCATGGCGGCCAATGTTCCCGCGCTGCTCGAGGCCCATTATGGGGTGCCGATGGTCGGCGCGGTGTTGAACGCGCTTAACTATCGCCTCGACGCGAGCTCGATTGCGTTCATTCTCGATCACGCCGCTTCGAAGATTCTGATTTGCGATCGAGAATTCTCGGGGACGGTGCGTGCTGCCCTGGGCCAGATGACGCGTCGGCCGATCGTGATCGATATCGACGATCCCCTGCATGAGGGCGGCGATCTGCTGGGCGAAATGGACTATGAGGCGTTCCTTGCATCGGCCGAGCCGCTTGCACCTGAAGGCGAGCCGCGTGAGGAGTGGCAGGCGATCGCCCTCAACTACACTTCCGGCACCACCGGCAATCCCAAGGGCGTGGTTTATCACCACCGCGGCGCTTACCTGAACGCCATCGGCAACGCCATCGCCTTCGGCCTGACACCGGCGGCGGTCTATCTCTGGACCCTGCCGATGTTTCACTGCAACGGCTGGAGCTACACCTGGGCGGTGACGGCGGCGGCAGGGACTCATGTGTGCCTCCGCCGCGTCGATCCGGCCTTGATCTTTCCCCTGATTGCCGAGCATCGCGTCACCCATCTCTGCGGCGCGCCGATCGTGCTCAACATGCTGGTGAACGCGCCCGCGAATGTGCAGCGACGGTTCGAGCATATGGTCGAAGTCGCGACTGGCGGCGCCGCGCCGCCATCGGCGATCATCGCGGCGATGGAGCGGATGGGGTTCCGCGTGACGCATCTCTATGGCCTCACGGAATCCTATGGTCCGGCCACGCTTTGCGCCTGGCAAGAAGATTGGGGCGCGCTTGCGCTCAACGACAAGGCAGCGATGATGGCGCGGCAGGGGGTGCGGTATTTGACGCTCGATCGCGTGCGTGTGGTCGATCCCACGACCATGCGCGACGTGCCCTCGGATGGGATGACCATCGGCGAGATGGTGTTGCGCGGCAACACCGTCATGAAAGGCTATCTGAAGAACCCCGGGGCAAGCGAAGAAGCCTTTGCCGGCGGCTGGTTCCACACCGGCGATCTCGCGGTGATGCATGGGAATGGCTACGTGGAGATCAAGGACCGCGCCAAGGACATCATCATATCGGGCGGCGAGAACATTTCGTCCCTGGAGGTCGAGGAGGTGCTGTACCGGCACCCGCGGGTGCTGGAAGCGGCTGTCGTGGCGAGGCCCGACCCAAAATGGGGCGAGACGCCCTGCGCCTTCGTCGCGGTGAAGCCGGGGGAGACGATCGAGGCTCAAGAGATTATCGCGTGGTGCCGCGAGCAGCTCGCGCATTTCAAGGTGCCCAAGACCGTCGTGTTCGGATCGCTGCCCAAGACCTCCACCGGCAAAATCCAGAAATTTGTGCTGCGCGAACGGGCAAAGGCGTTGGGCGGTTAGACCGATGCTCCGATCCCCGGAGACGCGGCACGCGCTGGAGCGATATCTCAAACACGAAACCAGTGCGGAAAAGGTTGCGATTCATGCCGCGACCGCACTCACCGCCGGCGCCGTTCAGGAGAATTGGAAGATCGAAGCGGAGATGACCGGCGGTTCGCGCGCCGGACGCCATCTGCTGGTTTTGCGCACGGACGCGCCGACCCGCATCGCCGCGAGCCTCGGTCGTGCGGAGGAATACGCGGTGCTATCTGCGGCGCGCCGCGCGGGTGTCACGGTTCCGGAGCCGTTGTTCTGTTGCAGCGGTACCGCCGTACTCGGGCGACCTTTTTTCATGATGAAGTGGGTGGAAGGCGAAACCAGCGGAGCCAGTTTGGTTCACGATGACTGCCGGGCGGAGCAGCGAGGGGAAATCGCGCTGAGTCTTGCCCGTGAACTCGCGACGATCCACGGGATCAGACCGCCGCGGTTGGATTTAGCGGCACTGGGCGACCCGCCCGCCGACCCCGCGTCGGAACGCGTCGCTTTGTATCGACGCTGGCTCGATGATTTTGTAGACCCGCACCCTGTGGCTGAATGGGCGCTGCGCTGGCTCGCGCGCGAAAAACCGCCCGCGTCCGAAATTGTGCTGCTGCATGGCGATTTCCGCACCGGCAATTACCTTGTCGGCAAGAAGGCACCTACAGCCATTCTCGACTGGGAGTTCGCGAACTGGGGTGATCCGCATGAGGACATCGGCTGGTTCTGTTGCAAGTCCTGGCGCTTCGGCGCAATCGACAGGGAAGCCGGGGGCCTGACGCCCCGAGCGTTGTTCTATCGCGCCTATGAGGAACATGCCCGACGGACGCTCGATACGAAGCGGCTGCATTATTGGGAAGTGATGGCGAGCCTCCGCTGGCTGCTGCTGGCCCTGCAGCAGCGCGACCGTTACCTGCGCAAGGGTGAGCGCTCCGTGGCGCTCGCGCTCACGGGACGCCGGCCCGCGGAGTGCGAGTTCGAAATTCTTCGCCTGATCGACGCGGGGACGCTCTGATGCGCGATCTGCCGGGCGGACCCGAGCTCGAAATGCTGGCCCTGGAATTGGATGCCGAATGTCTCGGCATCCTCGAGGGCGATGATCGACGATTTGCCGTCGCCATGATCGAGCGCGCCCGGGCCATCGCCCAACGCGAGGCGAAAGCCGGTGAGGCGGCCCTGGCGCCGGTTCGCGCGGCACTCGAACGCCTTTATGGACCCGTTGACCCCGCCGAACATTTTCATCGGCTGACCCAGGATATTCGGGCAGGGCGCTTCGATCCGCCGACTGCGCGCCGGGACGACGTCCGAGACCTGTTATGGGCGTTGACCCTGCAGAAGCTGCGTGAAAGCAATCCCGGCTTTCTCAGGAGACACGGGCTCGAATAAGCGAGCCGCGGCTACCCCGCGTAATCCGGCTCCTTGCGGTCGAGAACGCGCTTCAAGGCGTCGAAGTGCCGCTTTTGTTGGCCGATGTCCCGGGTCATCTGCGAACCTGCTCTCCGTTCAAGGTCCCAGACGGTTTGACGATCGCCGCCAAGGGCTGCATTCTCTCGCGGCTTTCAGTCGAAGGGAATGCGACTATGAAGACCGAGATCGTGCTGCTGACCCCGATTCATGAACCGACCATGGCGGAACTCGATGCGATGTTTACCATGCATCGGGCGTGGGAGGCGAAGGACCAGGCCGGACTGCTGCGCGACCTCCGCGACCGGGTGCGGGCCATCGTCACCGCCGGGCATTTCGGCTGCAAGGCCGAGGTGATGGACGCGCTTCCGAAGACCGAGATCATTGCGTGCTTTGGCGTCGGTGTTGATGCCGTCGATCTTCCGGCCGCGAAACAGCGGGGTATTCCCGTCACCAACACCCCCGACGTCCTGACGGAGTGCGTTGCCGACCTCGGTCTGGTGCTGCTGCTATCGATCGCGCGACGCATTCCGCAGGCTGATCGCTATGTACGTGCGGGCAAGTGGCTCGAGGACGCGTTCCCGCTCTGCCAATTCGTGGGCGGCAAACTGCTCGGCATCGTCGGGCTCGGCCGCATCGGCATGGCGGTTGCCAAGCGTGCTGAGGCGTTCGGCATGAAGATCGCGTATTTCGGACCGCACAAGAAGCCGGTGCCGTACGCGCATTTCACGGATTTGCGGAAAATGGCGGCGGAGGTCGATTTTCTGATCCTGACTTGTCCCGGCGGCGCCGAGACCAAGAACCTCATCAATGCCGAGGTGCTGAAGGCGTTGGGACCCGAGGGCACGCTGGTCAATATTTCCCGCGGCACGGTGGTGGATCAGGCCGCGATGGTGCGGATGCTGCGGGATGGCAGCCTCGGCGCGGCTGCCCTCGATGTGTTCCAGGGCGAACCCAAGGTGCCGGAGGAGCTGCTCGGCCTCGACAATGTCGTGCTGTCGCCGCATCAGGGGAGTGGTACTCATGAGACCCGCAAGGCCATGGGCGACCTGGTGGTCGGAAACTTGAAAGCGCATTTCGCCGGAAAGCCGCTCCTGACCCGCCTAGTCTGAGGGGTCAGTCCGGAACCCTGTCGGGCCCGATGCCCTGGGGTTTCCGCGTTCATCCACGCGAGCTTCAGCAGTGCCAGGGTCTCGTCATGGCGACGTCCAAAGGTCGGGAGTGGCGCTGCGCGGAATGATGGCGCCCGAATGTCCGATCACGGCGGCGGCGAGGCGCTGTGCCATACGCGCCGCCTCCGTCGGAGGGCGCCCGCGCAAGCGTGCGGCGAGGTAGGCCGCGTTGAAAGCATCGCCGGCGGCGGTCGTGTCGACCGGGGTAATGACGGCGGGAACCGGTATCGAGTTCAGCTCACCATCGAACGACACGACGCAACCATCCGCGCCGCATTTGACCACGATCTCCGGTACACCTGCCGCAGAGTAGCGCCGCGCGGTCGCTCTTGGGCTCTCAACGCCCCAGAGTTTCGCTTCATCTTCAAAGCTCGGCAGCGCCATGTTCAGGACCGGGAAAAATGTCTTGAAGACGAGCTGCGCTGCACCCGGACCGGGCCAAAGCGCCGGGCGGTAGTTGCTGTCGAACACCACCATTGCACCGCGCTGGCGTGCAACGAGCAGCGTCTGGCGAAGGCGCTCGCGTGCTTCGGCGGTCAGCACCGCCAGGGTAATTCCCGAGAAGTAAAGCGCGTCATAATCCGTGAGCGATGCCAGCATCCGATCCGCAGCCTGACCCAGGAATAGCTCGCGCACCGCCGCCTGCTGGCGCCAATAGTAGAAGCGCCGCTCGCCCGAGTCGTCGGTTCGGATCATGTAAAGACCGGGCAACCGGTCGGCACGGCGCTCCACCTTATCGGTGCCGATCCCTTCCGCCGCCCAGGCCGAGACCATCGTATCGCTCATGGGGTCGGTTCCCAGCGCGGTCACATAGTCGACCGAGATACCCTCGCTGGCGCCGCAGCGGGCGAGATAAACCGCGGTATTGAGGGTATCGCCACCGAAGCCCAGCGCCGGGCTTGCGCCGTCGCGGCAAGCGAGCTCGATCATGCATTCGCCGATCGCCGCCACACGAATCTCCGCTTGCCCCATACTCACCCCTTGTCGTCATTGCGGGTTCGATTAGTCTTCCCGTGCGAGCGGGCATGCCGTCAAGCAGGGAAACTGGAAAGCATGGACGAGATTTTCGAGCAAACCACGGTCATTCCGGTTCTCACGATCGAGGCCATCGAGGACGCGGTGCCCCTTGCCCGGGCGCTCGTGCGAGGCGGATTGACCCGGCTCGAAGTGGCCCTGCGAACCGACGCCGCTCCCGGGGCGATTGCCGCGATTGCGCACGAGCTTCCGGACGCGGTGGTGGGAGCGGGGACCCTGCTGCGCCCGACCGACGTGACGCGGGCGGTAGAGGCGGGCGCTCGCTTCCTAGTGAGCCCCGGTTTCACACCGAGCTTGGTCGCCTCGGGACTGGCGTCGGGCTTGCCCTACCTGCCCGGCGTCGCCACCCCCTCGGAAGTGATGGCGGCACGCGAGCTTGGGTGCTCGCTGCTCAAATTTTTTCCAGCGGCGAGCCTCGGCGGAGCAGCGACCTTGGCGACGCTGGCGCCGGTGTTCCGCGGCGTCGCCTTCTGTCCGACCGGCGGAATCACCGAAGAAACAGCGCCGCAGTACCTGCGGCTTCCCAATGTGCCGATGGTCGGTGGTTCCTGGATGGTGCCGCCCTCGGATCTCGCCACGCGCAACTGGGACCGGATCACCTCCCTTGCGCGCCGTGCCGCGAACCTCAGGCGCGGCTGAAACGACGACGGGATCGGCTTGCGGTCCCGTTTTCCGATAATATCGTCGCGAAACGATAGGGGGCACTCATGAGCACCACCTGGATTGTTGTCATTGTCGTTGTGGCCGTCCTGGGCTTCCTGGTGATGATTTACAATCGACTGGTCGCGCTCCGGCAAGCCTACAAGAACGCCTTTGCCGACATCGACGTGCAGATGAAGCAGCGCCACGACCTGGTGCCCAACCTGGTTGAAACAGTGAAGGGATATGCGGCGCATGAGAGCGGCGTGCTGGAGAAAGTGACAGAGGCGCGCACCGCCGCCATGCGGGCGGGCTCGCTGCAGGAGAAAGGGCAGGCCGAGAGTGTGCTCTCGGCGGCGCTGGGACGGGTCTTCGCGGTGGCGGAAGCTTACCCGCAACTCAAAGCCAACGAAAATTTCCGCCAGCTACAGTCGGAGCTGGAAGAGATCGAAAACAAGATAGCGGCGGCGAGGCGCTTCTATAACAACGCCGTTGCCGAGTACAACACGAGCGTCCAGCAGTTCCCTGCCGCGCTGATCGCCGGCGCGACAGGCTTCACGCCGGCGGAGATGTGGGCACTCGACGCCTCGGAAAAGGCAGCGGCGAGCGAACCGCCGAAGGTCTCATTCGGCGGCTGAGCCATGACGCCGACGATCGGGCTTTCCACCTACCGCTGGAATAACAACATCAAGTCGACGCTGTTGCTGGCCGCGTTTCCATTCCTGCTGCTGTTGTTCCTGAGCGTTTTGGTCTACGTCATCATGCTGTTCATCAACAGCCAAGAAGGCATAGCGCCGGACGATTTTCTGACCTGGAACGTGACGCCGGTGCTGGGGACCTATGGACCGCTCGACTTCACGCTCGGGGTCGCGCGATCGATCGGCCCCTACGTGATCGGAGCCGCGTTGTTGTGGCTCGCGATCGGGTATCTCTGCAATGATTTCATGATCCATCGCGCAACCGGCGCCAAGGCAGTAACCCATGCCGAGCAGCCGAGGCTATATGGCATCCTCGAAACGCTCTGCATCTCTCGCGGCATGGCCATGCCGAAGCTCTACATCATCGACACCGACGCGATGAACGCTTACGCGAGTGGGATCGACACCCGGAGCTATGCGGTCACGGTCACCCGCGGCCTCCTCGATACGCTCAACGATGCGGAATTGGAAGCGGTGCTCGGGCACGAACTCACGCATATCCGAAACCGCGATACTCGGCTGTTGATCGTGACCATTTTGTTCGTGGGGATCATTTCGTTCGTGGCTCAGCTTTGCTGGCGCGGCATGCTCGTCTCGTCCAGCGACCGGCGTGGAAGCGATGCCATGGGTCTCGTCGTCGCCCTCGTCGGAGCGGTTGCCTATGTGCTGGCGCTGGTTCTGCGTTTTGCCATTTCGCGGCGGCGCGAGTATCTGGCCGACGAAGGGTCGGTGGAGCTGACCAAGCGTCCGGAAGCGCTGATCTCGGCGCTACGGAAGATCTCGGGAAATCCCGATGTGCCGCATGTTCCCTCGGAAGTGCGGCAGATGTTCATCGAGAACCCCATGCATGAGTCCGCGTTCCTCAACCTCTTTGCGACGCATCCGCCGATCGAGGATCGGATACGCGTGCTGGAGCAGATGGAGGGCGGCACGCCCCTATCCTTCGATAGTTCTCCGCCGCACTCACACGCGCATCATGCCACGGGTTCGGTGCCGGAGGCCGGCTCCTCTGCGCCGCCGCCTCACCACCAGGGGAGCGTGCCGGATTCCGGCAAATCGCCGTAGGCGGACTCCTCAATAAGTCGCGCGCCCGCCCGATAGGTCGAACGCAGCGCCGGTGCTGAACGAGCACTCCTCCGAGCTGAGCCACGCGACCAGCGCCGCCACTTCCTCGACGGTGCCGAAGCGGCCCATGGGAACCTTCGAAAGCATGAATTTGATATGCTCTTCCGTCATCTGGGCGAAGAGATCGGTCTTGACCACCGCGGGTGCAACGCAATTGACGCGGACGCCGGTCGTTGCCAGTTCCTTTCCCAGCGACTTCGTGAGCGCGATCACTCCGGCCTTGGAGGCCGAGTAGGCACCGGCGTTGGGATTGCCTTCCTTGCCGGCGATCGAGGCGATGTTGACGATCCGCCCGTAATTGCGCTTGACCATGCCGGGCGCGACCGCGCGGTTGCAGATGAAAACGCCGTTCAGATTGATCTCGATCACTCGGCGCCAGGCGTCGACCGGATACTCCGCCACGCTGACGTTGGGGCCGGTGATGCCGGCGCTCGCCACCAGGATATCGATCGGCCCGAGCCGCCGCTCGGTCGCGCGCACCGCTTCGGCAACCGCATCGGGATCGGTCACGTCGAGCTTGAGGCCGATCGCGCCCGCGATCTCCTCGGCCGCGCGCTCGGCGCCTTCGAGATCCCAAAGCGCAACCTTTGCACCCGAGCGCGTACAGCGCTCGGCGATCGCATAGCCGATACCACGCGCGCCGCCGGTGATCACGGCAATCCGATTGCGGAGATCGATTTGGTTCATGGGCGTTCGATCCTTGCTTGGGAAGTTCCGAGAGAAATGCTCTAAGATGCGGCATTGGAAACAAGGCCGGCATGCCCTGTCAATGTGGCGCCGGCGCAAAACCGAGGAGAGGCAATGCCCGACGACGCCCGCAAGCCGCGCAAGCTCCGTAGCACCCGCTGGTTCGGTCATGCTGACCGCGATGGTTTCGCGCATCGCTCCTGGATGAAAAACCAGGGCCTGCCGCAACACCTGTTCGACGGCCGGCCGGTGATCGGCATCTGCAATACCTGGTCGGAACTCACGCCTTGCAACGCGCATTTCCGGCGCATTGCCGAGTACGTGAAGCGGGGCGTCTATGAAGCGGGTGGTTTCCCACTCGAATTCCCGGTGATGAGCCTGGGGGAGACCCTGATGCGGCCCACCACCATGCTGTTCCGCAATCTCGTGAGCATGGACGTGGAGGAATCGATCCGTGCCAATCCGATCGATGGCGTGGTCCTGCTGATGGGCTGCGACAAGACGACGCCAGCGCTGCTGATGGGTGCCGCGAGCTGCGACCTCCCGACCATCGGGGTCTCGGGCGGCCCCATGCTCAACGGCAAGTTCCGAGGGCAAGACATTGGCTCTGGCACTAATGTCTGGTCGATGAGCGAAGACGTGCGGGCCGGCAAGATGTCGCTTGCGGACTTCATGGATGCGGAAGCCTGCATGTCCCGTTCCGCCGGACACTGCATGACCATGGGAACGGCCTCGACAATGGCGAGCATGGTCGAAAGTCTGGGCCTCGGCTTGCCGATGAACGCGGCTATTCCAGCGGTCGACTCCCGACGCTATGTGCTCGCGCATATGGCGGGTCGGCGCGCCGTCGAGATGGTGGGCGAAAATCTACGCATGTCGAAGGTTCTCACACGCAAGGCCTTCGAGAATGCCATCCGGGTCAATGCGGCGATCGGCGGCTCGACCAACGCCGTTGTGCATCTGCTGGCGCTCGCGGGTCGGATCGGCGTGCGGCTCGAGCTCAGGGATTGGGACCGTCTCGGCCACGATATCCCGCTGCTGGTGAACCTGATGCCATCGGGCAAATTTTTGATGGAGGACCTCTATTACGCGGGTGGATTGCCGGCGGTGATCCGGGAGCTGGGCGATCTCATCCATCGCGACGCGCTGACCGTCAACGGCAAGACCATTGGTGAAAACACCAGAAGCGCACCCTGCTATGACCGCGAAGTGGTGGCGACGCTGAGGTCGCCGCTCAAGGAAGAGGCGGGCATTGCGGTGCTGCGCGGCAATCTCTGTCCGGACGGTGCCGTGATCAAGCCATCGGCCGCGACGCCCGCGTTGATGAAGCATCGCGGGCGCGCCCTGGTGTTCGAGGACATCGACGATTTTCACGCGCGGATCGACAGCGTCGACGCCGATGAAAGCCAGGTCATGGTGCTGAA
>Ga0187765_10001072_pt1 | contig 10487 bp, 10 predicted proteins | sample 0216_QUI02_MP05__3_FD_133018 | JGI IMG/M metagenome (GOLD analysis project Ga0187765, IMG submission 133018) | Tropical peat soil microbial communities from peatlands in Department of Meta, Colombia - 0216_QUI02_MP05_10_MG | ecosystem: Environmental > Terrestrial > Soil > Wetlands > Peat ...
CAACTCGGCTTCAATGACCAACATTGCGGCCAACGCATCAATCACTTTCGCGAAGTAAGCCTAACGGTCGCGGCCGGCGGACTTCGGTCCGTCGGCCAACACCTTTCCAAATCCTCAGATCAGAACCCTTTACTCCCTGATCCGTGCACATGACGACGACGCCTGTCATGGATCCGAGGGCGCGATCCCATTTGCAGCCTTCGCACTTCAGTCTCTCCCCGGGAGCGTCCGATCATCTACCACAATGGCGGCACTTCGGTGATTGCACCGCTGGCATTTGAATCGCTGCCCCGTCTCGCTCAACGGTATATCAGTCCGTAAGAGACTCAGCATATGCCGAGGGTCCAGCCTCGAGGCATGGCCGCACGACTTGCACAGGACACACAGAAAACGGCGGGATTCTGCAACGTCGACCATTGTAACGATCTCTCCGAAGCGCCTTCGCACCATGAGAAAATATTAGGGGGATGGATATCGGGTAGGGGCGCGCCATGCGCGCTATTAATGGGAGCCTTAATTGCGCTTGTACTCAGTGGGCCGGCACTGCGAACGCTGATGTTAAGTCCACAAGATCAAATTTCGCGGTGCGTCTTGAGTGATATAGATATTATCGTCAGCGTCAACGCTTATACAAAAGCTAAAATAGCGTTCTACCCTAAAAACATCGAGATAATGGAGGCGTCCAAAAACCGTGAGAGCGCCACTAGGAAGTGCGGGAGCGCCGAAAAAATTTATTACTGCAATAGATTGCAGTTTTTGCCCGAACATATTGGGGTGTATCCACGCCACCAACGGAATGTACTGATAGTTGGGATGCTCGGGTTCATTCCCAGGTTCGCTATAGTTCATTCCGATCTTCGTGATCTCTCCCGGGGTTTTGCCCCCATTGTTTACGGTCAGTACGATGAGCTGTCGATTTTCGGCGATTGAAATATTCCCAGAAATATACGCCCGCATCTCTCGTCGGTTTATCTCATTCATGCTGACAACGGTACTTTGAGCAGCATCTGCCGAGGTTTTAGCCGCTTCGGCTGCGGCCTCAGCGGTTCTATTAGCCTGGATCAAGAAAACGATTTGCAGAAACCCAAAAACCCCCAAAAGACCGGTAAAGATGGCCAAAACGTTCGTATAATAGGCCATTCTTTCACTAGACAAGATCTCAACGGCCTTTATATGGGTTTGATCATTAGCTTGCTGATCGGCATCCCATTGGCTTGGTTCATCGTATTCAATGACGAAAATCACAATCCAGACCGTAAGGACAAGAAAGAAGATTAATGCTACTCCACGATAGACTTTGGTCATTTTCAGCACCCCCTGATCGCCTCTGTGGAGCTGTCCGGATTTTCGCGGTTATTGTAGCGGAACTGAAATTCCGCGACATAGAGAGGCAGGTACTTTTTGCTGGCCTTGTGGAACGTCCCGATCATGCCGCGCTTAATGAGCGACCAGAAGCCTTCAATTGTGTTCGCGTGGATCGCGCCAAGGACGTACTTGCCACGAATCACCCAAAGGCATTGCACCCTTGGGCGGACATATTAACACAGATTAACGGGATGCCTGGAGGCCGATTTACCGCAAACAAAAATCGCGCCCCGATGAATCGGACATCGGAATAAATGGCGGATTTACCCGTTGTCGAAGCGGACGAGCTTTGACAGGAAAAAGCCCCGCCGGGTTCGGGACACGGCGGGGCTGAGTACCACCTCACAAGAGTGCCCATTGCGGGCGCTGCGAATATGCGCCCAGTCTGCCGCGTCGGGAATCATCTAACAGTAGTACCACTACGAATGAGCCTTATTCGTACCAGCTAAGACCTTCCTTCAAAGAAAAGCCCCGCTTCGGCGGGGCCAATCGGGGAACTGACCGAAGGGCAAACGGGAGGCGGCAATGAGCGAGCTGGAAACGCAGCGGCGAAAGCTCGAAGAGACTCGCCGGGAAGGGCGATTATGGATCGTCGCGCAAATGCGGGACAACATCACGCCACAGCAACGCCGCGAATATTTCCAGCTCGAACGGTCCGCGAGAGTCGAGGGCCGACTAAGACAGAGAATTATCGAGCATCTCGAAGCGGAAGAGGAATTGAAACGGCAAGCGCAATCCAGCTGCGCACCGATTCCTGCAAGCGGCGAAGTCGTGGCAATCTCTAAATACCGCCGCTAAGCACTTAAGCCGTCTCAATCTCGCCCTGGCAACTCCCGATCATCTACCACGATAGCGGCACTCCTATGATTGCACCGCTGGCATCTGAAGCGACGCCCCGTGTCTTCTAACGATATATCAGCACGTAAGAGGCTTAAGGACAGTTTCACTGCCCCTTGCAATGCGGCGGTGGCCGTTCCGGCGGTGCTGGATGATCCTTGTTGTATTGGGCGAGGACCGGCTCAAGGGTTTCCTTGGGCCAAAATTTCGGGGAGCCGATTTCTTTCAGACAGGAAGCGTTCCAATATAGTCCAGCGCGCGACAACGACTCGCCGGCCCTCACCGCTTGGGTGACGGCGTCGATGTCGGCTGCTTCAGGGTAGATGTACAGCGTCGTCGGATCGTCCTTCACCATGGCGATGATTTGCCCGGCGTCCGACGCCGACCAACTGGTGCATCCGTCGCTGCGGCCCCCAGCGTAGTCCTCCAGCTGACCGAACGGAACGTAGCCGTCTCGGTCCGCGTAGGCGCTGTGCGGGTCCTTGCGAAGACAGACGTTCTGCAACAATTCAGCTGCATGCCCGCCGATCTCGCGCTGTCTGGCGTTTGCGACTTCGCCCTCGCCGTCGAACTGAACGAACGACCGTATCAAAACTGCGTCTTCTTTCGATGAGGCGCGGTAATAGCCTTTGAAAGACATTTTCGTCTCGCCGGTTAAATAGGTCCCGCCAGCCGTCAGTCTCGAATCCATCGCATTGCCGAAGTTCTTCGCACACCGTCTTCCGTTGGCGAAATCCGCGATGCCCTGCAAATCGCGCCCGCCGCCGTGACCCGCCGAAATCGCACGGAACGATCGGCCGGATTCGCAGATGATGTAAAACCGCGGACCCAATTCGCCGTCGCTTAAATCGTTGGGGCGCGTAGCGTCCATGGCAAAGTAGCATGGATTTCTAACCACGCCCGAGCGCACTTTTTGGAAGTAAAGCGCGCGCGCCCTCTGCAACACCACTTGCGCGATTTGACCTTCGCCTTCGCCGACATAGGGGCTCAGCCAAACCGGAGTGTCCGATGGTTGGTCCACCGCAAAAGAGCGGGACGATGCTGCCAAGGCGACGACGGCTAATAGCGAAATGTCAATCCAGTAGCGAAGTGCTTTGATGCTCATGACTGACTGCCCCCCTGTATAGGTGTCAGCCTCCAACCCCACCCAGGCAGTGCCCAGTCTTCTATCACGACGGCGGCACTTCGATGATTGCACCTTTGTTTGGCACCTGAACCGCCGCTCCGTCTCATTCAACGATATATCAGCACGCAAGAGACTCAGAATATGCCCAGGATCGAGCCTCGAGGCCTGGTCGCACGATTTGCAGAGAACCCACAGAAAACCGCGGGACTCTGAGGCGTCCGCGACTGTCACGATCTCTCCGAACCGCCTTCGCACCATGAGAACATTGTGAGAACATTCTCGTAGCAGAGGCCGAGTCGAAAAATCATGACGCCACATGCCCAATAGTCCCCCAGCTAAGTGATCTGTGGACGATGGTTAATCGCGGGTTCATGTGCGCTCCGTTAAATTTGCTACCGGAGCTTCTGGCGCATGCTGAGACATCGAGTAGGGCACGCCTGTTTAAATCTCGCGCCATTCTCCTGCCACGACCATTCCCGCCACGGGCGGGGTATTCCTGGCACGGCAGTGAAACATATCTAGCAAAACTAGGGAGACACAGCGTATGGAGGTGACCCGTCGCAGCGCTCTCGCTTCCGCAACCACGTTCGCAGTCGCTGTGGTGACACTCACCGGAGGCGTCGAAAGACGGTTGAGAGATTGATCCTATTGCGGTGCAGGCACATGCGGCCGCAGGCGGTGATGAGAGTCACGTTATCGCGGAAGGGATAGCTGAGCTACCTAAGGCATCCTAACAGGGCGCGCTGTCGTAAAGTATCTACGTTAATACCTTCCGCCCAATTGACATGCATATGTGAGGAAAAAATGCGTCTCTTCCGCTCCTTTATTCTGCTTCTGCTTGCGTTGGCAGCGATGACCTTGTCCTCCACGTCCTTTGCGCAGGTCGCCGTCGGCGTGCCCATTACGATCGCTCCGCCAGCACTGCCAGTATACGCACAACCGCCCATTCCCGGACCGGGCTATATCTGGACCCCCGGCTACTGGGCCTATGGCCCTTATGGCTATTTCTGGGTGCCAGGCACATGGGTGGTCCCGCCTGTCGCCGGTGTACTATGGACACCGGGCTATTGGGGGTGGATTGGCGGCGTGTATGTCTGGCACGCCGGCTATTGGGGGCCACATATCGGGTACTACGGTGGCATCAACTATGGCTTCGGCTATGTCGGTACAGGTTATCTCGGTGGGTATTGGGCTCACGGCGTGTTCAATTACAATACTGCGGTGAATAACATTCATAACGTGAACATTACCAATACGTACAACACGACCGTCGTCAAAAACACGACGGTGACAAACGTGAGCTACAACGGCGGCACTGGCGGAACCACCACCCAACCGACGGTGCAGGAACAGGCCGTAGCGCGCTGGCAACATACGCCGCCGACCGCGTTGCAATTACAGCACGAGCATGCGGCTAGCACCAATCACGCGCTGCTGGCGTCCGTGAACCATGGTCGGCCAATGATTGCCGCAACAAGCAAGCCTGGCGTGTTTAGCGGTCGTGGAATCACAGCGGCCAAAGGGGCAAATAGAAATGGGCCTCACCCAGGACAGCAGCACGCGCATCCACCTGCACACGACGGTCAACCTGGCCGGAAAGAAGCGCCGCACGAGTAACGAAGCGCCCGTCGAAACCGCCCCACGGGCGAGCATCGTGCGCCATGGTGATCGATGCGGGCCTGCTGAGCATTGCTGATAAGGAGTCTCGCGGCGGGCTGATGAGCGTTAAGAACATTCTCAAGGTGGCAGTCGAGCCGAAAAATCACTGCGATACGGTGCCCAATAGTCTCCTAGCTGAGCGATCCACGGACGATGGTTAATGGCCGGTTCATGTGGGCCCCGTTAAATTCGCTGCCGGAGCTTCTGGCGCATGTTGAGACGTCGAGGAAGGCAAGCCTTTGTGAAACTTGCGCCATTCTCTCTCCACGACTAACCCCGCCTCGTGCGGGGCTTTTCTGGTATGGCGGTGAGTCATATCCAGCAAAACTAGGGAGACACAGCGTATGAATATGACCCGTCGCAGCACCCTTGCTACCGCCAGCACAGTCGCAGTTGCAGGTTTGGCGCTTGCCTCCGGCATCGCAGAGGCGCAGGAGAAACATTCTGAGATTCACGACGCGATTGCGGCTCTCGAGAAGGCAAAGAATTACATGCAGCACGCGGCCCATGATTTCGGGGGCCATCGCGAACAGGCCCTCAAGGACTGCGATGCTGCGATCAAGCAACTGCGCGAGGCGCTGAAATACGACAAGACCTAAGACTTCAAAAAGTCCCGACGCGACTAAACCAACTTTAGGAGTACCCTTTATTTGGGTTTGGTTTTCGCCCAAAGTCGCGAGGTATGATAATCCGAGATGGTCGAACTTGCCCGGCGTTTGCCGGGCTTTTCTTTGGCCACGTCACGTGTCCGTGCCCACGGATGGTGCTTGGCTTAGACCGTCGACAGATCAACTACACCCCGCCTGCATGGCTCTTCCTCGCACGGTGGGACTTTTCTTTGGCTGGAGACGGAACAAGCCGCACCGAAGGCAGCCTAATCAAATTGACGCACTACCCAAGTTAATATTGCAACAAAACCTGTGGATAACTGCACACAATGCCAAGATATCCACACCTGAACATTGTTCAGAGCAGTAAACTGATTGATCAGATTGAACAGTTCCATAATAGATTCAAAACAGTTATTAGAAGCATTCATAAATATCAACGACATAGCGGATGCCAAATGCCGTCTGTTTTTAGCTTGTTTTGAAATGTTGTAATTTTATTTCAAGACAGTATTGGGGCGCACGTGCCGGATCCTGTGGTGTTTGCTTACCCGTCGCTTACCTCCAGGATAGCTGCACGGTCAGGATTGTTCATTAAGTCATTGAAAGGGTTGGCGCGCCCTGCGGGATTCGAACCCACGACCCACAGCTTAGAAGGCTGTTGCTCTATCCAACTGAGCTAAGGGCGCGTCGCCTCGATAATCTGCTTAGCGCGCTATCGATCTTCCCCGCCAGCCGCCGGCGCCAACGCGTCAGGTTTGCACGCGGTTGAACTTGAAATTGTCGGCGTAACTCTTCGGGCGAATCGTTCGCGTTTTCGGCTCGACGAGGCTGTACTCGTAGCCTTGGCGCCGGGCATACGCAACCGCCTCGTCTTCGCTTTCGAATCTGAGTTGCACCTGGCCCCTTGTGTCGGCGGAGCTGACCCAACCGGTCAAGGGATCGTGGGTCTTCGGCGCGTCGGGCTCGAATTCGAGCACCCATTGACGCGTATTGCCGAAACCGGACTGCATGGCCGTCTTGGTCGGCCGATAAATGCGCACCTTTGCCATGGCAAATCTCTTATCCTGCGGCTCGAGGCGGGGGTATTGCCCGCGCAAGCTATAGGCGTAATGCCATATTAGAGCAAGCGTTCACCTAACCTCCCCGACTAAGCGACAACGGGCCGGGCGGGACGGTTCACGAGATAAATGCCAACCCCTACCAGCCCCATCGAGAGGATAAGTGTCGCGGTGATCGGCTCGCCGAGCAGGATGCCGGCGGCGAGTACGCCAAAAAGCGGGGTCAGGCAGGTAAAGGCCGAGAGCGACGAGGCGGGATAGCGCGTGATGAGCCAGAACCAAGCCACATAGGTGATGAATGCAACCCACACAGCCTGATAGCCGACGCAGAGCCAGGCGAGCGCACTCGGACGCGTAAAACCAGGCTCGCCAAGAAACGGGGAAAGCGGAAGCAGCATCAGGGCCGACCCGGCGAGCTGGTAAAGAAGCGTCTTGTGGGGGCTCAGGTTAACGAGCCGGGTTGCCTTGATCAGGACGATGGTGGCACCCCAAAGCGCGCCGGCGAGAAGAATCATGGCGTCGCCGATCAGCTCCCGATGGGTCGGCAGCGTCAGGCCCTGCCAGAAGGCGACGATCACCCCTGCGAAGGCCGCAAGAAGACCGAGAACCTTCACTCGATGCAACCGCTCACCCGGCAAGAAAAAATGTGCCGCTCCCGCCACGAAAAAGGGTGCGGTGAACAGAAAGAGGATACCGCGCGATGCAGTCGTGTATTGAAGGCCACAATAAAGGAAGACGAACTCGATACCGAAGAGTGCCGCGATAAGAATGCCGAGCCAGAGAGAGCCGTCGCGCTCGAAGAGCCTGACGCCGCGCAGACGCGACCAGATCAGCACGAGCACGGCCGCAACAGCCGAGCGCAAGCCCGCTTGAAGCACGGGCGAAATTTCCGCATTCGCGACCTTGATCGAGACCTGCTGCAATCCCCAGCTCGCGCACATGACCAGGAGCATCGACACGGCAAGGAGATCGAGGTGGGTCTTGCGCCCGGTCATCCGTCCCCTGAATTTCGTTGAGCGCCCGTCACACGGCTCAAACACGGGACCATTATAAGCAATCGCCAATCGAGACCGGTGCTGAACCGCCGGCGGGACGCAACCGGAAATCGAGTACTTGACATTTGTCTCGCCAAGAGCCATTTAGGCGCCAACAGATCTCTCGCGAATGCGCGACGCGTCGCGGTTTCATGGCTGCGACCCCTTCTCTCGAGATCATTCGAATTTCCTTCACATCTTCCCGGTCGCGCGGGACGAGTCTCGGCCGGCAAGCGCCGGTCGAGCCCGCATGTTTGTGACGGCCAAGAAGAAAGTACTTACATCGTGACACTACAATTCACCGACCTCGCCTTGAGTGCCCCCATTCTGCGCGCCCTCGAAACCGAGCAATATCGAATCCCAACCCCCATCCAGGCCCAGGCGATCCCCCATCTCCGGGCCGGACGCGACCTCCTCGGCGTGGCGCAGACCGGCACCGGCAAGACGGCCGCGTTCGCCTTGCCGATCCTCGAACGCCTCGCCGATCCGCGCACCAGTGCAGGTCCCAAATATGCGCGAGCCCTCATTCTCACGCCGACCCGCGAACTTGCCATCCAGATCGGCGAGAGCTTTCGGTCCTATGGGCGATACATGCACCTGCGGCACGCCGTCATCTTCGGCGGCGTTGGACAAAACCCGCAAGTCGACTCCCTCCGTCGCGGCGTCGACATCGTGATCGCGACGCCCGGGCGCCTGCTCGACCTCATGGGTCAAGGTCATGTCAAACTCGACCGCCTTTCGATCCTTGTGCTCGACGAGGCGGACAGGATGCTGGACATGGGTTTCATCCGCGATATCAGAAAGATCGTCGCGGCACTTCCAAAAGACCGGCAGACATTGTTGTTTTCCGCGACAATGCCTGCAGATATCGCACACCTTGCCCAGAATATCCTCAGGAACCCCATCAGGGTCGAAGTGACGCCCGTCTCCTCGACGGTCGAGTCGATCAATCAGCGGGTCCTCTTCGTCGACGCAGCCAACAAGCGCGCCCTTCTGGCAAGCCTGCTCAAGGACCCGCGGATGGCCCGTACTCTGGTGTTCACGCGCACAAAGCATGGCGCCAATCGTGTCGTGGAGTATTTGGACCGCAACAACATCCGGGCCGAGGCGATCCACGGGAATAAATCCCAATCGGCCCGCCAGCGCGCACTCGACGCCTTCCGTGCGGGACGCGTGCGTGTGCTGGTCGCGACCGACATCGCGGCACGCGGCATCGACATCGAAGGTGTGTCCCACGTGATCAACTTCGATTTGCCGAATGTTCCCGAAAGCTACGTGCATCGCATCGGCCGCACCGCGCGCGCAGGCGCCTCGGGTACGGCACTTGCCTTCTGCGATGCGAGCGAGCGAGGCCTCCTGCGCGATATCGAGCGGCTGACCAAACGGTCCCTTTCGGTCGTCGCGGATCATCCCTTCGTCGGCGGGAGTGCAAAGCGAGCGGCTGGCCCCGCGCCGGCCAATCATCGCAGCGAGCGAAAGCCCCACCAGCCGGAACCCGGCGCTGGCAATTCGCCCGGGCAGGGTCGTATGCCCCGCCGGCAGGGCGCATCGCACGGCCAAGATTCTGGAAATCGCGCTGACACGGGACATCGCCATCGCGCGGCGCATCGCCGTCACGCGCCCCATCGGCATGGCGCTGAGCGTCAGGGATCGAAGCGGCGGTTGTCGAACGACGCTCAATCGTCATCGCGCCGATGATGAGCATGGGAGTGCCCGGCATGGGTGTGCTGGGCATGGGCGTGGTCGTCGTGACCTTGGCCATCCATCGGTTGGTTCATCATGCGCAGCATTGCTGGACCACCCGTCTTCAGAAAGCGCCAGGTCATTAGGCCGGCTAGGGCGAGGAAGACGATGTTGAGAACGGTGGTGTAGTTCCAGCTGACGTGGGATTCGACGACCAGCGCCGTTCTCTGCCGCGGCGACCAACCCAGAACGTCGAACAGCATTTCGACGACGTATCCCGCACCGGCCATCGCGACGAAGAACACCGCAAATAGCAAGCCAGCGATTTTGAGACCGTAATATTTGCGGTAGATATCCAGCACCGGCAGAACGATCAAGTCGGCGAAGATGAACGCCACGACGCCGCCGAAGCTGATCCCGCCGTTCCACAGGACCGCCGCGAGCGGAACGTTCCCGACCGAGCAGACGAATGACACGATCGCAACGACAGGCCCGATCAGCGGCCCAACCACCTTCGACCAGGTCGGGTCGTGCGCCAGGAAGAACTGTTGCCAGACATCGTTCGGGACCCAGGCGCCGAGGGCGCCCGCGATCAGCAACCCTAGGACGACATCGATCCAGATGCTGGCCCAATCCATTATGAAATAGTGGCTGATCGCCGTGAAGCCCTCGGCCGAAAGTGCCCGGGCCAGGATCGACCCCTCGCCGCCGACCGACATGTCCATCCCGGCATGTCCCTCCATCCGCCCTTGCAATCCCCGATCCGCTTGCCGCCGCGCCTCCTCGATGAGCCGCCGGTTCATGACCGAACGAAGAATGATGACAAGCATGACGATCATGATCGGGCCGCCGACGAACTCTGCGGCCGTAAACTGCCAGCCCATCAGCACGGCCATGATGATCCCGAGCTCGAGCACCAGATTGGTCGAGGCGAACTGGAACGCCATGGCGGCGATAAAATCACCCCCCTTACGGAAGATCGACCGCGCGAGGGCCACCGCCGCGTAGGAGCACGATGAGCTTGCCGCACCGAGTCCGCTCGCAATCAGGATCGAGCGCGGCGAGGCATCGGGCAGCAGGCGCCCCATTTCGCCCTTTGTGACGACGGCCTGGA
>Ga0187765_10001073_pt1 | contig 10479 bp, 10 predicted proteins | sample 0216_QUI02_MP05__3_FD_133018 | JGI IMG/M metagenome (GOLD analysis project Ga0187765, IMG submission 133018) | Tropical peat soil microbial communities from peatlands in Department of Meta, Colombia - 0216_QUI02_MP05_10_MG | ecosystem: Environmental > Terrestrial > Soil > Wetlands > Peat ...
ACCGAACCTGAATCCGAGCGAGTTGATGTCGCCATGATCCTGCAGGAAAGGCTGTACCGCGATCGATCCCCCCTTTCCGGTGACGGTCACCGGCACGCCGGGGGTCAGGCGGTGCTCGGTCACGATCGCCGGGTAACCGCTGCCTGGAGCAGCGTGGAAGCAATAGGCGAACCTGCTGCGCATCATCGCCGCGGTACTCTCGTCAAGGTAAACATCCACGCGCTGGCGACGCTTGATGAAAAGCGACCGCAGATCGTCGATGCCGTGGGTGTGATCGGCGTGTTCGTGCGTATAGAACACGCCGTCGAGCCAATCGACCTCGGCGTCCAGGAGCTGCTCGCGCAGGTCCGGTGAGGTGTCGACGAGAACCCGGGTGACGCCATCGCTCGCGCGCCGCTCGACCAACAACGACGTCCGCCGCCGCCGGTTTTTGGGATTGTTCGGATCGCAATGGCCCCAGCCCAAAGCCGGCCGCGGCACCCCAGCCGATGAACCACAGCCAAGAATTGTGAATTTCAGCGTCATCGCGGCGGCGCTAGCGCTTGCTGGCTGGCTACCGGCTGCACCTGCGGCGGAGACGGCACCTTGGCGAACAGCCGATAGAAGTTGGCCGTGCTCTGCGTCCCGATTGCATCCAATGACACGCCTCGCACATCAGCCAGGACTTTTGCGGTCTCGACCACAAACGCCGGTTCGTTGCGCTTGCCGCGATATTTTCCGGGCGCCAAATAGGGCGCATCGGTCTCCACGAAGATGCGGTCTTCCGGCAGCTCCGCTGCGATCGCTCGCAAATCTTGTGAGTTCTTGAAGGTCAGGATGCCGGTAAAAGAAATAAAATGGCCAAGCGCCACGGCGCGGCGGGCGAGGTCGCGACCTCCGGTAAAGCAGTGCAGGACGGCGGCGAATGCCCCCTTCCCCATTTCTTCTTCCAGAATCCGCGCAGTGTCGTCGTCCGCCTCACGGGAATGAATGACGAGGGGAAGGCCGGTTTCTCGAGCCGCGCCGATATGAGCGCGAAAGCCCCGCTCCTGTGCCTCGCGCGGCGAATTGTCGTAGTGATAATCGAGACCGGCTTCGCCGATTGCCACAACCTTTTCAGCGCGGCTGCAGGCGATCAATTCGCGCACGCCGATATCCGCCTCTTCGTGCGCGTGGTGCGGATGCGTGCCGATCGAGCAGTAAACGTCGGGAAACCGCTGCGTTATCGCCAGCAGCGTCGACTGCCGCCGCACGCGCGTGGAGATGGTGACCATCCGATCGACACCGGCGGCGCGGGCGCGCGCCACCACGGCGTCGAGCTCGTGCGCAAAATCCGGAAAATCGAGATGACAGTGGCTATCGATCAGCATTAGCGTTCTATTGCGTCGCCTCCCCCGCGGGCTCGACGTAACGCGGGAAAACCGCCGATGGCGCCGGAAGTTTGGCGCCCGCCGCAATGCGCTGCGCGCCGCCGAGACTGGCGAAGCGTCGCTCGCTCGCCGGAATTTCCAACAGATCGAGCAATTTGCCCGCCGAAACCGGCATGAACGGCTGGATCAAGATCGATACCTGACGCAACACTTCCGCGGTCACGTAGAGCACCGTGCCTTGGCGCTGCGGATCGGTCTTGGCGAGCGCCCAGGGTGCTTCGCCAGCGAAATAGCGGTTAGCCTCCGCCACGACCGCCCAAACGGCATTGAGCACCTGATGCAATTGCTGCGTTAGCATCGCTTCGCGCGCTTTGCCGATCAGGGCGTCGGCGGCGGCTAGCATTGTTTGATCGCTAGCCTGCAACGCACCCGGCTTCGGCAGCACGCCGCCGAGATTGCGCGCCACCATGGACAGTGAGCGTTGCGCCAGATTGCCGAGGTCATTGGCGAGATCGGCATTGATGCGCGCTACGATCGCCTCGTGGCTGTAATTGCCATCCTGCCCGAACGGCACTTCACGCAACAGGAAATAGCGCAATGGGTCGACGCCATAGGCATCGGCCAGCGCGAAAGGATCGATGACATTGCCGACCGACTTCGACATTTTCTCGCCGCGATTGAACAAAAAACCGTGCGAGAAGATGCGCCGCGGCACTTCGATGCCCGCAGACATCAGGAAAGCCGGCCAGTACACGGCGTGAAAGCGCACGATGTCCTTGCCGATCACATGCAGATCGGCCGGCCAGTACTTTTTGAATTGTTCGCTTGCGGTATCGGGAAAGCCGACGGCCGTGATGTAATTCGTCAGCGCGTCAACCCACACATACATGATGTGCTTGGGATTAGCCGGCACTTTTATGCCCCAGTCGAACGTGGTGCGCGACAGCGAAAGATCCTGCAAGCCCCCGCGGACGAAACTTACAACTTCGTTCAACCGTTCCCGCGGCAGCACAAAATCCGGTACGCGGCGATAGAGATCGAGCAGCTTGTCGGCGTATTTGGATAGCCGGAAAAAATAGCTCTCCTCTTCCACCCATTCGACCGGCGTGCCATGCGGCCCAAGGCGCTGACCTTTCTCGTCAAGCTTGGTCTCGCTCTCGTCGTAATAGGCCTCATCGCGCACCGAGTACCAGCCGGAATATTTGTCGAGATAAATATCGCCAGCCGCTTCCATCCGCTCCCAGATCGCCTCCGAGGAGCGGTAATGGCGCGCTTCCGTGGTGCGGATGAAATCATCGTTCGAACAATTGAATTTCTTCACCATGGCCTGAAAGCGCGGCACGTTGCGCGCGACCAATTCGCGCGGCGTCAAATTTTCCTTGGCCGCGGTCTGCAGCATCTTGATGCCGTGTTCATCGGTGCCGGTGAGAAAGAACACGTCGCGGCCATCGAGCCGCATGAATCGCGCGATCGCATCCGTCGCTATAGCCTCATAGGCGTGCCCGATATGCGGAGCGCCGTTCGGATAGGCGATTGCGGTGGTGATGTAATAGGGCTTGCCGGCCGAGTGCTCAGTCATGGGGGTTGGTATCAACCGCGCGTGGCCTCGGCAAGCAGGCCAAAAATATTGAAAACCAAAGGTTTCCGCTCGAGATTGTACATTTCGGCATCGCGGGCCGCCGCATTGATCCGCTCGGATGCTTCGGCAAGGCGATTAAGTCGCGCCAAATCACCACGACCGCCATCGAGCCGCTGCGACAACCACGTATTGACGGCGTCGAGAAAGGCCGCGAGCGGTTGCGGATCGGTGCCAGCGAGCGCGTCGCCAAGCGCGTGCAAGTGGCCGGCATCCACAGCCGGAAGCCGCGCCAATAAATCGAGCGCTTGCTGGCGAAGTGTCAACGCATCCTCCTCGAGCAGCCCCAGCGCCCGGCTCACCGAGCCGCTGGCAGCCGCAGCGGCGGCCGCAACCTCTTCATCATCACCTTGCGATCCCGCAACCGCGGTGAGCGCGGCAGCAACATCTGCCTGCGCCAACGGACGAAGTGAGATGATGCGGCAACGCGATCGCAGCGTTGGCGGCACACGTGCCGTCGAATGAGCAACAAGCAAGAGCAGCCCGCGCCTGGGTGGTTCTTCGAGCACCTTTAGAAGTGCGTTGGCGCCCGAGCGGTTGAGATCATCAACCGCGTCGACAATCGCAATCCGCCACCCGCCCTCACCGGCCGTCGAGCCGAAAAACGGCACGGTGCGGCGCACATCGTCGACTGCGATCTGATTACGCAACGTACCTCGTTCGTTGAGGGTGCGCTCGATGACGAGAAGATCCGGCTGGGCCTGTGCGGCAATGCGGCGCGCGACTGGATTTATGGGATCGACTTGGAGCGAGGTTGCGTCCTGGACGTGCCTCGCGGCCGGATCGGGATGGCCCAGAACAAAGCGGGCGAGCCGATAAGCGAGCGTGGCTTTGCCTATTCCTTTCGGTCCGGCGATGAGAATCCCGTGGGGCATGCGTCCCGAACGGTAGGCGGCAAGTAGTGCCGCTTCCGCCGCGCCGTGGCCGAACAAAGCCGTCGTCTCGCGCGGATGCAGAGTGCTGTCGCCATTATCGTCTTGCCGGGACATGCGATTGCGCCAAGCTAAACTTTCGCGGCGGTCGCGCCTTCGTCAAGCCGCCGAACGGCTGGCGGCTGCAGCCGCGACTGCACCGCTTCCCAGATCGCGTTCGCGACGATTTCCTTGTTGGCACTGGCGTCGATCACCACGCAACGATCGGGCTCGCGCGCTGCAATGGCCAGATAGGCGTCGCGCAGCTTTTCGTGGAATTCGACGCCTTCCCCTTCAAAACGGTCCGCCTCGGCAGCACCGCGGCGGAGCTTTGCGCGCTCCAAGCCAAGTTGAACCGGCAGGTCGAGGATTACCGTCAGGTCAGGGGAAAGTTCTCCCACCGAGACGCGCTCAAGCACATTAAGGAGCTTCGGATCGACTCGCCCGAGAATGCCTTGATAGACCCTTGTGGAATCCGCAAACCGGTCACAAACGACCCATTTGCCGGATCGCAGCGCCGGCAGGATCGTGCACTGCACGTGATCATCACGTGCGGCGGCAAATAACATGGCTTCGACATCGGCACCGAGCGGCTTTGCCGCGCCAGTCAACAATACGTGCCGAATGATCTCCGCGCCCGGGGAGCCGCCGGGTTCGCGGGTCAATTGAACGCCAAGGCCTAAAGACTCCAGCCGCAGAGCCAGCATCGCGGCCTGAGTCGATTTGCCGGTCCCCTCCCCGCCTTCAAAGGTGATGAATTTGCCCTGCATGAAGAAATCGCGACGAATTATCTGAGGTTTTGCGCCTGTATGCGTTTGCGATCAGTCAGTTACGAGGATTTTCTACAACAAAAAGGGACGGTACAGGCCAGCTTTCGCCAACAATATAAGCTGCAGATCGGCAACGTGCATGCTCCGGCCGAGTTCTGGCAGGGTTCTGGCTAAGTTCAGAGCTTACTCACACCGGCACGCAACAGCCCGATCATCAGCTCGGTCGCGCCATCCATCGCCCGTTGCGACATGCTACCCCGGCCCACGTCATCGGCCGCCTGCAGGGGTATTTCGAGAGCGAGGTTATCGCCTCGCCAGACTTTGAGCTTGCCGATCGGTTGCCCTTTCGTAATCGGCGCCGCAACCGGGCCGGTATAGACGATCCGCGCCAACAAACGCTGGCTGTTATTCCGTGGCACCATCAGCCGTACAATGCCCGGCGCTAACAACGGCACGTAGCTTCTGTCGCCGCCAAACACCTTCGCGTCACCCACTATTTGACCTTCGGCGAACAAAACGCGCGCTTGAAAGTCATGGAAGCCAGATTCCAATAGCTTCTTGGCCTCATCGGCGCGCTCTTTGTCCGATTTTGCGCCGGTAACAACGACAATCAGCCGGAAATTGTCCTCTATTGCCGACCCGACCAAGTTGAAACCGGCCTCCGCCGTCTCGCCAGTCTTAAGCCCATCCGCGCCGATGCCCATCCCGAAAAGCGGATTACGGTTCTGCTGATGAATGTTATTCCAGGTGAAATCACGCTGGCTGAAATACGGATAGAAATCGGGATAGGTGTGAATAATATGCCGCGCTAATTCCGCCATTTCGCGCGCGGTGACGCGCAAATTGGGATCGGAGTAGCCGGTGGAATTGGTGAAAGTCGAAGTTTCAAGGCCGATCGCGCGCGCGCGTTGGGTGAGCATTTGCCCGAAGCTCGCCTCGTTTCCAGCGAGCGCCTCGGCGACCGCGATACAGGCGTCATTGGCGGAATCGACGATGATGCCTTGCAGTAGATCCGATACTTTCACACGGCTGTGTATCGCTGCAAACATGGTCGAGCCGCGCGACGGCGCTCCGCCCTTTCGCCAGGCATTTTCACTGATGATGTATTCGTCATCTGGCTTGACCCGACCCTGCTTGATCTCATTGAAGAGGAATTCAACCGTCATCAGCTTGGCGAGGCTTGCCGGCGCAACCAGCTGATCGCCGTTCTTCTCGTACAAAATACTGTCGCTATCGGCGTCGAGCAGGACCGCGGCGGGGACGCTGCTCTGGAATCCTTCCTCTTTCTTGCTCGATCCAACCGGCGCGGCGGCAACGCTGAGCGCGGCTCCGAACAGCGCCATCCCGCAGCCGGCGCCAACCAGGACTGCGAGCCACGTTCTGCCTCGCTTCATGTCAATTGCGCCACGCGCATCGTTCGCCACGATATACTCCACAAAGACTCACTCTATTGTCGCGCAAAGATCTGCCGCGCAATAGAGCTAGCCCGCGACCAAATGCGCCGCAGGCTCAATCCATCCTCGATAATATCAATTCAGTAAAGTCCACGGCCGCTGAGAAACTCGTCGAAGTCGCCATCGGCCGAGGGCATCGCGCTGGCATAGGTCAACGCAGCGCTCCGCGGCAGTGACGCTGTCGTCGCTATACTGGCCAGCCTGGTCCGCGGCGCTGCTGTCATGGCTGCCGGCACGATGCGAAGCGCGGCAAGCCTGGTCGTGCCCGGCACGGGAGCCGGCTCATCCTGGCGCAACGTCGCCTCAAGGACGCGGTCGTCCGAGCCTTCGATCGGGGCCGGACCGACATATTCAACGCGCACCCAGGCCGTTCCGCTGAGCGTGAAGCCCAAAAGGTAAGCCGCGTGCTTTGAAACATCGATGATCCGATTACCGGCATAGGGCCCGCGGTCGTTGACGCGGACGATGAGCGAGCGGCCATTGCTCAAATTGCTCACCCGCACATAGCTTGGCAGCGGCAGCGTCGGGTGCGCCGCGGTGATGGCTTCAGCGTCGAAAATCTCACCATTTGCCGTCGCTCGGCCATGAAAATCCGAGCCGTACCAGGATGCCACACCATCAGCCCGATAATGGGGATTGTTCTCGGGGATATAGACCCGGCCCGCCACAACATAAGGCGAGCCGACCCGGTAAACGCCACCGCCTTTTGGCACCTGATCGCTGGGCTCGGCCACGCGGGTGCCCGGCTCCACGCCGTACCGGGGGTCAATGGGATTGTTATTGGCGCAATTTGCCAAGCAAAAACAAAGGGCAGCGCAAGCCGAAACCGGCGCAAGCCGTCCCCGTGCCGAGCGTGCCCGACCCCGCATCATCCCCCATCCCGTGGCGGGAACTATTGAATTTGAGCGTGGTCAGATTGTGGCGAAAATAGGCGAAGGCGATCTGCCATATCCATGGATCGTTTCAACCGAGTTCTACTTTGGTCACTCGACGCGCGTGAGTGCGCAGACGAAGTCCTTCCCGTCGCCCGGCCGGCGAAGTTGGCGCTGTGCTGCATGAACGCAGATCGAGCCGACGCAGCGCGACGGCAGCCGGCGCGAGCCGTTAGTAATGCCGCTCTCTGCCTCCCGCTGCAAACGATGCTGGCGTAAAGCCAGTGAACAATTAAATTAAAGAAATGGGACTGGTTTTCGGATTTTTGATCGGCGTTCTCACGCTATTCGTCCTCGGATTCTGCGTCCTCGGCGCAATGTGGGAAAGCGTGCGCGTCCACAAAGACCTAAAGAAGCTTGAACAGCAATGGCGCCGGCGACCGCCAACGTGACTTTCGTTGCGGGGCGCCTGCGATTTTTCGTCTATTTACGAGACGGGCTAGCGCCTGCGAGGCCCAGTTGATTGCGGCGAGGACGGGTACGGACTAGGCGAACAGGAGCTACCCCCGAGCCGGTCAGCCAAACACTGTTGCAATGTTGCATAACGGCACTTCGGACTACCGTCGCCATCGCCATCTTGATAGAGGCACCAGGCACCGTTTTGCGCCTCAGCCGGTTTTTCGACGCAGACGATGGCGGCAAAAATTCCGAGAATGAATAGCGATGGCCTCATGACGGTGTCGTGCTCGTTTGCGAGGATGCCGAATATTTTTCTCGACGCCGGGATCGCGTACGAACGGCGCATCAACCGCTTCCGCCCGGTTCACCGCCTGGGTAACTGATACCCGAATTCGGGTCACAATACGGAAGCCCCGGACACGGCGATGTACCCGGAACAAAATTGTAAAGGCCGCGTCCTTGGCTGCTTTGCGTTACATATCCACTATGATACGCCGAAACTGGCGTGGTCTTATGAGCAGCCAATGCTGGAGTTACGACGCTTGCGGCTGCAATTGCAGCACCAAAAAACAGCTTTGACACGTTTGCCACGATTTTCTTCTCCGCGAGTGGGGAAACGATGTTTTTGTTATTGTCGCGTAGAAGATTGGATTACGTCGCCGCAAATTCCATCACACCTTCTTGAAACACTACGCAGAGCTGCATTGCATGCGGAGCGCGGCGGGAGCCATGGCTCCATTAATAAGGATGGCCCGGTCGATACTGGTAGTGCGGCGGCTCATAATACGGACTCGGTGAGCAATTCCCGCCAACCCCACGCACATCGGCCAAGCATTGTTGCAATGTCGCGAACCCGCAAATCCTTTGGCCGCCGTATGCGTAATTGTAATAGGCACACCATCCACCGTTTTGCGCCTCAGCGGGTTTTTGGACGCAGACGATAGCCGCCAAAACTCCCAGGATGAACAGCGAAAACTTCATGGCCGCCTCCCTAGCGGTTCATTGGCTGGCGCGGCGCGCTAGCTGATTATCGCTTGCGCAAAAGCTTTGGCAAAGCCTAGTCGCGCCGAAATCAATGCGCGTACGGGCTGGGTGAACATGTCCCGTAACCCCCGCTCGCTGCGGCCTTGCATTGTTCGTATGTTTCGAAGCCGCAATTCGTGCCGCCGTCGAAACTGGTAGTGACGCACCAGCTCGCTTTAGCGGCCGACTGTTCCGCGTCCCCTGCCGCCGGGGCCTGCGCTTGTCCCTGCTGTTGTTCCTGCGCTCGTTGCTGCTCGTAGAGCTTTAAACATTGCAGGAACAGGGCCGTGCCGGGCTTATAGCCGGCTTGTTTACATTGGGCCACGTCGTCAGCGAGCGCGGGCATTGCCAAGCCAGCCACGACCGACGCAGTGATGATGCTCGCCAGAGCGATACTCCGCATAATCCGCCACCCTCTTTAGCGTTGCCCGAACCGTAACATGCCGGACCAGCGATAACAGCCTAGCGCGGCGGATTGCGGCGGACGTCGCGAAGTTGACGGAGCTATTGCGCAAATCGGGTACCGCCTAATAACGATAAGGATAGCGCGTCGGGAGCCTAGTCGAGAGATACGGGCCGCGCGGGGGCTGGTACATGGGATTGGCTCCGCAGGATCCGCCAACTCCACTGATAGCGGCTTGGCATTGCTGCCACGTTGCGAACCCGCAATTCGTGCTGCCACCCCAGACATTGTAATAGGCGCACCAAGCGCCGTCCTGCGCCGCAGCGGGTTTTTCGATGCAGACAATAGCCGCCAGAAATATAGGGATGAATAGCAAAAGTCTCATGGTCGCCTCCTAGCGGTTCATTGGAGCGGATATACGCGCGTGATTTGATCGGAAATTTGACCAGGATCAAAACTTGTTAGGCGCGGCGGATCGCGGTGATCGATTGGAAGGCCGGATATTGCCTTTCACGCCTTGCCGCACACGCGCGCCTCTCAGCTAATGGATTCGGGTGTTGACGTGACCATCAGCAAGCGCCTCGGGCATTCAAGCCCGAATGTCACGCTTCGGATATACGCCCAGTTGTTTCGCCAAAAGGACGACAAGACCGTTGAGGCAATCAACGATGCGCTGGCAAAATTGGGGTACAGCGGGGTGAAAAAATGCTGTTTCCGCGCTAGCAGATGGTAGCAATTCCGTAGCAATTCCCTATTTTGTTCGACCTACGTTCTTTCGAGAGGAAATCTATACGTCGAAATCGGAGGGACGGAAGGGTGGCCGAGCGGTTTAAGGCACCGGTCTTGAAACTCAGGCAACGTGTGTCACGGCGTGAAGAGCAGTTGGATGACAATTGGGTGACAATTCCGCGCTCGTCAGGAGTTCCTCCTCACAAGTCGAAAAACACCGTTACAATTTGTGAAATTCGCGGGTAGGCCGCAGTCGGATATGCTTTTTTTGTTGGACTGTGCGTTCCGCAGGAAGGGGACACTGCTCGCCAGTTCGACACCAAACGCTGCTGCGCAAAAAAGGCGCGCGCGTCTGGGGACGAAGGCAAAGCCGCTGGCTGCGTACCGCTGGCGGCTTTGCTGTTTGAGCAGCAGTTATCACTAGATTTAAAGCTTCGAACGGGTGCCCTGCCTGCCGCTGTTGTGACGAGGATCACAGCGCACCTAACGCATTACTGCTTTCCTGTGACTGCACCGTCGTTCCCGGCGGTGGCTCCTTCCTCCATACCTTGGGGTCGCTAATGGCGGCCCCCTTTTTTACGCGCGTTACCCAGGCACGGCGTGAACATAAATCCAAATCTAACCGGTAACCCTGCTTGCCTTCCCTCGCTTGCGCGGCGCGTGCGCAGTCACGCCCCAAAGACTTTAAGTAACAGCACAAGCATGCCGAGATAGATAATGAGGCAGATTGACATTATCGTAATTGTAGTCTGCGGATCATCTTGCGCCTCACGTTTTTTTCGTCTGGATACCGCGTCTAAATCTGTTGGCATGATCGGTTGCCCTCTTACAGTGACCCAATCACTCTAGCGAAGCCACTTGAGCGCCGGTTTG
>Ga0187765_10001076_pt1 | contig 10471 bp, 8 predicted proteins | sample 0216_QUI02_MP05__3_FD_133018 | JGI IMG/M metagenome (GOLD analysis project Ga0187765, IMG submission 133018) | Tropical peat soil microbial communities from peatlands in Department of Meta, Colombia - 0216_QUI02_MP05_10_MG | ecosystem: Environmental > Terrestrial > Soil > Wetlands > Peat ...
CTCGCTCTCGAAATCCTCACGGAGGTGATGACCGGATGAACCGCCGGCAGCGCCATGCGGCAATCCTGCGGCTCCTGCAAGAGCACCCGATCGGCACGCAGACCGAGCTCGCGCAGGCCCTGCACGACGCGGGACACGACGTCGTCCAGACGACCGTCTCGCGCGACATCCACGAGCTCGGGCTCGTCAAGGTGCGCAGCGCAGACGGACGGCTCGTCTACGCCCCGCCGGAGGCGGCCGAGGCGGAGCGCGTCGACGCGATCTCCGTCGCGTTCGCGCGCTGGGCGCTCGGCGTCGAGGCGAGCGGCCACCTCGTCGTCGTGACGACCCCGCACGGCTACGCGAGCCCGCTCGCGCAGGCGATCGACCTCGGACGCCATCCGCGCATCGCCGGCACGATCGCCGGCGAGAACACCGTGCTCCTCGTCGCGCGCGAGCCGGCCACCGGCGCTGACCTCGCCGCCGAGATACGCACGATCCTGCTCGAGGGGGCCGCTTGAGCATCGATCTGCTCCGCGAGCGCGGCGTCATCCTCGGCACGCTGCCGGTCGGCGAGCGGGTCGGCATCGCGTTCTCCGGCGGCCTCGACACCTGTTGCGCGCTCGCCTGGATGCGAGAGAACGGCGCGATCCCCTACGCGTTCACGGCCGACCTCGGCCAGTACGACGAGCCGGACGTGGCCGCCGTTCCGGAGCGGGCGCTGCAGTACGGCGCCGAAGAGGCGGTGCTCGTCGACTGCAAGGAGGCTCTCGCGTGCGAAGGGCTCGCCGCGCTCCAGTGCGGCGCCTTCCACATCCAGACCGCGGGCCGCCGCTACTTCAACACGACGCCGCTCGGCCGCGCGGTGACCGGAACGCTGCTCGTGCAGGCGATGAGCGAGTACGGCGTCGGCATCTGGGGCGACGGCTCGACGTACAAGGGCAACGACATCGAGCGCTTCTACCGCTACGGGCTGCTCACGAACGAGAACCTGCGCATCTACAAGCCGTGGCTCGACGACGCGTTCGTGTCGGAGCTCGGCGGCCGCACCGAGATGAGCGAGTGGCTGGAGGCGCGTGGGCTCGCGCACGGCAGCTCCGTCGAGAAGGCGTACTCGACCGACGCGAACCTCCTCGGCTCGACGCACGAGGCGAAGGATCTCGAGCTCCTCGACACGAGCATGAAGATCGTCGACCCGATCATGGGCGTCGCCCCCTGGGACACCGGGACGGAGATCGCGCCGGAGACGGTGACGATCGCGTTCCGGAACGGGCTGCCCGTCGCGATCGACGGCGTCGACCTCGACGATCCGGTCGAGCTCGTCCGCACCGCGAACACGATCGGCGGGCGCCACGGACTCGGCATGTCCGACCAGATCGAGAACCGGATCATCGAGGCGAAGAGCCGCGGCATCTACGAGGCGCCGGGCATGGCGCTCCTGCACGTCGCGTACGAGCGGCTGCTGACCGCGATCCACAACGAGGCGACGCTCGAGCGCTACGCCGAGCACGGACGGCAGCTCGGCCGCCTGCTCTACGAGGGCCGCTGGTTCGACACGCAGGCGCTCATGCTGCGCGACTCCCTCCAGCGCTGGGTGGCCGCGCTCGTCACCGGCGAGGTGACGCTCGAGCTGCGACGCGGCGACGACTACACGATCCTCGACACGCGCGGCGAGGCGGTGACCTACGACCCGGAGCGGCTGAGCATGGAGCGCAGCGCGACGGCGTTCACGGCGGCCGACCGGATCGGGCAGCTCGCGGTGCAGATCAACGACATCGCCGACTCGCGGCGCATGCTCGCAGAGCACCGCCGGCTGCGGCACGAGCCGCCGGCGTCCCTCGCCAATCCGCTCGAGCTGGGACCGGCGGAGTGACGCTCTGGGCCGCACGCACGGGCGTCGCGCTCGACCCAGACGTCGACGCGTTCCTGCGCGCCGAGGACGGCGAGCTGCTGCCGTACGACTGCGTGGCGACCGCGCTCCACGCGCAGCGGCTGCACGTCGCGGGGATCCTCTCGGACGCGGAGCTCGACGAGGTGGAGACACGCCTCACGACGATCGCGGACGAAGGCACGGCGTTCCTCGGCGAGTACGAGGATGTCCACTCCGCGATCGAGGGCCTGCTCGGGACGGTCGGGCGGAAGATCCACGCCGGCCGCTCGCGCAACGACCAGGTCGCCGCGGCGGCACGTCTCTACGTCGAGGACGCCGCCCGCGAGGCCGAGACCGCGATCGGGACGCTGATGGAGACGATCCTCGACCTCGCCGAGCGCGAGGCGGCGACGCCGCTGCCCGGCTACACGCATCTCCAGCGCGCGCAGCCGGTCACGGTCGGCCACCACCTGCACGCGTGGGTGGAGATGCTCGAGCGCGACGGTCACCGCTTCCAGCAGGCGGCCGCCGCAAGCGCGCCGAGCCCGCTCGGCGCAGGCGCGCTCGCCGGCTCGACCCTGCCGCTGCCGCTGCCGGCCGGCGCGATGCGCAACTCGCTCGACGCCGTCGCCGACCGCGACTTCGCGCTCGACTACCTGTACGCCGCATCCGTCCTGTTCACGCACCTGTCGCGGATCGGCGAGGAGCTCGTCCTGTGGTGCACGTCCGAGTTCGGCTTCGTCCGCCTGCCCGCGAACGCGGCGACGGGATCGTCGATGATGCCGCAGAAGCTCAACCCCGACGTCGCGGAGCTCGCCCGGGGCAAGGCCGGGACGCAGATCGGGAGGCTGACCGGGCTGCTCGCCGTCGTCAAGGGCCTCCCGCTCGCCTACGACCGCGATCTTCAGGAGGACAAGACGCCGCTCTTTGCGACGCGACGCGACGTTCGCTCGGCGCTCGCCGCGCTCGGTGCGCTCATCGGCGGAATCGAGCTCGACGCCGACCGGCTCGCCGCCGCTGTCTCGGATCCGCTGCTGCGCGCGACCGACGCCGCCGAAGCGCTCGTGCGGGACGGCGTACCCTTCCGCGACGCGCACGAGCAGGTTGCGACCGCCGTGCGCGCCGGGTCGTTTGCGCCGCCCGACCGGACGGCGCCGCGCGCGGCTCCCGGCCCGAGCGGTGTCACGGCCGCGCTGCGCAACGCGCGCCTGCGACTCGAGGCGCGCTCGCTCGCGAGCAGGCCCCGCACCCTCGTCGGACGCGACCTGACGACGCTCACGACGTGGAGCGCCTTCGAGCTCGGCTCCGTGCTCGACCTCGCGGAGCAGCTGAAGGCGGCGCACCGGAACGGCATCGAGCACCGTCTCCTTCCCGGCCGCACGCTCGGGCTGCTCTTCACGCGCCCGTCGACGCGCACGCGCGTCTCGTTCGCGGCGGCGATGGAGCAGCTCGGCGGCTCCGCCATCGCGCTCAACGCGGCCGAGCTCCAGCTCTCGCGCGGCGAGCCGCTCGAAGACACCGCGCGCGTGCTCTCCGGCTACCTCGATGCACTCGCCGTGCGCTGGCCGTCGCAGGCCGACCTCGAGACGCTCGCCCGTCATGCGTCGATCCCGGTCATCAATGCGTTGACCGACGAGGAGCACCCCTGCCAGGCGCTCGCGGACGCGCTCACGATCCGGGAGCGCTGCGGCGACCTGCGCGGCGTCCGTGTCGCGTACGTCGGCGACGGAAACAACGTGTGTGCCTCGTTGCTCATCGCCTGCTCCGCCCTCGGCGCCGAGGTCGTCTGCGCGACGCCGGCGGGATACGAGCCGGGGCCGAGCGCGCTCAGCGCCGCGTGCGCGTTCGGCGGCAAGGTGTCACTGACGCACGATCCGTACGAGGCGGCGGCCGGCGCGCAGGCGCTCTACACCGACGTCTGGGCGAGCATGGGCGAAGAGGACGAGCGGGAGCGGCGGCTGCGGGAATTCGCCGGCTTCGGCGTCGACGCCGGGCTGCTCGCGGCGGCCGATCCGAGCGCGGTCGTCCTGCACTGCCTGCCCGCCCACACGGGCGAGGAGATCTCGAGCGACGTCCTCTACGGGCCGCAGTCGGCGGTGTGGCAGCAGGCGGAGAACAGATTGCACGTGCAGAAGGCACTGCTCGCATTGCTCGTCGCGTAGACTCGCGCGAGTCGCGACCCAAGGAGAGCAGATGACCACGACGGAAGACACCGAGGCCGGACCTCTCGACGCGCTCCGCGCCTCGTTCTCGGGCACCGTGCTCGAGCCCGGAGACGGCTCGTACGACGAGGCGCGTCGCGTCCACAACGGCCTGATCGACCGTCGGCCCGCGCTGATCGCGCGCTGCCGGAACACGGCAGACGTCGCGGACGCGGTCCGGTACGCGCGCGGAGCGGGACTGGAGATCTGCGTCCGCGGCGGCGGGCACAACGTGGCGGGGAGCGCGGCGATCGACGACGCGCTCATGATCGACCTTTCGCCGATGCGAGGCATCTACGTCGACCGTGCCGCCCGGACCGTGCGGGCGCAGGGCGGCGTGCTCTGGCGCGAGCTCAACCGGGAGACCGCCCTCCACGGCCTCGCCGTCACCGGCGGCGCGATCTCGACCACGGGCATCGCCGGCCTGACGCTCGGCGGGGGCCTCGGCTGGCTGATGGCGAAATACGGGCTCGCGGCCGACAACGTGCTCGCGGTCGAGCTCGTCACCGCCGACGGCGACGTTCTCGACGTGACCGAGAAGTCCGATCCCGATCTCTTCTGGGCGCTCCGGGGCGGCGGCGGCAACTTCGGCATCGCTGCCTCGTTCGAGTACCGGCTCCACCCGCTGAGCATGGTCACGGGCGGGCTGATCGCCCACCCGATCGACGCCGCGGGCGACATGCTCCGCTTCTACCGCGATGCGGCCCCGTCGTCGTCGGACGACCTGACGGTCTTCGCCGCGCTCGTGCATGCGCCGGACGGGTCCGGGATGAAGCTCGCCGCGATGGTCGTCTGCCACACGGGGACGCCCGAGGAGGCGGAGCGCGAGCTGGCGCCGTACACGGAGTGGGGCTCGCCGCTCGCGGTCGAGGTCGGCCCCATGCCGTATCCGGTGATGAACGCGGTGCAGGACGCGAACTATCCGACGGGGTCGCTCAACTACTGGCTCTCGAGCTTCACGAGCGGGATCCCGGACGGCCTGATCGACGTCGCGGTGGAGCGCTTCGCGAGCGTGCCCTCGCCGATGACCGTGATCCTGCTCGAGCACTTCCACGGCGCGGTCTGCCGGGTGGGCGTCACCGACACTGCCGTCCCGCATCGCGAGGAAGGCTGGAACCTGCTCCTCCCGTCCGTCTGGATGGATCCCGCGGACACCGACGCGAACATCGCGTGGACGCGCGAGACGCATGCGGCGTTCGCACCTCACCTGACCCAGAGGCGCTGGGTCAACTACCTCGGCGACGACCAGGGCGCCGACGCCGTCCGCGCTGCCTACGGGCCGAACTACGCCCGTCTCGCCGAGCTGAAGCGGACGTACGACCCGGAGAACGTCTTCCGCCACAACCAGAACATCGCGCCGTAAGGCCGGACGTGTTCAGTCACGCGCTGCCGGCACGACGAGCACCGGCACCGGCGAGACGTGCAGCAGCTTGTGCGGCACGGAGCCGAGGATCGCGCCGGCAAGCGGATGCTCACCGTGAGTGCCGACGACTACGAGCGATGCGCCGTGCCGCTCGGCCGCGTGCACGAGCCCTTCGGCGGGCCGTTCGGGAACGAGGTCGACCTCGTAGTCGACCCCCGCGCTCACAGCGCGCTCGGCGGCCTTTGCAGCGGACTGCTCGGCGAGCTCCCTGACGGTCCGCCGGTACTCGCCCGTCTCGCCGCCGTACGCGGCCGGGATCTCGAAGGCGAACACGATCACGATCCGCGAGCCGTCGAGCCGTGCGAGCTCGATTGCCTTGTCGAGCGCGCAAAACGCGCACCCCGACCCGTCGAAGCCGACGATGATCGAGCCACTAGGCATGCGTGGGCACCGGAGGGTCGAGAGCGGTCGCATCGCCCGTCTGCGGCTTCAACCGGAAGAACGGATCGGGATTGACGAGCCGCTGGACGAGCATGAGCACGATCCCCACCGCGAGGCCGACGATGCCGATTGCGAGCGGTGGTCCGACCCCGAGCCACGCATGGCCGACGGACGAGTTCGCGGGGTTCGTCTGCTGGTAGATGCTGTCGCCGAGGATGCCGAACAGGATAAGGCCGCCGAGGAGCGGCAGGATGCCCACCATCACGAGCGTGCGCAGGCTTCGCGTCAGGACGCGCCTGAAGTACCAGAAGCACGCGAAGCCTGTCAGTCCGTAGTAGAAGGCGATGCCGAGACCGGTGGCGGTCACGGAGTCGGCGAGGATGTCGCCCGAGAGCGAGTTGAGCAGCAGGAAGCAGCCGATCGACACGGCACCCATCCAGATCGTGGAGGCGCTCGGGGTCAAGTAGCGGGGATGGATGCGGGCGAAGTGCTTCGGGATTCCGCCGTGTGCCGCCATCGCCAGCGTCGCGCGCGTCGTCGGCAGGATCGTGGTCTGCGTCGACGCCGACGCCGAGGTGAGCACGGCGATGATCAGCAGCTTGTCGAGGTGCCACGGCAGCACCTGGCTGCCGAGCGCGCTCAGGATGTCGTCGGCGTGATTGTTCAGGAACCCGATGCCGTGATACGCCTGCGCGGCGAACGAGACGACGACGTAGATCCCGAGGAGCAGGAAGGTGCTGACGACGGCGGCCCGCCCCGGTGTCCGGCTCGCGTCCTCCGTCTCCTCGTTCACCGAGACGGCCGTGTCCCAGCCCCAGTAGATGAAGATCGCGAGCAGCAGCCCGTCGGTCAGCGCGCCGAACGACTTGATGTCGAACGGGTTGAGCCAGCTCCAGGCCGGGTGGACGGCGCCGATCGGATGCCCGAAGTAGACGCGGCCGAGCGCCACCGCCGCGAACACCGTGAGGACGATGACCTCCGCTGCGAGCAGGAACCACTGCGTCTTGGCCGAGACCTCGATGCCGACGTAGCAGATGGCGCTCATCAGGATGATCCAGACGACGCCCGCGACGCCCACCCAGAGCCTGCTCGCCGCGGCCTTGTCGGCGCCGAAGAGGAGGAAGGTGTACGAGCCCGCGATCTGCGACAGGCTCGCCATCACGAGCACGTCCGCATAGAGGATCCCCCAGCCGCCGAGCCAGCCGGTCGCGGGACCGAACGCCCGCGTCCCCCAGATGAAGGTCGTACCGCAGTCGGGGTCGGCCTGGTTCAGGTACTTGAAGCCGTACGCGATCAGCAGCATCGGCACGAATGCGAGCGCCATCACGACCGGCGCCTGGAAGCCGATGCCCGCGATCGCGGTCACGAAGCCGAGCGTGGCGGCGAGGCTGTACGCGGGCGCGGTCGAGGCGACACCGATGACGACACTCGAGAGGAAGCCGAGCGCGTTGGCCTTGAGGCCCTTGTCGCCCACGTCGACCGGGGCCAGGGCAAGTGCCTCGGTCGCCATGGTGCGGCAGCATCGCACCCTCCGCGCGGATGTTCAAGAGCATGGACAATGCGGGAGTGAGCGACGAGACGAAGCTCGATCTGCCCGAGCTGCGCGAGCGAATCGCAGCGGTCGACCGCGAGGTGCTGGACGCCTTGAACCGGCGGCTCGAGCTCGTGGCCAGGGTGCAGGAGCGGAAACAGGAGGCGGGCGCGCCGCTGATCGACGCCCAGCGCGAGGCCGAGCTGCTCGAGGAGCTCACGGCAGCGAACCGAGGACCGCTCTCGGAACGCGCCGTGCACTCCGTCTTCGCGGCCGTGCTCGACGTGATGAAGCAGGAGGTGCGCGGCGAGACGCGGTCGGGCAGCCCGCCGCAGACGCCGGTCGCGCCGCCGGTCGTCACGAGGCTCGCCGTCGTCGGCACGGGGCTCGTCGGCGCGTCGGTCGGGCTCGCCGCAAAGCGTGCCGGCGTCACGCACGTCAGCGGCTGGGACGCCGACGGTGCGACCCTTCGCGAGGCCGCGGGAGCGAAGGCCGTCGACACGGCCGCGCCGTCGCTGCACGACGCCGCGGCAGGCGCCGAGCTCGTCGTCGTCGCCGTTCCCGTCGGCGCGCTCGTCGCCGCCACTACCGAGGTGCTCGCGGCGGCCGCGACGGAGACCACGGTGACCGACGTCGGCTCGACGAAGCGCGCTCTCGCCGCGGCCGTACGGGACCCGCGCTTCGTGCCGGGCCATCCGCTCGCCGGAGGCGCGAGCGGGGGACCGTCCCGCGCGGCCGCCGACCTCTTCGACGGCGCGACGTGGTTCCTCACGCCGCTCCCCCTCACGAGTGCCGGCCGCCTCGACACCGTCGAGCGCTTCGTGACGATGCTCGGCGCACACGCAGTCCGGCTCGACGCAGGCGAGCACGACCGCCTTCTCGCGCTCACGAGCCATCTCCCCCACGCGCTCGCGAACGTGCTGATGCGCCAGATCGCGCGGGCGTCGGTCGGACGCGACGAGCCGCTCGCGCACGCGGGCGCGGCGCTGCGCGAGATGACTCGGGTCGCCGGCGCGAACGCAACGGTCTGGGCCGACATCTTCGACGAGAACGGCGACCTGATCGCCGATGCGGTCGCGGCGCACCGCAACGAGCTGGAGGACGTCGAGCGCGCGCTGCGGGGGCGCGACCGGGCGTTCTTCGATTCGTGGATCGCCGAGGCTGCGGAAGCGCGTAGCCGTATGCTCGAGTACGCCTACCGCACCGAGGCGCGCAGGTTGAACCGGATCCGCGTTCGCATCCCGGACAAGCCGGGCGTGCTCGCGCGCATCACGCAGACGCTCGGCGCGGCCGGCATCAACATCGAAGACTTCGAGCTCCGCCACGTCTCCCCGGAGTACGGCGGCGTGCTCGTCATCCTCGTCGCGGGCGCAGACAACGCCGAGCTCGCCCGGACGTTGTTGCGACGCGAGGGCTACAGCGCTGCGTGACTCCGCGGAAATGCTGCGCATTTCCGCGGGGGGGTGATGTTGTGCTCCGCAGAGCGCGCGGCGGCGGAGCCGCCACGCTCTTACGTGACCAGAGGCTGAAGGTTCGGGCAGCGCGGCCGGTGGTGGCTGCGCCATCCCCGTCCGCGTGGATGCGCCTGCGGCTAACGCGCCTGCGGCTGCGTTAGCCTCCGGCCTCGACCGCTCGACAAGCGGCGGTCTAGACCCGTCTCCAGGACCGGCGGTTCAGGGCCGGAGCGAACCCGGAGCGTTCGCAGAGGCCGGATGCACGCGGGCGGAGATGGCGAAGCCACCACCGGCCGCGCTATCCGATACCCGAGCCCCTGGTCACATAAGCGGACGCCGGCTCAGCCGGCGTCCGCTCTGCGGAGCACAACATCTCCAGCCACGAAGTGCGCAGCACTTCGTGGCTAGCCGATGAGCGCGTCGCGAAGAGCGACCGCGACCGCCTGGGTGCGGGTGCGCGCCCCCAGCTTCGTCATCGCACGCTGCGCGTGAGCCCGCACCGTGTCGGGCGAGAGGAAGAGCTTCGAGCCGATCTCGGCGTACGCGTCGCCCTCGGCGAGCAGGCGGAGCACCTCGCGCTCGCGCTCGGAGAGCGGCTTTCGCACCTCGCTCTGCCGGAGTGTTGCGAGCGAGGCGGCGAGCACTGGATCGACGTAGAGACCGCCGCCGGCGACGGTGTCGATCGCCCGCGCGAGATCTTCGAGAGGAGCGTCCTTGAGAGCAAAGCCGCGGGCGCCGGCATCGAGTGAGTCGCTGACGAGTCCCCGGTCGGCAACGCCGGAGTAGAGCAGCACGGCGGTGTCAGGAGAGATCTGCGCGATCCGCCGCGCGAGCTCGAGCCCGTCCAGGTGAGGCATTCGCACGTCCGCGACACACACGCGCGGACGGTGCGTCTGGACTGCTTCGAGCGCCTGCTCGCCGTCCAGCGCCGTCGCGACCACCGAGAACCCGGCGGCGGCGAGGTAGCGCGTGACGGCATCGATGATCGGCGGGTGATCGTCGGCGATGACGCAGCTGGTGGTGGAGCGGCCGGGGAGGGAGACGATCGGCATGGCGTTCTGACTCAGTTCTCGGCATCCGGGCGCAGCGCCCGTATCCCCGTACTCACGTAACCGTCTATCCCCGTTTCTGCGTAGCCTTCTTCGGCGCTTTCGTGAAGCTGTGGATCGGCGCACTCGCCTCGGACGCCGAGCCGTCGAGACGATCGGGGGCACCGATCAGCCGCGACAGCGTCGTCCGGAAGGCCTTGGGGCTCATGGAGGCCGACCAGTCGGAAGATCCGGCGGGTCGCATCGAATTGTCGGCCGAGGGCCAGTAGCTCCAGGCGAGCGTTGCGGCGAAGCGCTCGCAGGCGTTGGCGCCGCTGGCCAGGGATGGATCGTCGTAGCACCACTGCTGCGCGCCGAGCATCCCCGTCAGCTCGGTGCGGGCCTGCGCGCTGAGCGCCGTGTACTGGACCTGCTGGGCATATTCCATCTGGACGACGCCCCACGAGAAGCTCCCCGAGTCGAGCAGGCCCGCGTCGAGCCAGGTCTGCCCCGGGGTCGAGTACGACAGCGGGATGTCGCGGGCGATGTGGATGGTCACCTGGACGGGCACGATGTTCCAGTCGAAGCTCGACGCATCGAGCGC
>Ga0187765_10001077_pt1 | contig 10469 bp, 10 predicted proteins | sample 0216_QUI02_MP05__3_FD_133018 | JGI IMG/M metagenome (GOLD analysis project Ga0187765, IMG submission 133018) | Tropical peat soil microbial communities from peatlands in Department of Meta, Colombia - 0216_QUI02_MP05_10_MG | ecosystem: Environmental > Terrestrial > Soil > Wetlands > Peat ...
CACAGCCTTGGCAAGGCGGCACATGCCTCGGCTCATGCGTCCTTCCAATGCACCTTCATCGATTCCAAGAGAAGCTGCGGTTTCCCGCTGAGAGAGCCCTGCAACGCGGCGCAGCCAGATGACCGATCTCGTCTTTTCGGGGAGTGAATCGAAAGCTCGAGTCAGCTGCTGCAGATCTTGGTGGGCGGCGACGAGGCGCTCGGGCGTCAGTTCATCTACTGAGAGGTCCAGCGTGATGCCATCCTGCGTGTAGTCTATCGAGACCACCCGCGCCCGCCGTGCTCTATCAATCACCAAATTGCGCGCAGTTGTGAAGAGAAATGTCTTAGGGAAACGTGGCGGCGATTTCTTAGCGCTCTCGCACACGCGCATGTAGGTTTCCTGGCGCAGGTCGGGCACGTCGTCTGCCGATTTGCACAGCCGCCTGAGATAGCGCGTTAACACCGCCTGGTGGGGCAGGATGGCACTTGCAAACCAATTCTCTAATTCGCGTTGCATGAGCAGGTCAAACGGTCCTGAACTCATCGGGATCGCCTCAATTCATTGGGTGACCGAGATGAGCAATCACCGTGCCAGAGGCAGCGAAGGTGCCCCGGACGGGCTAAGTGGCTGGCGGCAGAGGACTTTTGTAATTTGAGGGCTGTCGGTGTGCCCTCAGGTGCCGCAGCGGGTTGCGGCCACAGCGCGAGCGGCTTGTGGCCCTTGCCCGCGCGCGTGACTCGAGAGGCAAGGGGAGCAGGCTCGAAGTACTGAGGGGGCACGACACCACACGCATCTACGAACGAGGGCGCCGTCCTGGCAAGTGCGTGGATGAGCCGCGCGGATCGTGCGAACGCGGACTTCGGCTTGGGAGCGTAAAGGCGACCGGAGGCCGCAACAGGTTGCGGGCAACTGGCGACCCTTCGGATAGAATCACCGTGAGTGGCTCCGGGGCAACGAATGAATTCACCTGCAGAACTAGGCGCCCTACCTGCTCTCGTTGACGGGACGGCACGGCCGGGCACTGATTTTTTTCCCACGCTGCTCCGCAGCCTTTCCGAGGTGTTGCGCGTCAGGGAAGCAGGCGTTGCCGAGCTCATGGGACCGGGCCGGATACGCACGATTGCCCGCTGGGTCGAAGGGCGGCTCGCCGAGAACCTTGAGCTCCATTCGGTCGGCACACCGTGTGAGCCCGTTCTGGCCGGTGGGCTCCGCTACTATCCGACGGGTCTCGGCAAGATATTTCCGCAATTCGCCAACCATGCTGATAGTTATATCGGCGTCCCCCTGAGGTCAGAGGATGGCGCAGTAATCGGGCATCTGTACGCGACCGACCCCTCAGCTATGGCGCTCACTGAGTCGCAGCTGCTGATCTTTGAGGCCTTAGCGATGCACGCGGCCACAGAGCTACGTCGGCGGCACCCGGGGGAGCATGCCGGTGAGAGCGAAGAGCACTTCCGAGACCTCTTTGAGGAAGCGCCGATCGCCTATGTGAGCGAGACGCTTGACTCGCACTTCATCCACGCCAACCGTGCGGCGTTGAAGATTCTTGGCCTCCGGCCTGATGAGGCCGCGCAAGCGTTCATGGGTCTGTCCCTGGTCCCGGATTTGCCAGAAGCCAAGGCCCGGGCACGCGAGGCGCTGAGAGCGATGACCAAGGGCACGGATTCAAACGGACTGATGCTGGAACTGCGACGTAAGAATGATGGCCGGCAGATATTCATCCAGTGGTGGTCGAGACCCGATCCGAGGGGCAAGTACACGCGGACGATGTTCATTGACATCACCGATCGAGTCCTGCTCGAGCGCGAGCAGTCGCAGCTGCACGCGCAGAACATCTACCTGCGGGAGGAAATCAAGTCAGATCACAACTTTGAGGAAATCGTTGGCGCCAGCGCAAAGCTCTTGAAGGTGCTCGACGGCTTGCAGCGGGTTGCACCCACCGATGCGACCGTATTGGTGTGTGGCGAGACCGGTACCGGCAAGGAGCTGATCGCGCGCGCGGTCCATTCCGCGAGTCGCCGCGCGGACAAACCCTTCATCAAGCTCAATTGCGCGGCGCTGCCCGCGGGACTCGTGGAGAGTGAGCTATTCGGGCACGAGCGTGGCGCCTTCAGCGGTGCCGTCCAGCGCCGGACCGGTCGCTTCGAGCTCGCGAACCATGGCACGATCTTTCTCGATGAGATCGGCGAGATGCCCCTCGACGTGCAGGCAAAACTGCTGCGCGTGTTGCAGGAGAAGGAGCTTGAGCGAGTCGGCTCGAGCCAGACCATCAAGGTCGATGTGCGTGTAGTTGCCGCCAGCAACCGGGATCTGGCCAAGGCCGTGCGAACGGGAGAGTTTCGTCAAGACCTTTATTACCGCCTCAACGTGTTTCCCCTCATTCTACCTCCCTTGCGCGAGCGCCCCGAGGACATTCCGCTGCTCGTCAGGTTTTTTGTGGAGAAGTATGCGCCACGTGTCGGTAGGCGCATCGAGAGCATCGACTCGGAGACCGTACAGCGCTTGGTGGCCTACCCCTGGCCGGGCAACATCCGCGAGCTCGAGAACCTGATCGAACGCGCACTCATTCTCACCGATTCAGTGGTGCTGCAAGTCGAGCCCGATATACTCGGTGGAGCGATGACTCTTCGCGGGCCGAAAGACCATGCGACTGAGCCGCCGCGGTTTCCGCCGGAAGCTGCGCCGGAATTCAACGCGCGGCCCGAGGGTGCGGCTACGGAGTCGGGCGCGACGCTGATCGACGTACAGCGCGAACACATTCTCCAGGTCCTGCGAGCGACTGGATGGGTGATCGAGGGTGAGCGGGGAGCCGCGGTACGCTTAGGCATGAAGCCCGCGACGCTGCGCTTTCGTATGAAGAAATTCGGCATCGATCGCGCCTCGGACCAGAGCGCGTGAGTGCGACAGCGTGGTTTTCGAGACTTACTTGATCTTGGCGCGTTTCGAGACCTCCTCTTTTAGAGCCTGATTCTCCTGCTGCAGCCCGGTGCGGAGCGCCTCGCTTTCCGCTATCGCGGCTTTGAGCTCAACTATGCGCTCAGCCACCCGCTTTTCGAATTGGCGATATAGGCCCTCGAGCTCAGAGGTGAGTGCGTGGTGCCTCAGATGCATCCGTACCCGTCCAAGGACCTCCTGATACTGAAAGGGCTTTGTGACGTAGTCGTCCGCGCCGGCCGCGAAAGCGCCGACTCGATGTTGGGGGTTGCAGAGCTCAATCATAAAGATCACGGGAATCTCAGCGAGTCTCGGCAGCTCCCGCAATCGCCGACAGGTCTTAAAGCCATCCATCCCGGCCATCTCGGCATCGAGCAGAATGAGGTCTGGGGGCATGCTGCGTGCCTGTTCGAAGGCATTCTCGCCGTCCGTTGCCGCGCGCACGCGGTAACCCGCCTCTGAGAGGGTCGCAATCAGCATCCCCAGCTCGGCGGGCATGTCATCGACCACCAGGATCGATGGCGCGGCCCCCCCGGGATGTGTCTCCGGCGCGTCCTTTGCCTGCGGCCAGCCCATCGCGTGAATTCCTCCCGGCGCCCTCGCAGGCGCGAAAAACCGGAGTAGTGGTGACAGCTGGTGCGGCCTCCACTAGGGGGGGACGAGTGAGCCAAGCAAATCCTGTGGCGCTTCTTGACCGCAGAGCGCGAGCGCGCTTTCAGCCACGCCGGCTGCGCAGGATCGGCTTACCTGGTTCGTCTTCACATTCAATGGCGTCCCGCGTCTCGATTGATGGTGGCCCCACGACCTCGGGCAGTCTGAAGCTCGAGCTCCCGTCGACATCCCTAGCACTCTTGTTGATAGGTGGATTGACGGCTGCGCCGTCGACGGTTGAGGATCAGGGAGCCCGACTTGGGTCGCGTGTGCCGCCATTACGCCCATGAGAACGCCAGAGCAGATCGAAGCGCTAGTACCTCTTGCGGACCGTAGCGCTCAGCGCTTCCCGAGGCTGCGTGACTCACACCTTGAGGTCGTCAAACGCTTCGCTAACGCGCAAGCGCGCTCGTTTGCTCCCGGACAGTCGATGTTCGAGGTGGGCGACCGGGGGGTCCCTTCGTGGTTCATACTGAAAGGTTCGGCGGAACTCTTCGGACGCGACGTTCTGGATCAGCAGACCACGGTACGAGCTGCGGAGAGCGGCCAATTCACAGGGGAGCTGCACCAGCTGACTGGCGCTCCGACGCTGGTTGGCGCCATTGCGGGGCCCGCTGGGTGCATCGCCATCCCCCTGGATGCCGTTCGGCTGCGCGCCCTTATCGTGGGATCTGCGGAACTCGGGGAATTGATCATGCGGGCGCTGATCCTTAGACGTGTCGGCCTGCAAGAGCGCGGCGTCGGACCGATATTGCTGGGTCGGGCAGGGTCTGGCGATCTGCTCCGGCTACAGACCTTCCTGCGCCGGAATACATATCCGCACGTCGTTCTCGATTGCGGCAGCGAGCGCGGTCGTCAGCTCCTTGAGGCGCTGAATCCCCCCTCCGAGGACCTTCCGCTTCTGCTTTGTCCCTGCGGTCGAGTTTTGAAGAGGCCATCGAATGAGGAAGCCGGTGTTTGGCTTGGCATCACGCCAACCTTGCAGCTGGATGAGGTGTATGACGTTGCGGTGGTCGGCGCAGGCCCAGCAGGTCTCGCCACGGCTGTGTATGCCGCCTCCGAGGGCCTCTCCGTTCTGGTGCTCGATGGGGAGGTCTTGGGCGGGCAGGCGGGCGCATCCGCCCGCATCGAAAACTATTTGGGGTTCCCGACGGGCATTTCGGGTCTTGCGCTCACCGGACGCGCATTCAGTCAGGCACAGAAATTTGGAGCGCGCGTGGCGATTCCGCTCCGAGCGACTCGACTCCAATGCCCGGGCGAGGCGAGGAATGGGGTCGCTAGCTCGGTGGAGATATCCCTTTCCGAGCAGGGGATAGCTCGTGCAAAAACTGTCGTGGTCGCATCCGGTGCGCGCTACCGACGGCCCGCGTTGTCCGACCTGGCCTTGTTCGAGGGGGACAGCGTCCACTATTGGGCGTCGCCGGCTGAAGCGAAGCTCTGTGCGGGTCAAGAAGTCGCGCTCGTGGGTGCCGGCAACTCCGCCGGCCAGGCGGCGGTGTTCCTTGCGGCACATGTCAAGCATCTCACGATGATTGTTCGAGGTAGCGGCCTCGAGGCATCGATGTCACGTTATCTGATCGACCGAATCAAAATGTTGGAAAACGTCGATATTCTTATCGACTCGGAAGCCGCGGCTCTTCGAGGCGAGGGATCGGGTCATCTCGAGGCCGTGACCGTTCGCAACCGCAGGTCCGGAACCACTCGGGACCTCGCGGCGAGGCAACTCTTCATGTTTATCGGTGCTGAACCCAATACAACCTGGCTCGAGGGATGTGCCGCAGTGGATGACAAGGGATATGTTCTGACGGGTGCGAGCCCTCAAATGACGGTCTCGGTGCCATACACACTGCAGACGATCCAGCAGCGCGTATTTGCTATTGGCGATGTCCGCTCGGGATCAACGAAGCGGGTAGCATCCGCCGTCGGAGAAGGAGCCGCAGTGGTCGCTCAAATCCACTCATTCCTCGGGGCCTCGAGTACATCGGCATGAGGTTGACGTCGTCGAACTACCATCATCGCGGCTGAACCAAGTCGCTAAACCTCTGGCTACCGCAACGCTCCAGTGCGGGACGCAGCCGGAGACCTCGTTCCGCTCCCGGCCGCTCGGTCCACCTGTCCGGTACAGGTGGCGCATCGAGGAGTCACGCGATGCGGTGCGCTTTGCCAATCGCTCTGTACGAGCTAGCGCTGCTGCTTGGCGCCCCACCCGGGAGTCCGGGCCCATTCACCGCCGGTAGGTAAGCCGCGCAGGATTTGCGTGAATCGCTCGTCAGTCAGAAGCAGGAGACTCTCCCCATTGCCAGGACCGACGATGAACTCACTCCGGCGCCCATGTGGCGCTTATGGATCGTCGTCTCAGATTGGCTTGGGCTGAAGGAGTCAGAAGCTGACAGCGAGAGGTACGCCGCGTGTTCATCCCGCGCATGAAATCCAATGGCATGGTCCTTCACAAGACGATGGAAGTTGGTGGACTAAAAATATTTTATCGGGAGGCCGGTACTCCCGGAGCTCCGAAGCTCGTCTTGCTGCATGGGTTTCCCGCATCATCCCACCAGTATAGAAACTTGATGTCGAGTCTTGCAGATAGCTTTCATCTGGTGTCGCCAGACTATCCGGGTTTCGGCAACTCGGACATGCCGGATCCCAAGGTGTACGAATATTCCTTCGACAAGACTTCCGTAGTGGTCGAGGCATTCCTCGCGAAGCTAGGCTTCACGCATTTTGGCCTGTACGTCCAGGACTACGGTGGGCCGGTCGGGTTTCGAATTCTCGAACGCCATCCGGAGTGGCTGGACTGGCTCATTGTCCAGAACACGAACGCGTACGAGGAAGGATTCTCAACGGTCTGGGATGGTCTGCGTAATGCGTACTGGAAACGCAAGTCGCCCGAAACTGAGAAGCCGCTCGAGGCCTTCCTCGAAGCTGAGACGGTGAGAGCAATATACACACATGGTCACCCCAATACGGAACTCATCAGCCCGGATAACTGGAACATGGATCTCCACTTCCTCGCGCGGCCGAATGCCAAGCGAGTGCAACTTGACCTCTTCTACGACTATCGAACGAACGTCGAGCTCTATCCTCAATGGCAGGCATTTCTGCGTCGGCGGCAGCCAAATACCATTATTTTTTGGGGCCAGGAGGATATCTTTTTCACCGCTGCGGGCGGCGAGGCATATCTAAGGGACTTGCCCCAGGCGGAAATCCACCGTCTGAACTCGGGGCACTTCGCAGTTGAGGATTGTCTGACCTACATCGCCGAGAAAATGGTGGCGTTTTACGAGTGTAATCAGCAAGCGGCGTCACGGCGCCGGTAGCTGCGTGTTAGGCGGCGCGCCCGAAGGTGCTTGGACCTGTACAAGCTCGTGCGGCCGAATGCCAAGCGAGTGCAACGTGATTTCTTCTACGTCGGCGGCGCACCGATCATTTCACGCGGACGTTCGAATATCCCATAGAGTTCACTTGAAACCAGGGGAAAGAGCGTGGAACGTCGTAAAGTTTTAGGTGCGCTGACGGGGACGACTCTGGGCGTACTTCTCAATGGGTCTCTCAACGAGTTGGCGCAAGCACAAAACGGCACACAAGGAGCGAGTTCCCATAGATCCGGGACGAGTCAGTTTCCTCCGAACTCGACGATTGTTTTGGTCCATGCAGCATGGGCCGACGGCTCGTGCTGGCGCAAGATCATTCGGCCCCTTGAACACCGTGGTCTACAGGTCATCTGCGCACCGCTTCCGCTCACATCTTTAACCAATGACGCCGCCGCACTGAGTCAGGTATTGGAAAGGACCAGCGGCCCGGTAGTGCTGGTGGGACATGCCTACTCAGGCGCCGTGATCGCTGCGGTACCGAACGAGCGGATCAAATCGTTGGTCTATATCACGGCGCTTGCACCGGATGAGGGGGAGACCGTAGCCAAAGTGTTCTATCTCAACCCAAATTCTCCACAAGCGCCAAAGATGGTTCCTGATTCCTATGGCCACGTGTGGTTGCCGGACGATGCGTTCAGCCAAGCAATTACTCACAAAGCTTCAGCCGATGAATCAAAAATCGCGGCGGCCCTGCAGCGGCCGCTGGGCGTTGAGTGCATTAAGGAACCGGCGCCAACACCAACGTGGAAAGCGAAAACGACATGGTTTTTGGTAGCAGAAGAAGATCGGATGATAAGTCAGAAGACTCAGCGTTTTATGGCGGACCGCATGGGCGCAAAGATTCGTTCGTACCCTGTCGATCACTCTCCGATGATCTCGGCGCCTCGCGTGGTCATGGACGTGATCCTTGAGGCGGCACGCGAAACCCTCCGAGGATAGGGCCGCGCGAGCACGATTCCTGGCAGGCGCGATCCAGCGACACGACTGAAATCGAAGTGAGCTGCATGCCTGAAAGGCGTGGTCATCGCAGTCTGGGCAATGCTCGTCGACGCTTTTTCACAATAAAGGAGCGCAACATGAACATCTTCCTGCGGTCAGTCCTGGCGGCTACATTAATGGCATGCGGGATCACGCTCACAACGGCCTACGCTGACGATAAGGCCTCGCTTGCCAGCAGCGAGTACGCGAAATGGTTACGGACGCCGGAAATGATGCACATGATTGATGCTAACAAGGAGGGAAAGATTTCGAAGGAGGAATGGGTTGCGTATAACACGCGCGTGTTCAAGGCGCTCGACAAGAATGGGGATGGTTTCCTCACGCCGGAGGAGTTCTATGGCCAGCCCAAACCCATCGACTTTGCGACCGGAGGTTATTCGAGAGCGCTCGAAACGAAGCAGATGTTTGGCAGGATCGACGCCAACGGCGATGGCAAGGTTTCCCTTGAGGAATACCTCAACTTCCAGAACGAGGTGTTCGGCATGATGGACACTGGTAAGAAGGGGGAGCTCACTGCAGCTGATTTCATCAGAGAACCAGGCGCGCCGAGCGCTCGTTGAGGTCCGGTCAAGGTTCTGGTGCTGCGATTCTAATGGCTTGGCAAGCGCCCCGTGCTCACGGGTGCTTGGCCGTGTGTGATGGGGCCTCACAGCGCTTAAAGCTCTCTCTTACTGGCTGGTTGTAGCAGGGCTGTTTGGGTTAGCTCTAGGTGGCGAGCTGCTCGAAATGATGGTGCTTGCCCTCGGCACAGGGGGGCTAGTCAATATCAGGGCGAGTCGACGGCGATTCTCGTCGTTGATTCCTATAATGACTTCCTCTTCGAAGGCGCCTCCTCTGGCCACGTTTGAGACAGATCGCTCAAGAGGCCGGACGTGCGCGGAGAAGGGCAGGGATGCTCTACTGGCTCGGGGATATTTAGGCACGGAGATGCGCGACTCACGTGTCAGAAAGCTGAATCGGTCGACGGCGTTAAACGGAACCGTCGCGATTAGGATCAAGACGAATGGTACGGAGTTAGAGCGAGCTGCCTTTAGGTACCTGCTTCAGAAAGGCGACAGTGGATGGAAGATTCACGAACTGATCGTCACAGACGTGGACAGCTTGATAAGTTGATTCGTCCGATACTAGGATATTTTTCAGAGACTGGTACGAGTTACCCGCTAAATTACCCCCTGCGAGCGTGATGCTTAAACGGGGGGGTGCTTACGGCGTAGTGGGTAATTGTGGAACGCACTCCGCGTATGTTCACTGGAGTTCGCGATCGCTCATCGTCGTTCGACATCGGAGGTCAGCTCCCAAATGGCCCTCGGATTTCCGATGCCCGGGGTCTAGAGAGGTCTTTGCGCAGTGATCTGAATCCCGCTCGCACCTCCTCGGAAAAGAGTTGCGGCTGTTCCCAGGCCGCATAGTGCCCACCTTTGTCGACTCTGTGGTAGTAGATGAGTTTGTGATAGGCCCGCTCTGTCCAACTCCGCGGGGCCTGATAGTTCTCGCCGGGAAAAACACTGACGGCAGTCGGGGTCGAGACGTTTGCGGCGTTATACAGGTTGATGTCACTTTCCCAATAAAAGCGCGCGGCCGAAATCGCCGTGTTCGTCAACCAGTAAAGCGAGAAGTCGTCGAGGACGTTGTCGCGGATAAGGTCTCCTGCGGGGTGCCCACCGATGGTGCGTCCGACCACGGCTGAAGTGATCGCCGCCGCGGGCTGGCCATAACCGTCCCCGTGGTCAAAGAGCCAGGCAGCCAGGCCGACAGGCGAATCAGCCAAACCATACAGTGTCTGGGGTCGCGTCCCCATCATCTGCGCATAAGCGCGCGTCTTGCCGAACCGTTCGTCGACCGAAAGATCGGCCGGTGGCGGATCGCCGCACTGCAGCGCCTTAGCAATGTCGGGCGGAATGGTGCCGGGGAAGTTGGTGTGAATGCCGAGCAATTCCGGAGGCGCCTGTTTAGCCATCGCTGTGCAGACACCCGCGCCAAATCGCCGCCTTGACACAAATTTCGTGTATCCAAGGCGCTTCAGCAGCACTACCCAGGCACGCGCGGTCCGCTCCGGACCCCAGCCGGTCGCCGTGGGTCTCGCTGAAAAACCGAATCCGGGTAGCGACGGAATCACCAGATGGAAGCGTCCGCTGGGCTGGCGCCGTGCGCGGTAGGATTGGTCAGTGGGTCGATAATCTTCAGCTGCTCGATGACCGAGCCGAGCCATCCGTGGGTGACAATGAGCGGTAATGCTTGCTGGTGTTTCGAACGAACGTGAATGAAGTGAATATCCAGCCCATCGATCTCGGTCACAAATTGCGGTAACGCGTTTAGTCTCGCTTCGCACCTGCGCCAGTCGTAATCGGTCCCCCAATAGCGGGCGAGCTCTTGCATCGTGGCCAGCTGCACGCCCTGAGATTCATCGGTCACCGTTTTCCCGGTCAGGCCACTGTGTCGCCTTTATGCGCCTGCGCAATTCGGTAAGTTTCTCTTCCGCAACATTCGCACGGAACGGTCGAATAGCGGGGTTGTCAGCCGGCTGTTCTGCAA
>Ga0187765_10001078_pt1 | contig 10467 bp, 8 predicted proteins | sample 0216_QUI02_MP05__3_FD_133018 | JGI IMG/M metagenome (GOLD analysis project Ga0187765, IMG submission 133018) | Tropical peat soil microbial communities from peatlands in Department of Meta, Colombia - 0216_QUI02_MP05_10_MG | ecosystem: Environmental > Terrestrial > Soil > Wetlands > Peat ...
AGCCGTTGGCACGGGGGCGGAAGCCGCCGCTGCTTCCATCATCGAGGATTCCGCGATCGTTCCGGCACCGAGTGCAGCGGAGCCTTTGGTCGCCGAACCGAAGCAGCGTGGACCGATCAGCAAGCCGGCGGATGAAGCTGTCACCACCACCGCCGCTGAGCCTCCGTCCGAATCCATGCCGCTTGCGGCGCAGCCTTCCGAGCCCGTGGCGGAACCGGAGCCCGAATTCCCGGTGGACGCGGAGGTGGACCCCAACGCCGAGCGGCGCGCCGCGGTCGCCGCGCTCAGCGAGCAGCTTTCGTCGGTGATCGGCAACGTGCTCGAAACCAAGAATTACCCCAAGGTGACGGAGCTTCGGCCACGCGGCCACCCCGAGGCGCGCGCCGCGAAGGAAAGGGCGGGACCGCGCACCGCACGCCCGACGACTCCAACGGGGCCCGAGCCGCAGGCCGGTTCGGGGATCGTCCTGAACCTGCCGCGCAGACAGCCCGCCGTGCGGCGGCGGTCATGGGTGAGGACGGGCATGGCCGCCGCTTCCGCAATGATGATCATTGCATCGGGATTGGTCGTCTTTGGGCTCAGCAACTCGCCGCGGGCAAGCGCACCGCCGGTTCGACCCGTGATGGCCACGACCCCTCAGCCGGCAGTACCCGAGCATGCGCCGCTGGCATCGGCGGTCACGCCAGAAGTCCAGGAACCTGTACCGGCGCCGGAGCCGATTGCGCCCGTGCCGCCGCAGACGAAGCCCGCAAGCCAGAAGCTTCACCACGCCTCCGGCACGCGGACAAAATAAAAAGGGCCGCGCGGGAAGCGCGGCCCAAGTTTCAGGGAGGAAAAGCCCGAAGGACTTTGCGGGGCTCGACGGGGGAACCGACAGCACCCGCGCCTCTGTTTTTAAGCAGGAGCGGTGAATATTTGGTTAACGCGAGACGTGTTACTGTGCCGCAACTCCGGATAGAATGGCGTTGGAGCGGAACGCTTGTTGATGTTAAGATCGTTTGTTGGCAAGAGCTTCCCCTATGCAAGAACTCCCTCGTCGTCTCAGTGACAAGCTGTTCGCGGCCTTTCAGCAGGCTTGCGAGCAAAAAAATATCGAGGTCGCCGAGGCGATTCTAAGGGCACTCGAGTTGGTGCTGACGCGCGAGATGGTCGACCCCGGCAAAGGCGACCGGCGCGGCGGGGAGAGCGAGCCGGTTGTCGAGGCCTATGGGCGACTTCAGAAATTGAAGGACGCGCAGAAGCCGCGCTGAGCGTGGCGATGCTCAGCCGGCGCCAGGCTGGTCGAAGTAATCGTTGATCGAACTCGCCAGGCTGATGACCAGCCGATTGCGATAGGCGTCGCTGCGCAGCTCTTTTTCCTCTCCCGTGTTGGAGAGGCAGCCCAGTTCTACCAGTGCCGAGGGAATGTCCGGCGCCTTCAGGACCACGAAACCGGCCGAGCGATGGCTGTTGTTGAGCATACGTACTTCGCGGCCGAGCTCTGCGACGAGTCTCCGCGCGAAGGCGAGCGACAGATTATTGGTTTGGCGTCGGGCCAGGTCGAGCAGAATGCTGCCGACCTCGGCCGTGTGACGCGACAGATCGACGCCAGCCAAGAGGTCGACCTTGTTCTCCCGCTGCGCCAGGGCCGCTGCCTGCGCGTCGGACGCACGCTCGGAGAGCGTGAACACCGAGGCGCCGCGCACCGATGAATCGGGAATCGCGTCGGCGTGGATCGACAGGAAGAGATCGCCCTGCGCCTCGCGTGCGCGCGCCACGCGATCCTCCAGTTCCACGAATTCGTCCGTGGTCCGTGTCAGCACGACCTTGTAGCGCTTGGTGGCCTCGAGCGATCGCGCGAGCGCCTCGGCGGTCGCGAGCGTAATTTCCTTCTCGAAAATCCCGCTGACACCGATCGCGCCGGGATCAATTCCGCCGTGGCCGGGGTCGAGCACGACGCGATGCTGCTTCGGAGGGATGGGCTTTTGCGGCGGCGTCGGCACGCGCGCCAGCGCAGGCATCGCCATCGCGGCTGCCGATCCCCCGGCAAACCCGCCCAGCAAACGTAGAATGCGGCGCCTGTCCAGTGCGCTTTCCTGCATGGCCGATGTGCCCGGCAATGGCGGATCCGGCCGCATCTGGAATCCAATGCGTTGCCGAAACATGCCAATCTCCTTTGGGAGGAAGATGGCATATCTTGCTGGAAAATCAAGATAAAAAGAGCCGACTCGGCAACTCGTATTCCGAGGTTCCTTCCGCTAACCTTATCCAGTTGAAATATAACGCGAAATCTAGTTACGCGCGAACGTCCACGACGGTGCGGCCGCGAATCCCGCCCTTAAGGATTTTAGGCGCCAACTCGACCACGTGGCTGAGCGGCACCTTTTGTGTGATCGCGTCGAGCTTGGACATGGGAAGGCTCTCGGCGAGTCGGCGCCACGCCGTTTCTCGGCGCGGTTTCGGGCACATGACGGAATCGATGCCCAGCAGGTTGACGCCGCGCAGCAGGAAGGGAATGACGCTCGCGGGAAGATCATTGCCACCAGCGAGGCCGCATGCGGCAACGCTGCCCCCGTAGCGGAGCTGAGTGAGAATGGTCGCGAGGGTAGTGCTGCCGACGGTGTCGATGGCACCCGCCCAGCGCTCGCTGTCGAGCGGTCGGGAAGGCGGCTTCGCCAGAGTTGCACGATCGATGATGCTCGTGGCCCCAAGGCCGCGGAGATACTCGTGCGTTTCGGCGCGGCCCGTGGAGGCCGCCACCTGGTAGCCAAGCGCCGCAAGAAGTGCCACCGCGACGCTGCCGACGCCGCCCGCCGCACCCGTCACCAACACCTCACCGGTTCCGGGCGCAAGTCCATGATCCCCAAGCGCCATCACCGCCAGCATCGAGGTGAAACCGGCGGTCCCCAGTGCCATCGCGCGCTCGGCATTCAATCCCTGCGGGAGGCGCACGAGCTGGCTCGCCTTTACGCGCGCCTTCGCGGCATAGCCGCCCCATTGCACTTCGCCCACACGCCAGCCCGTGAGCACGACCACGTCGCCGGGCGCGTAGTCAGGCGCTGAGGATTTGCTGACGCGTCCCGCGAAATCGACGCCGGGGATGTGCGGGTATTTGCGCACCAAGCGGCCGAGACCGCTCAGAATGAGGCCATCCTTGTAGTTCAGGCTTGAATAGTCGACATCGACGGTGACCTCGCCTTCCGGCAGCGCATCCTCCGACACCGTCTCAAGGCGAGGTTGGACCTTGCCGTCGGCCTCATGCAGGACGAGGGCGCGAAACGAGCTCACCGCGCCCTCACTTCAAGGGTTCAAGGATGCTGACGTAATTGGCGACCGCCGCGCCTCCCATGTTGAAGACGCCAGCAAGCTCGGCATTCGGTACCTGGATCCCGCCGGCGCTGCCGGTGAGCTGCATCGCCGCCAGCACGTGCATCGAGACGCCGGTCGCACCGATCGGGTGGCCCTTGGATTTGAGGCCGCCCGACGGATTGATCGGCAGTTTGCCGCTCTTTTCGGTGAAACCATCCTCGATTGCGTGGGCGCCCTCGCCTCGGGGTGCGAGCCCCATCGCCTCGTAGATCAACAGTTCAGCGATGGTGAAGCAGTCATGCACTTCGGCGAAGCTCAGATCATCGAGACCAACCCGCGCCTTTGCAAGCGCACGCTTCCAGGCGAGTTCCGGTCCCTCGAACGCGATGATGTCGCGGCGCGATATCGGCAGGAAGTCGTTGACGTGTTCGGCGGCGCGGAACACCACTGCCTTGTCGAGCGCGAGCGCCGTCTCGACATCGGCGAGCACGAGCGCCGCGGCCCCGTCGGAAACCAGCGAACAATCGGTCCGCCGCAGCGGGCCCGCCACCAGCGGGTTTTTCTCCGATACGGTCCGGCAAAAGTCGTAACCCAGGTCCTTTTGCATCTGCGCCAGGGGATTGCTCGCGCCGTTGCGGTGGTTCTTGGCGGCGATGCGCGCGAGCGCGTCGGATTTGTCGCCGTAGCGCTGGAAATACATCTGCGCGATGCGCCCGAAGACGCCGGCAAATCCACCCTCGATCGTGCCTTCTTCCTTGAGGTAGGCGGCGCGGATCAGAATATCGCCGACGGCGGGGCCGGTTACCTCACTCATTTTCTCGACGCCGACCACGAGCACCTTGCGCGCGCGTTTCGCCTCGATCGCGCTCAGACCCTGATGAATCGCGGCCGAACCGGTGGCGCAGGCATTCTCGACCCGCGTCGAGGGCTTGAAGCGCAGCTCCTTGTCGATTTGCAGCACCAGGGACGACGGAAACTCCTGGCGCACGAAGCCCGCATTCATGGTGCCGATGAAGATCTCGTCGATCTCGCCGGGCGTCAGGCCGGCGTCGCGGATCGCGTCGCTCGCCACACCGGCGATCATAGCTTCGATATCCTGACCCTCATGCTTGCCGAACTTACCGTGCGCCCAACCGACGATGCAGGCGGTCATGGGATTCCTCCGGGAGATGCTGATAGAGATATAGCAATCCGCCGGGGCTGCGTCACCCGCGCGAGGAGGATGGACTGATATGTCGACCGATACGCTGACCATGCGCCGCCCCGATGACTGGCACGTGCATTTGCGCGACGGTGCGATGCTGGCGGTGGTATCGCCTTGGACTGCCCGCAGTTTTGCGCGCGCGATCGTGATGCCGAACCTGGAACCTCCCGTCACCACTGTCGCGGCCGCTGAAGCCTACCGCGCGAGGATCATGGCAGCATTGCCCGAAAGCGTCCGCTTTACGCCGCTCATGACTTGCTATCTGACCGACGCAGCGGTTCCCGCCGAGATCGAGGGAGGCTTTCACGCCGGCGTATTCGCGGCCGTCAAGCTCTACCCCGCGCGCGCCACGACCAACTCCGCGGCAGGCGTTACCGACATCGCCAAGACCTATCCGACGCTCGAGCGCATGGCAGCGATCGGCATGCCGCTGTTGATCCACGGCGAAGTGACGGACCCCGACGTGGACGTCTTCGACCGCGAGGCGGTGTTCATCGAACGGGTGCTGGCGCCGCTGTTGGCGCGGTTTCCCCAGCTCAAGATCGTGCTGGAGCACGTGACCACCGCGGACGCGGTGGAATTCGTCAGCGCTGCCGGTCCCAACCTCGCCGCCACCATCACGGCCCACCATCTCATGATCAACCGCAACGCGCTCTTCGCCGGCGGGCTTCGCCCGCACATGTACTGCCTGCCGGTTGCCAAGCGCGAACGGCATCGCCTGGCGCTCCGCCGCGCCGCCACCTCAGGCAATCCCAAATTCTTCCTCGGAAGCGACACCGCGCCCCATCCCGCCAAGGACAAGGAGAGCGACTGCGGCTGCGCGGGAATTTTCTCAGCGCCCGCGGCGCTGGAGCTTTATGCGCAGGTTTTCGACGAGGAGCGCGCGCTCGATCGCCTCGAAGCCTTCGCGTCCCTCAACGGCCCGCGCTTTTACGGGCTGGCGGCGAATGACGAGCGCATCGCTCTCGTGCGCCGTGGGTGGCGCATTCCGAGCGAGATCGCCGCGGCCGACGCGGTTGTGAAACCATTCATGGGCGGGGAGGAAGTGGGCTGGCGGATCGAAGCGTGAGCCTTCACGCAATCAGCCCTTCGAAGCGCGCGGCGATTTCACCCCAGGAGAGGCCGCGCTGATCGCGAAGCGCGGCCTCGTGGCGGCGCCGCCATAGCGTATCGTCGGTCAGCAGCGCGATCGACGCCGCGACGAAGCTTGCATCGTCGTCGGCGATGGTGCCGGTCACCCCACTGACGATCCGCTCGGGCAGCGAGCCCAGCCGCATCGCCACCGCGGGAATGCCGAGCGCCTGCGCCTCGGCGACCGCGAGGCAAAAGGTTTCGCCCGGGTCGCCCCGATACAGCATGACGCGTGATTCGAGTAGACGCGCGCGCAGTTCCGCCTTGGGCACGGGCGCAAAGCAGCGGACGCCCTTGTCCTCAAGCGAGGCCGCGTGCGCCAGCACCGTCCGCATTGCCTCGCCCTTGCGGGCTCCTGCGGCGCCATAGACTTCGGGCCCCGCATAGACATGCAGCTTTGCCGCCGGGACCGCGGGCGCAATACCGGCAGCCCAGAGGTCGAGCAGCCAATCGAGGCCGCGGAGCGGATTCGAAGTGAAGATTGCGATGGGCGGCGGCGGTTCACGCTGAGGGGGGTCGCGATAAGAAGTCTCGATGCCGTAAGGGATGACAACGCGTCCGCCGTTCGGAACCCAGACCGGAACCGTCGACGCATGATAGGGGCCGGAGAATACCAGGATCGGCCGGGTGCGCAGCAGCGGCCAGAGATAGCGCGGCTTTAATATGTATTCGCCGGGGGTGTGCAGCCAAAACGCGCGCGTGCGCGCCTTGGGTACGCGTGCGATCAATCGATAGCCGCGATTGGCGATGTAGAGATCCGCGGTCTCGGGCAGCCCGCTGCCGATCGGCGCCCAGTCGACGCCATTCTTCAGCAGCGGCGCCGGACAATTGTTGCGCACGATCACGCGGTGTCCGCGCGCGGCAAGCGCCTCCGCCAAGGCCAGAAAAGCGGCCTCGGCGCCGCCGAGAGGCTTGTGCTCGGGGCTGGCGCCGTCGAAAGCGACGCCATCATCGGCCATGACGATCAGCGCCACGCCGGTCCTTTCAAGCGGCGGCGCCCGCGACGCGTTGAACCAGCGCGCGGGCCGCAGCCTCGGCCGCATCGACGGTGAGGCCGTCCATCAGGGTGTCGGTGGTGCGGTAGTCAAAATCGGGTGCGCCCATCAGCTCGCGCGGCGCCAGAGGCGTCTGCACGACGGCGGCGCGCGCGCCCCAGGGCGCGAACCGCTCGACGGGGCTCGGTCCGAAGAGCCCCAAGGTCGGCGCGCCCATCGCCGCCGCGATATGCATCAACCCGGTATCGTTGCCGACGAACAGCGCCGCCCGTCGCAAAACCGCCGCCGCCGTCAGCAGATCGACATTGCCGACCAAATCGATGCGGCGCGGCTCGGGAATTGCGGCCAGAACCGGCGCCGACTGCTCGCGTTCGTGTGCCGCCGCCAGCACCGCAACCCGCGCCATCGGCAGCGGCCCTTCGGGCGCCGCGAGCCGCCGCGCCAATTCGGCGAAGCGCTCGGAGCGCCATGTTTTGGCCCGCCAATTGGCGGCCGGTGCAATCGCCAAGAGCGGCGCACCCGGGGGCACGAGCGCGGCCGCGGCACTCTCGTGCCGGGGCGCGGTCCAAAGCCGAGGTGCCGGCGGCGGATCGAGCCCGGCCATTTCTCCGATTTCCCGGACGCGATGCACGCTGAGGTCGCCCTTGCCTCCGATGAGGCGATCTCGCGACCACAAGAGGTAGGCGAGCGCCGAGCCTCTGAGGTCCACGACGAGACCCCAACGCGAACCGCCGACGCGCCGCAACAGGCCCAGCCAATGGAGACCGAACCGCCGCTTATCGACGACGATCAGCCGATCGAGGCGCGGCACGGCCTCGAATAAGGGTGCCGCGACCGGCCCCGCGGCAATGGTGAAGCGCGCCTGCGGATTGCATCCGACCAGGTGCGAGAGAAGTCCCGTCGAAAGCACGGCGTCGCCGATGCGCGTCGCGGTGACGAAGAGAATTCTCATGGGTTCGAGGCGCGACCATCCCGGCCGTAATTGCATTGCTGCCGGCCTTATATAGAGGGGCTCCTTGCCAAGCAACACGCGCGCGCCTACTTGTTGAAGGTTCAAAGTGCGGGATATTTCCATGCCTCAAGCCCACATTTCCTTGCTGGACACGCGCGGCGTGCTGGAAATCGCAGGCGAAGACCGCCACGAGTTTTTGCAGGGCCTGATCTCCAATGACACGCGCAAGCTGTCGCCATCGCGCGCGCTTTATGCCGCGTTTTTAACGCCGCAGGGAAAATACCTGCACGATTTTTTCCTGACGGAGATCGGCGGCAGCGTTCTGCTCGATGGCGAGGGGGCGCGTCTCGGCGATTTATTACGGCGGCTCTCGCTCTACAAATTGCGCTCCAAGGTGACGCTTGCCGATGCGAGCGAGCGCTTCCAGGTGTCGGCGGCCTTTGGCGACGATGCATTGGCGCTGCTCGGCCTGCCGGCCGAGCGTGGTGCGTCGAGAATGTTTGCGGGTGGCGTCGCCTATGTGGACCCACGATTGGCGCGGCTCGGCGCGCGTCTGCTGCTGCCGCGGAGCAGCGGCATGGCGCCGCTTGAGGCCCTGGGATTCAAGCGTGCCGATGCGGAAGTCTACGATCGGTTGCGGCTTGCCGCGGGCATTCCGGACGGCAGCCGCGACTTGCCGATCGAAAAGGCAATCTTATTGGAAGCGGGCTTTGACGAGCTCAACGGCGTCGATTGGGAGAAGGGCTGCTACATGGGCCAGGAGCTGACCGCGCGCACGAAGTATCGGGCGCTCATCAAGAAGCGGCTACTGCCGGTGCGCATCGAAGGGGCGCTGCCGCCGCCGGGCACGCCGATCCTATTGGGCGAACAGGAAGCGGGCGAAATTCGCTCAGGAAGCGGCGAGCTCGCCCTCGCATTGATCCGCCTGGAGGCGCTGGAAGAAGCCGCGAGCAGCGGCGCCGCACTCACGGCCGGCGGGTCTCGGGTGATCGCGACGAAGCCGGACTGGGCGAGGTTTTAGCGGCATTTCCGCTAGGCCGTGCTGTCGATCCGGGCCTTTGCAAGGGCGGCCTGGGCTGCCGCGAGGCGCGCGATCGGCACGCGGTAAGGCGAGCACGACACGTAGTCGAGACCGATCTCGCAGCAGAATTGGATCGAGGCGGGATCGCCGCCGTGCTCGCCGCAAATGCCGAGCTTGAGATTGCCGCGCACGCACCGGCCGCGCTCCGCGCCCAAGCGCATGAGTTCGCCCACACCATCGCGATCGATAGTGACGAAGGGATCGCTCTCAAGGATGCCTTGGCGCTGGTATTCGTTGAGGAAGCTTCCGGCGTCGTCGCGCGAGAGGCCGAAGCAGGTCTGCGTCAGGTCGTTGGTGCCGAAGCTGAAGAACTCCGCGCTCTCGGCAATCTCGCCGGCGCGCAGCGCCGCCCGCGGCAGCTCGATCATGGTACCGACCATGTAGGGAACGTTGACGCCGCTCGCGCGCGCGACCTCGGCGCCGATGCGGTCGACCATCGCCTTCAGGATGTCCAGCTCCTTCCTGGTGGCCACCAGCGGGATCATGATTTCGGGCTCGATCTTGTCGCCGGTCTCGCGGATGACGCTTGCCGCCGCCTCGAAGATGGCGCGGGTCTGCATCTCGTAGATCTCGGGCGCGGTGATCGCGAGGCGGCAGCCGCGATGGCCGAGCATCGGATTGCTCTCGTGCAGCGCGTAGGCGTTCTGCCGGATCGTCGCCAGGGGCTTGCCAGTGGCCTTTGCCACCTCCTCCATCTCGGCGTCGCTCTTCGGCAGGAATTCATGCAGCGGCGGGTCCAGCAGGCGTATGGTGACCGGCAGCCCCTTCATGATGCGGAACAGCTCGACGAAGTCTCCGCGTTGCATCGGCAAAATCTTGGCAAGCGCCTGACGCCGTCCCTCGGCATCGTCGGCCATGATCATCTCGCGCACCGCCACGATCCGGTTCTCCTCGAAGAACATGTGCTCGGTGCGGCAGAGCCCGATGCCTTCGGCGCCGAATTTGCGCGCCATGCGGGCATCGGTCGGCGTGTCGGCGTTGGCGCGCACCGCGATTTTGCGCACCTGATCCGCCCAGCCCATCAATGTCGCGAAATCGCCGGACAGCTCGGGCTGGATTGTCGGTACCTCGCCCAGAATGACTTCGCCGGTCGAGCCGTTGACGGTTATGACGTCGCCTGACTTTACCACCGCCCCGTTGAAGCGGATCATCCCCGCCTTGTAATCGACGCGCAGATCGCCGGCACCCACGACACAGGGACGCCCCATGCCACGGGCCACCACCGCCGCATGGCTGGTCATGCCGCCGCGCGTCGTGAGGATACCCTTGGCGGCATGCATGCCGTGAATGTCCTCGGGGCTGGTCTCGATCCGCACCAGAATCACAGACCCGCCCTTCATCGCCCTAGCCTCGGCCTCCTCGGCTGAGAACACGACGACGCCGGAGGCGGCGCCGGGCGAAGCCGGCAGGCCGCGCGCCAACACGGTGCGCGGCGCGCGCGGATCGAGCGTCGGATGCAGCAGCTGGTCGAGAGAGATCGGATCGATGCGTTGGATCGCCTCCTCGCGCGAGATCAGCCCGTTCTCCGCCATCTCGACCGCGATCCGGAGCGCCGCCGCGGCGGTGCGTTTGCCGGTGCGGGTCTGCAGCATGTAGAGGCGGCCCTGCTGGACCGTGAACTCGATGTCCTGCATGTCGCGGTAGTGCGCTTCGAGCTTCCGCCGCACTTCGCTGAGCTCGGCGAACACCTCCGGCATCACTTCTTCCATCGCCGGCATGGTCGACTTGTTGGCGTTCTTGCCGGCGACCGTCAGATGCTGCGGCGTGCGAATCCCCGCGACCACGTCTTCGCCCTGCGCGTTGACGAGATATTCGC
>Ga0187765_10001079_pt1 | contig 10467 bp, 12 predicted proteins | sample 0216_QUI02_MP05__3_FD_133018 | JGI IMG/M metagenome (GOLD analysis project Ga0187765, IMG submission 133018) | Tropical peat soil microbial communities from peatlands in Department of Meta, Colombia - 0216_QUI02_MP05_10_MG | ecosystem: Environmental > Terrestrial > Soil > Wetlands > Peat ...
CGCGGAGGCGCACCGCGGCGCGCTCGACGCCGGTGGGACGACCGTCGCGGTCCTCGGCTGCGGCGTCGACCGCGCGTATCCGGCCGCCCACGCGGAGCTCGCCGAGCGGGTCGCCGCGACGGGGCTGATCGTCTCCGAGTACGCGCCCGGCGTCGAGCCCGCGCCGTGGCGGTTCCCGGCCCGCAACCGGATCATCGCCGGCCTCTGCGCGGCGACGGTCGTCGTCGAGGCGCGCGAGCGCAGCGGCGCGCTGATCACCGCCGATCTCGCGCTCGAGGAGGGGCGAGAGGTGCTTGCCGTCCCGGGCGAGATCACGAGCGCGCTCTCGGCCGGGACGAACGACCTCCTGAAGCTCGGCGCGTCGCCGCTGACGCGCGCCGCCGACGTCCTCTCCTGCTTCGGGGTCGAGCCGGACACGGCGGCCGCGGTCACCGCCGAGGGCGCGGCGGGACGCCTGCTGGACCTGCTGCGCGACCATCCGGCCGGCGCCGACGAGCTGACGCGGCGCAGCGGCCTCGGCGCGGACGAGGTCGCCCGCGCGCTCGTCGAGCTCGAGCTGGCCGGGCTCGCGGCCGGGTCGGACGGCGTCTACCGCGCCGTCGGCGCGAGCAGCTGAGCCGGGTCGACGATCGGCATCGGCTCGAGCACGAACCGCGCGTCGCTGTGCTCGGCGAGGCGGAGCAGCAATCCGTGGAGCTGCTCCCGCTGCGCGGCGTCGAGCGGCGCGAGGAACTCGTCCTCGATCGTCTTCACGATCGTGCGGAACCGGGCGAGCTGCCGCTTACCGGCAGCGGTCAGGCTGACGAGGTGACGGCGGCGGTCGTTCGGGTCGCGGCGCCGCTCGATCAGGCCCTTCTCCTCGAGCGTGTCGAGGATCCCGACGAGCATGCTCCGGTCGAGCTGGAGCGCGTCCGCGATCGTCGCCTGCGTCTCCCGGGAGCCCTCGTCGAGGAGCGCGAGGACGCTGTGGTGGTACGGGCTGAAGCCGGCCTGCTCGAACTCCTTGAAGGCCCGCAGCTTCAGGCCGACGCCGAGGCGGGCCAGGAGGAAGGCCGGGCTGGCGACGAGCTCCCGTGGGAGGCACGGGTTCGGCCGGGGGTCGGCGAGCTCCGCAGATGACGTGTTCATGGGAATAAGAGTAGCGCGGACTATCGTTGCTGTGCTATATCGTAGAACAAGTCAACGATTGTTCGGGGGAATCGAATGAGTAGTCAGATTATCGCTTCGGCAACGGATGTACCCGAGACCGAGACCGACCGACGGCGGTGGATCGTCCTGTCGGTGCTCGTGCTCGCCCAGTTCATGGTGGTGCTCGACGTCGCGATCGTGAACGTCGCGCTGCCGACGATCAAGAACGACCTGCACTTCAGCGAGGACAGCCTCCAGTGGGTGATCACCGCCTACGCGATCCTGTTCGGCGGCGTCCTCCTGCTCGGCGGGCGGATGGCCGACCTGCTGGGCCGCCGCCGCGTCTTCATGGCCGGGATGGCCATCTTCACGGTCTTCTCGCTCCTCGACGGCCTCGCCTGGTCGTCCGGGTCGCTGATCGCCTTCCGCGCCCTCCAGGGGCTCGGCGCGGCGCTGCTTGCGCCGGCGGCGCTCTCGATCCTGACGACGACGTTCCGGGAGGGCCGCGACCGCAACGTCGCGCTCGGCATCTGGGGCGCGGCCTCCGGGAGCGGCGGCGCCGCGGGCGTGCTGCTCGGCGGCGCGCTCACAAGCGCCCTCAGCTGGTCGTGGATCTTCTTCATCAACGTCCCCGTCGGCATCGCCGTCCTCGCCGTCAGCCCCGTGCTGCTCAGCGAGAGCCGCGCCGCCCTCGGCCACCGCCACTTCGACACGGCCGGCGCCGCGTCGATCACCGGCGGGCTGATGATCCTCGTGTACGCGCTGACGCACGCGAGCCAGCACGGCTGGGCCACGGCAGAGACGATCGGCCTGCTCGCCGCGTCGGTCGCGCTGATCGTCGCGTTCGTCGTGATCGAGCTGCGCTCGCCGGCGCCGCTCCTGCCGATGCGGATCTTCCGCCTGCGGACCTTGACGGCGTCGAACATCAACGCGCTGCTGATGGGCGCGGCGATCTTCTCGCAGTTCTTCCTGCTGACGCTGTACATGCAGCAGGTGCTGCACTACTCGGCGCTGAAGACCGGTGTCGCGTACGTCGCCCTGACGCTGGCGATCGTCGGCTTCTCGGCCGTGTCGCAGGCGCTCGTCACCCGCGTCGGCATCCGTCTCGTCCTCCCGGTCGGGATGGCGCTATCCGCAGCCGGCCTCGTGCTGTACGCGCAGCTGCCGGTGCACGGGCACTACTTCTCCAACCTGTTCCCGGCGTTCATCCTCAGCGGGATCGGGCTCGCGTTCGCCTTCGTGCCGATGTCGATCGGCGCGCTCACCGGCGTGCGGCCCGACGACGCGGGCGTCGCGTCGGGGCTGCTGAACACGAACCAGCAGATCGGCGGGGCGATCGGCGTCGCCATCGCCACGACGATCGCGACCACGTACACGAGCCACTACGTCCACGGACACCCGGGGGTCGGCCCGCTCGACGGCAGCGCTCTCACCTACGGGTTCCAGATCACGTTCTACGTCCTCGCCGCCCTCGCCGCGCTCGCGGCGATCATCACCGCGGTCATGATCGAGCCGGGGGCCGCGGCCTCCGCGACGCCCGCGGAGGACGGGGTCGGCGAGCTGACGCCTGCACTCGAGGAGGCAGCCTGATGCCCGCACGTCGCACGTACCAAGTCCAGGTCGAGACGTTGCTCGACCAGATCCAGCGCCAGGTTCGCGAGCTCCGGCAGCTGAAGACCGTCGGCGCCACGAGCCGCGCGCTCGCCGACCGCAAGCAGCGGCTCCAGCGGACGCGCGAGCAGCTCGCGAGCCTCGTCGCCGGCGACGAGCCCGCGGCCCGCGCCGCCTGACCGTCGGTCGCGTTCCGGCTCCGCGGGTCCCGCCCGGACCCGCGGAGGCGCCCCGCTAGAGCAGGCTCTTCGGCAGCTCGACCGCGGCGGGGGTGAAGACGTGCGACACGTCGCACAGGCCGTGGATGCCGATCACGGACCCTTTGCTCGTGTACTGGTGCGCCGCCAGCTTCCTCCACGGCGGCGGCAGCTTCCCGACCGGATACTCGCGACCGTCGTTCTTGCCGTAGGCGGCGAGCCAGAGCGGACCGGGCGCGGACGCGAACGCGCAGTCCTGGAGCCACCAGCCGCTGCCGTACATGAGCGGCTTCACGCCGGTGCGCCGCGTCACGATCTTCGCCACGTCGGCGATCCACTTGCCGACCTGCGGGCTCGGCTTCCCGAACTCGCAGTCGAGCGCGGGCCGCAGGTCGCGGCCCGGGACGAGCGGGGAGGCGATGAGGTCGAGCAGGTAGCTCGCGGCCTCGTCGGGCGTCGCCTCCAGCGGCTCGAGGAAGTCGTACGCGCCGACGTGCAGCTTCGCCGCGAGCGCGGCCTTTCGCATCGTCGGGTAGGTCTGGTCGATGAAGTGGCACCCTTGGCAGCGCTTGAGATAGACCTGGCGCTGGCCGCCCTTCACGTACGCCTGCTTGAAATCGTGGCCCGTCGCGTTGTTGTTCGACAGGTCGATCATTCCGCCCACCCCCCGGTGAGAACCCTGACAGCAGGTGGAATCTACGACACTCCCCCGTCGCAATCCAAGCCGCGCGGCGACTAGCATCAGCGCGGCCGTGAATCCCTACTGGCTCGAGGACGAGATCCCGCCGCGGCGGCAGAACGCGCATGCGGGCCGCGTCGACGTCGCGATCATCGGCGCAGGCGTCACGGGATGCTCGGCTGCGCTGCGGCTGGCGGAGGCGGGGAGGACGGTGCGCGTGTTCGACGCGCGCGCCGTCGCCGAGGGGGCGAGCGGCCGCAACGGCGGCTTCGCGCTCCCGGGCGGCGCGACGCGCTACGACATCGCGTGCGACACGTACGGGCGCGACCGGGCGCTCGAGCTCTGGCGCTGGACGGACGACGAGGTCGCCACGCTCGCCGCGCTCGCCGGCGACGCGTACCGGCCGGTCGGCAGCTACCGGCTCGCGGCCGACGAGGAGGAGCGCGACCAGATCCGTCTCGAGTACGAGGCGATGCGTGACGACGGCTTCGAGGTCCAGTGGCTCGACGACCTTCCGGACGGGCCGCTCGCCGGACGGTTCCATGGCGTTGTCGTCCACGCCAGCGGCGGCTCGATCCAGCCCGCGCGGTTCGTGCGGCGGCTCGCGGCGCGCGCCGCCGAGGCCGGTGCCGAGTTCCGCGAGCACGAGCAGGTCGCGGACGTCGCCGCGCTCGACGCGGACGAAGTCGTGGTCGCGACCGACGGCTACGGGCACGGGCTCGTGCCGGAGCTCGTCGACGCGGTCTGGCCGACGCGCGGCCAGGTGATCGTGACCGAGCCGCTCGGCGAGACGCTCTACGACCGGCCGCACTACGCGCGCCAGGGGTTCGACTACTGGCAGCAGCTGCCGGACGGGCGCGTGCTGCTCGGCGGATTCCGCGACGTCTCGATCCTCGACGAGCTGACGGACGAGGAGGTGCTGACGCCGACCATCCAGGCGTCGCTCGAGGCGTTCATGGGCGAGCTCGTCGGCGGCCCGCCGCGGATCAGCCATCGCTGGGCCGGGATCTTCGGGCTGACGCAGGACATGCTCCCGCTCGTCGGGCGGGTCCCCGGGCGCGAGTACGTGTGGGTCGCCGGCGGCTACTCCGGCCACGGCAACGTCATGGGCTTCGCGTGCGGGAGGCTCGTCGCGGGGGCGATCCTCGGCGAGGGCTCGCCGCAGCTCGAGCTGTTCGATCCGGCGCGCTTCGCGGGCTAGAGGTCGATCGCGCGGGGGTGCTTCGGCTGGTAGAGCAGCAGCTCGACGCCGCCGGGGAGGAGCATCGTCGTCGTGATCCCGAAGCTCTCGTCGACCGGCGCGCCGCGGAACTCGATGCCCTTCTCCTCGAGCTCGGCGATCGTCGCCTCGATGTCGTCGCACATGAGGCAGAGCTCGTGCTTCGTCGCCCCGCCCGACGGGTGGACGCCGAGCTCCGCCGGCGGCAGCTTGAAGATGAGCCAGCCCGGCGACTCCGGATCCTCGACGAACTCCCACCCGAGCGCGTCGCGGAGCACCGCCCGCAGCGCCTCGGCCTCGGGCGTGTAGAGCAGCGCGTGGACGCCGACGATCGCCATCAGAGCGGGATCGTAGGCAGATCGAGCTCGTTCGCGCGCTCGAGCGCTGCCAGCGCGACGGCGAGGTCCTGCAGCGCGAGGCCGGTCGAGTCGAACGCCGTCGCGTCCTCGCGCGAGCGGCGGCCCTCGGCCTCGCCGGTGAGGACGCGGCCGAGATCCGTGACGTCGTCGCGCGTGAGGAGGCCGGCCTCGACCGCGGCCGCGCACTCGCCGCCGTGGCTCGCCTGCTCCCAGTCGTCGCAGAAGACGCGGACGCGGGCCAGCTCGGCGGGGGCGATCTCCGCCTTGCCGGGGCCGTCGGCGCCCATCAGCGAGACGTGCTGCCCGGGGGAGAGCGAGTGCTCGGGCAACAGGATCTCGCGGCCCGGCGTCACCGTCACGAGCAGGTCCGCGGCGAGCGCCTCGTCGCGGCTCGAGGCGACCCGGCCGCCGACGCGGTCGGCGACCTCGGCGGCGCGCGCGGCGTCGACGTCCCAGACGAGCGGTGTGCGGCCGCGCGCGGCGAACGTCCTCGCCGCGGCCTCGCCGTTGACGCCGGCTCCGACCACCGCCGCCGTCTCCGCGTCGGCACGGCCGAGCGCCTCCGCCGCGACGACCGCCGCCGCGCCGGTCCGCACGGCGGTCACCGCGCCCGCGTCGAGCACTGCGACCAGCCGTCCGTCCTCGGCCGACGAGACGAGCACGACGCCCATCACCGTCGGCAGCCCCTTCGCGGGATTGCCCGGGAAGGAGGTCACCCACTTCAGGAGCGCATGACCGGCGCCGAGCGCCGGCATCGCACGGAAGTCGCCCGCCGGATACGCGCCGACGTACGTCTTCGGCGGCATCGTCCACTCGCTGCGCGCGTACGCGACGAACGCGTCGCGCACCGCGTCGACCGCGCGAGCCGGCGGGACGGCCTCGTAGACGGTGTCGGCGGTGAAGAGCGGGACCACCCGGCAAGCCTAGTGCCCCAGCGGGGAATACATGTCGGCCTCCGGCCCGCGATCGCACGGCGCGCTGCCGCGTCCTCGGTCGCGCCCGTAGCGTCAGCTGCGAGCGCTCCCTGCGTCCTTGCATCGCTTGGCGCTCGCGACCCCGATGCTCGACGGCATCCCCCGCAGGGGCACTGTAAGGTCGAGCCGTGGGCATGTCGGACTACGTGCGCGGGCTGCGGGCCTTGGTCGGCACGCAGCTCCTGTTCATGCCGTCCGTCGCGTGCGTGATCCGGGACGACGCGGGCCGGCTGCTGCTCGTCCAGCACGTCGAGGGCCGGTGGATGCTCCCCGGCGGCGCGATCGACCCCGGTGAGCGGCCCGCGGACGCGGCGCGGCGCGAATGCTGGGAGGAGGCGGGCGTCCTCGTCGACCCGGTCCGGATCGCCGGCGTCTTCAGCGGGCCCGAGTATCGCGTGACGTACGCGAACGGCGACGACGCGGGCTGGGTCGTGACCATCTTCGACGCGATCGTCCGCGACGGGGAGCCGCACGCGAACGACGACGAGACGCAGGACGTCGGCTGGTTCACGCGCGAGGAGGTCGCCGGGCTCGACATGGGCGAGTCGACGCGGGCGACACTCCGCGCGCTGCTCGGCGGGGAGTCGTTCCTCGCCGCGTCGTGGACGCCGGAGTGAGCGCCGCGGTCCGGGCCGACGGGCTTCACGTCGTCCGCGGCGGCGTCACCGTCCTTCCAGGGCTCAGCTGCGAGGTCGCAACCGCGTCGGTGACCGGGCTGCTCGGGCCGAGCGGGAGCGGGAAGTCGACGTTCCTCCGCGCCGTCGTCGGCGTCCAGCGGGTAGCCGGCGGGACGGTCGAGGTGCTCGGCGCTCCGGCGGGCTCGTCGACGTTGCGCCGGCGCGTCGGCTACATGACGCAGGCGCCGTCGGTCTACGGCGACCTGACGGTGGAGGAGAACCTCCGCTTCTTCGCGCGCGTGCTCGCGCTCCCGCGCGACGCTGTCGCGCGCGCGATCGCCGACGTCTCGCTCGAGTCGTTCACCGGCCGCGTCGTCAACACGCTCTCCGGCGGCCAGCGGGCGCGGGTCTCGCTCGCGACGGCGCTGCTCGGCTCGCCCGACCTGCTCGTGCTCGACGAGCCGACGGTCGGGCTCGATCCCGTGCTGCGCCGCGACCTCTGGGAGCTCTTCCACCGCATCGCGGAGCGCGGCGCGACGCTGCTCGTCTCGAGCCACGTGATGGACGAGGCCGACCGCTGCGACGCGCTGCTGCTGCTCCGCGACGGGAAGCTGCTCGCGCAGGCGACGCCCGCCGAGCTGCGCGGGCGCACCGGCGTGGAGCAGCTCGACGAGGCGTTCCTTCGGCTCGTGGAGGCTGCGGAGTGAGCCCGCGCGTCACCGCCGCGGTCGCGCGGCGCGTGCTCGAGCAGCTGCGTCGCGACCCGCGGACGATCGCGCTGATCATCGCCGTGCCGTGCGTGCTCGAGTTCCTCCTCCAGCAGCTGTTCGGCCGCAACTCGCCGGTCTTCCAGAAGGTCGGCGCGCCGCTGCTCGGCCTGTTCCCGTTCATCGCGATGTTCCTCGTCACCTCGATCACGATGCTCCGCGAGCGGACGACGGGGACGCTCGAGCGGCTGATGACGCTGCCGCTCGCGAAGGTCGACCTCCTCGCCGGGTACGGGATCGCGTTCGCGCTCGTCGCCGTCGTCCAGGCGACGCTCGTGTCGATCCTCGCCTTCGGGCTGCTCGGCCTGAACGTCGCCGGTCCCGAATGGCTCGTCGTCCTCCTCGCCGTCGCGAACGCCGTGCTCGGGAGCACGCTCGGCCTGTTCGTCAGCGCGTTCGCGCAGACCGAGTTCCAGGCCGTGCAGTTCATGCCGGCCGTCGTCTTCCCGCAGCTGCTGCTGTGCGGACTGTTCGTCGCGCGCGACGAGATGGCGACCTGGATGCGCGTCGTCTCGGCGTTCTTCCCGCTGACGTACGCCTACGACGCGCTCGCCCGCACAGCCTCCGACGACCTCGGCGCGCGCTTTGCCCTCGACGTCGCCGTCGTGCTCGGCTGCATCGTGCTCGCCGTGGTCCTCGGCGCGGCGACGCTGAGACGAAGGACGGACTAGACCCGCGAGTGCGCGCGGTCCGGCACGCGGATCCCGACCGCGTGCAGCACCTCGACCGCCCAGGCGTGCGCGTGCTCGACCTCGCCCTCGTGGAGCGGCCCCTCCCGGCCCTCGACGATGAAGCTCGCGGGCGGGACGACGAGCCACGCGCCGCGGCGGCGCAGCAGCCGGCCGAGGCGAACGGCGGCCGACCCCGTCACGGCCCGCATCCCGTGCAGCCGCGTGTCGAACGCCGCCGTGCGGACGCCCTTCAGCGACCCCTCTCGGAGCTCCTCGACCGGGTGCCGCAGGCCGGCGCTGACGCCGTGCACCTGCGTCGGGCCGCCGATGACGAGGATGTCGACGTCGGCCAGCGCGGCGCCGAGGTCGGGGACGTCGTCGATTGCGGTCAGCCGGGTCGGCACGGCCTCCTGGAAGGCGAGCGCGATCGTCTCGGCGATGCGCTCCGTGTTGCCGAACTTCGAGTCGTAGACGACGAGTGCGTTCATGTCGGAAGCGTGCGACCGCCCGTCGGGCGGCCCATCAGCGCCGCCGCCGATCCCGCTGCGGGTTTCCCGTGGCCCGGCTAGAGGGTCTTGACGTCCGCGATCAGCTTCTCGATCGACGACTTCGCGTCGCCGAAGAGCATCACGGTCTTCGGGTTGTAGAAGAGCGGGTTCTCGATGCCGGCGAAGCCCGGGTTCATCGACCGCTTGAGGACGACGACCGTCTGCGCGTCGTCGACGTTGAGGATCGGCATCCCGTAGATCGGGCTCGCCTGGTTGTTCCGTGCGTCCGGGTTGACGACGTCGTTCGCGCCGACGACGACGGCGACGTCGGTGCGCGGGAACTCCGGGTTCGCGTCGTCCATCTCCTTGAGCTGCGGATACGGGACGTTCGCCTCGGCGAGGAGGACGTTCATGTGCCCCGGCATCCGGCCGGCGACGGGGTGGATGGCGTAGGAGACCTCGACGCCTTTCGCCTCGAGCAGGTCGGCGAGCTGGCGGACGTCGTGCTGCGCCTGCGCGACCGCGAGGCCGTAGCCGGGGACGAAGACCACCTTGTGCGCGTACGCGAGCATCACCGCGACGTCCTCGGCGCTCGCGCTGCGCACCGTGGCGCTGCCGTCGCCCGCCGCGACCGCCGCCGCCGCCGCGCTGACCTGGCCGAACGCGCCGAAGAGCACGTTCGCGATCGAGCGGTTCATTGCGCGGCCCATCATCAGCGTGAGCAGCGTGCCCGAGGCGCCGACGAGCATGCCGGAGACGATCAGGACGTTGTTCTGGAGCTCGAAGCCGCCCGCGGCGACGGCGAGGCCGGTGAATGCGTTCAGGAGCGAGATCACCACCGGCATGTCGGCGCCGCCGATCGGGAGCACGAAGAGGACGCCGAAGGCGAGCGCCGCGGCGATCAGTACCCACAGCAGCCACTCGTCCTGGACGCCGCTGACGAGCACGAGCCCGCAGGCGGCCGCGCCGATGAACAGCGCGCCGTTGACGAACTGCTGGCCCGGGTACGTGATCGGCCGGCCGCCGATCAGCTCCTGCAGCTTCGCGAACGCGACCATCGAGCCGGAGAACGAGATCGAGCCGATCAGCGCCGAGAGCATGATCGCGAGCGAGATGTCGATCTTCGGCCGTCCCGCCTCGGGGAGGATGCGGTGCACCTCGGCGAGCGCGATCAGCGCCGCCGCGCCGCCGCCGACGCCGTTGAAGAGCGCCACCATCTGCGGCATCGCAGTCATCTTCACCTTGCGGGCCGCGAACGCTCCGAAGCCGCCGCCGAGGAGCATCGCGATCACGATCGCCCACCAGCTCGTCGTGCCGATGTCGACCCACGTGACGACGACGGCGAGGATCATGCCGGCGGCGCCGATCTGGTTGCCGCGCCGCGCGTGCGCCGGGTTCGACAGGAACCGCAGCGCGAGGATGAACGTGACGATCGTGATCAGGTAGAGCAGGTTCGTGACGTTCGTGCTCATGCGCCCTTGCCGTTCTGCGACGCGTCACCGGCGGGCTTCGCCGGCTCGCGCCTCTTGAACATCTCGAGCATCCGGTCGGTGACGACGAAGCCGCCGACGACGTTCGCGGACGCGAGGATGACGGCGGCCACGCCGACGATCCAGATGTAGGTGCTCTTGTGCGGCTGGCCGAGGACGATCATCGCGCCGACGATCACGATTCCGTGGATCGCGTTCGTGCCCGACATCAGCGGCGTGTGCAGCAGCGTCGGCACCTTCGAGATCACCTCGACGCCGAGGAAGATC
>Ga0187765_10001080_pt1 | contig 10463 bp, 11 predicted proteins | sample 0216_QUI02_MP05__3_FD_133018 | JGI IMG/M metagenome (GOLD analysis project Ga0187765, IMG submission 133018) | Tropical peat soil microbial communities from peatlands in Department of Meta, Colombia - 0216_QUI02_MP05_10_MG | ecosystem: Environmental > Terrestrial > Soil > Wetlands > Peat ...
GCTCATCTCGCACGACCTGCGCACGCCGCTCACATCGATCATCGGCTACGTCGAGCTCGCCCTCGACGACGACGTCGACCCGCCGCTCGACGAAGAGCGGCGCTCGTACCTCGACGTCGTCTCACGCAGCTCCGAGCGGCTGCTGCGGCTCGTCGACGACCTCCTGTTCGTCGCGCGCCTCCAAGCGGGACGGCTCGTGCTCGAGCCGACCGACCTCGATCTCGCCGAGATCGCCGTCCAGGCGGTCACCGAGGCGCGGCCGCGCGCCGAGCGGAAAGGCCTCGCACTCTCGTTCCTCGGCGACGGCCGTGTTCCGGTGGAGGCGGACCGGGGCCGGATCTTCCAGCTGCTGGACAACCTCATCTCGAATGCGATCAAGTTCACGCCGCAAGGAGGCCGGATCGACGTCCGCGCGCTCCGCGCGGTGGCCGGTGCAGTGCTCGAGGTCAGCGACACGGGCATCGGGCTGCCGGCAGGCGAGCACGAGCGCGTGTTCGAGCGCTTCTTCCGCTCCACCGACGCGATGAGCAACCAGATTCCCGGCACGGGTCTCGGCCTGTTCATCGCCAAGGCGATCGCCGAGGCGCACGGCGGCCGGATCTCCGCCTCAATCCGCGACGGCGGCGGCACGACCTTCCACATCGAGCTTCCCGCGCGCCCCAAGCCGGCGCGGGACCTGCCGGAACCGGGAGCACGGGTGGCGTAGTGCCCCGGCCGAAGTGCACCGCACTTCAGGCGGGAGCTTTGTAGCGGTAGCCGAAGCCGCGTACGGTCTCGATCGGCGCGGCGTCGGGTGCATCGGGCTCGAGCTTGCGGCGGAGGTAGCCGATGTAGAGCTTCACCTGGTCTCCGCCGACCCCGAAGGAGTCTCCCCAGACGAGGTCGAGCAGCTGGTCCCGGCTCAGCACCTGTCGCGGGTTGCGAACGAGGGTCGAGAGGAGCCGGAACTCGAGCGGCGTCAGCTGCACCTCCCGCTCGGCGACGACGACGCGCCGCTGGCCCCAGTCGATCGAGAGGTACGAGTCGGCGTAGGTCTCCGGCTCCTCCGCGGAGGCACCAAGCGAGGCGCGCCGCAGCAGCGCCTGGACGCGCGCAACGAGCTCCTGCTTGCCGAACGGCTTCACGACGTAGTCGTCCGCGCCGCTTTGCAGACCGCGAACGCGCTCGAGCTCGTCGCCGCGCGCGGTCAGCATCAGCACGGGCACGTCGGACATGTCGCGGATGCGCTCGAGCATCTCCCAGCCGTCGAGCTCGGGCATCGACACGTCGAGGACGACGAGGTCGGGCCGGTGGGCGTGGAACTCGCGCATGCCCTCCCGGCCGTTCGCCGCCTCGTGGACGATCACGCCGCTCCGCTCGAGCAGGGTCTTGACGAGGCCGCGGATGTCGTCGTCGTCGTCGACGACCAGGACGCGAGATTCGCTCATACCTGTTTCATACCACCGCCATGCTCGTTTCGGGCGGGCGTGGTCGAAGGTCAAGTCATGGCGACCGTGCTGATCGTGGATCCCGATCCGGCTACCCGGTCGCTGCTCGAGCTCCTCATCCTGCGGCTCGGTCACAGACCGATCGGCCAGCGCGAGCTGTCCGAGGGGGAGGAGCCCGACCTCGTGCTGCTGGAGCCGGTTTCGCGCGCGGGTTTGCGTCTCACCCGCAGGCTGCGCGACCGGCTTCCGCAGCTGCCGGTCCTCTGCGTGAGCATCGACGGCCCGAGCCGGGAGACTCGTGAGCTCGGGGCGGTCGGCTACGTGATGAAGCCTTTCCGGCGATCGCAGCTCGAGCGGGCACTCGAGCTCGCACTCGTCCCGGCGCCGGAAGCCTTCGGGGCACGGCACACCGCGTAAGGCCGGGCGCGCTCCTTCCCCGACGCGCCCGCCCTTACCCTTCCGGCTACGCTCGATCCGAGCGGACAGAGGGAGGAGGGCCCGTGCTGGCCATCTCGGAGCAGGCGCAGCGTGTGATCAGCGAGATCGTCGAGGAGTCCGAGCTCGGACCGGGCGGCGGCCTGCGGATCAGCGGCACGAACGGCGGCAACGGCGAGGCCGCGCTCGACTTCGAGCTCGCGGAGGCGCCGCTCGATGGCGACGAGGTCGTGAGCGAAGGCAGCGCCCGCGTCTTCCTCGACGAGATGGCCGCCGAGATACTTGCCGACCAGGTCCTCGACGTCGAGGCGCACGGGGACCACTTCCACTTCTCTCTCGACGGCCAGGGCTAGGAGGGTTTGGCGGAATGGTGCTCGTCGCCGGGGTGCGATGGGCGAGTGCGAGGCAAGGACGCAGGGAGCGCTCGTAGCCGAAGAGGCACCTCGTTCCCCCGCGCGGGGGATGAGCGCCGACACCCGGCGCAGGTACCCTTCGGCTGCTTACTCTTGTAATCGGTTCGGGGCATGTCGGAGTCGGCTCCGGACACGGCGGCGTCTTGAGATGAACGAGCGACTCGTTGCGGAGCAGACGTTCAAGTACGCGGAGGAGTTCTCCATCCTCTACGCGAACGAACGCGCCGAGCGAGAGCGCACCCAGGAAGCACTGGCGCAGCTCGAGGCGTCGTACGACACGACTGTGCGCGCCCTGGCGACGGCGCTCGAGCTACGAGACGACGTGACCGGGCAGCACGCCGAGCGCGTGACGGCGCTCGCGCTCAGGCTCGCAGCGGTCGTCGCGCCGAAGCTCGCCGAGAACACGGCCGTGGCGCACGGCTTTCTCCTGCACGACATCGGCAAGATCGGCATCCCCGATGTCGTGCTCCACAAGCCGGGCAAGCTCGACCCGGACGAGCGCGCGCTCATGGAGAAGCACCCGGAGCTCGGCGAGCGGATCGTGGCCGGCATCCCGTATCTCGACGGGCGCGCGCGCCAGGTGATCGCGCATCACCACGAGCGATGGGACGGCACGGGATACCCCTGGGGCTCGAAGGGGCTCGAGATCCCGCTCGCCGCACGGATCTTCGCGATCGCCGACGCGTTCGACGCGATGACGAACGACAGGCCGTACCGTCCCGCACTACCGGTGGAGCAGGCGCTCGCCGCCATCGCCGAGGGAGCCGGAACGCAGTTCGACCCCGAGCTCGTCGATGCGTTCCTCGCGCTCATGCGTCTCGTGCCGCCAGGAGCGTAGAGCAGGGGTCTGGGCATGGATCGGTCCGAATCGGAGACGACCGTGCTCGTCGTCGAGGACGACGCGATGGTGCGCGGGTGGATCCGGCTTTCGCTGGAGGCCTCCGAGTTCCGGCTCGTCGGCGAGGCAGCGAGCGCGGGCGAGGCGACCGAGCTGCTGCCGCGGCGGCTGCCGGAGCTGCTCCTGATCGACTTCCGCCTCAGCGACGGCGCGGGGACGGAGCTCGTACGCACGCTGCGGCTGCAGGGCGTCGCGGCACCGGCCGTCCTCATGACCGCGCACTACGAGCCCGGGTTCAACGAGGTGGCCCGCGAGGTCGGCGCCCAGGGCAGCGTGCTCAAGACGGGGAGCTCGGAGGAGCTGCTGAAGGCGCTGCGCTCGGTCCGCGACGGGCGTGCGGCCTTCGATCCGCGGCACCCCGTGCGCGATCCGAGCCGCGCGGCCCTGAGCCCGCGCGAGCGCGAGGTGCTCCGGCTCGTCGCCGCGGGCAGGACGAACCGCCAGATCGCAGAAGACCTCGCCATCGGCGCGGAGACCGTGAAGACGCTCGTCACCCGGACGTTCGCCAAGCTCGGCGTGAGCCGCAGAGCCGAGGCCGTGGCGACCGGACAGCGGATGGGCCTGCTGTGACGATCACCGAAGAGGAGTTCGCCCGGCTCGCCCACGACGTCATGTCCCCCTTGGCGGTGATCGTCGGCTATGCCGAGCTGCTGCGGACACGGGACGACGAGAAGATCCGGCGCGAAGCGCCGGAGGTGATCTCCGAGGCGGCCGAGCAGCTGCGAGCTGCGGTGCGCGCGCTCGTGTACGGGACCGCCGGAGGCGACGCGGCTGGACACACGAACGGCTCGGCGGCGCCTGCCCGTCTCGTCGCAGGCGTGCGGCGGCGGATCGTGCTCGTCGACGACGACCCGATCGTCCGCCGGCTGCTGCGCACGACGCTCCCGAGCGAGTCGTATGACGTGCTCGAGGCATCGGACGGCGACGCTGCGCTACGACTCGTCGACGGGGCCGAGCCATCCCTCGTCGTGCTCGACTGGCATCTTCCCGGCCGCACGGGCCGGGAGGTCCTGGCCGAGAGCAAGCGGCGCTCTCCTCGCCTGCCGGTGCTCGTCCTCACGGCCGAGCACGATCCTGAACAGCGTGACCGGGCCAGGCGGCTCGGAGCAGACGTCTTCCTGACGAAGCCGTTCAGCCCGTCAGAGCTGCTCGAGGCGATCGAGCGGCTGCTGGGCGAGAGCGCGCTCGATCATGGTGCGTAGCTCCTTCGCCGAGTAGCTGCTCTTCTCGAGCAGCGACACCGTTCTCGCCCGGAGATCGCGACGCTCCTTCGCGGTGAGCCTGCGCCCGGTCAGCACGATCACCGGAATCAGCCGAAGCTCGGGATCGGCGTGGAGGCGCTCGAGCACGCCGAAGCCGTCGAGCTTCGGCAGCATGAGGTCGAGCACGATGGCGTCGGGCCGCTCGCCGGCGATCGCAGCCAGCGCTTCCTCGCCGTCCCCGGCCTCGCCGAAGCGAAGGTCGCTCTCCTGGAGCGTCTCCACCACGAGCCGGCGGACGCTCGCGTCATCGTCGACGACGAGGACGAGGCCACGGCGGCCGGGAAGAACGCGCTCGATCGCGGCGAGAAGCTGCGCGCGGGAGAACGGCTTCGCGAGGAAGTCGGAAGCGCCGAGCGCCGATGCGCGGTCGCGCCCGTTCCGGCCGGTACAGATGATGACGGGGACGTTCGCGGTCGAACGCTCTTGCTTCAGCTCGCTCAGCACCTGCCAGCCGTCGAGCTCTCCCGCCAGGATCATGTCGAGGCACACGAGCGCGGGCGGATTCCGCTTGACGGATGCGAGCGCCTCTTCGCCGGTGGCGACGATCTCGACCAGGCAGCCGGCTGCGGCCAGGTGGTCGGCGAGCAGCACCGCTGCGGTCTCCTCGTCCTCCACGACGAGCGCCCGTGGCGCCGTGCTGGTGCGGCGGGCACCTTCGACCGGCAGCTCGAACCAGAACGTCGATCCCTTCCCTTCGTCGCTCTCGAACCCGATCCGGCCGCCGTGCGTCTCGACGATCTCGCGGCAGAGCGCGAGCCCGAGCCCGGTCCCCCCGATCTCGCGCGTGTCGGACGAGTCGACGCGGAAGAACTTCTTGAAGACGTTGCGCTGGTCGGCGGCGGGAATGCCGATGCCCCGGTCCGAGACCGAGACGCGGGCGACCGACCCGTTCACGCGGCCGGCGGAGACGACGACCGGCCCGCCGTCGGGCGAGTACTTGATCGCGTTCGAGAGAAGGTTGCCCACGAGCTGGGCGATCCGGTCCTCGTCGGCGGCGACGCGCAGCGGCCCGTCCTCGAGCTCGAGCTCGATCGTGTGCCGGTCGCTCTGTCCGCTGTAGAGCGCAACCGTACGACTGAGGAGCGCGTCGAGCTCGAGCGGCTCGATCGAGAGGGTGAAGCCGCCCGACTCGATCCGCTGGAGGTCGAGGAAGTCGTTGATCAGGTCGGTCAGGCGCAACGCCTCGTTGTGGATCGTGCGGAGGTACTGGTGGCTCGTCTCCACATCGAGCTCCCGAGTGACGAGCAGCTCTGCGAAGCCGAGCACGCCGGCAAGCGGTGTACGGAGCTCGTGCGAGACGGTGGCGACGAGGTCGGACTTCATCTGCTCCGCCTCCCGCTCGGCCGTCGTCTCGCGCAGTACGAATAGGCGGCCGACGAGCTGGCCGTCGGCGGCGTACACCGGTGCCGTGTAGCGCTTGACCCAGCGCCCCGAGAGGAGCTCGAACTCGTCCTCGCCGCGGTAGTCGGGATCGTGCTCGATCGCCCGAAGCGGCCGGAGATACGCATCGCGATCGCGCATGTGGTCGGCGAACGCGGCCGCGCGCTCCCAGACCGACTCGTAGCCGCCCACGCCCGGGAGCAGCTCCTCGAGCAGCTCCTCGTATGCGTGATTGACCACCTCTGCCGAGCCGGCGGAGTTGACGAGGAGGATGCCGTCGCGGGTCGCGTCGAGCACCGCGCTGTTGACGCGCGCGAGCCGCTCCGCCTCGCGTTCGGAGGTGACTTCGCGTATGACGAGAAGGCGGCCGATCAACTCGCCCTCGGAGTCCCGCACCGGTGTCGTGAAGCGCTCGAGCCAACGGCCGTCGAGCAGCCGATACCGGTAGAGGAGCTCGAGCTCGGGATCGGCTTTCATCGCGTCGAGTGCCGCGATGTAGCCCTCGGGGTCGGTCGTGTGAGGGGCGACGCCTCGCCCTTGCTCCCAGATCGTCTCGCCGGATCCGTACGGGAGCACGTTCTCGACCAGGCGCTGCTTCGCCGAGTTCTCGAGGATGATCCGGCCGTCGAAGTCGACGAGCAAGATCGAGTCGGTCACCGCCTCGAGGACCGCGTTGTTGATGCGGGCGAGCCGCTGGGCCTCCGCGTACGAGAGCGTATGGGCGACGGTGACCGCGGCCTGGTCGGCCAGATGCCGGATCACCGCCTGGGTCTCCGGGTCGAACGGCCGGTCGTCCGCACGCGCGAGCACGGCGACTCCCAGCGGGAGATCGCCGTGCAGGATCGGCACGCCGAGCTCGTGCCGCACGGCGATCTCGCCGCCGACGCTGGGGATCAGCAACGATGCTTCCCCGTACGACGCCGTCACGAGTCGGCTCTCGTCGAGGGCGCGGCCGCCGACACCGCCGCCCGGAACGAGAGGAGAGCCGACGAGGGCGTGGTCGAGCCCGACGACGGCGAGGCAGACCGGCGGCCCCTCGCCTCCGTCGCCGAGATAGAGAACGCCGGCATCCGCACCGGCTGCGTCGGACAGCGCGTGCATCACCGTGCGGGCGAGCACGCTCCCGTCCGTCTCGCCGGCGAGACGCTCGGCGAGAGCGTAGAAGGCCTCGATCCGCCCCTTCTCGCGCGCAAGGTCGTCGCGCGAACGCTCGAGCTCGCTCCGTTGCGACGCGAGCTCGTCGTTCGTCGCGAGCAGCCGCTCCTGCTGGTCCTCCAGCTCCGACGTCTGCAGCTCGAGCTCGGCGTTCTGGCTCTCGAGCTCGTCACGGCTCTCCTGGAGCGACGCGGCCATGTTGTTGATCGCGGCGCCGAGCTCACCGAGCTCGGCCGGGCCCGGGCGGCCTGCCACACGCGCCGTGAGCTCGCCTCCCTGAAGCGATCGCGCCACGCTGACGGCACGGCGCAGCGGGTTGACGATCTCGCGGCCGAGAAAGCCGGCGAAGAGCAGTACGAGCAGAGCCCAGCCCCCGAGCGCCGCGGCTCCGATCAGCGTCGCTTCGCGGCCGCTCGAGTGCGCACTCGCGTTGCGCGCGTTCTCGAGCAGGTGCTCGGCACCGTCGAACCCGTTGATGTCGGCCTGGATGGCGTCGACGCGGCGCTTTCCGTCGGCCGTGGTCGAGATGGCCTCCGCGTGCGTGAGCGGGCGGCGCGCAACTCTCGCGACGTAGGGGCGGGAGTACCCCGCGACGAACCCCTGAATCTCCTGCACGATCGCCCGTGCGCGGCGCTCCTGCGCGGGGTTGTCGCTCACGAGCTGCTCGAGCTGCGCGGCCTGCGCGGGGAACGCCGCCAGCGCCTGTCGCCAGGGTTGGAGGAAGCCCGTCTCACGCGTGATCACGTAGGCGCGCGGACTCGTCCACAGGTTGATCAGGACCCGGTCGAGCGCGGCAGAGCTCTCGAGCACGTCGCTCGAATGGTTGGCGCGGCTGCTGGAGTGGCGCAGCTGGCCGATCGTCGCGAGCTGAAACGCAAACGCCCCTGCAACGACGAGCGCGAGGACAGCGCTCGTCGCGAGCAGGCGGCCTCGGATGCCCATCTTCATACGAGTCTCCGGTACGCGTGAGGGCCGACGTCCTCGAGCCCGAAGCGGGCGGCGTTGCGCACGCGCTCGCTGCGGCCGAGCAGCAGCACGCCGCCGCGCGCGAGCGACGACGCGAGCTCCGCGTGCAGCGTGTCCTTCGCCTCGTGCGCGAAGTAGATGGCGACGTTGCGGCAGAGGATCACGTGCCACTTCCCCGGCGCAGGGCCGTCACGGAGCAGGTCGCGCTGCTCCCAGCGGAGCCGGCGGCGGAGCGCGACCGAGGACTCCGGGCCGAACCCGGTGCCTGCGCGCGCCGCCGCGAGGTTCTCCTCGAGCAGGTCGCTGCCGAGGAGGAACGAGCGCTCGAGCGCGCCGGAGCGCTCGAGCACCATGGCGACCGAGTACAGCTCGGACCCGTCGGAGCACCCGGCCGACCAGATTCTCGTCTTCCCACCGCGTGCGATGAACGGTGGGAGCAACTCGCTCTCGAGCAGCTCGAACTGCTCGGGATCCCGGAACAGCCCGGAGACGGAGACGGCGACCGAGCGCCGGAAGCGCATGCGCGCTCCGGGGTCCGCCTTCAGACACCGTGCGAGGCCGCCGACACCGCTCACCTGCTCCCGCTCGATCGCCCGCCGTATCCGTTCGCGGACGTGTGCGTCCCGGTAGCGCCCGAGCTCGAGCCCCGCCGCCTCGGATAGCGCTTCCGGCAGCTCAGCGAGCACCTGGGCCTCGCTCGAGCAGGTCACGCACGGCGGCGACGAGGTCCGCCGGACTGAACGGCTTGGCCACGAAGAGATCGGCTCCGGCGTTCATCCCCGCTTCTTGATCGGCAGCTTGGGCCCTGGCCGTGAGCATGATCACCGGCACGGAGGCGAGCCGCGCGTCCTGACGCAGGCGCACGACGACCTCGAGGCCGCTGCGGCCCGGCATCATCATGTCCACGATCACGACGTCGGGCTGGATCTCCGCCGCGAGCGCCAGGGCCTCATCGCCGTCCTCGGCCTCGACGACCGTGCAGAACTCCTCGAGCGTCGCACGCGCGAGCGCTCGCAGCACGCGCTCGTCGTCGCAGACGAGCACGGTCGGAGTAGTCGACTCACCGCGGGAGATTGACAAACGGTAGCGAGGCGCCCGGCCGACGGCCTGTGTCCCCCGTTTGTCGTACGAGTTCGCCGCCGGAGCCGTTCTCATACCGGACTCCTGCCACAACTCGCCCTGTTTCACATCGGCGGCGCCGTTGCTGTGAGCGTGGCACGCATCCTCATCGCACACCCGTCGGCGAGCATCCGGCAGCTGCTCGAGCAGCTCGTCGCGGAGCTCGGCCACGAGGCGGGAACGTCGACGGATGCACCGGGGGCGCTCGCGTGCGACGTGCTCGTGCTCGACCCTGCGTGGCCGGACGCGTACCGGCTCGCCCTGAAGCTGCGGGCACGCCGCCCCGCGCTTCCGGTCGTCTGCGTGAGCAGCAGGAGCCCGTCCGCGTTCGCCGGGCATCTCCCGTCCAGCGCATTCCTCGTCCTGCCGGTCGCGCTCGGCGAGCTCGAGCAGACCCTGCGCGACGCAATCGCCGAAGGCAAGGCGGCGAGTCGCTAGGCGATACGCCGCGGGTGGAAGATCACCCAGGCGACGAGCGCGAGCCCACCCGCCGTCGCGGGCGCGGCGAAGGGCTCGTCCACGTCGAGCACGAGCAGCGCGACCCCGGAGACGGCGGCGAGCACGCCGGAGAGGAGAACGAGCCAGACGGTCGCGAGCTGCGCTACAGCCTGGGGCATGGGGAGAGCGTAACGGCGGACCGCCGCGCTGTCGCGCTACCCGATCGTCCAGGTCTCGCCGCTCCCGAGGAGCTTGGCGAGATCTCCTGCGCCGCGCTTCTCCGTCGCGGTCGCGATCTGCTCGGCCATCAGATCGTCGTAGACCGGACGCGCGATGTCGCGGAAAACACCTACCGGAGTGCCGCCGTGCGATTCCTGCGTCACGCGAGAGAGCGCAAACGCGAGCGCCGCCGTCTCGTGCTCCGCGTCGTGGACGAGGACGTGGTCCTCGTCTGCGTTGCAGACCTCGATCGAGCCGTCCGAGCGCTGACGCAGGGCCTTCTCCTCGCCGGCACCCCACCGGATCGGCTCGCCGTGGCGGAGGGCGATCCTGCTGACACCTTCCTTGTCGTCCCGAACGAACGCGAACGCGTCGTCGTTGAAGATCGGGCAGTTCTGGAAGATCTCGACGAACGAACTGCCGCGATGCGCGCACGCGGCGCGGAGGACGTCGCTCATCCCCGTCTTGTCCGTATCGATCGCACGCGCGACGAAGGTCGCCTCGGCGCCGATCGCGAGGCTCAACGGGTTGAACGGCCAGTCGAGCGAGCCCATCGGCGTCGACTTCGTCACCTTGCCGAGCTCGCTCGTCGGTGAGTACTGGCCCTTCGTGAGGCCGTAGATCCGGTTGTTGAAGAGCAGGATCTTGACGTTCACGTTGCGGCGCAGCGCATGGATCAGGTGGTTGCCGCCGATCGAGAGCGCGTCGCCGTCGCCGGTGACGACGAACACCGTCAGGTCGGGCCGCGTGA
>Ga0187765_10001081_pt1 | contig 10463 bp, 5 predicted proteins | sample 0216_QUI02_MP05__3_FD_133018 | JGI IMG/M metagenome (GOLD analysis project Ga0187765, IMG submission 133018) | Tropical peat soil microbial communities from peatlands in Department of Meta, Colombia - 0216_QUI02_MP05_10_MG | ecosystem: Environmental > Terrestrial > Soil > Wetlands > Peat ...
GCCCGCGTCGCCTTGATCGGCATGCGCCGGCCGACGCCGTAGATGCCGCCGGTCCATCCTGAATTGACCAGCCAGCAATCGACCTTGTGCTTGGAAATATAGTCGCGCAGCAACGCGCCGTATTCCGATGGCGGTCGCGGCAGGAACGGCGCGCCGAAGCAAGTGGAGAACTCGGGCTCGACGCCGACGAGGCCCTTCTCGGTGCCCGCCACTTTCGCGGTGTAGCCGGAGAGGAAATGGTACATGGCCTGTGCCGGGGTCAGCTTGGCGATCGGCGGCATGACGCCGAAAGCGTCGGCGGTCAGCATGATGATGTTCTTGGGGTGGCCGGCGCGCCCGCTGCGCGAGGCATTCGGAATGAAATCAAGCGGATAGGCCGAACGGGTATTCTCGGTCTTGGAATCGTCGTTGTAGTCGGGAACGCGCGTGACCGGGGCGAACACGACGTTTTCAAGCACCGCGCCGAAGCGATTCGTGGCGGAATAGATTTCCGGCTCGGCCTCGGCGGAAAGCTTGATGCATTTGGCGTAGCAGCCGCCCTCGAAGTTGAACGTGCCGTCCGGCCCCCAGCCGTGCTCGTCGTCGCCGATCAGAATGCGGTTGGGATCGGCCGACAGCGTGGTCTTGCCCGTGCCCGACAGCCCGAAGAACAGCGCCACGTCGCCGTCCTTGCCGACGTTGGCCGAGCAATGCATCGGCATCACGCCCTGCGCCGGCAGGTAGAAGTTGAGCGTCGTGAACACGGACTTCTTCATTTCGCCCGCATACGACGAATTTCCGATCAGGATGATCTTGCGCGTGAAGTCGATGGCAATGACCGTATCGGTGCGCACGCCGTGACGCTTCGGGTCGGCCTTGAACGAAGGCAGATCGACGATCGTGAGCTCCGGTACGAATTGCTCGACTTCGGCGGTGCTCGGCCGGATCAGCAGCTGGCGAATGAACAGCGAATGCCAGGCAAGCTCCGTGTATACTCTGGTCTTGATCCGGTATTTCGCATTCGCGCCGCCGTAGAGATCCTGCGCGTAGAGATTCTTGCCGCGCGCGTGCGCGATGAAATCCTGATAGAGCAGCTCGAATTGTTCCGGCGTGATCTTGCGGTTGCCTTCCCACCACATGGATTTTTCGGTGAGCGCGTCACAGACCGTGAACTTGTCCTTGGGCGAACGGCCGGTGTGGACGCCGGTCTCGGCGCAGAGCGCACCGCCCTGCACGATCGTGGCTTCGCCGTTTCGGATGGCGTGCTCGTACAGCGCCGGCGCCGAGAGGTTCCAGTTGATGCCGGCCAGATCCTTGAAGCCGAATTTGTCAGCACCATAGGTGCTGTTGCGCAGACCCGCTTCCTTCACCGCAGTCCTCCCTGCACGATCCCGATCATTGACGCAGCCGGAACCGCTCCTTGTGGGCCGCCTCACAGCGGCTTTTCGCCGTAATATTACTCCGAAACCCGTCAGCGGGCGACCTATAATCGTGATCGCGGCGACTGCCAAGGGCCAGCCGTAAAAAGCGCAGCAGCTGCGTGAAATTGCCGGCTTCAAGCCGAGGATAAGGTTAATGCTGCGCCGCTCCCTGATGTACTACACATCAAAGGTAACGCGAACCCGTAAGTCCGGCAGAAATGTCAGGCCGTTCGGCGCGGGTTCCGATTATGCCGCACGCGCCTTGTGCGCGAGTTCCACAAGCGTGCGCCGCAGCCCTTGTGGCTCACTGATACGCTGCGGAAACGGCAACCTCAGGCCCACGCGCTCCCACTGCAGGTCGAGTCCTTCGGGATCGCAGCCCACGCAGCGCCAGTCGCCTTCCGGCGCACCGAGCAGTTTTGTGGCGTAGAGCCGGCAGGTGTCGGCATGATCCTGGTTCATATGGGCGATGATTTCGGGCTCCGCCGACAGCAGCGCCTGGGCGCCGGAAAGATCAACCAGCAGGTCGGCCGGCCGTAGATCGACGATCCGTCCAAATCCGGCGACAAGATGCGCGCCCTTGAGTTTGATCTCGTAGAACGCGAAGTCGCCGAAACCGGCGAAAGCCTCGGCCTCCGGCTGGCGCGCGAGATAGCGGCGGCGCGCGTCCGCGTCCTCGCTTACTGCCGCAGTCCCCATCAGCATGACGCGCGCGCCTTCCAATGGATCGCCTGCTTTGCGTTCGTCGAGCATGAGCGAGACCCGCGGGTCGGCGAGAATATTCTTGGTGTGGACGGCGAGCCGCGAGATCAACAACAGCGGCGCGCCGCAGGCTGCCGTGGCCACGTTGACCAGCGAGCAATAGGGGTCGCCCGTCCCCGCCATCAACGTCGCGAGCGCCCCGCTGCGGCTTTCGCGCAAGAGTTTCTTGGCCGCGGCTTTGGGGTCGAAATCGGGGATCGGCTGCATGGGTTAACTCCAGCCGTTTTGCCGGCAATTCGCAAGCGCGCTTGCACTCGGCCCAGGAATCGCCACATGGACGGCAGGGGGGCTAGGCCCTATGATCGACAACGAGTTGACAAGTCACGCATTTGCCGGAGGGCCGTCACATTTCGGCCCCGCTTTGCAGGCTTCAAATTCACCGGATTGAACCGTCAGCGGACTTTAGGCACATGCCGACCATCGCTCTCGTCGACGACGATCGCAATATCCTCACATCGGTGTCCATCGCGCTTGAGGCGGAAGGCTACCGCATCATGACCTACACCGACGGCGCCTCCGCGCTGGAAGGTTTTAAAACTTCGCCGCCGGACCTTGCGATCCTGGACATCAAGATGCCGCGCATGGACGGCATGGAGCTGCTGCGGCGGCTGCGGCAGAAGACCGATGTTCCGGTGATTTTCCTCACCTCCAAGGATGAGGAGATCGACGAATTGTTCGGGCTCAAGATGGGCGCCGACGATTTCATCCGCAAACCGTTCTCGCAGCGCCTGCTGGTCGAACGGGTCAAATCCGTGCTTCGGCGAACCACGCCCAAGGACGCTGCCGCCCCGAAAGAACCCGACGCCAAGGCCATCGAGCGCGGACCGTTGCGCATGGATCCCGAACGCCATACCTGCACCTGGAAAGGCGAGCCGGTGACGCTCACGGTCACCGAGTTTCTGATCCTGCAGGCGCTCGCCGCCCGCGCCGGTGTGGTCAAAAGCCGCAACGCGCTGATGGATGCGGCCTACGACGATCAGGTTTATGTCGACGACCGCACCATCGACAGCCACATCAAACGGCTACGCAAGAAATTCAAGGCGGTCGACGACGATTTTGACATGATCGAGACGCTGTACGGCGTCGGTTATCGTTTCAAGGAACTGTGACCAAGCCGGTTTTTTTATATTAGAATATCGTGATTAGAGTATCGTGCGCCCACTGAAGTGACGATCGCTTCGGGCAACGAATTGGCAGCGATTAAGTGCTCGACCGGACCACGAAAGATAAGCCGAACGTCGCCGGAACGTTGAGTTCCGACGAGCATTTCGAGCGCGCCGAGATCGAGCCGTCCACTCCGGCGCGCCAGCGTGCTGTCCGCGAACCGGCCGAAGGCGGCCTTGCCAGCGCGGCGCATCGCTTCTGGCGGTTTTCGGCCGGCCATATTTTTTCCAGTCTCACGCGGCGCATCGTCATCCTCAATGTTGCCGGCCTCATGGCGCTGGTCATCGGCATCCTTCACCTGTCGCAGTTTCGCGCCGGCCTGATCGAAGCCCGCGTGCAAAGCCTCGAGGTGCAGGGCGAGATCATCGCGAACGCCATCGCCACCGCCGCCACCTCCGATACGGAATACGGATTCGCCGACCAGGACCGCCCCTTGGAGCTGCGCCCGGGCGAGAACTACGGACCGGGCGATGAGAGCATGTCCGGGCAGCAGTTTTCGATCAATCCGGAACGCATCGGGCGGGTATTGCAGCGTCTGATATCTCCGACCGAAACCCGCGCCCGCATCTACGATCTCGAGGGCTCGCTGATCATCGACAGCCGCGACCTTTTTGTCCCCGGCGAGATCACGCAACTGGAATTGCCGCCGCCCAACAGCGAGCATCCTGGCTTCCTCAACCGCACCTGGAAGGCGCTGAAGACCTGGTTCAATCGTGGCGATCTTCCGCTTTACGTGGAGCACGGGCCGAATGCCGGACTGGATTATCCGGAAGTGGCCGAGGCGCTGTCGGCCAACAAGACCAGCAGCATGGTGCGTGTCGACAGCCAGGACGAAGTGATTGTCTCGGTGGCGGTGCCGATTCAAAGCTTCAAGGCGGTGCGCGGTGCTTTACTGCTGTCCACGCGCGGCGGCGACATCAATGCCGCCGTCGAAAGCGAGCGGCTTGCCATCATCAAGGTGTTCCTGATCGCCACGAGCGTCATGGTGCTGCTCTCGGTGCTGCTTGCCGGCACCATCGCCGGCCCGGTACGGCGTCTGGCCGACACCGCCGAACACGTGCGCCGCCGTATCCGTTCGCGCGTGGAAATTCCCGACTTCACCGCGCGGCATGACGAGATCGGACATTTGTCGGGCACGCTCCGCGACATGACCGATGCGCTCTACAGCCGCATCGAGGCGATCGAAAGCTTCGCTGCCGATGTCGCGCACGAACTGAAGAATCCGCTCACTTCGCTGCGCTCCGCGGTTGAAACTCTTCCCTTGGCCAAGACCGCGGAAAGTCAGAATCGGCTGTTCGCCGTCATCCAGCATGACATCAAGCGGCTCGACCGCCTGATCTCCGACATTTCTGAAGCCAGCCGGCTCGATGCCGAACTGCAGCGCCAAGAGATCGAGCCGGTCGACTTGACCAAATTGTTGTCGACCGTGGTGACGATCCAGAACGAGATGCGCAAGGAAAACGATGTAGGCGTGTCGCTCGCCTTCGAAGGCAGCAATTTGCGGGCGTTTGTGGTGCCCGGTCACGATTCGCGCCTTGGCCAGGTGATCAACAATCTGATCGACAATGCCCGTTCGTTTTCTCCGCCCGGCAGCACGGTGCGCGTCGTCTGCCGGCGCCTCAAGGACGAGGTCGAGATCATTGTCGACGATGACGGACCCGGCATCCGCCCTGACTCGCTCGAACGAATCTTCGAGCGCTTCTATACCGATCGCCCGCATCAGGGGTTTGGGCAGAATTCCGGGCTCGGCCTTTCGATCTCCAAGCAGATCGTCGAAGCGCACGACGGCCGGCTATGGGCCGAGAACCGCACCGGCGTCGCCCACAGCGAGGGCGAGCCGCCGCCGGTGCTCGGGGCCCGGTTCGTGATCAGGCTGCCGGCCTACCGACCATGAAGGGCACGCCGAAAGAGCTGATTCGCAGGGCCAACCGAGCCGCCTGGAAATTCAAGATTATTTTGGTCCTTCAGAGGCTTAAGTCCTCATTTACCATGTAATGCTAGTGATTTTCGCGGAGCACCCGCTTGCTCGGCCGGACCGGTCGCGAGCTGAAGGTGCTCACGTTGTTTGCCGGCCGGCTGTCGCGATCATGCCCGTAATCCCAAATCGCCTCTCCCGCGGAACGAGCGCATGACAAGCGACCGGCTTCCCGTCTCCAATGATACAGCGCGCCCTCCCGTACCGACGTCGACATTTATCGGCGGTATGAACTCAAAGTTTGGCATCAGCGCGAAGCTTCAGATCGTCTTCGGCATCGTCGCATGCATGACCCTCATTGCTTGCGCGACGGCTTTTCTCTGGTTTTCGGCGGTCGAGAATGTCGTGCGTCAATTCACCGACCATCAAGTTCCGGTGATGACCGATTCGATGCGGCTCTCGGTGGTTTCCGGTGAAATCTCTGCGGCGGCCGCACGTTTCATCAGCGCCAAGACCACCGAAGATCAGGAAATGACGATTTCGCTGATCGCGCGCAAGCGCGCCGAACTCGGGGTCGTGATGGAGCGTGTCAAGAAAACGACCGGCAAAACCCCTGCATTCCAAAAATTCATGGAACTGTCGGATCGGTTGGAAGCCAATATTACGACGCTTGAGCATACCATCACGGAGCGCACCGACCTGTCCGCGCAGACAGTGACGCTGCTTGAGGCCCTGCATCGCGTCCATGCCCAGGTGATCGAAAAGCTTCCGCAGCTCAATAATGCTCTTCAGTCACTTGAGCTGTTGGAGAAGGCCCACCTCATTGTCGGCCTGCTCGACGAAGCCGCGATGGCTCAGGACGCCGAAGCAGTGAAACCGCTTCAGGATCGCTTCAACGCGGCGATCGAATCGTTCGATAAGGCCACATCGGCGCTTGCCAATGAGGACATCAAGCGAACGACGAACCAGCTTGCGTACTTTGGACGAGGGCAGACAAGCGTGTTCGAACACCGCGCGGGCGAACTGTCGGCAGCCGCGCGCGTGGATGGAGCCATTGCTGAAAACATCGCCATCCAACGCGAGCTCGCAGGCGTTGTTGCCTCGCTCGTCGGCGAAGCCGAATCCAGCATGGAAAGCGGCATTGCCGCTCTGTTCGAAAACATCGATCAAAGCCGCATGCTGCTGCTGCTGGTTGTCAGTGCGAGCATATTCGCGGCCGGCATCGGGATAAACTACGTCCGCCGCAGGCTGGTCGGCCGCCTGCTTTCGATCGGAAACGCCATGCGGCTTCTTTCCTCCGGCGAAGTCAATCTCAAGATTCCCGAAGTCGCCGAGCACGACGAGCTTGGCCAGATGGCGCGTTCGCTCGAAGTTTTCCGCTCGAGTGAGATCGAGCGGCGCGGGTTCGCCGAACGCGAACACGAAGAACAGGCTCAACAGCGGCAACGCGCGGCCACCATCGACCAGATCATCGGCGAATTTCGTGCCACGATGACCTCCGCCGTGCGCACCGTTACCGACAACGTTCTGCGCATGCAGGAAACCGCCCGCAACTTGTCGAAGATCGCGAACGAGGCCGATCAACAGGCGCACGCCGTTTCGATCTCGTCGGAGACCACCTCGACGAACATGCGGATCATGGCCGATGCCAGCGATCAGCTTGATGGTTCCATCCGCGAGATCAACGGGCAGGCCGTGCAGGCGCACGGCGTGGTCCAGCGTGCCGCGGAACTGTCGCGCTCGACTGACCAGCTGGTTGGACAATTGTCGGCCGGCGTCGAGCGGATCGGCGACGTGGTCAAGCTCATTCGTGACATCGCCGAGCAGACAAATCTGCTTGCGCTCAATGCGACGATCGAGGCGGCGCGCGCGGGCGACGCAGGCCGCGGCTTCGCGGTGGTCGCCGCCGAAGTCAAGGCGCTCGCCAATCAGACTGCCGGCGCAACCGAAGACATCAACGCCCAGGTCGGCGCCATTCAGAATCTGACCAATGACACGGTCAATGCTATCCGCTCGATTGGCAAGGTGATGAACGAAATCGACCTGATCAGCGCGGCCATCGCGGGGGCCGTCGAGGAGCAGACGACGTCGACCGAAACCATCGCGCAAAATGTGCAACAGGCCTCGGTCGGGGCGAGCGAGCTTGCCAATAATATGGCGGTCGTGACCAAAGCGGTCGACGCCACCAATCAGGTGGCCAGCGCCATGCTCAAGACCTCGGACACATTCCTGGTGCAGGCGGGCACCATCGAGAAAGCTGTCGATCTATTCATCAAGAAGGTGGCAGCGGCTTGACGCCGCACCCGCGAACGTGCCGCCGGTTTTGACATTGTCAGGCCCGGCCATAAGATTCCGGCAATGGCCTTCCAATTCGTGCAGCCAGCAGCGGGAGTGGCCTCGTCCAAGTCGGGGTCGGAGACGACCATGCTGGATCGGTCGCGTCAGGTTGAGCGGTTTCCGCTCGCCTCCGCGATCGGAATGTTTGCCCTCGCCTCGATCATCCTTGCGGTGCCGTGGCTCTCGGGCGCGGTCGCCATCCCGTATGACGCCAAGTCGCAATTCTATCCGCAGCTGGCCTTCCTCGCCCGTTCGCTCGCTCACGGCGAGTCTCCGTTCTGGACGCCGAATGTCTTTGCCGGCTGGCCGCAGATCGCCGACCCGCAGTCCCTGATCTTCTCGCCGATCTATTTCCCTTTGGCGCTGCTGGTTCCGAACCCCAGCCCGTATCTCGCCGATGTGGTTGAGTTCGGCTTGCTGTTCATCGGTGGCGTCGGCGTCATTCTTTTTTTCCGCGACCGCGGCTGGCACGTCGCCGGCGCCATGGTCGCCGCCATCGCCTTTTCGTTCGGCGGCTCGGCCGCATCGCGCATCCAGCATGTCGGCCAGATCGAAAGCCTCATGTTCCTGCCCTACGCATTGTGGCTCCTCTCGCGGGCGTTGGAGCGTTCCTCCTGGCGCGCCGGCGCGGGCGCCGGCCTGTTCGGCGCCCTGATCGTGCTCGGCCGCGATCAGGTTTCACTGCTCGCAACCTATATTCTCATCGGATTCGTGCTTTGGCATTGGTTCGTCGGCGCCGGACGGCAAGCTCGATTCTTGGCAAGCTTCAAGCCGCTCGTCGCCGGTCTCCTCGTCGGCCTTCTCATCGTCGCTGTTCCGGTGACGCTGACGGGATTGCTCGCAGCCGATTCCAACCGTCCGGAGATCGGCTTCGTATTCGCCGGACGCGGCTCAATGCACCCGGCCGATCTCTTCATGCTGGTGTTCGCCGATCTGTTCGGCGCGTCCGACTTCCACCGCGACTATTGGGGCCCGCCAAGCTACCCGTGGATGGATGCCTTCGGGTCGACGGATCTGTTCGTCCCGCAAAATGCCGGCCAGATCTATACCGGCGCGCTCGCGATCGTCGCCGTGCTGGGATTTGGGCTGCTGCGCGGCCAGCTATGGGCGCGCGAAATCCGTTTTTTTTCCCTGGCCATGCTGTTCACCCTGCTCTACGAACTCGGCAAATACACGCCGGCATTCCAGGTGATGTACGATCTGCTCCCGGGTGTTCCGCTCTACCGCCGGCCGGCCGACGCGACGTTCCTGTTCTGCGGATTCCTCGCCATCATCGCGGGCTATCTCATCCACCGCTGGCTCGACGACACGATGCCGCCGGCAAAGCGCTGGCAGCATGCGCTGGCGATTGTGCTTGCGATCGCGCTGATCGCCGGCGCCGCCGGTCTCGCTTCCCGCGTCGGCACGCTGCAGGTCGCCATGATGCCGATCCTGTGGGGTATCGCACTTGCTGCCGTCGCGATTCGCGTGCTCGCCCGTGCGCGCCGATTGGCCGAGTGGAACGCGCTCGCAGCCTGCGCGCTCGTGGCTCTCTTCAGCGTCGTCGATTTTGCCTGGAACAATGCGCCCAACGAATCGACCGGCCTGCCGTCGGCGAACTTCGACGCCTTGTGGACGAACACCAAGGACGAGACCGTCCTTCTACTCAAGAACAAGCTTGCTGCCTCCGCCGCGCCCGATCGACGAGACCGCGTCGAGCTCATAGGCGTCGCCTACCATTGGCCGAACATCGGCCTGATCCATGATTTCGAACATCTCTTCGGCCACAACCCGCTTCGGCTCCACGACTTCGTGCGCGCCACCGCCGCGCCGGACACGGTCGCCGCGCCCGACCAGCGCGAATTCACGCCGCTCCTGCCGTCGTATAATTCAATGCTCGAAAACCTGTTCGGCGTGCGCTTCATCGCCGTCAGCGTTCCGGTCGAGCAGGTCGACAAATCGCTCAAACCCGGCGATCTCCCGCTGATCGCGCACACCAAGGACGCCTACGTCTACGAAAATCCACGTGCCTTGCCGCGCGTCATGCTAGCGACCGATTGGCGCAAGGCCGATTTCGAGGAGATGATCCGCGACGGCGGTTGGCCGGAGGTTGATCCGCGGCGCACGGTCCTGCTCGAAGCCGCGCCGCCCGGATTTACCCCGAATGCGGCCGGCGGCACCGCCCGCATCGCAAGCTATCACAATGCCGATATCGTCATCGACGTCGATGCGCCGGCCGGCGGCATTCTGGTGCTCAACGACATCTGGCATCCCTGGTGGCGTGCGACCGTCGACGGCAAGCCAAGCGATATCCTCAAGGCCAATGTGCTGTTCCGCGCGGTCGTGGTTGCGCCCGGCAAGCACGTCGTGCGTTTCGAATTCCACCCGTTCACCGGGGCGCTCGCGGAGCTTAAAGAAAAATTCACCGGGCAGTAGAATTGAAATCGCGGAACACCATATCGGGCGCGCTGGTGTTGTGGCGCGACGGCACAGTGCGTCCCGCCCACAGTTCCACCGCGCTCGCCTTTTTGAAATCCATCACCGGCGATCGCGCCCAGGCCTGACTGCCCTTGCTGCGCCAGCCGACCTGCGCCACGTCGGAATTGCCCTCGGTGACGAACATGGACCGCAGCGCCGCGAACGGCCGATCGCCCGCGATCGGCGCGCTGAAGTTGACGTCGAGCACGATGCGATCCTGATCGAGCTTGTCGAGCCGCAGCATCGCGCTGCCTCCGCGCACGAAGTTGAGCGTGAACGTCCGCGTGCTCGGTTCGAACGCCACGTCGCGAATATCCACCAGCGGCCGGCCGGAGGTTTCGATCGGCCCGATCAGGAACGAGGACCCATACGCGCTCCAGCGCAGATTGACCGGCGGCAACGGACGCGCGCGCCAATAGCCGTCGGCC
>Ga0187765_10001083_pt1 | contig 10454 bp, 3 predicted proteins | sample 0216_QUI02_MP05__3_FD_133018 | JGI IMG/M metagenome (GOLD analysis project Ga0187765, IMG submission 133018) | Tropical peat soil microbial communities from peatlands in Department of Meta, Colombia - 0216_QUI02_MP05_10_MG | ecosystem: Environmental > Terrestrial > Soil > Wetlands > Peat ...
CCAGGTCCGCCCGCTGTCGGTCCGGGCGGCGCCCGAGCCGGGGGAGGACTTCGGAGAGGCCGTTCCCTTCGAGGACGCCGAGGCGGTCGCCGGGGACGACCCACCGACGGAACCGCTCGGGACCTACGAGGCGGGCGTCGAATCCGAGGTCGAGCTGCCCCCGGAGCAGGCGGCGGAGGAGCCGGAGGAGGAGGAGGTCTCGCTCGAGACCCCGGTGGAGAGCGGCCCGGTGTCCGAGGAGCTCGACGAGGCGACCTTCTTCCTGGAGCAGGGTCTGGTCGACGAGGCGCGGGAAATCCTGGAAACGGTGGAGGTGGTCCGGCCCGGGCTTCCTCGCACCGCGGCGCTCTTGCGACAGCTGGAGGAGGCGGAGAAGGAGAGCGCGGGCAAGGCCCGGACGGCGCCACCCGTCCCCGGTCCGGACCGGCCGCCGGGCATCGAGCCGATCCCCATCCGCACCGGCTCCTACAACCTGGCCGAGGAGCTGGCCGAGGAGCTGGCCACCCTCCCCGAGGAGCCGGTCCCCGCGGCCGCGGACGGCGACTTCCAGTACTCGGTCGACGAGGTGTTCACCGAGTTCAAGAAAGGGCTGGAGAAGGTGGTCAAGCCGACGGACGTGGACACCCACTACGACCTCGGCATCGCCTACAAGGAGATGGGGCTGCTCGACGACGCCATCGAGGTGTTCGAGGTGGCGCGCAAGGGGTCGGCCGGGCTGCGCAAGGAGGTCGACTGCCTGACGATGATGGCCCTCCTCCACGGGATGAAGGGCGACTGGAAGCGGGCGGTGGAGGACTATCGCCAGGCCCTGGCCTCGGAGCACGCCACCGGCCCCACGCGCATCGCCCTGCACTACGACCTGGCCCAGGCCTACGAGTCCCAGGGGGCGCCCGGCCGGGCCCTCTCCCAGTACCTCGAGGTGAGCAAGCTGGATCCGGATCACCGGGACGTGCAGACGGCGGTGGCCCGCCTCTCCGCGGTGACCCGGCCGGCCAGCCTCTCCGACGACGAGGCGTCTTCCCCGGTCGAGCCGGCCCCCGGCTCGAAGGCCCACAAGGTGGGGTACCTCTAGGCCCCGAACGCTAGACCGATGAGCTACCTCGACCACTTCGGGCTCGCCGAGGAGCCCTTCTCCAATGCGCCGGTGACGCGCTTCTACTTCGAGTCGCCGCAGCACGCTCAGGCGCTGGTGCGGCTCCGCCACGCCGTGTCGAGCATGAAGGGGCTGTGCGTCCTGGTGGGGGACATCGGCGCCGGGAAGACGACGCTCGCCCGGCGGCTCCTGGACGCGCTCCCCGAGGAGGAATACGAGGCCGCCCTGTTCGTCATCATCCACTCCGGGGTCACCGCCGGCTGGCTCCTGAAGCGCATCGCGCTCCAGCTGGGGGTGGAGAACCCGGCCAACGAGAAGCTGGCCCTCCTCGGCCAGCTCTACCAGCGCCTGATGCACATCCACGAGCAGGGCCGCAAGGCGGTGGTGCTCATCGACGAGGCGCAAATGCTCGCCTCCCGCGAGCTGATGGAGGAGTTCCGCGGGCTGCTCAACCTCGAGGTGCCGGAGCGAAAGCTGATCAGCTTCGTCTTCTTCGGCCTCCCGGACATCGAGCAGAACCTGCGCCTGGATCCGCCGCTCGCCCAGCGGGTGGCGATGCGCTACCGGCTGGAGCCCTTCACCCTGGCCTCCACCGAGGCCTACGTCCGCCACCGCATCCACACCGCCGGCGGGACGCGGTTGCCCTTCACCCCCGAGGCCCTGGCCGCGCTGCACCGGCTGAGCGGCGGCAGTCCGCGGGTGATCAACACCCTCTGCGACAACGCGCTCTTCGAGGCCTTCCTGAGCCGGGAGACGGTGGTCGACGCCCGTCGCATCGAGGAGATCGCCCGGTCGCTGTCCATCGGCTCATCGGCGTCCGAGCCACCGGCCCCGCGGCAGCCCGCCCCGGCAGCGCATCCCTCGGAACCGGTGGATCTGGCGGAAGTCGACCGCTACCTCGATGATCTCGAGGCCTGAGGAGAACACGGGGAGTGAAGTCACCGCGGACACGAAAGCTGGGCATCGCCCTCCTCCTCGCCTTGCTGGCGCTGGCCGGCGGCGTGTTCGCCGCGCGCTCGCGCGTGGCCTGGGAGCAGGTGTGCACCCTGGCCCGGCGCGAGCTGCCCCGGGTGCTGGGGGCCGAGGTGGGCATCGGCCGCTGCGAGGTGGATCCGGCGGCCCGCTCGGTGACCCTCTCCGGCGTCTCGGTGTTCGCGCCGGGCGAGGACACGCCGCTCTTCAGCGCCGACGAGGTGGAGGTGACGGTGGGCGGCTTCCAGCCCTTCACCGGCCGTGTCCTCCTCGACCGGCTGCGCGTCCTGCGGCCCCGGCTGCGCCTGGACCTCTCCCACCCCGGCCCGGAACAGCCCGGCGCGAGCTGTCCGCTCCAGGCCCTGCAGTCGGTGTCCATCGACGACCTCGAGGTCCGGGGCGCCGAGGCCCGGGTCCGGCTTCCCGGTGGACGGCGGGTGGAGGTGGAGGGGCTCCTGCTCGGCTGGCGCGTCCGGCACCGGGTGGCCGAGTTCCGGATGGAGACGTCTGCCGGGCTGGTCGACCTGGGGCGCGGGGGGACGCCGCTCGCCCTGGCCGGCCTGCTGGTGGAGGGAGGGCTCGCGCGCGGGGGGCGGGACCTGGAGGTGACACGCGGTGAGCTGGCGGTGGGGGACGCCGACCTGTCCTTCACCGGCCGGGTGGACGACCTCTGCCACCCCACGCTCGCCCTCGACGCGCAGCTGTTCGTCCCGATGCGGGCGGTGGCCCGGGCCACCCCTGGCCTGGAAGGCGCGAGCGGGCATCTCTGGGCACGGCTGGCGGTGAGTGGCCGCGCGCCCGAGCTCCGGCTGAGCGGCGAGGTGCTGGGGAAGGGGGTGGAGATGCCGCCGCTGCGTCCCGGCGACTTCAGCGGCCGGTTCGCGCTCGCCGGCGACACCCTCACCGTGCAGGACCTGGCCTTCCCGGTGCCCCCCGGGCAGATCAAGGTCTCGGGAACGGTGCGGCTCGTTCCCAACCTGCCGGTCAAGCTCCGGGCCGACCTCGAATCGGCCAGCCTGGCCCGGGTGCTGGCCCGGACGGGCGGTCCGGAATCCTGGGTGGACTTCGCCGTCTCCGGCCAGGTGACCGCCCAGGGGAAGCTGTCACCTTCCCCCCAGCTCTCCGGCGAGGCCGCGCTCCACGCCACCGACTTCCGCTTCACCGCCGGCCCGGTGCTCAAGCCTCCTCCAGGTCCGCCCCTGCTCGCCTTTCCGGCCGGGGACATCAAGCTCGAGCTGGCCGTCCTCAGCGACCGGGTCGAGCTCCGCGGGGCCGAGATCCGCGCCGGAGAGGCCCGCGCCCGGGCGGACGCGCGGTTCGGCTTCCAGAAGGCGGTCGGCCTCTCCATCACCGGGGTGGTCGATCCGCTCGACCTGCACTCGGTGGGGCCGCTGCTCGGCATCCCCTGGGCCGGGGTGGGGTCCGCCCGGTTCTCGCTCGGGCTGCCCTGGGGTGAGCTGGTGCACATCGACGCCGACGTCGCCCTCCACGATGCCGAGTTCCGGCACTTCGCGCTGGGCGCGGTGAAGACGCCGCTGCGCTTCGCCGGCGGCGTGCTCAGCTTCCCCGAGGTGAACGGGACGCGCGGACGGAGCCCGTTCAGCGGCGCGGCCACGCTCGACTTCCGCGGCGAGGCGCTGACCGTCGAGATGCGGGCCCGCATGCCCGAGGGCCGGGTGGATGACCTGGTGGAGGTGGTGGCGCCGCTCTCCCCGGTCTGGCAGCCGCTGCGCCGCGTGCTGACCGGCGGCGCCAGCGCGGCGGTGCACATGTGGGGGCCAGTCGACGTGCTCGCCGCCGACATCGACATCGCCGCCCAGGACGTCGCCTACCGCGAGCGCCGGGTGGGCAATGGCGAGGTGCGCCTCCGGCTCCGCGGCGACACGCTGGAGCTCTTGCCGGTCGTGTTCCGTGGACCCCTCGGCACGTCGCAGGCGGAGGGACGGATGGCCACCGCCGCCGGAGCCCTGGACTACCGGTTCCGCATCGACGGGATGTCGCTCGAGGAGCTCCTCGGTCCGGAGGTGCGGCGCGCGCAGGCGCGGGGAGCCCTGGTCCTGGTCGGGACGGTGCGGGGGACCTCCGACGTCCCGGACGTCCACGGCACGCTGACCGCGCCTCAGATCACGCTCGCCGGTCGATCCCTGGGGCCGATGAGCATGGAGGGCCGGATGCTGGGCGAGCAGCTCGAGATCTGGGGCCGCCCCATCGCCGAGGCGGAGGGCCGCTTCACCGCCGAGGTGCGCCGCCCCTATCCGTTCCGCGCCAGCCTGGGGGTGGGCATCTCCGACCTCCACCCGCTGCTCGGCGAGAGCTGGCAGGGGTCGCTCTCCGGGAAGCTCACCGCCGCAGGCACCCTGCTCGAGCCGGAGGGCACCGAGGGCAAGGTCCATCTGGACCGGTTGCGCATCCAGCGCGGCGAGGCGCGCGCCGAGAACGACGGCCCATGGGACGTCCGCTTCGCCGGCGGCAGGATGGAGACGGACGGGCTCGCCCTGCGCGGTCCGGAGACCTCGCTCGACGTCTCCGGGTCGGTCTCCTCCCGGGCGCTCGACCTGAAGGTGGCGGGCAAGCTGGATCTGCGGCTGGCGGAGCCCCTGGCACCGGGGCTGGAGCGGCTCCGGGGGCGCCTCGAGCTGTCGGGAACGGCCCAGGGGAGCCCGCGCGAGCCGGCCCTGCTCGGGACGGCCAACCTGCTCGACGTCTCCTTCAGCCCGCGCGGCACGAGCGTGGAGCTCCGCGGGCTGGCCGGGCGCATCGACTTCAGCGAGTCCCGCGTGCTCTGGACCGACGTGCGGGGCCAGCTCAACGACGGCCAGTTCAGCTCCCGGGGGGACCTGGCCTGGAAAGGCTTCGCCCCGACGCAGGTCGCCGCCTCGGCCCGGCTCGAGGACGTCACCCTGCGGATCCTGGAGGATGCTCCCTTCAGCGCCACCGGGGAGCTGGTCCTCTCCGGGAAGCCCGGTGCCCTCCGCCTCTCCGGCGAGCTGGACGTGGCACGGCTTCGCTACGTGCGGCCCTTCGGGGTGGGGGCGCTCTTCCCCGGGCGGGCGAGGGGCGGCGCGGTGGAGGGCGAGCGCCCCCAGGAGTGGCTCGCCCTCGACGTCCTCCTCCACCTCCAGGACGCCCGGGTGGAGAACAACGTCGCCCGGGCGCAGCTCACCGGCGACCTGCGCGTCACCGGGACCAACCTCCAGCCGGGGCTGGTGGGCACGGTGGAGGCGGGGGAGGGGAGCCAGGCCTTCTTCCGCGGGAACGCCTTCGCCATCACCCAGGGCGTCGCCGACTTCAAGGATCGGCGCAGCCTCCAGGGCGTGTTCGACGTCTACGCCGAGACCCAGGTGCGGGATTACCAGATCCGGCTCCACGCCTTCGGCCGTCTGGACTCACCGCAGATCCAGCTCTCGAGCGACCCCTCCCTCCCCGAGGGGGACGTGCTCTCCCTCCTCACCCTCGGCGTCACCGGGCGCGAGCGCGCGGGCATGTCGGGCACGGCCGGGGCGGGCGCCACCCTGGCCGCGGAGGCGCTCTACCAGGCCTCCGGCCTGGACGAACAGGTAAAGCGCTTCCTTCCGAAGAACACCATCCTGCGCGACACCGCCTTCCGCATCGCCACCTCGTACAACGACTTCTCCGGGCTGGTGGAACCGTCGGCGCAATTGGAGTCGAAGTTCCTGGTGGAGCAGCTTAAGCTCAGCCTGAGCCAGCCGGTGTCCGGCAAGGGCACCCGGGCGCAGGCCGAGTATCGCTTCGACAACCGCTTGTCCGCACAGGCCCAGTGGGACAACGCCTACAGCGACATTCCGATCGGCAACCTGGGCATCGATCTCAAGCTGCGGTGGGAGGTCGAGTAGCCGCCGCGCTGCTCCTGCTCGCGGCCGGAGCGGCGATGGCCGCTCCTCCCAAGGTCTCCGCCGTCGTCCTCCACCTGCCGGCCGGCTTCGCGGCGCGCGACTTCCGGCCGCTGGTGGTGGTGGAGTCAGGCCAGCCGCTCGACCCCCGGGCCGTCCGCCGCAGCGTGGCGCTCCTCTTCGCCACCGGGAAGTTCTCCGACGTCGTGGCCCGGGCGCATCCCGAGGCCGACGGCGTGGTGGTGGAGTTCGACTGCGCCCCGGTGGAGAGGGTGCACCGGGTGGTGGTCACCGGCAACCAGGTGCTGACCACGAGCGAGATCCTGACCGCGGCCCACCTGGCGGAGGGCAGCGAGCTCTTCGCCGAGAAGCTGGCCGAGGCCAAGGCAGGCGTCCTCCAGGCCTATGCCCGGCGGGGCTTCAACCAGGCCCAGGTGGTGGTCACCGTCAGCCGGGACGGGACGGCGGTGGACGTGGGGCTGGCCATCACCGAGGGAGAGCCGACCCGGGTGGCGGAGGTGCACTTCTCCGGGAGCCCGAGTCTGAGCGACGAGCGGCTCCGCGAGGTGTTCCGCCTCCCCCCGGGAACGATCCTCGACCGGAGCGTGCTGGAACGCGCGGCGGAGCGGCTCCGCGCCTACTACCGCGAGACCCATCACTACCGGGCCCGGGTGGGGACGCCGGTGGTCACCCAGCGGACGGGCGGTGCGCTGGTCACCGTCCCCATCGATGCCGGTCCGGTGCTCACCTTCGCGGTGCGGGGCAGCCGGCGCTTCGCCGAGCGCCAGCTCATTGGCGTCCTGGACTACGACCCCTCCGAGCCGCTCGACCACTCCACCGAGGCACGTCTCGGCCGCCGGCTGGAGACGTTCTACCGCTACCGGGGCTTTGCCGACGTCCAGGTCGCCTCGAGCGAGGTTCCCGATCCGAAGGCCGGCACGACGGTGGTGGTCTTCGGGGTGGACGAGGGCCCGGTGCTGCGGGTGACGGAGATCGACCTGCAGGGCGCCGACCCGTCCTGGGGACCCAGGCTTCGGCGCCTCCTGGCCGGCGTCATCTCGGCGCGGACCCCGCCGGCTCCCTCCGACGCCCGCCTCCTCGAAGATCCGACCAACTCCGCGCCTCCGGCGGTTCCCCTCGTCCCGCCCCCGGACCTGGCGCCTCTTCAGATCTTCGTCGAGGAGGCCTACCGCCTGGCGGCCGAAGGGATGCAGGCCGACTACCGCGGCGACGGCTTCCTCTCGGCCAAGGTCGAGCTTGCCTCGCTCGACGAGGACCTCGTCCGCCACGAGGCAAGGGTCCGCTTCCGGATCGAGACCGGCGTCCAGACGCGGGTGGAGGCGGTGAGCTTCTCCGGTCTTCCCCCCGGCTTCGTGGCGCCGCCGCCAGGTCCGCTCCCGCCTGGTGCGCCCCTCTCGCAGCGGGGGATGGCCGCGCTGCGCGCCGAGACGCTCACCCTGCTCGGGCGCGCCAGCTACCTCTTCGCCCGTGTGGAGGTGCAGCCCCTGGGGGAGGGCCCGCTGGTCCGGGTGGCGGTCCAGGCGGTGCCCGGGCCGGCGGTCCGGGTGGGGCAGGTGGTGATCCGCGGGCTGCAGCGCACCAGCGAGCGGCTGGTCCGGGAGAACCTGGTGGTGAAACCCGGGCAGCCGCTCGACCCGGAGAAGCTCTACGACAGTCAGCGCAACCTGCTCGCCCTGGGGATCTTCCGCCAGGTGTCGGTGACGCTCTTCGCCCCGGACACCGAGGAGCCGGTCAAGGACGTCCTGGTCGAGGCGCGCGAGCGTCCGCTGCTCTCCGGGTCGGGCGGGGTGGGCTACTCGACGGTCGACGGTCCGCGTGTGGTGGGCGACCTCGTCTACCCGAACATCTTCGGCGAGGCGATCAACTTCACCGCCCGCGGCAAGGTGAACTACGTCGGGCTGAGCCTGCTCCCCCTTCAGGACTTCGTCCCCGGCTCCGAGCTCCAGGGGCTGTCGGGCATCGACTTCAACTTCAACGCCACCCTGTCCCAGTCGCGCATCCCCTGGCTCCTGCCCCAGGAGATCGGGGCCCGGCTCACCTTCGTCGCCGAGCGCGTCCACCGCCCCTCCTACTTCTTCGGACGCGTGGCGGGGATCCTCGGCATCGACTGGCAGATCGCCGCCTGGCTGGCCCTCACCGTGCAGTACACCATCGAGGGCGAGCTGGTGCGGAACTACAACGCCCTGACCGCGCTGCTGGCCACCTCCAGCCTCGACCTCACCCGCCTGCGCTTCCCGACCGGGAACTACGCTCTGCAGAACATCGGCCCGGCGTTCACGCTCGACTTTCGCGACAACCCGATCAATCCCACCCGCGGTGTGCTGATCAACTTCGTCGGCGAGCTGACCAAGGACATCAGCGCCGAGGTCACCGACGCCTTCGGCAACAACGCCATCCCCACCTCGATCTTCACCTGGAAGATGTCCGGCGGCGTGACCGGGTACGTGCCGGTGGCGGAGCGCGTCGTCCTGGCGCTCTCGGTCCGCGCCGGCCGCATCTTCAACCTCATCCAGGGCGGGCAGATCATCCCGCCCAAGCGCTTCTACCTCGGGGGAGTGAACACCCTGCGCGGGTTCCCGGAGGACGGCGTCATCGCCCAGGATCTGCACGACCTCTACCGGGACCAGCGCAACTCCTGCGCCGCGCTGGTCTGGTCGGGCGGATGCACGCCGGCCGGCATCGTGCTCAGCGAGGGAAACCAGATCCCCAGCCAGGGCGGCGAGCTGTTCACCCTCCTCAAGGCCGAGCTGCGCTTCCCGGTCGCCTTCGGCTTCGACCTCGGCCTGTTCGTCGAGGCGGGCAACCTGTGGGCCGACCCGAGCCAGTACCGGCCCTTCATCCTGCGCCCGGTGGCCGGCGTGGGGCTCAGGTACGCGACCCCCATCGGCCCGCTGGCGCTCGATTTGGGCTTCAACCTGGCCCCCTACGCCCCGCTCAACGAGCAGATCTTCGCACTCCAGTTCAGCGTCGGGCTGTTCTGACGGATAGAGTGCGCCGGGCCTGCAGTTCCCCTTGCGCCCGGAGCGACCCCCGATGGCCCCGACCTCGAGACGCAGGTTCCTGACCCGGTCCGCGCTGCTCGCCGGCGCAGCGGTGGTGGCGCGGGCGGAGGGCTTGCCCTCCGCCACGGATGGGGCGGGGGGCCTGCCCTCCGCCACGGATGGGGCGGGGGGGCAATCCTCCGCCCCCGACGCCGGACCGTCCCCGTCCTCTGGCCCTCCCGCGGCGCCCGCCGGGGCAGCGGTCACCACCGCCACCATCTCCGAGGCGGAGAAGCTGGTCGACGTGACTTACTCGGCTCCCGAGCGAGCCCTGGCCGCCTCGAGCTGGCCGATCATCTACGGGCCGGTGGTCAGGGACCGCCGCAGCTATGTTCCGGCGGAGAGCGTGGTCCCGGCCCTGCTCTGGGACCCCCGCATCCCCGGCGCCCCGCGCGGACCGGCCAAGACCCGGGTCGTCCTCTCCCGCGGGGCTCCCCCGCTTCCCGGGCGCGACGAGGACCTGGCCTACTCCCCGGTGACGGCGCTCTCCGCCTGGCTCAAGAGCCGCAAGCTGACCTCGGAGCGCCTCACCGAGCTCTACCTCGACCGGCTCCGGCGCTTCGGCCCGAAGCTGGAATGCGTGATCACCCTCACCGCCGACCTGGCGCTGGAGCAGGCGCGGGCGGCCGACCGGGAGATCGCCCGGGGCCGGTGGAAGGGCCCGCTGCACGGAGTTCCCTGGGGAGCGAAGGACCTCCTCGACACGGCCGGCATCCGGACCACCTGGGGGGCGGAGCCGTTCCGGAACCGCGTGCCGCCCACCGACGCCACCGTGGTGAGCCGGCTCCACGCCGCGGGCGCGGTGCTGGTGGCCAAGCTCTCCCTCGGGGCGCTGGCCCTGAACGACATCTGGTTCGGCGGCGAGACGAAGAACCCGTGGCTCCTGGCCGAGGGCTCGAGCGGCTCCAGCGCCGGCTCTGGAGCGGCCACCGCGGCCGGCCTGGTCGGTTTCGCCATGGGCAGCGAGACCGGAGGGAGCATCGTCTCACCGTCGTCCCGGTGCGGCGTGGTCGGCCTCCGCCCGACCTTCGGGCGCGTTCCGCGGACCGGCGCGATGACCCTCTGCTGGTCGATGGACAAGCTCGGTCCGATGGCCCGGAGCGTGGAGGACACGATGCTCGTTCTCCAGGCCATCTCCGGCCCGGACGGCGTGGACCTGGGCTGTGTCCCGGCCCATCTCGCCTTCGACGCCGGGACGCCCGTCAAGGGCCTCCGGGTGGGCTACGTGCCCGCCTGGCTGGAGAAGCCGGCCAACGACTTCGACCGCCAGTCGCTCCCCGTCGACCGGGCGGTGGTGGAGGCGGCCAGGAAGGCGGGGATGACAGTGGTACCGGTGGATTTCCCCGAGTTGCCCTACAACGCCCTCAACACCGTGCTCTTCGCGGAGGCGGCGGCCTCCTTCGAGCAGCTGACCCTTTCCCACCGGGTCGACGAGCTCAAGATGCAGGTCTTCGATGCCTGGCCCAACCTCTTTCG
>Ga0187765_10001084_pt1 | contig 10443 bp, 10 predicted proteins | sample 0216_QUI02_MP05__3_FD_133018 | JGI IMG/M metagenome (GOLD analysis project Ga0187765, IMG submission 133018) | Tropical peat soil microbial communities from peatlands in Department of Meta, Colombia - 0216_QUI02_MP05_10_MG | ecosystem: Environmental > Terrestrial > Soil > Wetlands > Peat ...
GACAAATTGGCGAAACTGGATTCACCCGAAGCGAAACTGCTTTCCGGCCTCGCCGACAAGCTGGTGAGGAAGAGCGTGTGGATTGTCGGCGGCGACGGCTGGGCCTACGACATCGGCTTCGGCGGGCTCGACCACGTTCTCTCCTCGGGGCGCAACGTCAACGTGCTCGTGCTCGACACCGAGGTCTACTCGAACACGGGCGGCCAGGCGTCGAAGTCGACGCCGCGCGGCGCGGTCGCCAAGTTCGCGGCCGGTGGCAAGCACACGGCAAAGAAGGATCTCGGCCTGATCGCGGCCGGTTACGGCAACGTCTACGTCGCCCAGGTCGCGCTCGGCGCCGACAACCCGCACACGGTGAAGGCGTTCGCCGAGGCCGAGTCCTACGACGGCCCCTCGCTCATCATCGCGTACAGCCACTGCATCGCCCACGGGATCGAGATGGCGACGGCCATGGCCCACCAGAAGGAGGCGGCGGACTCCGGCTACTGGCCGCTCTACCGCTACGACCCGCGGCTCGACCATCCCTTCCAGCTCGACTCGCGGCCGCCGAAGATCCCGGTCTCCGAGTTCACGGCGAAGGAGAACCGCTTCGCGATCCTCGCCCGGGCGAACCCGTCCGAGGCGGCGGCGCTCGCGGCGGCGGAGCAGCACGACGTCGACGAGCGCTGGCGGCTCTACGAGCAGCTCGCCGACGTCGAGCACGACGCCTCCTCCTGACAAACGAGCGGGCCGCGGCAGGACCGGCGTTGCGACGGGCCGATCGGAGTGTCGGTCTAAACCCCGGCCCGAATCGAAGACGGAGGCCGCAGCGAATGCGTGAGCGTTCGCGGAGGCCGGATGCTCGCGCGCAGGGACGGCGCAGCCGCCACTGCGCACGCAGCGTCACCCGTAGCTCAGGTCACGAAAGAGCTCGGCGGCTCGGCCGCCGAGCGCTCTGCGGAGCACACCATCCTCCCGAGCAAGGTGCGAAGCATCGTGCGAGGTTCCTAGAGATTGCGCCGGTAGAGCAGGAAGCCGAGCGGGAGGATGCCGCCGAGGACGAACCACGGCGCGAGCGCGACCCGCGCGTACGAGTTGATGCGCTTCCGGGTGCTCGCAAAGCCGACCGCGTCGCGGGTTGCGTGGACGATCTGCGAGGCCTGCGTCTCGTCGTACGAGTGGCCGCCGGTGAGCAGCGCGACCTGGGCGAGCGCCTCCGCACTGGCCGGGTCGGGCACGTAGCCGGGATCCGGCTTGCGGCCGTGTGCGCGGTCGTAGATCAGGTCGTGCGGGTCCCAGACGTGGACGAAGATGGGCGTGACGCGTCGCTGCAGCGTGAGCTTCAGCACCTGCGAGATCGGCTGCGACTCGCCGTCGGTGAAGACGACGAGCACGCGCCGCACGACACCGGGCGAGAAGAAGTGCGACTCGACGAGCGGCACGAGCGCCTCGAGCGTCGTTGCGCGCCCATGGTAGATCTGGCTCGGCGGCGGGCTGTCGATCGCGACCGACTGGGTGAGCGTGCGCGAGAAGAGCGAGGCGTCCGTCGTCGGCATCAGGTTCGGGAGCGTCCGGTCGGTCATCGTCGCGATGCCGACCGGGAGGTCGGGCAGCTTCGACCGCAGGAGCCGGGCGACCTGCTTCGCGCGTTGCAGCCGCGTCGGCTGTCCCGGGCCTGTCGAGGCCTGCATGGAGAGCGACGTGTCGAAGACGAAGAACGCCTGCGCGTCGGCGCGCTCGCTCACGAGCTGCTGACGCACGACGACCGGTTGCGCCGCCGCCGCTGCGACGAGCGCGACGAGCACGACGAGTGCCATCGCCGCCGGCACGACGCGGCGCCGCCGTGGCGCCGAGACCGCGAGCACCCGGCGCACCCGCGCGGCCGCGCGCTCGGACAAGAGCAGCGTGGCAAGCGGGACGAGAGCCGCGAGTCCGAACAGCGCGTCGAGCGGCGTCAGGAAGGACACGCCGCCGAAGAGCGCGAGCGTCATCAGTAGCCGCTGCCGATGACGGTCGCGCCTCGGCCGCGCCCGAAGCCGTAGCCTGCTCGCGCGTCGTGGCCGATCCTGCCCTTGCCGGGACGGCGCAGCCGCAGCACGAGCTCGAGATTCTGCTTTGCGTCGCCGTTTGCCGGATCGAGCGCGATCGCCCGCTGGAAGTAGCCCTCGGCGCGGCGCAGCAGCTTGGCGATACCGCTCCGGTCGGTACCGGGCGCCGGGGTCGTCACGACGAGAACGCCGAGGAGGTTCGCGGCGGAGGAGCGTTCCTCCGCGCGGGTGCCGGCGAGCATCACCTTCTGGAGCGTCTCCTGGGCCTCCGCGCGCAGCGTCGGCAGATCCTCGCGCGTCTCGGGGTCCGCGCCGATCCGGCTGAACCAGAAGAGCTGCAGGCCGCGGCGGTAGTCGACGGTGTCGCTCGTGCCGATGAGAGCGCCGGCCGGATCGCCCGGCAGGAGGATCGGCGGATGCCAGAGCTTTCCGTGGGCGGGGAGCGCCCGGAAGCGGATGTCGTCACGTATGACCGTCGTCCGCCAGGCCCGTGCGTCCACCGCGAGCATGAGGAGCACCGTCGCGACCGCGGCGAGTGCGAGGGCGAGAAGCCCCGTGCGATGCCGGCGGACGCGCGTCACGTCGCTCCCCCCACGAGCAACCGCGTGTTGATGCGCTCGTTGCCGGCGAGCAGGAGGACGAGCAGGACGCCGAGCGCGAGCAGCCCCCAGGGTGCGGTGGCCGCGACCGCCTGCTCGCGCCGCTTCGCCGTGTGCGTGAACACGCTCGGGGAGACGAACGCCTTCTGCCCGAACAGGGTGGCGAACAGACGCAGGTTCGTGGGGTCGGCGAAGAGCGGGACGATCCGCACGGGGATGTGCTCCCGCTGCAGCCGGAGCGCCTCGCCCGACAGAGCCGGCAGGTCCGCGGACGCGTCGTCGAGGTCGCTCACGATCAGGATGGCACCGTGCGTGACGTGGGCGCGTTTCAGCGCCTGCTCGGCCGTGATGAGGCCGCCCGCGACGCGCGTGCCGCCGCTGAACTGGTCCCACGGCGACTGCGTGAAGATCGGGGCCCCTGCGGAATAGCGCACGGGCACGAAGAAGGGCACGAACTGGAGCAGCGCTCCCGGCGGTGAGTTCGGCGGCAGCAGCTCGTAGGAGGTGTCGGAGAACATCACGAGCCCGATCGACTGGTTCGCGTTCACGATCCCGCGCAGGGTGACGGCGACGCGGGCGTAGACGGGGCCGGAGATGCTCGCCGACATGTCGAGGGCGACGATCCCGGTTCTCGTCCCCTGCGGGAACACGGCGGCGCGGCCGCTCCCCGCGGAGCGGGCGTCGAGCAGGATCGCGGCGAGCGTCCCCGCGAGCGCGAGCGCAAGAGCGATCCGCACGAGCGACGTGCGCGTTGCCTCGCGTTGAAGCCGAGGCAGGTCGGCGAACTGCACTGCGCCGCGACGGTGGAGTGATGGAAGCCTCATGGTCCAGGCTCCTCGTCGTCCCCGTGCCGTCCGGTCTCACGTGCCTGCTCGGCGAAGGTCTCGACCGCTTCGTCGCCCGGCACGTCCGCCGACCACGCGAGCTCGCGGGCCATGCGCGAGAGCTCGTCGACGGTGGGTACCGGCGCCTCCAGGCCGAGCTCGCCGGCGACGCGCTCGAGCGCCTTCCGCTCGAGCGTCTCGTCTCCGCGCTCGTGCGCCCAGGCGAGCAGCGCCAGCGCGCGCTCGAGCGTCGTCTTCGAGTCCACCGGCCCCGCGGCGGCGCGTTGCGGCCGCACGGTCAGGTACCAGCTGCGCGCGAAGCCGGCGGCGGCGAGGAGCACTGCACCGCCGAGGCCGAGCGCCAGCCAGAAGAGGAGCACCGGCGAGACACCGAACGTCGGCGAGGCGACCGGGGTGACGTGGTAGTGCCAGGTGACGTGGTCGGACGACACGAGCGCGTTCTCCGTCGCGGGGCTCACCTGCGAGAGCACCTCGACCGGCGGCCAGCTCGCGGTGATCCCGTAGGCCCTCTTGCCGGTCTTCGTCATGTAGTCGATGTGCACGAGCGCGAACCGGAAGACGTGGAACTTCTCGCTCGGCGGCAGGCGCGGCACGCACGGAGAGGTGAGGCAGCGCAGCGTCCACGTCCACGTCACTTGCGCGAAGCGGCCCGAGTGCAGGCGCAGGACGACCGGGCCGCCGACAGGCAGGTACGGCCTGAAGCTCGTCGTGATCCGCAGCCGAGCCGGATCCACCCATTTCGTGTCGGCCACGACCGCGACGCGGGCGGTGACGGCATCGCCGAACAGGTGCACCTGGGGCGTGAGGTTCGTGTACGCCTTCAGCGGCGTGCCCTCGCCGATGACCGAGCCGGAGCGGAAGTAGGGGAGCGCCGCGACGGCCGGGGATGCCGCGAGGAGCGCGAGCGCCGCCACCAGGAGGAGCCTCTTCACGCGACGGCCCCGCGCCACATCAGGCGCAGATCGGCCCAGCGGAGGAACGCGGCGAGCATCTCGCTGTGGTCGTGCGAGTGCACCGCGACCGGCTCGAGCCCGAGCGAGCGGAAGTCGCGGACTCGCGCGTCCCAACGCGACTCGTGCTCGTCCCGCAGCCGCCGGGCCTCGCGGCGGGAGAGGTAGACCGGGACGACCCGGCCGGTCGCCGGGTCCGCATAGGGGACGCTGATGCCGCCGACCTCGGGGAAGGTCCGCTCCCAGACGGGATCCTGGATCACCACGGGCACGAGCTCCCAGCGGTGCTCGAGCGCGCGTTGCCACGCACGCAGCTCGGGCGGCACGACGAAGTCGGAGAGGATGAAGACGAACGCCTGCGTCGGCAGGTCGCGCCGGTGCTCGCCGAGAAACTCGAGCGCGCGAGAGACGGTGTCCGGCGGGGCGTGGAACGGCCGCTCGAAGGTCCCGCTTTGCGCCCGCTGCTCGGTTCGCGGTGGTCGCCAGTACGGCTCTCCCGTCGCGTAGTCGAGGTAGCCGGTGAGGCTGCGGGCATGCCGTGCGCTCGCTCCAATCAGATCGAGTGCGGTGAGGATCGCCTCCGGTTTGTCGAGCGGCCGCACCGGCGAGGCCCGCATCGACATCGAGGGGCGCCGGTCGCACAGCACGACCACTCGGGGCGCCTCGTCCGCAAAGCGCTCCCGCACGATGAACTCGTCCGAGCCCTTGGCGGCCGAGAGCTTCGCCGACGCCGCCCAGTCCATCCACGCCACGTCGTCCCCCGGTCGATACTCGCGCGCGCTCGCGACGTCGGAGCCGACGCCGCGCCTGGCGCTGCGCACGCCTCCGAAGGCGAGCCCGATCACTCGCCGTCGCGGGACGAGTGGGAAGACGGCGGCCACGGCCGTTCCCCCTAGGCGCTCACGGTCGCCGGCACGTCGAGGTCGATGTCGAAGCCCGGCTTCGGGGCCAGCTCGAGACACCGCTCGCGCACCTCAGCGCTCGCCGCCTCGGAGCCGCGGTCGCGCAGTTCGGCGAGGAAGCTCGGCCGGAAGAGGATGCGGTGCATGAGCACGGGCACGAACAGCTGCTCCACGTCCTCCGGCGTGACGTAGCGGCGAGAGTGCAGCACCGCCCAGGCGCGCGCGGCCCGGTTGAGCCCGAGCGAGCCGCGCACCGAGCTGCCGATCGCGACGATGTCCAGATGGCGAGTGGCACGAACGAGGTCGACGATCCATCGGCCGACCGCCTCGTGCACGAAGACCCCGGCGATCGACCTGCCGAGCAGCGCGACGTCGTCGAGGCCGATCACCGGCTCGAGGCGCGCGAGCGGGTGCCCGCCGAGCTGCTCGTCGACGATCTGCACCTCGTGCTCGGCGTCCGGATAGCCCAGAGCCGTCTTCACGAAGAAGCGGTCGAGCTGCGCCTCGGGGAGCGGGAACGTCCCCTCGTACTCGATCGGGTTCTGCGTCGCCATCACGAGGAAGGGCACGCTCAGCCGTCGCGTCTCGCCGTCGACGGTGACCTGCTGCTCCGCCATCGCCTCGAGCAGCGCCGACTGCGTCTTCGGCATCGCCCGGTTGATCTCGTCGACGAGCACGATGTTCGCGAACACCGGCCCGGGCCGGAACTCGAAGTCGCGCTCACGCTGGTTGAAGATCGAGAGCCCGGTGACGTCTGTCGGCTGCAGGTCGGGCGTGCACTGGATGCGCGTCGAGTGGGCGCCTTCGATCGACCCGGCGATCGCCCGCGCGAGGACGGTCTTCGCGGTACCGGGGACGTCCTCGAGCAGCGCATGTCCACCGCACATGAGCGCTGCGACGACGAGCTTGATCTGCTCTCGCTTTCCGTGAACGACGGTCTCGATGTTGTCGAGGAATCGCTCGGCGACCTCGGTTGCCGAGTCCAGCTCGTCAGGGGTCACACACGACCTCCGGATCGGGGGAGGACAGGGTACTTGCAGCCTACGTCTGACTAGATGAGACGACGGAGAGCGGTTTTCGTCAGGGCGGCTTCCGGGCGGAGGAGCTTCCGGCCCCGCTCGAGCGGCTGGTGCTCGTTCCGAGCCTCTAGTCTCCCCCCAGTGAGCGAGACGGAGGAGCTGGGACGGGGCGGCCGGCTGCGGGGCGGTGCTGCGGGCGAGCTCGTGGCGGCCGCGTACGCGGCGGAGAGCGCGCACGGCCCGCGTCTCGCGCGCGGCCTGTCGCTCGCAGACCTCGCGCATGCCGTCGCCCTCGTCGAGGGCGGCGACCTCCGCGGTGAGGACGCGAAGGCGCTGCTGCGCGGGCTGCTCGAGCTCCACGCCGTCCCCGGCGAGGAGTTCCCGTGGGACCCGTCGCTCGGCGACGCGTTCAACGCCCGCGAGGCCGAGCTCGAGCGACGTGTCGGCCGCTCGGCGGCCGGATGGCTGAGCGCGGGCCGTCCGCGGCGGGAGGCGTTCCGCGTCGCGATCCGGCTCACCGCGCGCACCGGTGTTCGCGAGCTGCACGACGCGCTCGTCGACCAGGTCGCGGCGCTCGCGCGGCACGCACGCGCGACGCGCAGCGCGCTCGCGACCGACTACACGTACCTCCAGCCCGCGCAGCCGACGACGGTCGGCCACCTCCTCCTGGCGTACGCCTACCCCGCGCTCCGCGACGGCGACCGTGCGCGCGCGTCGCACGCGGCGCTCGGCGCCAGCGTCGCCGGGGCGGGCGGCAGCGCCGGCTCGCGCTGGTCGCTCGACCGGGCGCGCCTCGCCGAGCTCCTCGGCTGCGACGGGCTCGTCGAGCACGCGAAGGACGCGGCCTGGCAGGCCGACGTGTACCTCGAGCTGCTCGCGACGCTCGCGGTCGCCGCGACGCACCAGAGCCAGCTCGGCCAGGACTTCGAGATCTACGCGAGCCAGGAGTTCGGCCTCGTCGAGCTCGCCGACGCCCACAGCCGCGCGAGCGCGCTCATGCCGCAGAAGAAGAACCCCTACGCGCTCGCGGCGATCCGCACGCAGGCGGGCCAGGCCGCCGGCGACGTCGCGAGCGCCCTTGTAGCCCTGCACACGGGCTCGGCCCGGACAGATCACTTCCACCTGCTGAATGGCACCGTCCCGCGGGCGCTCGACGAGGCCGTGACGATCGCGCGGCTCACGGCGTCGGTACTGGACGGCATCGAGCTGCACACGGAGCGGTTCGCCGACGTCGCGCGCGAGAGCCTCGTCACCGCGGCTGATGTCGCCGACGTCCTCGCGCTCACCGGGGAGATCGACTATCGCAGCGCCCACAAGGTCGTCGGGCGCGCGGTTCGCGACCTCGTGGAGGCGGGCGAGCCCCCCTCGGAGCTGACGCCGGCGCGGCTTGCCGCGGCGGCCGAGGCCGCGATCGGCCGGCCGGTCGAGCTCGACGCGGCGACCCTGCGCGACGCGCTCGATCCGGCGGCGTGCGCCGCCGCGCGCCGGCAGACGGGCTCGTCCTCCGAGGCGGCGATGGACGCGATGCTCGCGGAGATCGACGCGGCTCTCGCCGCGCACGGCAGCTGGAGCTCGACCGCACGAGAGCAGGAGTCGGCCGCGGAGGCCGCGCTGCTCGCCCGCGCGCGCGAGCTGGCCTGACGGCTCCCCGCCCCGGCGACACGGGCCTCCGCACGGCTAGGCCAGCTTGATCGCCGCGTGCTTGATCTGGGTGTACTCCTCCATCGAGTACGCCGACATGTCCTTGCCGTAGCCGGACTGCTTGTAGCCGCCGTGCGGCATCTCCGACGCGATCGGGAGCAGGTGGTCGTTGACCCAGACCGTCCCGAACTGGAGCCGCTTCACCGCGTTCAGCGCGCGGCCGACGTCCCGCGTCCACACGGACGCGGCGAGCCCGTAGCGGACGTCGTTCGCCCAGCGGATCGCCTCGTCGTCGTCTCCGAACTTCTGCACCGTCACGACGGGGCCGAAGACCTCGTCCTGGACGATCTCGTCCGTCTGCTTCACGTCGGCGACGACCGTGGGCTGGACGAAGAAGCCCCGGCTGCCGTTCGTGCCGCCGCCCGTGAGGACGGTTGCGCCCTTCGCCCGCTCGAGGAAGCCGAGGATCCGCTCCTGCTGGGCCTGGGAGATGACCGAGCCCATCTCGATCTCGTCGCTCTCCATCGGGTCGCCGACCTTGAGCGACTCGACCTGCGGCACGAGCTCCTCGATCAGCCTGTCGTAGATCTTCGGCCCGGCGATGACGCGCGAGCCGGCGGTGCAGTCCTGGCCGGAGTTCCAGTAGCCGGCGAGGCGGATCCCCGCGGCGACCGCCTCCGGATCGGCGTCGTCGAAGACCACCATCGGCGCCTTGCCCCCGAGCTCGAGGTGGACGCGCTTGAGCGTGTCTGCGGCGTTCTTCGCGATCAGCTTGCCCGTCGAGACGTCGCCGGTGAGCGAGACGAGCCGCACGTCCGGGTGCGCGACGATCCGCTCGCCCGCGGGGACGCCGTCGCCCGTGACGACGCTCAGCACGCCGGCTGGGATCACTTCCTGTGCGAGCTGCATGAAGCGCAGCAGCGACAGCGGCGTCTGCTCCGACGGCTTCAGGATCTGGACGTTGCCGGCGGCGAGCGCGGGCCCCATCTTCCAGATGGCCATCATCAGCGGGTAGTTCCACGGACAGATGCCGCCGACGATGCCGAGCGGCTCGCGGCGGATGATCGACGTGTAGCCGGCGATGTACTCGCCCGCCGACTTCCCCTCGAGGTGCCGGGCGGCACCCGCGAAGAAGCGGAGGTTGTCGGCGCCGAAGGGTATCTCGTCGCGCGATGCCAGCAACGGCTTGCCGACGTTCAGCGACTCGAGCCGGGCGAGCTCCTCGGCGTTCTCGTCGAGAACGTCCGCGAGCTTGTGCAGGAGCTCCGAGCGCTCCTTGGGCGTGACGTCGAGCCACGTCTCGAGCGCCTTCTTCGCGGCGGCCACCGCCCGGTCGACGTCCTCGGCGCCGCACTTCGGCACCTCGGCGATCACCTGGCCGGTCGCCGGGTTGATCACCTCCATCGTCTCGCCCGAGGCGGCGTCGCTCCACTCGCCGCCGATGAAGCACTTGTATTCCGTCTTCGTTGCGCTCATGGAACCCTCCTGTTCATACGGCAGTGATCTGGGCCGACTCGACCGCCTCGGTGACGGCGCCCGCGCCGCGGCGCAGGACACCCGTGTCCCGCATCAGCCGCTGTGCCAGCACGACCGGAATCACCGTCAGGAGGATCATCGCGAATGCGATCGCATTCACGACGGGCAGCTGCTGCCCGAGCCGGATGTAGCCGAAGATGAGAAGCGGCAGCGTGTTCTGCGCGCCGGCCGTGAAGAACGTGACGACGACCTCGTCGAACGAGAGCGCGAACGCGAGCAGGCCGCCCGCGACGAGCGCCGTCGACAGCACGGGCCAGATGACGAAGCGGAACGTCTGCCAGCCGTCTGCACCGAGGTCCTGCGACGCCTCGATCAGCGACGTCGACGAGCGGCGCAACCGAGCGAGCACGTTGTTGTAGACGAGCACGACGCAGAACGTCGCATGCCCGATCACGATCGTCCACATGTTCGTGCTGATGTGGCCGGCGATGAAGAACGAGTTGAGCGCCATGCCGGTGACGATCCCCGGCAATGCGATCGGCAGCACGAGCAGGAACGAGACCGCGTCGCGGCCGAAGAATGCGAACCGCGCCACCGCGAAGGCGGCTGCTGAGCCGAGCACGAGCGCGACGCCGGTCGCGACGAGCGCGACGCGCACCGAGAGCCAGATGGCGTCGCGTACGTCCGACGAGCTCCAGGCGACATGGAACCAGTGGGTCGTGAAGCCCGCGATCGGCCAGCTCTGGACGTTCGACCTGTTGAACGCGTAGACCATGATCAGCGCCAGCGGCGTCCAGAGGAAGAGCACGACGAGGGTCGACCAGGCGGCGAGCACGATTCGTGTCGACCGCTGCTCCACTAGAGTGCCTCGAACGCGCCGAGCCGCCGCGCGAGCAGGAGGTAGACGCCCATCACCGCGAGCGGTACCGCGGCGAACGCGGCCGCGAACGGGACGTTGTTCGACACGCCGACCGACTCGTACAC